>OUNK010004960.1_pt1 | contig 11065 bp, 7 predicted proteins | sample 1755341 | NCBI WGS metagenome assembly OUNK01 (sample SAMEA3914788, study PRJEB12502) | metagenome | biome: forest; material: soil | place: Canada | collected 2011-07-03 | depth 0.1 m | reverse complement strand
GTCTTGGAGGACGTCGACGGAGCTGCCGCCGTAGCGCATGATGGAGACCAGATCGGCGGAGGTCATCTGGGTGCGGATGAACTTTTGCGCGGCTTCGAGCGCGCGCAGCCTGTCGTCGGGCGGCATTGCGGTGAGGTCGAAGTACATGGAAATGAGGCGGCGATCCTTGTAACGGACGGTGCCGGGTGTCTCGGCTGCGATCTGGGTGACGCTGAGGCGGTTGTAGACAGTGATGTTCTCGGGGGCGGGTGACTTTGCGGGAGGCGCGGTTGGGGCTGTGGGGAGCTCCTGATATTCTGCAAAGCTGATCTGCTGGGGAACGCCGTCCTCGGTGATGGTGAAGTCCTTCGCGGTGAGGTCCTTGACCGGCTTGCCCTGCTTGTCCTTGACGTTGACGGCTTCGATCACGAGATTGGTGCTGATGGACATGGTGAACGCGCCGCTGCCGGCGGCGGGTTGCGTGTTCTGGCCGAGCACCTGCGCGGACGCGGCTGGGGTGCCGAGAAGCATCGTGAGGATGAGAGGCAGGAGCGATCGCATACTTCAGAACCTCAGGCGCAGGGCCGTTTGTAGGCTGCGCATGGCGTTGGCGGCGGCGGGCAATCCGAACTGCGTGCTGTTGACGTTGGGAATCCAGCTGGAATATGTAACGTGGTTGAGAGCATTTGTACCGGCGATCTGAAGATCGAGGTTGAGCTTGTCGTGGAGACGGAAGGTGCGCAGCATGGAGGCGTTCAGGGTGAATTGGCCAGGGCCGGTGATGGAGTCGCGGCGGGCATCTCCCCACTGGCCGGGCAGCGGCGTGGTGTAGGCGGCTGGGTTGAGATAGCGGCCGACGGTTGCGGAGTAGAGCGGCGCATTCGTAACACTTGGGCGAACAAATGCGGAGTAGCCGGAGACGACTACGGCGGATTCGAGCGGGGTTTGGGGCAGGCCGGTGCCGGCGGTAATAACGGATTGGATCGTCCACTCCTTGTAGAGCTTGCCGCGCCAGCCCTCGAGCAGGGTACCGCCGGCTGTGCCCATGCCGGTGGTGTACTGCACGGTGATGTTGGCAAGCTGGCGCTGGTCGAAGGTGGAGAGGCCACGCTCGTCGCTGAGGTTACGCCAGTCCTGTGCGATGGTGGCGGTGGTCGCGGTGGTGGCGCCCTGGCCGCCGAGCGCGGAGTCGTCGTCGATGGATTTGGAGTAGGTGTAGAGGACCGATGCGGTGAAGCCGCTGTGCAGGCGGCGGCGGAGTTGAATCTGCGCGGACTCGCGGGTGGAGTTGCCGTTGGAGGTAAGGTACTCGAATCCTGTGGGGCAGCTGGGGCAGGGGTTCACGGCGTCGACGGGATTGGTGTTGGGGAGGAACTCCTGCGCGCCGCGCGTTCCCTTGATGCCGGTGTAGATGGCGACGAGCTGCAGCGATGCGGGGAGGTCTCGCTGGAGTTTGAGGTTCCAGGTGTGGACGTAGCCGACGCGGTAGTTGGGATCGACACCGAAGGTTTCGGGCGTGGTCTCGGAACACTGGAGGAAGCCGTCGGCCAGGGTGAGCGGGCACGCGGCGCTGTTCTGGACGGTGAGACTCTTTGCGAGCGGGGCTTGCTGCGCCATCTGGAGCGCGATGCCCTGATAGACCGAGGTGTCGTAGGTCATGCCGTAGCCGGCGCTGACGACGAGCGAGGACGCGGGGATGGGGCGCCAGGAGAGGCCGATGCGGGGCTCGATGCCGGTGCGGTCGGAGCGCATCAGCGAGGCGGGATAGATTCTGCCGGTCAAGGTGCCTTGTGGGGCGCTGGCCAGGACGGGAGCGATTGCTGCGAAGCCTGGGGCGACGTCAAGGTTGACGAGGCGGTTCTTGAGTTCGGTGACGGGCGCGCCGTACTCCCAGCGGGCGCCGATGTTGAGGGTGAGATCGGAGCGAAGACGCCAGTCGTCGAGGAGGAAGGCGTCGTAAGCGGATTGGCGGAGGTACTTGTCTGCGTTGCCGAAGGCGACGGTGCTGGCGTCTGGAATGCCGAGGAGAAAGTCGGCGACGTCGGAGCCGCTGCCGGGGGCGGCGCCTGTGGTGGCGGCTCCGGTGAAGCTGAAGGTGCCGCGGGCGTTGGCCTGCGAGAGATAGTTGAACTGGGCTCTCCGGTAGTCAGTGCCGCCGGATAAATTGTGTGCCCCATGATTCCACGTCATTTTGTAGGACACACCGTTGGTACCATTTCGATCGAAGGAGCTTTGACTGTCGGCGAGGGAGGCGAGGCCGCCGGAGAAGTTGAGGGTGGGTGGGCCCCAGTAGGCGGGATCCTGATCGTTGCCGGTGACGCCGGCTTGGCCGGAGATGTTTTGGCGATTCTCCCAGTAGGGCGTGAGGCGGGTGGACTGGCGGCTGAACTGATACCCGAGATCCATGCGGGTGTGCGCATTGAAGGTGTGGGACCAATCGATGGTGCTGCTTAGGCCGAGGCTGGCGGTGGTGTCGATGAAGCCGAGGAGGGTGCCGTTGCTGGCGCGGATGCTGGTGGCGGCGAAGATGCCGGTGAGCTGGTTGTTGCGGCCGATGGTCTTGCTTGCGTTTGAGGTCAAAGCATCCTGATGGGTATCTGTAACCAGAGGGATCTGGTAGTTGTATTGGGCGCTTCCAGAAAAGTTTGGTAGTGGGTACAAATTCAATAGCGCCTGTGCCTGCGGGCTGATGGGGATCTGATTGCCGGGGTAGAGCTGACCGGTTGCGGGGTTGTAGAGCTCGACGGGCTGGCCCTCGGCGTTCAGTTCGTGGGAGAAGTCTCCGGTGCGCTCGGCGAGATCGGGTACGAGGCCGGGAGTGGTGACGGCGACGCTATTGCGGGTGCGCTGGTAGCCGACGAAGATGTTGGGGCCGTTGCGCAGTAGGCCGGGAACCTTCAGGGGCCCCTGCAGTGCGAAGCCGCCGGTGATCTGGCTCGTGTCGGGCTTGGGGGTATCGATGCCGGTGAGCGAATAAGACTTCGCGTCGAGGGCGGAGGTGTCGATGCGGAGATTGGCGCCGAAGGTGTAGAGGGACTTGCCGCTGGCGGTGTTGCCGAAGCGCGGCGCGAGGGTGTAGCGGGAGGTGGCGGCGTTGTTCACGCTGCCGTTGACGAGCAGACCCTCGGTGGCGCGATCGGCGATCTGGTCGGCGGAGGCGGAGGGTAAGAGACCCACGAGTTGGTTGCCCTGGGGCTTGGGCGAGTCGCCGGTGCGTTTGGGGATGACGGTGGCTTGGTCGCTCGTGAGCGGCGCGCTGGGCAGGGGTTGCAAGGCGGTCTGTATCTGGGCCATCGAGAGCTGCGTCAGCTCGACCGTGGTCATGGAGGCGCTGGGAGCGACGGTTATGGCTTGCTGGAGAGGGGAGAAACCGGTCATCTGGACTTGAAGCGTCGCGGAGCCATCGGCGAGTTTGGGGAAGGAGTAGAAGCCCTGCGTATCTGTAACGGTGGCGAGCGGTTTTCCGTTCTGGGTGATAGTGACGGTTGCGCCCGGGACTGGGAGGCCGTGATAGGTCACGGTGCCGTGAAACTCGGAGGCGCGCGCGCTGCTCGCAGCGGTCAGCAGCGCGAGGATGCAAAGGACGAGGCGTACATACCCCAGCCGCGGCGAGATGGAACGAGTTCCCGTCATTCGTTGTCCGAGGGCTGGGCGACGTGATCGACGACGATGGTGTCGACGGGGCCCGTGGTCGATTCGAGCTTGAGGCCGAGCTGCTCTTGTAGCGCGGTGAAGAGGGAGGGAGCGGTGTTGGTGGTGGGGTCCCGCTGGGCGTTGGCGACTTCATCGGACGACCAGCGGAGGGTCATGTCGTAGTTGCCGGGGAGGCCGGTGTTGTCCACTATCTTACGGCGGAGCGTCTGGGAGAGAGCGGATGCAAGGTTTGAGAGGGGAACTCCCTGGGTGGTCAGTTCTCCGTCGCTCATCCACATTGAGCCTCCGTGCGACAGGCCGTCGAGCGCCTTGGGGCCGTTTACGTAGGTGTTGTTCGGGTCGGCTGGCTGGAGTTTGAAGCCTCCTTTGGCGATGGTGAGCGAATAGATGGGAAGATCCTTGGTTTCGTGGTGAGTCTTGAGTTGGAAGCGGTCGGCGAGGAGCTCCTGCAGCATTACTCTGCGCTGCGCCCACTGCTCTTCTTGCGGGAGCTTGTTGAGCGTCGCCATGAGGGCCTCATCCATCTTGGCCTGGATATCGAAGCTGGCCGAGTTTGCCCATCCGGGCAGGCCGGAGATGAGCTCCGGGGCTTGGAGATCGTAGGCGTACTCAATTAAGGTCTTTAGTCCGACGTTGCTGGCGGTGTATGCATCCGCGGAATTGCTGATGCGCATCGAGCGATCGCTTGCGTCGTGTGGCTTGATTGCGATGACGTCGTAGGCGACCGGGTTGGTAGCGGGGGCCGCGCCCTGCGCGCAGAGCGGCAGGACGACGGCCATCGATCCTGCAAGGAGCAGCAGGGGTGCGGGCAGCAAGATGCGTTTCGCCATGATCGGAGCTGTCCTCTTCTTACCTCAAGAACTCGTTACACGGGGACTGCGTTGCTTTATGTGGAGCGAAGGCTAGTTTGCCGAGGGCTTCTCAACGTGATCGATCGCCAGGACATCGACGGGGGTCTTTTCGGCCGTGAGCTTGAGTCCTAATTGTTGCTGGAATGCCTGGAAGAGATCCGGCGCGGCCTCCGTCGTGTCGGTGTGAGCGGGTAGCGGGGGAGGATGGCCGTTGAACTCGGAGTCGTTGGGAGTGAAGGTGACGGTGAAGTCGAACTTGTTCTTCAGGTCGGTCCTGTCCACTACTGGCCTGTCGAGGACGAGGCTCTGTAGGAAGCCGGTGAAGACGGGGATGGTCGCATTGTGGACGATCAACATCACCCCTTCGGGCTTGGGCCGTAGACCGATGCCGGGGAGCGGTCCGGTCGAGGCGGTCAAGGTCAGTTTCTGCCCGCTTGCTTCGGTGGTGAGGACGTAAGCGGAGAGCTCCCGCTTGTCATTATGGAATGTGAACTTGAAGCGATCGGCCAGCAACTTGCGAATCATGATCTTCAATTGGTCGGGACTGGGAACGCCGTCCTGGTCCGGCACCGCAGCGATATCGTAGCGATCTTTACTGATCCAATCGGGCGCGCTCACAATCTGTTTTGCCTGTACGTCGTAGGCGAAGGAGATGAGGTCTTCGAGAGAGGACGCGCGGGTGGCAAAGTTACGGCCATTGAAGGTAAGGCCCTGCATGCTGGTGGCGCCGGAGTCGTTGGGCTTGATGGTGGCCACGTCAAAGGAGGGGTCGGCATCGGCGGCCATCCGCGTTTCGGGCGGCCGTGGCGCAGGCATCTCCCAGGCGGTCTCTTTGGTGGCGCGGACGAAGGTGAGAGGCAGGGGATTGGGGCCCTGAGACCAAGTTCCCACGATGGTGTTGCCGTCCGGGCTGACGGTTCCCTTGTAGTCGCCACCGATCTGGTTGACGGAACACTTGAAGGAGGAACCATCAAACACGATCTCGGAGGCAACGAAGGGCTGCGGCGTCTGGTCGATGCTATAGAAGTTTGCGGACCATCCCTTGTCCGTCTTGGTGATCTTGAGGATGAGGCGAAGCGAGTGGCCGGCTTCGAGGGTGCCTTGCCAGTCGCCGGCGATATCGCCATGTGGGTGTACCGGCGCTGCCGTGGTGGCGGCTGGCGCGGGGTGCGGCGATTGTGCTGCCGCCACGGGCACGTATGCGGCGAGCGCCGCGAGGGTTATCCATCCCGATGCGGCCAGCAACAGCTTTTGGGGGATACGTTCTACCGTCATGATCGGGTCATCACTTTCTTGGAAGCGGAATTCATTTTTACTACGGAGGCCCGGTGAGGAAAGTTCGGTGAACGGTGTTTCGGAGAGAGGCGATCCGGCACGGAGCTGCTGGAGCACGTCGGAGAAGCCACAAATAAAACGAGTTGCTACTGAAGTTTCTCGATAGACGTTGGAGGCGGATGGATAGTTACGGTGGCCAAGAAATATATTTCGTTGGGAGCCGTCGTTCGATGGGATCGGGAGACGGAAAAAGCCCCCGGAGATCCGGGGGCTTCAGTGAGGGGATGGCGACGGGTTAGACGGTCTGGAAGCGGGCGCGGATGGCCTCGACGTGGGGCTGGAGGAAACCGGGGCGGTCGATGGCGCCGAAGGCGATCATGGCGACGCTGCTGGCGGTGAGGAAGTGGGTGTCGGTGACGCCGATGAAGCCGAAGACGGTGCGGAGGTAGGGCTCGACGAAGTTGAGGGCGGCGAGCTTGGAGCCTTCGGAGTAGTTTCCGCCGGTGGGGATGATGAAGGTGGCCTTCTTGCCGGGGAGCTTGCCGATGGGGGTTCCGTCGACGTAGGAGAAGGTCTTGCCGGCGCGGCAGATCTGGTCGATCCAGAGCTTGAGGACGGAGGGCACGCCGAAGTTGTGCATGGGGGCAGCGATGACGAACTCGTCGGCCTCGAGGAGCTCGTTGATGAGGGTGTCGGAGAGGGTGAGAAGAGCGCGCTGCTCGGGGGTGCGGGCGTCCTCGGAGGTGTAGGAGGCGCCGATCCAGGCGGCGTCGAGGACGGCGAGGTTGGTGGTGTTGAGGTCGCGGGTGATGACCTTTCCGTCGGGATGGGTCTGCTTCCAGCTCTGCACAAACTCGTTGGTGAGGTGGCGGGAGATGGAGGCTTCGGCACCGAGGGGGCTGGAATCGATATGGAGCAGAGTGGGCATGGGAGGTCTCCTTACAACGTGTGACGGTTAGACAACGACTGTTGTTTAATCAAAACACGACAGCTGTTGTTTATGCAATGTGGGTTGGGTAGAATTCTGATTAATTCTCAGAGGGCAAGGATGGCCGAAACAAGTTGCGAGGTTCTTGATCCACGTATTCGGCGAACCCGCATGCTGCTGCAGCAGGCGCTGGGGAAGCTATTGGAGACGAAGGAGTTCGAGAAGATCTCGGTGCAGGATATTGCTGAGGCCGCGACGCTGAACCGGGCGACCTTCTACGATCATTATCCGGACAAGTTTGCGTTGCTGGAGTGCCTGGTGGCGGGGCGGTTCCTTGAGCTGCTGGCGGCGCGCGGGGTGGTGTTCAACGCGGGCTGCTCGTCGGCGCTGCGGGAGATCATCCTGGGCGTGTGCGATTACCTGGCGGGGACGCCTCGGTTGGAGTGCGATCGGCAGCGGCAGATGGAGCCGCACCTGGAGTCGTCGGTGATTGCGGTGGTGCGGCGTTTGCTGCTGGATGGGCTGAGGGAGCATGCGGCGGAGAGCGCGATTCCTGCGGAGATGGCGGCGACGACGGCGAGCTGGGCGATCTACGGCGCGGCGAAGGAGTGGGTGCACACGCCGAACCGGTGTCCGTCGGAGGAGATTGTGGAGATGGTGATGGTGCTAGTGGCGCCGATTCTGGCTCCGCGGGGATTGGCTGTGTCGGCGGCTTGAGGCGATGGGCTGGCTGGTCTGCATCCTACAGGAGAGTGGGCTAAGCAGCGGGCGGGCGCCATGATCTTCGAAGATCGCGCAGATGCTGGACGAAGGCTTGGGGAGCGGCTGCAAGAGTTCGCCGATCGCAGGGATGTGGTTGTGCTGGGGATTCCGCGAGGCGGGGTTGTCGTCGCGTCTGAGGTCGCGATGGCGCTAGGTGTGGCGCTGGATATTTTTCTGTCCCGCAAGCTGGGAGTTCCGGGGCAGGAGGAGTTGGCGTTTGGCGCGGTGGCGGCGGGGGCTGGGCGATATCTGGATGCGCGCTTGGTCCAGTCCGAGGCGATATCGGACGTGGAGGTGGAACGCATCACGGCGGAGGTGCGGGCGACGCTGCAGCGGCGGGCGGCGCAGTATCGCGGGGATCGGGCGCCGCTGAAGGTTCATGGGTGGACGGTGGTGCTGGTGGACGACGGGATCGCGACGGGGGCGAGCGTGTATGCGGCCGTTCGGGCGCTGCGGGAGATGCGGCCGGCGGCGCTGGTGCTGGCGATTCCGGTAGCGCCGGCGTCGACGTGCGCGTGGCTGCGGCGGGAGGTGGATCAGCTGGTCTGCTTGTATGCGCCGGCGGAGTTCTATGCGGTGGGGCAGTTCTACAGGGACTTCCGGCAGGTGGAGGATGCGGAGGTGGTGGAGTTGTTGGGGCGGGGGAGTGGGGCGGCCGGGTGAGGCGTGCGGTCTCGCTTCGCTCGATGCCCATCTTCGCGACGGTGAAGCTGTCGCGAAGATGGGCGTCCTTATCGTTCGATAAGATCCTGCCTTCCCCCTCATGTGCGGTGATGCTGCGCATGAATCGGCCACCCGCGGCGAGGCAGTGCGAGGGTTACTGGTGGAGGGGTTCGCCCTCGATGGATTTGCCGGCGAGGAAGGCGGCAATGTTCTCGTTGAGGAACTTCTCGTCGGCGGGGCTGGCGCCGGCGCCGGCGGGATGGCCCCAGAGCGAGGGGATCGGCAGCAGGGTGCAGTGGGGGATGAAGGGGGCTTCGTAGCGGGCGTCGGTGACGGGGAAGTAGAGATCCGTCGCCGAGGGCATGAAGAGGACCTGGGCCTTGATGGAGCCGAGGGCCTCTTTCTCGTCGCCGTTGAAGCCAGGGGTTGCGCCTACGTCGTTCTTCTCCCAGGTGCGCATCTGGAGGATCAGGTTGTTGGCGTCGGCGCCGGGGATGAAGTTGGTGCGGTAGTGATCGATGACCTGCTGGAGGGTGGTGCCGGCGGGCTCTTCGGTGCGCCAGAGCTCTTGACGCCACCACTCCTGCGAGTAGAGCCAGGCGGTCCACACGATGCCGAATGCCTGGATGCCTTTGGCGGGTTCGGCGGTGTAGTTGCCGTTGTTGAAGGTGGGATCGGTCTCGATGGCGGCGATCTGGCTTTCGAGGCGGACGATGCCGTGCCCGTAGGTCTTGGAGGTTCCGGAGGTGGCGACGATGCGGTCCATAAAGTCGGGGTAGGAGACGGACCACTGGAAGGCCTGCTGGGCGCCCATGGAGAAGCCGATGACAGCCTGGAGGTGCTGGACGTGGAGTTCGTGGGTGAGGAGCTTGTGGACGGCCTCGACGTTGTCGCGCATGGTCATGACGGGGAAGCGCGGACCGTGGAAGGGCTCGGGGGTGTTGCTGGGCGAGGAGGAGCGGCCGTTGCCGAAGAGTTCGGTGGCGATGAGGAACTGCTTATCGGGATCGAGCGCCTTGCCGGGGCCGATGAGCCATTCGTAACCGTGCATGTTCGCCATGTAGTGCGAGGGGAGGAGGATGGCGTTGCTGCCGTCGGCGTTGAGGTGGCCGTAGGTGCCGTAGACGATCTTGGCATCGGGGAGGACGACGCCGCTCTCGGTGTGGAAGTTACGGATGATGAAGGAGTGCTCGGTCTCGACGGGCTTGTTGGGCTTGGCCTGGGCCGAGGCGGCGAGGGAGGTGAGGGCGAACAGGGTGGCTGCGAAGAGCTTCATGGCAGTGCGTATCTCCAGGGTTGCAGGTACAGGTGATGCAAATTGGGGGAAGGGTCAGCGGAGCGCGGGGAAGAGCGGCGGATCCTTGCGCTTTTTGGTGGTCTGTTCGAAGTCGTAGGCGTAGCGGATCAGCGTGGACTCGCTGAAGGTGGGGCCGAGGAAGGTGAGTCCCGCAGGCAGATTGCCGTGGGTGAATCCCATGGGCACGGTGATGGCGGGGAAGCCGGTTTGGGGCGAGAGGACCTGGCTGTTGTCGCCGGCGGGACTCTTCATGTCGCCGACCTTCCGGGGGGCGTTGCTCCAGGTGGGATAGACGATGGCATCGAGATGATCCTTGGCCATCGCGACGAGGAGCGCGTTGCGGAACGTGATCTTCGTGGGGTCGTGGTAGACGTCGAGGCAGGGAGAGCGGCGGTCGTCGGACTTGGGCGGAGCGACGGCGCCGCGGATCTCGTCCTCGATGTAGGGAAGGTAGAGGCCGGAGTCCACGATGGACTTGAGGTCGTGGTAGGGCGCGTTGGGATGCTGCGCGAGGTAGGTGTTGAGGTCGGCCTCGAAGTCGCCGCACCAGAGGTTCTTCTCCATCGCTTCATAGTCGAGAATGTAGAAGGGATCGACTATGACGGCGCCTTCCTGCTGGAGGGCTTTGAGGGCCTGCTCGGTGACGGCCTTAACCTCGGGATCGGTGTCGGCGGTGTCGAAGTACTGGCGGAAGACACCGATGCGGGCGCCGTGCAGGCCGTGGCGATCGAGAAAGCGGGTGTAGTCGAGTGCGGGGCGGTTTGCGACCAGCGCGGTGACGGGATCGGCGGGGTCGGGACCGGCGAGGACGGTGAGTAGCGCGGCCGCGTCGGCCACGGAGCGCGCGATGGGACCGCCGACATCGTTGTTGGCGAAGAGCGGGATGATGCCCGCGCGGCTGGTGAGGCCGATGGTGGGGCGGATGCCGACGAGGTCGTTGTGGGATGAGGGGCCGCGGATGGAGTTGCCGGTGTCGGTGCCGAGGCCGGACTCGCCGAGGCTGGCGGCGACGGCGGCGGCGGTGCCTCCGCTGGAGCCGGCGGGGACGCGGGAAAGGTCGTAGGGATTGCGGGTGATGCCGGCGATGGAGCTGGCCGTGAGATAGGGGCTGAAGGCCCACTCGGCCATGTTGGTCTTGGCGAGGAGGATGGCGCCGGCGGCGCGGAGGCGCCTGACCATGGTGGCGTCGCGCTCGGGCAGGAAGCCTTTCATGGCGAGCGATCCACCGGTGGTTTGGAGACCCTTGGTATCGTAGTTGTCCTTGATCAATACGGCGATGCCGCCGAGCGGCGGGAGCTTGTGTGTGCGGGCGAGGTTGCGGTCGCAGGCGTCGGCCTCGGCGAGGGCGTCGGGATTAACAAGGATGATGGAGTTCAGGCGCAGACCGTCGATGGGCTTCTGGTCGTAGGCCTGGATGCGGGCGAGGTAGGCCTCGACGACGGCGCGACAGGTGGTGCGGCCGTCGAGGAGCGCGGCTTGCGTCTCGGCGATGGTTGTGCCGATGGGGTTGAAACGGACGGCTTTGGGATGGGGCTGGGTTTGGGCGTACGCGAAGGCAGAGAGGGCGAGGGCGACTAGGGAGAGGATCCGAAGGGTCCGCATCATGGGGTGCTTTGATAGTACCTTGTGTTGCCTGCGCGGGTGGGTTGGGTCGTT
>OUNK010001781.1_pt2 | contig 11128 bp, 6 predicted proteins | sample 1755341 | NCBI WGS metagenome assembly OUNK01 (sample SAMEA3914788, study PRJEB12502) | metagenome | biome: forest; material: soil | place: Canada | collected 2011-07-03 | depth 0.1 m | reverse complement strand
GGTCGGCACCCCGGCCACGGCATGGGCGAGGGCCTTTTCGTCCCCGGCGTGCGCGTCGAGAATCCAGCCGCGATTGAAGCGCCAGAGATAATTCAGCGGTTCCGCCCCCTCGATTTCACAGCGGGAATGCCCGGAGGCGGCCACCTTCCTCTCCCGGCGTTCCTGGGGCCGGCTGCAGGCCGAATCGACGATCATCGCCCTGCCGTGGGCGAAGAACTGGATGCTCCCCTCGTCGTTATGATGATGCCCCCAGGCCGCGCCGCTCCGCAACGCCAGGAGATTCTCCCTTCCGGCGGCATCCGCGCCGCGAAAGAAGAAGCCGAGGCCCTCGATCGGTCCATGGTTCCAGGCCGGCTGCAAGGGAACGATTTCGGACATCCCCTCGCCGCCCATTTCCAGACAGGCCCAGGCCAGCTGCCGCGCCAATCGCGGGTCATGCGGCGCGAAGGCCCGGGCATATTCCGCATAGAGATGCCGGTAGGTGAGCACATCGGCCCCGTGGTCCCCGAAAGCGACCAGGTGGCGGAATCCCCCGATGACGGCATCGGGCGGGGTCAACTGGGGAAGCGCGCCCGCCACCAGCTTTTGCAGGGCGGCCTCGGCAAAGGCGTCTCCGGCGCCGTCGGCCCGGCGGCGCAGCAACAGCGGCAGCACCGTGGCCAGGACATGCTGGTAATAGGTGTGGCTCTCCTCCCATAAGCCGCTCCCCGGATAGACGTGATAGCCCAATTGCTCCCGCCAATGCGCGAGGAAGCGGCCCGCCCAGAACGCGGCCCGGGGATGCCCGGCGAACACCTGCCCGGCATAACCGAAGAGGGCGATCACGTCGGTATAGAAATTCTGATTGGCCATCCCGGCCAAGGTCGGCTCGGTGCTTTCCTCCGTGCCGACCGCCCCCATCGTGGCCGGCCCCGGATAAAAATTTTCCGAGGCGTTGAGATAGGCCAGGAAGGCAAACCAGGCGCGCCAGCGGGAAAGGGTCTGCCCATCGATCTTCCCCTGCTGCGCCAATTCCTCGACGCGCAACATTTCGGGACCGATCCTCCGCCCCACCACACAGTTGGAATAGGCCGACCCCGAGCCCTCCCAAAAACCGAAGATCCGGGCCTCCAGATATTGATCCAGTTCGCGGATGCGGTCGGGATCGCCTGCGAAGGCCGCCGTGCCGCCCTCGAACCGCCCCAGGCGCAACGCCTCCCGCTGCCCCGGGGAAGGCGCATGGCCCTCCCTGAAGACCGGCTCCAGGGGCCAGGCGAAGGTCATCGCCAGCTGGTCCTGCAACGGGATGAGCCCGTGCTGGGTATGGATCTGGCGCAGCCGCCCCTGCTGCGCCCGATAGCGGGGCCGGTCGGGCACCTCCTCGAAATGGCCCAAGGCCGGCGAACATCCCTGCGCTTCCGGATCGGACGGAGACTCCGCCAACGGCTCGATCTTCTTCCCCTCGGAGAGCACCAGGGCGAAACGGCGGCAGCCCCGGCGGAGCCATCCCTCGAGGGTGAAATGCGGGCGGCACCGGCTCTCCCCGCGCGCGGGAATCCGTTCCGGTCCCGGGAAGCCGTCCGCCTTTGCCTCGGCCGGAAGGCGGCGCGTGCCGCGATCGTCCGTCTCCCAACGGCGGGTCCACGCCTCCAGATGATTGAGGGCGTTCCCGTTCCAGGCCCCCCCTTCGAGCGCCACCACCCCGACCACGTCGTCCGCGCCCGGAAAACGGAGCGCAAAACCATCGGAGAGATCGTGGAGCTGGGAAAACTGGGTCCATCCCCAAAGCCGGGCCTGGCGCCGATCATAATGATAATGGAGCCGCTGCCCGCGATACCCCGCGGTCGAATCAAGCAGGCTCAACCGGTCCGGCAAATCGTCCCCCGAGAAGTCCCAGACGATCTGATCGGAAGCGGCCATATGAAAGGTCTCCTCCAGCCGGGCGAAATCGCTCCCGGCGTCCGCCGTCAGCACCAGCTGATAAAAATGCGCGTCGGGAAACTCGACTCGATACCGGTAGGCCGCCCGCAGCGGCCCCCATTCCAGCCATTCGGCCTTCCAGCGCAACGGAGAGAGGGAGGTATCGATAAACGTGCCGCCCCGCCACGCTCCCCTACCCTGGCAGGGCCTCATCCGGACGACCGGGCCGGGCAGCGGGGGCCGCGAAAATCCCGGCGCGAAGACCTGCCCCCCCGCCAGCAGCTCGATCTCGAAGCAGCCGTTCTCCAACCGCCCATTCCCATCGCGGTCCGCGATCTCCACCCGCGCGCGCGGCTCTTCCGCCCCCTCCGCCATCACCAGGGAAATCTCCCGATGCGGCTCGACCGCGATGAGGAGATAGCCATGGCCCGGCTTTTGCCTCGAGGCCTGGACCGGGAAGAGGCGCCCGCCCCCCTCCTCCCGCAGGAAAAACCAATCGGCGGAGGAATCCGGGATCGGAATCTCGATCACCTGCTCCTCATGGGAGAGTCCCAAGGACTCGCGCAGGACCAAGCGGTAAGGAGCAGTCGTCACCGTCAACATCGGATGGGATTCGGGAAAACTCATGGGCGGTCGCGTCTAGGGAGGAAGCGGCGGATGCTCGATCTTCGCCTGGTCGGCTTGATAGACACGCAGATACTCGTCGGGCAGTTCCAGGTGGGTCGGCACCTCGCCATAGGTATAGCTGACCGCATAGTGGGCCGTTTTCAGGGCCAGCGGCAGCCGGGTTTCCTCATCGACGTAGATGAAGACCTCCTCGTTCCTGAATTGGAAAGGACCGAAGGAGAGCGTCATCCCCTCCAGGCGGAAGACATCGATCGTCTTCCCCTCCCGGATGACCCCGGCGAAGTTCCCCTTGTTGACCCAGGCCAGCTCCGGAAAGGAATCGACCGGATGATAGAGCTGGCTGCCGTGGATGCCGTTCGGCGTGCCGAAGGCATCGGTCCCCTTTTCGAGCGAGACCAAGCCGTCGAACCACGTCTCGGTCGACGGCGCCCCCTCCCATTGCCGGACATCGTGGCGGAGATCGCCGTATTTCTCCACGGTCAGCTCCTTGATCTGCGGTCCCGCATTCGGGTCCGCTCCCCCCGGGAAATAGGTGAAGGCCGCCGTATAGGCGACCGCCCCGGATTGCTGGATCAGCGGCGGCGCCGGCGGGGAGGCCTTGTTGTCGATCGGCTTGTTCAGGAAGTCCTGGCCCCAGAGGGACCCTCCCCACAAAAAAATCCCTCCCAAGAGGAAGACGCTTCTCCAATCGGACATATCATTGCTCATAAACGGGCTCCATTTCCTGGTCGACGATCTCCCCGGTGAAACGGTCGATCGCAATCTGCAGCCAATAATGCTTTTCCCCCTCCACCGTGAAGGCGTCGATCCCCGTCGCTCCCGGGGCGTAATGCCCCGCCTGGGCCACCACGTCGATCAGGAGATTCCAGGTACGGGTCTGCACCACGTTGGCCAGCGCGCGCACCGGCGCTTCCCGCTGGCCCTTGACCAAGTAGGTGGAAGGCATATTGGTCGCGAAAAAGGGGACCAGCGCGGCCTTGTTGAGAAAGATCGGCGCGGCGGAGCCGGTCGGGCGGAGGGCGCTCATGAATTGGGCCAGATCGGCGGCCGTGTTCGTATTCGCCCCCACCGTGGCCAGATCGCCGTTGAAATCGAAGGCCGCCCCGCTCAGCAAGGCCTGCAGGATCGGGGCGGGCGCCGAATTGAGGTTCACCTTCCCGCCCACCACCGGCAGGTCGTTGGTGACGCCCCCGTATTGCCCGAAGAGATCGAGCAGCCCGGCGTCGGCGCTGTTGGTGCTGAAGAAATCGAGCGTCTTCCACGGCAGATCCCGGTAGGTATAGCCGAGATCGCCGATGCTGTGGAACGGCGCGTTCAGGACCAGGGGCCGCGCCGGATTGTTGGGGGTGATGCTGTTCAGCGCCGAGGGATTTATCCCCGGCTGCTTGTTGGCGTCGCCGGGGCGCAGCACCCCGTCGGGATCCTTGTAGTAGCTGGGGCTGGTGCTGCTGTTGTCCGCGTAATAGGCGGGAAACTGCCGGGACTGCGTCGTCGGGACGTTGAAAAAGACCGGCCCGGCGGTGTAGCTGTTGCTCGATCCGCTGGTGTATTGATGCACGATACTGACCCGGTCGAAGGTGGCGGTGCTGCTGCTGCGGAAGGTATTGGTGGTCCCATCATCGAGATTGGTGTCGCTCGATCCCACATGGTCCTGGGTCAGCCCGAGGCGGCGATCCCTGGGATCGGGATAGGCCCATTGGATCACGGCAAAGGCGGTGCCGGAACTGTTCGTGTAGGGATTGCCATTCGGCCCGGCGTCTCCGTTGGTCAGGCTGTCATCCCAGCCGCGAATATCCAAAAGCATATTGTAGGGCATCTGGTAGCTGCGCCAATTCCCCTGCCAGTCCTGGTAGCGGAACCGCAGGTCGATCGTCGCTGCGGCGTTCTGATTGGTGGGGCTGGAAAACAGCACTTGGTAATTCGTGATGCCCGCATAAGTAGGCGATACCATGCCGTCGGGAGCCATCTGCTTGCCCAGATAGATTCCGGCCGCCGTCCTGCCGGTCCCCGTGTCGCTGTAAAGATCGGCCGCCGTGCCGTTCTGGGCATCGACGTTTCCGGTCGAATTGAGATTCATGTTCGCCAGCATCAGCGGCGTCGGATCGATGAAGTTGGTCGAGTTGGTGAAGACGATGCTGACCGGATTCAGCAGGAAATTATTGGTGGGACCGGCGCCGTTCGGAAATTTGCCCACATAGGTGGTTTTGGACAGATACGGCACCACCGTCCCGTTCACGGCCGCGATCTGGAATTGGGTCGGCCCGGCATTGGTGCTGAGCACGGTGGCGTTGCGATGCGGGTTCCAGATCACGAACCTGAGCCAGTACCAGACATTGGTCCGGTTCACCGTCGACGACGGCCGGTAAACATCCTGGCCGGCCGCGAACAGGTACGGGAGGCTCTTCACCCCGACCGAATTCCCGCCCGGCGACTGGATCAGGGGAGGATAGCCGTCCGAGGAATATTGGCCCATGATGTTGGCGCCGATATCGAAGATCTGATAATCGGCGACTTGGTTGAACAACAGCGGCGAATTGCCCGCGCTATTGGTCCGGAAAGCAAGGGCGTTGGTCGAGGTGCCACCCAAAGTCGCCAAACCCGTTTCTCCGGAAGAATAAAGCCCCAGCGAACCGCCCAATATTCCCGCCTTCAGCAATTCGAAGAAATCGGGTTCCCGCCCGTTGGCCGCGACTTGGTCGAGCGTCTTGATCATCGAGGGAGTGAAGGGAGGGCCGCCCCCGCCGTCCGGCGAGACATAGACCCATTCCTGGCCGTGTTCGGAGGTGGCGCTGAACGCCGTCGTATCCCAGGCCAGGCCGAAGTAGGTCCGGATGTTCGCGTCGGTCCCGTTCGGGTTGTAGAGAGGATCGGAGGAGGGAAGGTCGGCGCTCGGCCCCTTGTAGGTCAGCCAGGCGAGCCGGTCGAGGTCGAAACGGCTCTTGATCAGCGGCACCCCGTTGGTGCCCCGCAGATTGGCCAGATCCCGGTTGGTCGATCCCACCGTCTCGGCGAGGGCGGCGTAACCGATCGAACTCCCCGTCGGGGTGGCCGGCGACCAGCTGGGCGCGTTTTTCTCCCGGGAAAAGGAGGTCAGATAGGGCAGCGCCTCGCTGATCCCGTTGTTGGTCGCGTAGCTGATCAAGTCCTGGCGGGTGAAGAAGCCTTGGTTGCCGGAGGCGGGATAGAGGAAACCGTTGGTGCTCCCGAGCTGCCCCGCGTACGACGAGAAATTCGTATAGGCGCCCGCCGTCCGCCACGCCACCAGCGCGTCGACCTGGGCCTGGGTCAGCCCGCCGATGCCGGCCAGCGAAACCAGCCCCAGCGAGCCCTTGCGGGCGATGTCCGAGGCGCTCAGCCCGCCGCTCGAACTGTATCCCGCCACGTTGGCGTCGAGCAACCCGCCGATATCGTAGACCGTGTAGGCATAGCGCCCGATGACGTAATTGAGATTGGCCGCCGCATTGTTGGTCAAGGTGGAGAACGCCGTCGCCGGCGCATTGGTGAGGGGGCCCTGGCGGGTCAGGAGGACCCAGTCGGGCGGACGGAACGAGTTGGTCTCGGACGAGGCCAGCAATTGGGGACGCAGCCACTGGATCGTCGGAAGATAACGGCCATTGGCCGATCGGTTGGTGGTGCTGTTCCCGGCAATGGAGCGGATTGGGCCGTCGAAGGCATAGGCCGGCCCGAACCACGAATTGGAGGCGCCCGCGCTCTCCTTGATCAGATTGGTCAAGCCGGTGTCGGCCACCCGCTGGGGCAACATGTTGATGTTCGTGCTGGGGAAATAGAGGGGACTGCCGGACTCCGTGGGGGGATTGGTCGATCCGGCGCGGATTTCCTCCCGCAGATCCCCGACGACGGACTGCAGGGCGGTCTCGGCCATATCCTCGGCACGGGCCTGGCCCGCGCTGGCAAAGGAGGTCTGGCGATTCAGCGTCGCCTGGGAAAAGAAGGCGAGCACCAGGACGGAGACCAACGCCAGGATGGCCAGGACGACCAGCAGGGCCATCGAGCGCCGCGCGCTTCTTTCCCGCCCGGAACGAAAGACGTTGAGGAAATTACGGGGCGATCGTGACATAAAAGTAACGCTCGTAGACGCGCACCGCCTGGGCCACGACGAGCGGGACCCGGGCTGCCGACGCAAAATTGGGCTGGCTGAGCAGGGCTTGCCAGGCGGCCACCGGATCGTTCGTCTCCATGTCCGGGAAGGCTGCGGCCAGGTTCTCGAGTTGATTGGTGGTGATGAGCTTGCGCGAGGCGTCGTCGAGCGCCGCCACCGCGACGAGCACCGCCGCCACATTCGTGAGCGAGGAGATCTGGCTCGTCCCCGCCGGCCACCAATACTGGGGAGCGTTCGTCGCGCTGGCCTTGGACAAAAGGCAGAACTCCATCCGGAAGACGCCCGGGGACAAGGCCTGGAAATTGGTCTCCTGCAGCGACGGCAGATTGGTGAGGGTGAACGGAGCCAGCCCCGACCCGTTCCAGTTGTAGCCCGAGATGCCCCGCTCCAACTGGGCGCTGTTGGTGTCGATCCGATAATCGACCACCGCCACCGACCGGCTCCCGTCCGGCGAGGGCATCTCGGTCATGAAGGAGATCTCGTCATTGCCCCCGTTCTTGAGGAAGGCGACCGGCACATCCCCGCGCGAGACGTGCGCGTTCCAGTCGAGGCCGAAGCGGTCGAAGGCCTGCCGCGCCTGGGAGACCGCCTCGATCTTCTTGCCGTCGTTGATCGTGCTGCGCGAGGCGAGGGAGACGAACTGGACCACGAAGACCATGATCAAGGCCAGGACCGTCACCGCCACCAGCATCTCGACGAGGGTGAAGGAAGCCGAGGCGGCCGTGGGAGGAAAAAATCGGGGCTTCATTGGGAAGGCAGCGCGGCGATGAATTCGATCTTCCCGACCGCATTGGTCGACTGCGCGGGCCACAGCACGGTGAAATCGACATAATAAGGCATGAACGAATTGGTGGGGACGGGAGGGGTGACATGGTAGGAGACCCGGTACATCGCCGCCGAGAGATTGGTGCTCTGGCCGCTCTCGCTGATGCCCAAGGTATTGGTGAGGGCCATGCTGGGAGCGAGGGGCGGCAGGTCGAAGATCAACGATTGGTTGGTCGTCAGGGCGACGGCTTTCCAGTCCGCCACCATGGCCCCGACGATATTCACCGCCATGCTCTCCTCCTGCGTGTCCCGGTTCGTCTTCAGCCCCATCGGCAACAGCGCCAGCATGATCAGCACCGCAAAGCTCAGCACGCCCAACGCCAGCACCACCTCGACCAGGGAGAAAGCGCGGGATGAAGGACTTAAAAGTGGTTTCATCGCATCTTCCCACAGGCACTCAGGACGCAGGCCCGGGACCTGCCGGATCAATTTCTAAACACTTCCATCTGGCTGGCGATTCCCGATATCTGCAGCGCCGCGAAATTGTTGCCGCCGCTCGCGACCGCGCCGTGGAGGGGTTGCAAGCCGATTTCGATATAGGAAAGCGGAGTCGAGGCGAGAAAGGCCTCGCCCGTCGGGCTGAAGAGGATGGCCTGGGTGAGAGGCACCACCGCCCCCGCGACGGTCGGATTGGGCAGGGACCAGTTGGCGGAGGTGGTGTGAAGATCGGTTCCCCCCGGGTCCTGCCCCGTCAACACCCGGGTGATCGGCATCATCCCGAGGCCGGGGAAAATTCTGTCTTTCATGATCGGCGCCAGGTTGTCCGCGGTCACATCGTTCAATCCGTCCTGGCTGGCATAGGCCACCACGATCATCGCGTCTTTTCCATCGACCTTCCCTTCCCCGATCCCGGCCCAGACGAAGGTGTTTTTAGCCATGGCCGCCGTCCGAACCAGCGAAAGCGTCGCCTGCAAATCGTAGATCTGGCTGGTGAAACTTTGCCCCCCCTGCGCCGCGATGGAAAGCAAAGAGGGAGAAGCGAGCAACGCCATGATGCTGACCACCACCATCAACTCCATCAAGGAGAAGCCCCGCTGACGCCGATGGGCTCGCTGATCTTTCAAGTTGGCCATTCTAGAGACGTTAAGGCGTGAAATGCAATTTAAGAAAATCATATCTGCATGTAAGTAAATTTTACTAATTCAAATCTATTTTTCTCTTTGGCAATAGGGAGATAGCAGCGTTGAGTCTCTATGAGAGATAATACTTAAAATCTGCTTATATGCAATAGTATCTTTTAAATTTCTCTTCTGTTTCCCCCCTTGTGGTAAGCCCTGAAAACTCCCCTTCCCTTCCATTTCAACTGCCCATATCCCGGGAATTAACCAGCCGGGAAGCCAGAGAAGGAGGCCACGATCTGGGGAAAGAGCGCCGGGGACGGCGCCCCGTCCCCAGCATCCAGGCCATCGTGCCCAGCTTAAACCAACCGCCACGACCGGCGGCGCAGGAAGAACAGCGCCACCACGCCCGCTCCCAGCAAGAGACAGGTGGAGGGCTCGGGCACGACATCGAGATTGACGACGTCGAGATCGATATAGCTCGCCCCGGTGCTCGGGCCGTATTCGATCTGGTAAGTGACATTCCCGATCGTCAGATCGGACCCGCTGGCGAGAGAGTCGAAGGTGCCGGTGACTCCGGCAGTGGCGGTCGCCAAGGTCAACACCTCCCCGACCGTCAGGTTGACCGTTCCATTATTGGTATCGGTACCGAGCAGGGCGGCGCCGCCGGTGCCCAAGGCAAGGGTGCCGGTAACGTTGAGCAGACTGATGGCCGAGGCGGCGCTGGTGGCGCCGCTGTTCAGGGTGAAGGTGAGCTCGGACCCGTCGGAGAACGTCGTCGCCCCGGTGTCGAGGGTACCGACGGCGCCGATGTCGCCGACGTTCAGGATCGAGAGCCCAATGCCGGCGGTCGGGGGCCGCGTACCGGTCCCGATGGCAATCGTCCCGGCGATGGTGCCGGAGCCGCCCAGGACCGCGTTGCCGGCGCCGGCCGTGATGGCCTTGACCGTCACCACCGAGCCCGCGACCAGGCTGCCGTCGACCAACAGGGTTCCCGAATTGACCGTGGTCGCCCCGGTGTAGCTGTTGACGCCGCCGAGGATCAGCGTGCCGCCGGTGCCATTCACGGTCAGGGCGCCGCCACTGAGGGCGCCGCCGACGGTCAGCGCGCTTCCATTGGAGCTGTTGACCGTCACAGTGATGGTGCCGGTCATCGTCACCGCTCCGGTACCCATGTTGAGGCTGTTGCTGCCGTTGAAGGTGAAGTTATTCTGCCAGCTCTCGGCATTTTCGGTGGTGAGGATCAGGGACTCCCCGCTGGTGTTGTCGAGGGCATTGACCCCGCTCGTCCCGTGGATGGTGAAGAGGCCCGTACCCAGCGCCGTCGCGCTATTGATATCGAGAGAGCCGCCGGAGGTAGCGTTCCCCAGGGCAAAGCCCCCGCTGAAGTTCGAGTTGTCTCCGGAAAGCACCAGCGTGCCCGCTCCTTCCTTGTAGATCGCCTGTCCGCCGCTGATGGCGCCGCCGACGGTGAGGATTCCCGCATCGATGCTCCAGGCCGCATGGCTCGAGGCGCCCACGGTCACAGCCCCCGTTCCCAGATTCAGATTATTGCTGCCCACGAAGGCGAGGTTCGTCGCGCTGAGGTTGATCGCATTGTTCCCCGCCACCGTGACCGCCGCACCGCTGGTATTGTCGAGCGTAACGGTACTGCCAAAGGTCAGGGTTCCGCTTCCCAAGGCATTCGCGTTATTGATGTCGAGAGTGGCCCCCCGAGACACCGAGATGCCTCCCGAGGCTCCGCTGTTGTTACCGGAGAGGACCAGCGTGCCGTCCGCCACCGTGAGGCCGCCGCTGTAAGTGTTGTTCCCGGAAAAGACCACCGTATCGGTGGCCGTGGAAGTACCGACGGTTACGAGGCCCGCGCCGCTGATGGCGCCGTTGATGTCGAGCAACGTCCCCACGCCGGCATTGGCGTTGGCGAAGGTGTAGGCGCCCTCGAGCACCAAGGGGGCATTGATCGTCTCCACCGTCCCGGCCGCCACCGCCGAGGTGATCTGGATGGTCCCGCCGGAGGTGAGATAGAGGGCGTTGCCTCCCGTGCTGCCGACGAAATAAGACCCGGCGTTCGTGTCGAAAGTGATGCCCTTGATGTTCTCCGTCGCGGAATCGATCACGATCGGGTTCGTCGCCGAGCTGCCCCAGCCGTTGGCGATGGCGGTGTTGAAAGTCGCGATATCGGTGCTGGTGGTTCCGGAAGTGGCACCGGGGGCCGCGCCCGTGCTCCAATTTCCCGCCGTATTCCAATCTCCGTTGCCCGTGCTGCCCCCGCCCCAGGTCTCGCTGGCCGCTTCCGCCGGACGGGCGAAGAGGAAGAAGAGGAGAGCCGCCGCCACGGCTGGGACCATCCGCAGCCACCCGTTCCGTAGAAGTAAGATCGTTTTCATATTCTTTTCGTTCCTGAGTTGAATCCTTGAGCCCGGCCTTTTAATTCAATCTGCTTATCCTAAGATTTATCTAAAAAATAAACTCTGAATGCCATCTTTCACCCCAGGACATCTAACCCCTTATTACATTGATTATCAGCTTATAAATCGAATAGTAAAGGCTAAAATAATGAAAGATGAATTTGCGTTTTGGCCCTGATTTGAGCATTTTT
>OUNK010387720.1_pt1 | contig 11148 bp, 5 predicted proteins | sample 1755341 | NCBI WGS metagenome assembly OUNK01 (sample SAMEA3914788, study PRJEB12502) | metagenome | biome: forest; material: soil | place: Canada | collected 2011-07-03 | depth 0.1 m | reverse complement strand
AGCAGTGATTCCCGGCTGCCACGGAAGACCCTGCGGCTTTTCGACTGGTCGCGCATCCATTCTGGACTCACCCAATCGCGTTTTCCTTCGCGCGTCCGGCAGATCATTCCTCCCTTTTCCCTTTGGTGGATTTGCATGGTTTACGACTACGCGCTGTGGCGCGGAGAACCGGCCTTCATCCGCAGCCTTATGCCCGGGGTTCGCGCGGTGCTGGAAGTTTACCGGGGCTACCAGGATGAATCGGGAATTGTGACGGGCCTTCCAGGCTGGAATTTTGTCGATTGGGTTAAGTCATGGGATGGAGAACCCCCGGCCAAGGGAGAATTCATTCCCAACGGCACGATCAACTGGCAGCTCCTCCTTGCCACGCAGTACGCTGCGAAATTGGAGCATTGGCTGGACGAACCCGACTTGGCCCGGCACCAGGAGCGCCATGCCAAGCGACTGGCGGCGTCTATTTACAAGACTTACTGGAACAAAGAGCGGAGACTTTACGCCGAAAACAAATCCCAGACCGTCTTTAGCGCCCACTCACAGACGCTTGCCTTGATCAGCGGCTGCACGAGCCACGAACAGAGCGAACATATGGCTGAATCGCTCCTGCATGACCGCAGCCTGGTCGAGACCACTCTTTACTTCCGGCACTATTTATTCGAGGGACTTCAGGCGGTGGATCGCGGCGGCAAGATTCCATCGCTTCTCGGCGTATGGCTGGATTTGCCGAAGCTCGGCTTCAAGACCACTTACGAGACTCATCCCTCCACGACGCGGTCCGATTGCCACTCATGGGGCGCGCACCCGCTCTATCACTACTTCGCCACGCTCGCCGGCATTCGTCCTGGAAGCTTCGGTTTCGACGAAATCAGCATCACGCCGGCGCTGGAGGAGCTGGGTTGGATCGAAGGCGACATGCCCCATCCGCGGGGCACGATCCTGTTCCAATTGGAACAGGATGCCGATACACTTTCCGGCACTGTTGTCCTTCCTCCCAAAACATCTGCCACCGTGCACTTTGAAGGCACGCAACAACGCATCGTTTCCGGCTCCAAGTTCCGTCTCGAGTCCAAGCGGTCCTCCGCCAAGGAAGTGGCCACATTGGACGCGATCGCCTCGTGACCGTCGGCCAAGCGTCGACTACTTGAAGACCACTTGGTAATAGAGAGTCTGGTCGTCTGCGGAGTTGATGTGAAACGCTCCCCCTTGGGTCGGAATAGTCTTCTGGGTAAGCGCTCCGTTCTGACTTAGGACGTTGACCGCGTCCACGGCTCGTCCATCGATGGTAATATCGGCTTGGACCGGCTCCATCAAAAGCGGCGCGGTCCCAGGATTCAGCATGTGATTGTTGATCGTATTGATGGTGAATCCGGTGCTGACCGCCCGCGCCACGACTGTCAGCAATGCCGATTTGCTGTCATCCAGGGTCGCATGCTGATCGAGCGCCGTAAGAATGATCGAGGCATAAGGCGTCCGCGAAGTGATGGTGATGTTTCCCAACTTCTGCCTCTTGCCTGAGGCAAACCCGACGACGGCCTTAGTGCCTGCCGTATTGATGGTGAAGAAGCCCTTGTCGGCACTGTCCCAAACCAACTGCCCTGTCGTCGACGTGATGACGCTACCACTCTTGTACTTGCTCATGTCGGGTTCGACCGAGGGCTGGGCCGAGTCGGTAAACTGCACGAGGCAACGTCCGGCCGCGAGCGCCTCCGGGGGACAAGAGCCGCCGAAGGTTTTGATGTCGCCTTGCTGCGTCGCCACGTCCGAAAACGAAAAGTGATCGTGGGCGATTTCGTCCAGAGAGGTTTTGCGAGTGGAGATGACCTCGCCTTCCTTGATATCACCGCGACTGATCATGCGGGCGAGGGCTGGAAATTGCCCAATTTGGACGGGCGAGTCGACATACCACAATCGGAAGGGCAACCCTCCCGCATTGGGCGCCCACCACGCGTCGCCCTGATACCCTACGCTGGAATTAAACTCGTAAGAGGAATCCCAGCCCTGCAGGCCCAAGCCGTAGGCCGCCATGATCACGGGGCCATCCGCTTGGTACTGGGATGGAAACTGGGTAATCCACTCCGAAACGCCAAAGGGACGACCATCAACCTGCTGCAACCCCGTGGAGAGATAGCCCGAGCCAGGCGTGGAAAGCATGGACGCATTTACATCCTCCTCACCGAAATAATTATGCCGGTCGATGTAGCCCACTTCATAATCGGAGAGGAGATTATAGTACTCCGGCACCATCGACGGTGCCTGCCATGGCGAACCGCAGAGCGGCCCCTTGTAGCCCGTTCCCCGGATGGCCTTCACAAACTTCGTATAGAATTGATCCTGCACGTCGTGGAGAAACGAAGCCGTGTCCAGCTCCCGCTGCCGGCCGCCCGTGCTTTGGGCGCCCAAGGGCCCTTCCGTTAGATCATAGGCGCTCATGTGCACGTCGATGCTCTTATCGTCGAGCGTCTCCCCGGACTTCAATGCCCCCGGCCACGCCTGGGCAATCGCATCCTGTGTCGTGTAGCGCGTGGTCAGCCAATCAGCGAAACGCTCCCGGAGTTTCTTCGCGTAAGTAGGGCATTTCTTGTAAGTCGACCCTGTCTGATACCAGAAAATGTCATCCTCGTTCTGCAGTTCGATATAATTCAGGCAGGGATCCTCTGCATAAGTTTTACCTGAATAGGGATTCTTGTGGTTGAGCAGATTGACAACCGACTGGATCAGCAGGTCCTGGATATCTTCCGAATAATTAATCAACCCCAGCGTATTGCCTTTGAGGTTATTGACGATCTCGTCATAAGCCAGCAACTGGCCCTTGTTGCCAGGACGCGCCTGCATGCCAAACGTATGCGAAAATCCATAATAGACACCGTGGTCTTTTAATTGAGACGTAAAGTAATCGAACTTATCCAGTCCTTTGGCATCGAACTGGGTGACGTCATTGGGGTCGCCAAATCCCTCCCAACCCACGGGGCCGGTGAATTTGTGCAAACGCACGGCATTCACGCCGTAGCGCGCAAACCGCGTGGCCACGTCTTCCGCCTGCGTGTGTTCGGGCGCGCACTGGGCGTAAGCCAGGTTGGTGCCCCAGAACTTGATGGGAGTACCATCCTCAAACTGAAAGTGATCTCCCTCCATCCGCACGCCGCCATGCTTGCCGGCCGGCTTATCCAGCCAGTCGTCCATGGCAAAAACGGAAGGACTCGCATGGTCCTTCGCGGCCCAGGGAAACCAATCACTGCCTGCCACAGGTTGCGAGAACTGCGCGAGCGCTTCGTCCGTGGCAAGATAAGAGACCGGTTGGGTAAAGGTGTAGGTCACCGCGGTCGAGCTCGTGCCGGCCTTGTGGGTACCTTCGACCACCAGAATGCGTACACCGTTTCTATCGTAAGTAACCGTGGCAGGAGGATCGATTCCCACTTGGATGTCGCCATCGCTCGCATGAATAACCAGCTTGGACACCAATTGTACGGCGCCCAACAGGTTGCCCGGAAATGCGAGTTCAGTGTCTTTTCCATCTCCGGTTATCGTAACGGAATGGATGGCCGCCGCAGACGAGGAGGCGGATATGGGCATCATCACCGCGATGCATGTCGTGTCGACATCTTTATCCGACGAGGGCGTATACGTATAGGTTACTGAATTCTTCGAAGCGGGGGCCGCGGCTATATGAACCTTTATCGCGTCCGCCCCAAACGCCAGCGCGGTATCCATGTCCAGTTGGTCTCCTTTTCCCTTCACGTGGGATTCAGGCGCGATGAAAGTTTTCCAGTTGGGCCCCCAAGCCGCCAAGCCAATCTCCAACACGACGCCGTGCGTATCCACGATTGAATAGCCAACCGAGTTCGCGGGACTAAGGATGACCTTGTATCCAGAGTCAGCCCCTGCCGCAAAGCTGCCCGTGCCGAGCAAAAAGGCAGCCCACGCGGCCATAATCTCACCGCGAAAAAGGCGACGGCGGTGCGGCAAAATGCCAGCCGTAAAACTTGTCACTGCTGAGCCGCACGAGAAATCGGATTTAAGAATCATATGAAAGCTGCTGTAAGGGTCTTCTAAAACTTGGGAACGGAATAACATTCGCGGGGTGGTTGTCAATCTCCCCACCCGTCAGCAACCTCCTCAAAACACGATAGGCAAACGACAGAACTTAATATGAAGGGTTATCCGTTCTTCGAAATTTTAAGACTCAATCAACCGGCATTGCACTCGCAGGAATAGCCTTCTTCGCGTCAAAACTTCAGCAACCTCTTCGATATTCAATTTCGGTCCGTTTTCCATAAAGCGCTTTATGAAACTGCCGGGTCGTTTGCGACCAAACATGAGTTTCGGGTGCAGTTCGACTGCGTCAGCAAACACTTTTAAGCCGTTCGTCTTTTCAAAAATTACTTTTGCTGATGGGTTGTGTCCGTAACCTTTCCATCTGCCTCAGCACCGATTCACCTGATTATATGAAAAGCAAAAAGTCTTCGCCTCGCATTCAACCTCCCTTCACCTATCGCGGAGAGAAACTTCTCCAGATCGCCATGCCGATTGGAGGCATGGGCGCCGGGTCGGTTTGCCTGAATGGCCACGGAGGATTGCACGATTTCTCGTTGCGGCATCGGCCCCATTTCACGGCCTTGCCCGATACACACTCGGAACTGCAGGCCGCGTTTGCCCTGCTCCACTTGCCGGAGATGGACTGCACGCGTTTGGTGGAGGGCCCGCTTCCCACCGGGAAAATTTACGATCAGGGATTGAAGGCCCAGGGCTATCGCGTCGCGGGGTACGAAGGTTTCCCGCGCTTTCGCGAATGCTCCTTCGATGGCGAATACCCTTTTGGACACGTCAACTTGTCGGACAAGGCGCTACCCATTCAAATTCGCGTTACCGGATACAATCCCTTCATTCCGCTCGACGATAAGAACTCGGGAATTCCCTGTGCCATTCTCGAATACGAGCTGCACAACACGTCACGCCGCACGGTGAAGTATGAATTTTCCTATCACCTCTCTGATCTCTCCTGCGAAAGGGGTAACGCGAAGGCAGGGCCAAAAAACGCGGACATCGATCGCCGCGGCATCCTGTTCCAGAATGCCGAGCCCCCCGGAAGCGAAGAATTCGGCAGCGCGGCGGTGCTCGCATTGAATCACCGTCCTGAGCTGAAAAGGCGCTGGATGCGCGGCGGATGGTTCGACGGTATTTCTGCGCTCTGGCGTGAGGTCTCTTCCGGAACCTTCAAGACCAATGACGGCACGGAGGAAGGCAATCAGTGGACTCGCAACGGAGGTTCTCTTCTCTTTCGTGGCGAATTGAAGCCGGGCGCGCGCGTCGTTTATCCGCTCGTCATCACTTGGTATTTCCCCAACTCGAACCTGATCGCGAGCCGGCTCCAATTCCACGGCGCGAGGCAGGAAGAGGATTATTCCGCAAAGCGGCCAACCTGGCAGCCCTACTACGCTGGCGTGTGGAAGGACGCCGCCGACGTGGCCCGGTACGTCAGGAAGAACTATCCCTCACTGCGGAAACGCACGCTCGCCTTCAAGGACGCCCTCTTCAGCAGCACGGTTCCTCGTGAGGTGCTCGATGCGGTATCGAGCAATCTCGCCATTCTCAAGTCACCAACCGTCCTGCGCCAGAAGAACGGCAACCTCTGGGGTTGGGAAGGCGTTTTCACAACGTCGGGTTGTTGCAGCGGCAGTTGCACCCATGTCTGGAATTATGCGCAGTCCCTTCCGCACCTTTTTCCGCAGCTTGAACGCACCTTGCGCGAACAGGAACTCCTCCGCTCCATGGGTGAGGATGGTTACGTTTCATTTCGCTCAACGCTCCCCGACGGCCCTCCTTCTCCCATGGGCAAGTGGGACCACCCCGCCGCGGACGGCCAGCTCGGCGGAATTCTAAAAGTATTTCGCGACTGGCAGATTTCCGGCAAGACCTTCTGGTTGGAGTCGATCTATCCTCACGCGCGACTCAGCCTGGAATTCGCCATCAACCGCTGGGATCCCGAACGCCGCGGTGCGATTTTTGAACCGCATCATAACACCTACGATATTGAATTCTGGGGCGCTGACGCGATGTGTACAGGAATCTATATCGGCGCGCTCAGCGCGATGGCGGCCATGGCAAGCAAACTCGGTAAAGACGAAGATGCGCAGGCCTATCGCTCGCTGGCGGAAAAAGGGTCTCGCTATATGGACGAGAAGCTCTTCAACGGTGAATATTACCAGCAGGAAGTGGAGTATCGCCGTCTGCGCGACCAATCGTTTGTCGAGAAGCTCGCCGCAATTGCCAAGAACCGAAGCGAGGGTGCGCAATTGCTCCGCGACGAAGGACCGAGTTACCAATATGGCTCGGGCTGTCTTTCCGATGCTGCCATTGGCGCGTGGATGTCACAGCTTTATGGTGTCGATGCGCCGTTCAATCACGGGAAGATCCGGCAAACACTTCGCGCCATCTTCCGCCACAATTTCAAGCGGGACCTCAGCACTCACGCGAATTGCCAACGGTCCGGTTACGCCATGGGACGCGAAGGCGGTCTCCTGCTTTGTTCATGGCCGCGCGGCGGAAAGCCCACCCTGCCGTTTGTCTATTCGGATGAAGTTTGGACCGGCATCGAGTATCAGGTGGCGTCGCATCTTATCGCCATGGGACAAGTCCGGGAGGGACTGACCATCGTTAAGACCGTTCGCAATCGCTACGACGGCAAAGTACGCAACCCGTGGAATGAATATGAGTGCGGAAGCTACTATGCGCGCGCCATGTCCAGCTATGCCCTGCTGCCGGCGTTGGCGGGGTTCCGCTATTCCGCAGTGGAGAAAACGCTTTGGTTCGGTCCAAAGACGACGGCACGTCCCTACACCACATTTTTCTCAACCGCGGGAGGATTTGGAACGATCACCCTCGAGAAACGCGTTTTGACCATCGAGTTGATCGAGGGAAAACTTCCGCTCGAGCGCATTCATCTCACCACCTCCGGGGTCAGTTCGGAGATGGCTGTGAAGGCAGTCGTGCGCCTCGGAAAGCCGCTTCAGATCCCCATTACTTAAGTCTGCCTTAGCGCGGACAGCACGAAATATAAAACGTTTTACGAGAGAGCCCGATTTCGTCTCTTGCCTCTGAAGATGGCGCGGAGCCAATCTAAGGGATGAGTCTGAAAATCACCTTGATTGGCGCCGGGTCCGTGGTCTTTGCGAAGAACCTCATCGGCGACATTCTCCAGTTTCCCGAATTATCCGACGCCACGCTCTGCCTGATGGATGTCGACCCTGCCCGGCTCAAGGTGGCCGGCCTGATGGCAAACCGGATGGTTGCCGCGCTTGGCGTCAAAGCCAAAGTGGTGACGACGCTCAGCCAGAAAGAGGCCATCAAGGGCGCGCGTTACATCATCTGCACCGTGCAAGTGGGCGGCTACAAGCCCGCGACCGTGACCGATTTCGAAATCCCGCGAAAATACGGCCTGCTTCAGACCATCGGCGATACGCTGGGCGTGGGTGGCGTCTTCCGTGGTTTGCGGACAATTCCCGTCATGACCAGCATCGCGCGCGACATCGCGGAAATCGGCGCCCCAGGTTGCCTGCTTCTCAATTATACCAACCCCATGGCGATCAACTGCATGGCCGTGGCGCAGGCCACCGGTATTCCCCACGTAGGGCTGTGTCACTCCGTGCAGGGCACCTCCCAGCAGCTCGCGTCCTACATTGGATTGCCGATCAAGGACATCACCTACCAAGTGGCGGGAATCAACCACATGGCGTTTTTCCTGAAGTTCGAATATCGAGGTCAGGACGCCTATCCGCTCCTTTTCGATCTCCTCACTCAACCCGCCTTTAAGAAGGATCGCGTTCGGTTCGAGATGATGCGCAGGACCGGGTACTTCGTAACGGAATCAAGCGAACATCAGAGCGAATACGTTCCTTACTTCATTCATCACGGCAAAAAGGTAATCGAGCAATTCGACGTGCCGATCGACGAATATCTGCGCCGGTGCGAATCGGGATTCCGGACGTGGAAACACACCGAGGCGGAGCTCCTCGGTCACGGCGGTAAGATCTCGGTCAACCCTCAATCCCACGAATACGGATCGTTCATCATCCACTCCCGCGAGACGAACACGCCTCGCGTCATCTACGGGAATGTTCCGAATACCGGTCTCATCGAAAATCTTCCGTCCACGGCATGCGTCGAAGTCCCCTGCCTCATCGATTCCCATGGAGTGCAGCCGACCCATGTGGGCACGCTTCCGCTGCAGCTTGCCGCGCTTTGCCAGACCAACATCAATGTCCAGGCCCTGACAGTGGAGGCCGCCCTGACAGGCAAGCGTGAGCACATCTACCACGCCGTCATGCTCGATCCCCATACCGCAACCGTTTTGACCCTCGATCAAATCTGGTCCATGTGCGACGAGCTCATCGCCGCACACCAGAAGAACGGGCTGCTCGGAGATTTCACACCGACCATCCCGAATACCGGCCGCGCCTATCGAGGCACCGGCGACCGCGTTCTCGCGGAAGCGAACGTTCTGCCCTCGACTGGCAAAAAGAAACGGCTGGAGGCCGAAATCACCTTGTTCAACCCCAGGCCGAAGCCGTTCGCGGTTGACCTCACGGTGCATTGCACGGGTGACGTGTGGGCTGATGACGATGATCGGACGCTGTCGGTGAAAGCGCGAATCCCGGCGGGCAAGACGATTCGCAAGAAGCTGACCGTCCCTCGTCCGGAGGCGGCCAAGGAGGGCTTTGCCCTTCGTCTTTCTTGCGACTCGCGCGACGTCTTCACCCGCGATTACATCATTCAAAAACGGCGTATTTTCCGGGCAGGAACGAAGGGCGGAGCGCCTTTCGAATTGAAACTCGCCGGATTTCCCGCGGTGGACGCCGGCATCGCTGTCCTGCCTCGCGTCATCGCGCTGCGGTTTGCCGTCGACGACACCAAGATCAATCCCTGTTTGCAGCGCCCTTGGGAAGGCTCCGGGGTCGAGCTGTTTTTCATCGGTCTGCAAGGACGCAGCATTCGCCAGATCTTCGTTGTCCCCGAAGCTAACGGACGCAAAGTCCATGTGCTGGACAAGCAACAGAAGGCGATCCCCTCTGTACGCACTCGCATTGGAGCTCATCCTCATGGCGGAGGCTACGAACTCAACATCGAGGTGCCGTTTGCCGCGGCGGAACTCGCTCCTGGCGAGACGACGTTTCTTTTTGATACCATCGTGCATCTGACCGCCTTGGGCGATGCGCACGGCGGCGGTCGCACGTCCCTTAGCGGGAGGTTCGATTCGCACGCCAATTCGGATTACTTCGTGCAGGTCGAGGGAGCCTGAGCCCAAGTGGAGGGGGTAGTGAAATATTCCGTTATGAAGTGGTATGATGTGGTATGGGAGGAGTCAGCGCCAGTTTGGGCGATATAGGCGCCCACGCGAAACTGCGTCCGGCTTCCGTCGGTTTCAGCCAAGGCATTCGAAACACGAGAAGTCATCTTTCAGCCATTGTAAGGCAAGCCGCCGAAAGCCGTTAGCCTACTATAGACTGCCCGCCTTAAAATCTTTCCCACACGAGCGGCAAGGCGTATCACATTTTTCTCAAGAAAGGGCCTCCCCATTCCGATGCATGGAGTGAATGGGCACTGATACCTTGCGCGACCGCATGCTCAATCATGCGGACAAAGTCAAAAAAATCGAGGAAATGGAAGCCGTGCTCGCTGGCGTCTTTAGCCAGGAGGCCGAGGTCGCACGCGAGCGCTTCGCCGAGCTCGTCGTGAGGACTATCAAGCCGGCCTTCGACGTATTCAAGTCGACCCTGCGCGAAATGGACCGCGACGCCGTGATCGTCATCAATCTCAGCCATACGCCGGTGCAGTCAATCGGCCTCACGCTCCTCGACCGCTACCTCAAGTTTGGCTCTGGCAAGACGCTCAAGCTGGTCAACCCCCGGGAAGATCTCGCCAAGGGCCCGAACACGAAATTTTACGAGATTTACCAGGCGGAAGACTCGGTTTATATCCGCCAGCGCGCCGACCCGCAGTTGCAGCCCATCGTGACCGAAGTCGGTTACGGCGCCATCACCGCGATTTTCCTCGAGAACGAGCTGGGGTCGTTCTTCGAACGCGCCTACCCGGCCACGAGCTAACGCTCCCCGGTGCGGCGCCGCATTTTCTTCGCGCCGGAATCAGCGACAGCTTGCGCGGCGCATTCCTCCGGTTACGCTTGGAGCATGAGCGAGGAAATCCGCCAGGTGTATCCCAATGCCGACGCGCTCGCGCGCGCCGCCGCGGTCGAACTTCAACGCCTCGCGCAGGAGAGCATCGCGCAGCGCCGCGTCTTCACCCTGGCGCTTTCCGGCGGCTCGACGCCGAAGAAACTTTACGCGCTGCTCGCAACCGATCCCGAATTCCGCGCATTCCCGTGGGACAAAACGCAGCTCTTCTTCGGCGACGAGCGCCACGTTCCACCCGACCACGCCGACAGCAATTTTAAAATGACGCAGGGCACGCTCATGAGCACCGGCAGCGTGCCGGAATCTCATCTGCACCGCGTGCGTGCCGAGCTGCCTGATGCCAATGAGGCCGCCGCGCAGTACGACGCGGAGTTGCGCGCATTCTTCTCCGCCGACAAATCCCTAGACGGTTTCCCGCGCTTCGACGCCGTGCTGCTCGGCATGGGCCCGGACGGCCACACTGCCTCGCTCTTCCCCGGCAGCAAGGGCCTCGACGAAACCAAGCGCTGGGTCATCGCCAACTGGGTCGAGAAATTCAAGACCGATCGCATCACCTTCACCTTCCCCGTCCTCGACTCCGCGCGCAAAGTGCTGCTCCTCGTCGCCGGCGCGGACAAGACCGACATGCTGCACGAGATCTTCGTCACGAAACGCGGCCAAAATGCCTACCCCGTGCAGCGCGTCGCACCAAAAGACGGCATCAAGTTCTGGATGCTCGACGAGGCCGCCGCCGCGAAACTTCCCGCCGCCACGTCATGAAGCCTGTCCTCATCGCGCCCTCCATCATCGCGTCCGACTTCAGCTACCTGCGCGGAGAACTGGCGCGCGTCAACCAGTCCGGCGCGGACATGCTGCACGTCGACATCATGGATGGCCACTTCGTCCCCAACATCACCTTCGGGCCCGACATCGTGAAGACGATGCGCAAATACACCAAGCTGCCTTTCGACGTGCACCTGATGATCTT
>OUNK010000812.1_pt1 | contig 11280 bp, 9 predicted proteins | sample 1755341 | NCBI WGS metagenome assembly OUNK01 (sample SAMEA3914788, study PRJEB12502) | metagenome | biome: forest; material: soil | place: Canada | collected 2011-07-03 | depth 0.1 m | reverse complement strand
ACCTGCGCCCGGCGCGCAAGGCGCTCCTGGCGGCATCCAGCGTGGCCGCCCCATTTTCGATCGCCGTCCTTCCGGCGGCCCCGGCGGCTTCCTTCCTGCCCCACGGTCAATTCGACACCGCCACCCAGAACTGGGCGGACGGATGGAGCCGCGGCTCGGAGGGATCGATGACCTGGGAGCTGGAGGACGGCCAGCACTTCATCCGGCTGGTCTCCCAGCAGGCGGGCCAACTGGTCGCGGTCAGTCAAACGGCTCCGATTCCCGCCGGGGTGAAGGGGATCGATTCCGCGATCCGTTTCCGTACCGCCGGGGTCAAGTTCGGGGCCTCCTTCAGCTGCGACGCCCGCGTCCTTTTCAAGTTCCTCGACGCCGGCGGCCAGGAAGTGGGACCCGCTCCCGGCGCGAGTGTCTTCGATTCCCACGCCTCCGCCTGGACGGTGCTGCAAAAGGGATTTCTCGTTCCCGACGGAGCGGCGCAGATCGCGGTCACCCTCTGCCTCAACAAGCCCGCCTCGGGAACCCTCGACGTCCAATCGGTCTCGCTTTCCCCGATGAGCGATGCCGACGTCCAGGCGATCGTGATGGCCCCGGCCATCGCGGCGCAGAAGCTCGCCGCCGACCAGGCCGAGGTCGATCGGATGCTGGCGCTTCCGCCGAAGACGCTGGAACTCAAAGTCTCCGGCAACAAGCTGGTAACCGCCGATGGCACCGTCGTCACGCTCCAGGGCGTCAACGTCGAGAGCCTCGAATGGGTGGCCAAGGGCGAGAACGTCCTCCGCACCACCAAGGTGGCGCTGGAGGACTGGAAGGCCAATGTCATCCGGCTGCCGGTCTATGACGGCTTTTGGTTCGGGCAGGGCAAGCCGCCGCAAAGCACCAGCAACGATCCCGACGCCTACCGCCAGCTGGTCGACAACGTGGTCAAGATGGCGGCAGGGCAGGGGGCCTACGTCGTCCTCGACCTCCACCGCTTCCACGCGCCGGAAGACCGCGACGTCGCCTTCTGGAAGGACGCCGCCGCCCGCTACAAGAACAATCCCGCCGTCCTTTTCGATCTCTTCAACGAGCCCGGCGGCATCAGCTGGGACATCTGGAAGAACGGCGGCGAGGTCGATGACAAGGCGAAGAACTCGACCGAGATCCGCAGCTACCAATCCCCCGGCATGCAGGGCCTCCTCGACACGGTGCGGGCCACCGGCGCCAAGAATATCGTGATCGCGGGCGGCCTCGGCAGCGCCTACGACCTGGGCGGCATCACCCAGGGCTTCGCCTTGGAGGACAAGACCGGCAACGGGATCATGTACTCGGTCCACTTCTACAATTGGCACAAGAACTGGGAGAAACACTTCCTCTTCCTGGCCGATCAATACCCGCTCTACGTCGGGGAATTCGGGGCCGATATCAAGAAGATGCCCTTCGTCCCCGCCAACCAGCAGGAAGATCCCTATACCTGGGTTCCCGACGCCATCGGCATGGTCCAGAAATACCATCTCAACTGGACGGCCTTTTCGCTCCATCCGAAATCGACCCCCGTATTGATCTCCAATTGGGACTATGCGCCGACTCCCTTCTGGGGTGTCTTCATCAAGGACGCCCTTGCCGGCAAGCAGTTCGATATGACCCATGAGCGGTGATCGGTTCTCGCTGGCATCGAGAGTTCTTTCCGCCGCCCTTCTTTTCATCGGCCTCGGCGGTCCTCTCTCCCGGGCGGACGATGCCGTCTCTCCCGGTGGCCTGGACCCGGCTCATCCCCTGATCGGCACCTTGGAGTGCGATCCGGCGCACGATGCCGCCACCAGTGAGGCGGGAGCCACCGCCGTCGTCGTCGGCATCTCCTGGGACCGTGGCGAGCCGGGGGAGGGGAAGTTTGACGATGCCTATCTCCAGGCCGTCCAGGGGAAGATCGCCGCCTTCCGCGCCGATGGAAAACGGATCGTCCTCGATCTCGGCGTCCAATATCCGCCCCAGTGGATCTTCGCGCTTCCCTCCTCGCACTTCGTCGATCAATACGGCGATCCCTTCCAGGCCGTTCCCGGCGGCGGGGAATGTGGGGTCAACCTCGTCTTCAGCCAGGCGATGCGCGAGCGCTATGCCGCTTATCTCGGCCATCTCTTCGGTTTCTTGGGGAACGATTTTACCGCCGTGCGTCTGGGCGGCGGGCGTTACGGGGAGCTCGGTTATCCCGACACCCGCTATGGGAGCCGCCTGAACTGTTATTGGGCCTTCGATCCGATCGCGCAGGGCCAGCTTGCCGGTCTGCCGCCGGGGGAGGAGGCCTGCCCCGTGCCGGGATGGTTGCCCGGTTCTCCCACTCCCGACCATGACGGCGCCCGCCGTTTTCTCGATTGGTACCTGGGGAGTCTGCAGAACTATCACGATTGGCAGATCGCGACGGCCCGCCGCTACTTTTCCGGCCCTCTCTTCATGCTTTATCCCTCGACCGGCGGGTTGAGGCCGGGGCAATTGGAGGCGGCGGTTCGCGACGACTGCAACGGGACCACCGGCCCGGAACGGACCGGCGAAGTGGGGCGCGGCTATGACACCGCCCGCTGCGTCGCGGGCATCGCCGATCCCGGAGTCGTCGTCTACAGCACCTGGATCGACGGCTTCGAGGGGAGCGACGATGCCGGCGCCGATCCGGCGCGCTGGAGCCCGGGCCATTTTCTGGCCAGCCTGGCGGCGGCGCATCAGCCGCCCTTGCTGGTGGGCGGGGAAAACACCGGCCACCCCGATGACCTCGCCAATCTGGAGCTCACCTTCCAGCGGCTCCGCGAAAATCATCTCTGCGCGCTCTTCTGGGCCTTCGAGCCGACCCTCTTCGACGGAAAACCGGCCCACGCGACCGTTGCCGATTTCAAGCAGGCCTGCCTGTGGGCCGGTCCTCGGTAAAGCTAAGCGGCGAGCCCCTCGGCGGCGCCCACGTCTCCGGTCAGCGACTGGGAATCGGCCGATCCGTCGAGAAGCGGGGAGGCGGCCTTGTTTTCGAGGATGATGTCGAGATCCCCGAACTGGGAGCGGAGGGTCGAATCGCTTTTCCCGAGGCCGCCGCAAGTCGCCCGCACCAGCAATTGCGGACGGGAAGCCTGCGTCGATTGGCAGGGCGATCCCTGCGCGAGCGAGATCGCGTTCTTGAGCAGCCAGTGGCCGATGTAATCGAAATTCTGCCGGATCGTGCTCAAGGGAGGATCGCTGTAGTGGCTCGCCTCATTGTCGTTGAATCCGATGATCGAGTAATCGTCCGGGGCGCTCATGCCGATCTTGTGCATCGCGGTCATGAAGCGGAGGGCGTACTCGTCGTCGTAGCTGACCACCGCGAGGTCGCCCCGGTAGGCTTTCCAGCGCTCGACCAATTGGTCCATGCCCGCCGCGCCCGGCTCGACCAGGCCGCAGAGATTCGGCAGATTGTTGCGGGAAGTGTAGACCGCGTAGCTGCTGAGCTTGCGCTGCAGGATGACGTCGTCGGCGGAATCGGGGCCGATGAAGGCAATATGGCCGCGGCCCAGCATCCGGAAATAGCGGCAGAGCGCCTCGGTCGAGACCAGCATGTTCGAGCCGAAGACCTGTTCCTGCTCGAAGCAGTTCTTTTCCAGCCCCGGGATCAGCATGGCGATGCTGATGGGGATGGGGCAGCGCTGGATGAAGGAGCGCACCTCGTCGACCTTCTCGTGCGGAAACCAGGGCAGCACCAGCGCCACGCAGCCTTCCCGCTTGAGCTGGAAAGCCTGGTTCAGCGCGTCCTCGGCGAAGTCCCGCACCCAGCCGGAACGGAGCTCGACGTTCTGGTCGAGGCCCGCATGGGCGATCGATTGCAGGACCCGGTAGGAATAAGGATTGCCCTGGTGGTAGAGAAGGATGCCGATCTGGGCGTTGCGGGTCGCCGAGGAGTGATGATCGGAGGTGCGTCCCCGGACGAAGGTGCCGCTGCCGATCCGCCGTACCACGGTGCCATCGTCGACCAATTGCTTGAGCGCCTTGCGGACGGTCAGGAAATTACAGTCGTAGGAGGTCGCCAGATCCCTTTCCGAGGGCAATTTGGCTCCGATCGGCAAGGTTTGGGCCAGTTGGCGAATCTCGATTTCGACCTGCTTGTATTTGAGCTGCGAAATTTTCATGCCGTCTTCCAACCCCTAATCTATTCCATAAGCGAAGTTTTATAAAGCAAATTATATAGTAATTACACAGCTTGTAGGCGAAAGGGGTGTTTTTCATCCTCGAAGGAGCCATCGGAGAGAGAACTTCCTGCCCCGTGTCCCCGAAGGGCGTTCCCATTCGAAGTGTTAAAATCGATAAACCAAAAAGGAAGTCGCAATTAGTTTATATAGCATTTGACCAACAACTTTGCTATAGCTATGCTTCGAGAAAACCCTCCGAAGTTTTGAGGATGCTTTCACAACTAACCTGATTTAAGATGAAAAAGACAATTCAGTCAGAAGTTCATGAGCAGCGGAATCCCCTGGCGGTCCTCGGGCGTTTCTTTTCTTCGGAGAAACTCGAATCGAAGATGAGCGCGGCCCCTTTTCATCGCCGCAGTTTCCCTCGCGCCGCCGCCGGCCGGGCCTTCACCCTGGTCGAGCTTTTGTGCGTCGTCGCCGTCATGGGAATGCTGGTCTTCCTGGCGGTTCCCGCCTTGAATAGCCTGAAGGGCGCCGGCAATGTCACCAGCAGCGCCTACGAGATCGCCGCCGCGCTGCAACGGGCGCGCAGCTATGCGATGACCCACAACACCTACGTCTGGGTCGGCTTCTACGAGGAAGCCGCCAATGCCTCGACCGTCACCGCCTCGGCTCCTCCCTATCAGGGCAACGGCCATGTCATTCTCGGCACCGTCGCCTCGCTCGACGGGACCTCCGTTTTCGATGACAATGCCTCGCCGGCGCAGCTGACCTCTTTAAATGTCGCTCCCATCGGAAAGATGGTCCAGCTGGAGAACGTCCACCTCACCGATATCGGTGCTCCCTCGGGTGGCAGCACTCCCTTGGACCAGCGGCCCGATGGCGCCTACGTCAACTCCCCCGGCGACGAGTACCGCATCAGCAGCGACAGTTCCGACGCCACTCCCTATCCGGTGGTGATCGGCTCCTATACCTTCTATAAGACCATCCGGTTCAGCCCGGATGGCGAGGCCAGCATCGACGGGGTCTCCGAGCTCCGGCCCGTCGGCGAGATCGGCCTCGTGCCGACCCATGGCTCCATCGTCGAGGCCGATGCGCGCAACGCGGCGGCGATCCAATTTTCGGGAATCGGGGGGAACGTTCAGATCTATCGCAGATGAAGAAGATCCCGGCGGCGCGTACCCCGGCGGCGTTTTCGCTGATCGAGGTGGTGCTGGCCCTGGGGTTGACCAGCTTCTGCCTTATCGCGCTGCTGGGGCTCTTGCCGGTGGGCCTGCACAGCAACCAGGACGCCATCCAGCAGGCGGAGGCCAGCGACGTCCTCTCCGCCGCGATTTCCGATCTCTACGCCACCCCTTCGACGACGCCTCCCGGCATGGCCACCAATTCGTGCCAATTCCGCATCCCCATTCCCGCCAACCCGGTGACCGCTTCCTCGGTGATCTCGACCCTTTATTTCGTGGGCAACGGGCAGTGGTCGACCAGCCTGCAGGGCGGCTCCCTCTACCGGCTCACCATCACCGCCCTGACCAATGGGGCGAGCGCCCGGACCGCCACCTTCCTCGACCTCAAGGTGACCCGCCCGGCCTCGGTCGCGGTGAACAACGCCACGGAGACGCTGGAAACCTTCGTCGCGCTCAATCGGAACTGACCGCATGAAGAGCCAGCGCCTCCCGATTCGCTCCTCCGGTTCGTTCACCATGGTGGAGATGCTGGTCTCGATGGCGGTTCTCTTCCTGCTGATCCTCCTCATCGCCCAGCTCTTCAGCAACACCAGCAAAGTGATCACCGTGAGCACCGATCACCTGGCCGCCGACGATCAGGTCCGCCTCCTCTTCGAGCGGATGGCCGCCGATTTCGGCCATCTGGTGAAGCGGCCCGATGTCGATTACTACCTCAAGGCTCCCGGCTACGTCGCGGCGTCGAGCAACAGCGTCTCCGCCAACCTGGAATCGGGCAACGATCAGCTCGCCTTCTACAGCGAGGTCCCCGGCTACACCACGGCGACCAACGCGGTGGCCTCCATTTCCCTCGTCTCCTACCGGGTCAATGTCTCCAGCAATTCCCCCTACATGGAGCGGATGGGCAAGGGCCTCACCTGGAGCGCCGGAGCCAGCGACGGGACGCCCATCGTCTTCGAGCCCCTGACCCTCTCCGAAACCTGGCCCACCGCCACCAGCGGCACCCTCACCGACGCCGATTACGAGCCGATCGCCCCGAACGTCTTCCGGTTCGAATACTATTACCTCCTCACCAGCGGCGCCCTCAGCGCGACTCCCTGGGATACCGTGGCGGGCAGCACCAACCTCAACGCCCTCAAGGACGTCGTCGCGATCGGCGTCGTCGTCGCCGCCACCGATCCCAAGGCCGCCAAGCTGGCCTCGATGTCGGAATTGACCAGCCTGGCGGGGCAATTGCCCGATTTCACCACCGGCGCGACCACCAACATGGGGCAGCTGGAGACCGAGTGGCAGGCGGTCGTCTCCGCCAGCACGCTGGTGCCGGCGATCAAGAGCGGCATTCACATCTATGGACGCCTGTTCTACATTGGCGGGCCGAACCCCTGAGATGAAAGTCCCTCCTCACCGCAGGATTGCCGGAGAGCGCAGCGTCGCCTTGGTGGTGACGCTGGCCTTCATCGCCCTTCTTTCCACGCTCGTCCTCTTCTACTTCGCGCAGACGATGAGCTACCACACCCTCTCCAACAGCGGGTTCAACGACTTCAAGTCGGGCACGCTCGGCCAGAGCGCCTTGCAGGTGGTGGTGGGCGATCTCCTGCAGGAGATCGCCAATGGCTCGACCGCCACCAACTTTGCCAGCGGCACCACCAACGAAAGCACTCTCTACACCCCCACCACCAATGCCTACATCCTCCCGATGCAGAGCAATCCGTCGCTGAGCAGCGTGATTCCGAACCTGATCCGGTACAGCGTTCGCTCCGATCCCGTCGCCGCGCCGGGCGTCGGCAGCCGGGCCTCGGCGGTCAGTTCGACCAATGCCTCCCTCAACGGCCAGTACGTCAGCCTGCAGCGCTGGAACAAGCATTACCTGATTCCCAGCTCGACCACCAACGGCATCGAGCCCCTCTCCGCCTTCATTCCTCCCGACTGGGTCTTCCTCACCTCCTCGGGGCCGGTCGTCCTCACCACGCCGAGCACCAACGTCATCGGCCGCTACGCCTATGCGATCTACAACGAGGGAGGTCTCCTCGATGTCAACGTGGCTGGATTCCCCTCCCAGACCGCCACCAATTCACTCCATCCCACCTCGTCCAATCCGGATAACCTCCAGAATTGGGGCTACGCCAACAAAGGCTCCATCGCCTTTGCCGACCTCACCACCCTCGGCCTGACCCAGGCGCAGATCGACACCATGATCGGCTGGCGGAACAACGCCTCCGCCCAGGTCTCCGGCAGCTTTGACGGCGGGTATAGCTTCACCCCCACCTCCGCCCTCTCCTACCACGACTTCACCGTCGCCAATACCAACGGCTTCCTCTCCACCAGCGGCCAGACCTGGACCAGCGGGGGCCAGGCCGGCACCGACCAGGCCTTCACCAGCCGCCAATCGCTGATCGCCTTCGCCACCGCCGCGGGCTTTCCCATGGGTTCCCTGCAATACCTGGCCACCTTCACCCGGGACACCGAGCAACCGACCTTCGTCCCCGCCGTCGGCCGTCCGCAGGTGCAGAACTCCACCAATAGCAACCTCAGTCCTTTCGGTACCGGCAACGACGCCTATGGGGTGGATCGCAGCGGCACCCCCTCCACCGATATCAATCCCCCCCTGCTCTCGGTCCGGGTAACCAGTCAATTCACCCGGGCGGACAATACCGTCGCCAATCCGGGCGATCCGCTCATCAAGGAGCGCTTCCCCCTCTCCCGCCTTTCCCTGCTTACCTCCTCGGCGACGGCGACTCAGAGCCAATCGAATCTGATCTACAAGTATTTCGGCCTTTCTCGCAGCAGCCCCAACAGCCCCTGGATTTATAACCACGGCAGCACCACCGCAGGTATCTTTCGGCTCGGCCAGGTGGCTGCCCTTAATCCGGGGCGGGAGCCCGATTTCTTCGAGCTCCTGAAGGCCGCCATCAACGTCGGCAGCCTGGGTAAGGGATCGGCTTCTTATAACGGAACCACCACCAACCTGTGGACCACCCCGGGAACGGAGGGTTACGTGCAGCAGGCCCACGACACCTTGTCCACTCTCCAGCTCCTCCAGATCGGCGCGAATATCATCGACCAAGCCAAGAACGACAATTTTCCAACCCGGATCCAGTTGGAGTACGACACCACGGTCCCGCCTTTGGAAGTGCGCGGTATTGAGGATCTGCCGTACCTCTACCGCTTCCGCAATTGGATCACGCAGTCGAACAAGACGAACGGTGCGTTCATGATCCAGCCCGAACTGTGGAATCCCCACGCCCCGGGCAGCTATGCCTATCTGACCAACACCGGGACGCCGAGCAACTTCCGCGTCCGCGTGGGGCCCGATCCCACCCTTACCACCAACATGCAGCCGATCTCGCTGACGATGTACTATGCCTCGAGCAACACCTTCCCCATCCCCATCCCCGCCACCAACAGTCCCTTCAACAACTACGGCATTACCCCCTATAACACGAACTCTCCCAACCCGGCTCCGCTGAACTTCAGTGCCGGCGAACTCAATGGCTTCTGGGGTTTCCGCGAGCCGACCATCTTGTCGGAAACCTCGGTTCCCGCCACGGCCAAGACGTCGAATGCGACCAATTCTGATGTCGATGTGAACACCGGCGCGAATATGACGGGAATCCTCGTGGCCAATTTTCCCTGGAATTCGGCCTGGGTGCCGACAACAACCCTCCCAAGCGCCAGCTCCACCGATACGCCGTACAAGATCTTGATCCAACCCGGCGGTAACGCGGGCTGCCTTCACTTCTATCTCGAATACCAGAATTCCAGCGGAAGCTGGATCACTTATGAGGATGTGCCCTTCGAATACGAGCCCAGCGGCGCCGCCACGCTCGATCTGCATACCGTGGCCAGCTCGATCAATAAAACCTATCCGCTGGCTCTCGCCAATCTGGATTGGGACGGCGCGGTGCTGACCGATCCGAGGACCTCCCGCTGGGGAATGTTCTACTCCGAGTATCTGGCCGCCTCCACCTCCGCTTCCGGCTACGTATTGATGATCGATGCCAATAACAATGAAGTCGGCACCGAATGGCCGAGCGGGGGAATCTCTCTGGGGTCCCATCTCGGAGCCCGGGCCGACGCCGGATTCACCAATGGCTTCACCCAATACCCCAAAGCGGGCGAGGGTTTTCAGCACGGCTATTGGACCGAGAACAGTGTGCTTCCCACCTATCAGACCGACACTGGGGATAACGGCCTCCGCTACATTCACGATCCCGACGGCGTGGTTCGCCGTGTCATGGGCGGCTACGCCACCGACCCCACCCAGGGAGGGCCCGGGCCCCTGGCCATCCAGCCGTCGACGGGATTGCCGATGGCCACCGGCAGCACCACCACCCCCGCCTACGGCAGCCGCCCGACGATCCTTCACCGCCCCTTCCGCTCCGTTGCCGAACTGGGCTATGCTTTCCGGGATTCCCCCTGGGGCAATATCAACTTCTCCTTTCCCGAAAGCGGCGACTCGGCGTTGCTCGATGTTTTTTGCATCAACGACACTTCCTCCACGGGCGGGGTGGTCGCCGGGCACGTCGATCTCAACACCCGCCAGGCGCCGGTGCTTGCCGCTCTTTTCTCCGGTTCGCTCTTGGACAAGGACAACACCGCCAACCCGGTCCTTACCACCAACATGGCCTCCGCCCTGGCGACCCAGTTGGTCACCCGCACCTCCAGCACGAACAATGTCAACGGCTACGGCCCCCTCACCAGCCGGGCCGATCTGGTCGGAACCTGGACCAACGGCATCACCAGCCCGACGGCGGCGGCGAGCGCGCTCAAGAACAGCGCCAATCCCCGTGCCTATTACAGCGGCTTCTCCGGCGATATCGGAACTGTTACCAATGTTTACGGCACCGCCACCGCCCTGATCACCCGGCAGCGGGAGGCGCCGATCCGGGCCTTGGCCGATGTCGGCACCACGCGCACCTGGAACCTGTTGATCGATTTGATCGCCCAGAGCGGACGCTTCCCCGCCAACGCCAAGAGCTTGTCGAATTTCGCGGTCGAGGGGGAAAAGCACTACTGGCTGCACATCTCGATCGATCGCTACACCGGTAAGATATTGGGAAGCCAACTTGAAGTCGTAAAAGAATGAAAACGCCGTTATTCGCCGCCCTGGGGGCGCTCTTGTTTGCCGTCGGGGGAATCCATGCCGATCCGTCCGCGGAAAAACCATCTTTGCCACCCGGGCCGCCGGTGATGACCCAGATGCCCGATTTCGCGCAATGGACTGTCGATTATTCCTACGCCGACGGGGCCGACCCCGCGTCCTCCTCGCCGCAGGCGGGGTTGACGGAGGGCAATGCCATGGGCCTGAGTGTCGGCCCGATCGTCGCCGATATGAGGCTCGTCCGCGTTGTCTACACCAAGACCGGAACCGTCCGGCATGAGGAGTGGAGCTTTGACAAGGGGAGCAGGGAGGTCTGGGCCATGGGCGATGTGATTGTGCGGCGGGGACCGGAATCCTCCGCCTTGGTTCCCAACAACGATGCAGGCTTGGAAGGGAACGTCTTCCCGGAGCTCGATTGGCTCTCCAAGGAGACCTTTACCGGCACGCAGACCAAGGACGGGGTGCAGTACCTGGTTTTCAAGAAGAATTGGTATAACGACGATCGCTCGTTCGTCGGCACGAGCATCGCCTGCATCGATCCGGACACCCGCTATCCTGCTTCCTTTCAATTCGGGAATCAAACCCGCCGCTACACCATCCAGGCCCCTCCGACCGTGCCGCTGGCGGTGCCTCCCGACTTTGCGGCGGCGGGTACCGCGATGACGGAGCAGATTCAGAAGGCGACTCCCCATCTCGCTCCTCCCTGAAGCTCGATCTCCCGGGATGCGCCTTGGCGGCGGGCCAGAACGGACTTGTTACTCTTTCGGGGGAGTCGCAACATGAGGGGGTGGCCCGGCGCATTTCCCTGCCTGATCTTCTTTTTGCGGCGGTCTTCGTTTCCGTCGCCTTGGCGGTCTGGATTCAATCCCGGCCCAAACCCATCGGC
>OUNK010000062.1_pt1 | contig 11291 bp, 12 predicted proteins | sample 1755341 | NCBI WGS metagenome assembly OUNK01 (sample SAMEA3914788, study PRJEB12502) | metagenome | biome: forest; material: soil | place: Canada | collected 2011-07-03 | depth 0.1 m | reverse complement strand
AACAACATCGTGCAGACGGTGGCCTCGGCGGCGGGCACGCTGTCGTCGATCATCTTCGTGCTGCCGGGCCTGATCATCGTCGGATGGTGGACGGGATTCCCGTTCTGGATCTCGTTTGGTATCTGCGCCGCGGGCGGCATTCTCGGCGTCATGTATACGATCCCACTGCGCCGCGCGCTGGTCACCGATTCCGATCTGCCGTATCCCGAAGGCGTGGCTTGCGCCGAGGTATTGAAGGTGGGTGCGGGCGAAGTGGCCAAAGGCTCCGATGCGGTCGAGGCGGGCAGCAGCGGACTGATGGCGGTAGTGGTCGGTTCGATCGTCTCGGCGGTGTTCTACATCGTTGTGCAGACCAAGATCTTCGCCAGCGACCTGGCGCAGTATTTCCACATCGGCAACCGTGGTTCTGCCAGCGGCTACGACTTCAGCTTGTCTTTTGCATTGTTCGCCGTGGGCCATCTGGTTGGTCTGTGGGTCGGCATTGCCATGTTGTTCGGCGCTTTTATCGGCTGGGGCTGGGCGGTACCGCACTTCACCGCGTTGCATCCGGCAGCGGGCGATGTTGCAGATGTGGCGCAGGGCGCCTGGAACCATTACGTCCGTTTCGTCGGCGCGGGCACCATCGGTGTGGCGGCGATCTGGACGCTCGCCAAACTGGTCAAGCCGGTTGTCAGCGGGCTGGCCTCCGCGATGGCGGCTTCACGCGTGCGTAAGGCTGGCAAAGCCGACACGCTGCCGCGCACCGAGCAGGACATGCCCATCGGTATCGTCGGCTTGATCGTGCTGATTTGCATGTTGCCGATCGCCTGGCTGCTGGGGCATTTCAGCGTTGTCAGCGGCCTGGGCTTGCACACCACGTTGTTGGTGGTAGGTGGCGTGCTGTTTGTGCTGATTCTCAGCTTTCTGGTGTCGACGGTATGTGGCTATATGGCCGGACTGATCGGTTCGTCCAACAGTCCACTCTCAGGTATCGGCATTCTGGTCGTGATCATTGCCGCGCTGCTGCTGGTGGCAGGTGTGAAGTCTGATTTGCCAGTGGATTCGGGCAAGGCGCTGGTGGCGTTTGCGCTGTTCATCACCTCGGTAGTGTTCGCGGTGGCGGCTATCGCGAACAACAACCTGCAGGACCTCAAGACCGGTCAACTGGTGGATGCCACGCCGTGGCGCCAACAGGTGGCCCTGGTGATTGGTGTGATCGCCGGCGCAATCGTTATTCCGCCGGTGCTGGATCTGCTCAATCACGCCTACGGCTTCCTTGGTGCGCCCGGCGTCGATCCGGCACACGCGTTGCCCGCTCCGCAGGCCGGCCTCATTTCCGCGCTGGCGCAGGGTGTTATCCAAAACAATATCGATTGGAGCCTGATCACCACCGGTGCGTTGATCGGTGTGGGCATCATCATTCTTGATGCGATTCTTGGCAGGACCACCAAATCCGTGCGCTTGCCGCCGTTGGCCGTGGGCTTGGGTATTTACCTGCCAACGTCCACCACGCTGATGATCGTGGTGGGTGCGATCGTCGGCTGGTATTTCGACAAGCGAGCCGACCGCACGCCGCGGGCTGAGTCCACCAAGCAGCTGGGCGTGTTGCTGGCATCCGGCATGATCGTGGGCGAAAGCATCATCGGTGTGATCGTGGCGGCCATCGTGGTGTTCTCCGGCAAACCTTCGCCGTTGGCGTTGGTAGGTGACAGCTTCGATAACGCTGCGATCTGGATCGGCACCATTGCCTTCGCCGCGGTGACCTTTGCGATGTATCGCTGGATCGCCCGTCTGGGTCAGAAGGTCTGATCGATGTGACGGCGGTGGCCGCATCGGCCACCGCTTCTCAGGCCGGTGGTGCGTAAGCATGGCGTCTGGCCGCGTACAATACGCGCGGTCAGTTCACCGGAAGCATCCGCTTGACGATGGTCGGTATCCATGCGTCCACGCCCGATGCGGTGCTGGACGCTCTGTTTCTGCCTTTTTCGGATGGCTCCCTACGCTTGCCTGGCGACGGCAGCGTGTTGTTCTTGCGCGCGCGCGACGGCTATCGTTTGCGTGAAGTTGCGCAACCCGGTTGGTTGTGCGAACAGAGCTTCAAGCCATTTGCCGATGCGCTGGCGCGCAGTGGCTTCGCCGTGGGCGAAGCGACAGCCGATGCACGTTTTGCGTTGGTGTTGGTATTGCCGCCGCGACAGCGCGAGGAAGCCAGGGCGTTGTTTGCACGCGCAGCGCGTCATGCGGAAGGTGGCGGTACGGTGGTGGCATGCGTGCCCAATGCCGAAGGTGCGAAATCGGCGCAGGCCGATCTGGCTGCGTTACTCGGATCGGTCGGGCATCTGTCAAAGCATAAATGTCGGATCTTCTGGGGTGTTTCCGAAGCATCGTCTTGCGATCTGCCACTACGCGAATCATGGCTCGCGCTCGATGCACCGCAAATCAATGCGGCGGGTTATCTGAGTCGTCCAGGCTTGTTTGCATGGGATCGTGCGGACACGGCTTCTGCGCTTCTTGCTGCGCACTTGCCGAATGATTTACACGGTCGCGTCGCCGACTTCGGTGCGGGATACGGCTATCTCTCCGCACAAGTGGTTGCGCGCTGCCCGCATATCACGGCGGTCGATCTTTACGAAGCAGAGGCGCGCGCCTTGGAGCCTGCGCGACTCAATCTTGAACGTGCGATTCAAGAAAGCGGGCGCAAAGTGGACTTCGGCGTGCACTGGCATGACGTCACCACAGGTATCGACGGTCGGTACGACGCGATTGTCAGCAATCCACCGTTTCATCAGGGCAGGGCGGATCTGCCCGATCTTGGTCGCGCTTTCATTGCTCGCGCAGCGACTGCACTCGTTCCACAAGGGCGCCTCTGGTTGGTGGCCAATCGCCATCTGCCGTACGAGTCGACGCTTGCCACACATTTCGAACAGGTTCGTGCAGTGATAACGCAAGATGGTTTTAAAGTGATTGAAGCAAAAGGTGTACGCGGATGAGGTTGGTTCGACTGATTGCAAATCTCGGTTATGGCAGCCGCAAGGACGTCGCGTGGATGTTCCGCGAAGGACGCATCACCGATCCCGGTGGCGAGGTGCTCTACGCCGATGACAAGGTCGAGCATGCGCAAATACGCATCGATGGCGAGCCACTCGATCCGCCTACCGGCCTGGTGCTGATGATGCACAAGCCGCTGGGCGTCACTTGTTCGCGCAAAGATCAAGGTCGTGTGGTTTACGATTTGCTGCCGCCGCGCTATCGCGTGCGCGATCCTGCGCTATCCACTGTCGGCAGGTTGGATCGTGAGACATCCGGCTTGTTGTTGTTCACCGACGATGGCGCTTTGCTGCATCGGATCATTTCGCCGCGTGCGGAAGTCGCCAAGATCTATGAGGCAACCTTGGCGCAGGATTTGCGCGGTGACGAGCAAGCGCTGTTCGCCAGTGGCAGCTTGATGCTGGAATCGGAAACCACACCTCTGTTGCCGGCGAAACTAGAAGTGCTCGCACCACGGCGGGCACGGCTGTGCATCACCGAAGGTCGTTACCATCAGGTACGCCGAATGTTCGCGGCGACAGGCAATCATGTTGAAACGCTACAACGCACGGCTGTCGGCGGCTTGCAGCTTGATGGATTACAACCAGGCGCATGGCGTCAGCTTGATGCGGATGATGTGGCGCGAATCTTCGAGCCGGCAAGCCTGTAATGGCTTGCCGGACGCATCATCATGATTCGGTCGATGTCTGACGGCTTCGTGCCAGCTCGTCTTCGCGACGCGAATGCGCGCCGGGCGTCCAGGAGACCAGTTTGAATTCCGAGGCGGTGTTTTGTTGGGCCCTGGCGTCCTGCATGGCTACGACTGAAAGCATCCCTGCTACCAGCTGCATTCCGCGCACCATGGCGGAACGAGCGAGAAGCATGTGCATATTTTTTCACTCCGTCGATTGCCCCTGCGCAACCGCGAGCAAACTCTACCAAGCTTTTATTGTGAATGTATAGGGAACGTGAAAATGAATGCGCGCGCCCCTAAAACGAGCCTTGCGACAGCCTTACGCCGCCCGAATATCGTGAGATATGAACCTGACTTCCCTGCAGTTCGATAACGCTTTCATCCGTGACTTGCCTGGCGATCCTGATCAAGGTCGCGGGGCTCGTCAGGTGCAAGGCGCGTTGTATTCCCGGGTGGATCCCAGTCCGGTGAGAGGGCCGCGCGCAATCGCCTGGTCCCGTGAGGTAGCGGCAGCCCTTGGCTTGACCGAGGCCGACGTCGCCAGCCCATTTTTCGCCCAGGTATTCGGCGGGAATGGATTAATGGCTGGCATGCAGCCCTGGGCCTCCAATTACGGCGGACATCAGTTCGGCGCTTGGGCAGGGCAGCTCGGGGACGGGCGCGCGATTTCGCTGGGCGAGGTATTGACGACGCAGGGTGAACGGCTGGAACTTCAACTCAAAGGCGCAGGCGCCACTCCGTACTCGCGCGGCGCGGATGGTCGCGCCGTGTTGCGCTCATCCGTTCGCGAATTCCTTTGCAGCGAGGCTATGCATCATCTCGGTGTTCCTACTACGCGCGCACTCAGCCTGGTGCTGACTGGCGACATGGTTGAGCGGGACATGTTCTACGACGGTCATCCGCAAGACGAGCCGGGCGCTATCGTTTGTCGTGTCGCGCCGTCATTCATCCGCTTCGGCCATTTCGAACTGCCCACGTCACGGGGTGATGTCAATTTGTTGCATCAGTTGGTTGATTTCACGATACGTCGGGATTTCCCGGAGCTTACGGGCACAAGTGAAACGCTCTACGGCGATTGGTTTTCCGAAGTGTGCGTACGTACGGCGCGGATGATTGCGCACTGGATGCGCGTAGGTTTCGTGCACGGTGTGATGAATACCGACAACATGTCGATTCTCGGCCTCACCATCGACTACGGTCCGTATGGCTGGATCGACGATTTCGATCCAGACTGGACACCCAACACCACCGATGCAATGCGCCGCCGCTATCGCTTCGGTCAGCAACCGAATGTGGCATGGTGGAATTTGAGTCGGCTGGCCGCCGCGCTGGCGCCACTGTTTGGAGATGTCGCGCCGCTGCAAGCAGGGCTGGATCGCTACGCCGCCGAATATGCCGCGCAAGATCGTCACAATGTTGCGAGCAAACTGGGATTGGCCGAATGCCGTGACGATGACGTGGCGCGCATGGAAACGCTGCAACAATGGATGCAGCAAGCGGAAGTCGACATGACGCTGTTCTTCCGCGCGTTGAGTGATGCCGATCCGAATGAGCTTCAGCTACTGTCATTCCGGCAGGCTTTTTACGATGACGCCAAGCGTGATGCCGCGGAACCCGAGCTCCTTCGCTGGCTCACAGATTACGCTGCGCGTCTGCGAGAAGATCTGCTGACACCGGAGCAGCGCCGACACCGCATGCGAGCGGCCAATCCCCGCTACGTGCTGCGCAATTACCTTGCGCAGGAAGCGATTGATCGCGCGACCCAGGGCGACTACGAAGGCATCAATACCTTGCTCGACGTACTGCGGCAACCCTACGACGATCAGCCGGGTCGCGAGCGTTTTGCGCAGAAGCGGCCCGACTGGGCGAAATCCCGCGCCGGCTGCTCGATGCTTTCCTGCAGTTCTTAAGCCGCTAAAAGCGAGAGGCCCTGATCTGGAAACGATCAGGGCCTCTGGCGGCTATCAGGCGTGCTAACGCGGGAACTCAGTTGCCTTTGTCTCCATTATTTCCCTGTTCGGGTTTGGGCTTTGGCGCTGGCCGCGTGTTTTGAGCGGGTCGGTTGCCGCCCGGCGGCGGTTGAGGACGATTGCCGCCAGCAGGAGGTTGCGGTCGGTTTCCGCCAGGAGGCTGAGGCCGATTGCCGCCACTCGGTGGTTGTGGCCGATTTCCGCCCGGAGGTTGCGGCCGGTTCCCGCCTGGGGGCTGGGGTCGATTCCCACCACCCGGAGGTTGTGGGCGATTGCCGCCTGGCGGTTGAGGTCGGTTCCCACCCGGGGGCTGAGGCCGATTGCCGCCCGGTGGCTGCGGTCGATTACCACCCGGCGGACGAATCGGCGGCCTTGGCCGCGCCGGCGGGCGGATCGTGATGGGGCGCGAATACCAACGCGTGCGATCGCGATAGAACGGCCGACCCGAGTAGTAGTTAGCCCAGTAGGAGCCAATCACGAACGTAACGATCGGAATACCGATCTGCGAGCCATAGTCGGTCACGACCACAGGCTGGCTGTTGTAGGTGTACTGCAGATACGTGCCGGCCACCCAGCCGCGATTGCCGGCGGCGACGACATCGCACCATTCCCATCCCGTCGTACAACCTTGGATGGATACGGGCGTGCCGGTCCCCAGGGTGAGGATAAGCGGATATTGCACATCCGGGCCCGCGCGCATGTTGACGTTGGCGACGGTATAGCCGTCCGCGGCAAACGCCATGGCGGGAACCATCATCATCAGCGCGGTCACCATCGACCAGAACATTCGTTTCATCGGGTAATCCTCCAGCAGTTCGTGCGGTGGTGGACGTACGACGTTAATGCCCGGCCATCATGGCCCAATTGTCCGGAAACTGTATAGCCGTGCTTCGCAAAGCCCCTCAGCGCACCTCGAGTAACTCGATGTCGAACACCAGTGCGCTGTTGGGCGGGATGTCGCCGCCGGCACCTGTGCGACCGTAGCCCAAGCTGGAAGGGATGATCAGTGTGCGCTTGCCGCCCACGCGCATGCCCTTGATCCCACTATCCATGCCGGGTATCACCTCCTCGGCACCCACGGAAAACCTGAGCGGACGGCCACTATCGTAGGAACTATCGAACTTCGCGCCGTGATGATCGGGCGCCTTCGCGTCGTATAGCCAGCCCGTGTAGTTGATGCGCACTTCCGTGTCATCGCGCGCCTGGGCACCGGTGCCCACTTTCTGGTCCGTGATCACCATCTTGGTGACGTCATCGGCATGCGCCGGACGCGGGCCAAAGGCTCCTACGGCGAGCAGGGCGGTGGCGAATATGACGAGCAGGCGCGACATGGGGCAACTCCGAAAGGTTGATAAGCCGCAGGACGTTAGCGCATTGCCAACGTTGCCGCAGCAGTTTGCATCGGCGTTGTGATGTGGTATCACTTATCCCCATGATCATCGCCTCCCACCGCTATTACTTTTGGTTTTATGGCTATCCGAAGCCGGCGGCGGAGCATGGTGCGCGATCGTAACTAAGCAAGATCACCCACTTTCCTCGAAAAAGCCGCCAGCCACCCTGGCGGCTTTTTTGTTGGTCGCCGGGTCCCCAGATCAAAAGGAGTTCTCCCGTGACCAGCCTTACCGACGATCTACGCATCCGCGAGATCAAAGAACTTGCCACCCCCGCCGACGTGATGCGGGATTGCCCGCCCAGCGAGGAGGCCCTTGCCACCGTTGCAACATCGCGCAGCGCGCTGCATCGCATCCTGCATGGCCAGGATGATCGCCTCGCTGTTGTGATCGGCCCTTGCTCGATTCACGATACGAAAGCGGCGATGGAGTACGCCAAGCGTCTGGTCGCCGAGCGCGAGCGCCATGCGAGCGAGCTGGAAATCGTGATGCGGGTGTATTTCGAAAAGCCGCGCACCACGGTGGGCTGGAAGGGGTTGATCAACGATCCGGATCTCGACGAGAGCTATCACATCGACAAGGGTCTGCGACTGGCGCGCCGCCTGCTATGCGATATCAACGCACTCGGCCTTCCTGCAGGTTGCGAGTTCCTGGACCTGATCACGCCGCAGTACATCGCCGACCTGGTGGCATGGGGCGCGATTGGCGCACGTACTACCGAAAGCCAATCCCATCGCGAACTCGCTTCTGGCCTGTCGTGCCCCGTCGGTTTCAAGAACGGCACTGACGGTAACATCAAGATCGCGGTGGACGCCGTACTGGCGGCCGCTCAACCGCACCATTTCATGGCAGTGACCAAGCGCGGGCATACCGCGATCGCCTCCACACGCGGCAACGAGGATTGTCATGTGATCCTGCGTGGCGGCAAGTTGCCCAACTACGATGCAGCCAGTGTCGAGGGCGCGTGCGCTGCCTTGGCCAAGGCGGGTCTCGCCGAGCGCCTGATGGTTGACGCCAGCCACGCCAACAGCGGCAAGCAACCGGAGAATCAGCCACGGGTGATCGCGGATATCGCCGCACAGTTGGAAGCCGGCGAAACGCGCATTCATGGTGTGATGGTCGAAAGCCATCTGGTCGCCGGGCGGCAGGATCTGGTGCCGGGCTGCGAGCGGACCTACGGGCAGAGCATCACCGATGGCTGCATCGGCTGGGATACCTCGGTGCAGGTGCTGGAACGCTTGGCTAAGGCTGTGCGTCAGCGCAGGGAGCGAAAGACGTCGCAAGTGGCGGCTTGAGGGAGGATATTCGGCGGCAGCAGGGAAGTCGTTTTATGCTTGCCCCTTCTACGACTCGCAGGATCGCATCATGAGTTTGGATATCCATCACCTGAGTGCGGCTCATCGCTTTGAAACCACCGTCGATGGCGTTACCTGCGAGCTCAACTACAGCTTGCAGGATCGAGTCATGACCATCACGCACACCGGCGTGCCCGAAGCCGTAGGCGGTCGCGGTATTGCGGGTGAACTGGTGCGCGCGGCCTTCGAGACCGCGCGTAAAGAGGGTTGGAAGGTGGTGCCGGCATGCAGCTATGCCCGCGTCTGGAGCGAGCGGCATCCGGAATACGCGGAGCTGCGCGCATGAATCAAGCCTCGCAAGCTGACCAGATGAAGGTGTATGGGCGTGCCGGCTGAAGACAAGCGCGCGGCGCGAGCCGTGCGACGGCGCTGGGCGCCGGTGCGCTTCGTGCGTGCGCGGCCGTGGCTGGCGCTTTCCAGCGTTGTCTTCGTGGTGGCGGTTGTCGCGCTAACGATGTCTGGCGTGAAGCCAGCTTCCGCTTTGTTGCTCAGCTTCGACCTCGGCGCGTTGCTTTATCTCGTTATGTTGACGCGCATGTTCAATCGCGCCAATGCAGAACATATGTGCCGTCAGGCACATGCCCAGGATACCGGGCGTCGCGGCACGCTCTGGATCGCCGTAGCGCTCTCGGCCGTCGTGTTGGTTGCCTTGTCGACAGAGTTGCACGCTGCCAGGAGCGGTGGTGCGAAAGCGATGGGTATGGCGGCGCTCAGCATCATATTGTCATGGTTGTTCATGAATACGATGTTCGCCTTGCACTATGCGCATGGCTATTACGGCGACTTCGGCAAGCAGCACGAAGGGTTGGAATTTCCAGGCACGAAACAGCCCGATTACTGGGATTTCGTTTATTTCGCCTTTGTCATCGGCATGTGCTTTCAGGTGTCCGACGTGCAGATCACCAGTCACACCTTGCGCCGCACTGCGCTGCTGCACAGTGTGGTCGCGTTCTTCTTCAATGTGTTCATCATTGCGATCAGCGTGAACATTGCTGCCGGGCTTGCCTAGCCGCGACGCGTTTAATCGCGGAAGTTGTCGAACTGCAACGGCAGTTCCACTTCGGCCTTGCGCAGTACCGCCATGGCAAGCTGCAAATCGTCGCGCTTCTTGCCGGTGACGCGCAGCTTGTCGCCATTGATCTGCGCTTCCACCTTCAGCTTGGCTTCTTTCAGCGTGGCCACAATTTTCTTGGCGACGGGCTGCTCGATACCTTGCTTCACGGTAATTTTCTGTCGTGCGCCAGCGAGGTTCACCTCGGGATCGGCGATATCCAGCGCGCGGGTGTCGATCTTTCGCGCGGCTAGACGACCGCGCAGAATGTCCAGCATCTGCTGCAGCTGGAACTCATTCGGCGCGCTCTGCGTGATGATGAATTTGTCCAGCTCGAACTTCGCATCCGAGCCTTTGAAGTCGAAGCGGGTAGAAAGCTCGCGGTTGGCCTGGTCGACCGCATTGGTCAATTCGTGCTTGTCGACTTCGGAGATCACGTCGAAGGAGGGCATGGCGAGGTTCCGTAGGGGGCAGGTAATAAGTGTAAGCCAAGCATCTGTTGGATAATGCAGGCATGTGCAGTCCGGCAAGCAAGAGAGCGGTGATCGCGTGAAAGTGGATGTCCTGGTCATCGGTGCCGGTGCCGCCGGCTTGATGTGCGCCATCACCGCCGGTCAGCGCGGCAGGCGGGTGTTAGTGCTCGACCACGCCAACAAGGTCGGCAAGAAGATCCTGATGTCCGGCGGAGGGCGCTGCAATTTCACCAATCTGGGTGTGACGCCGGCCCAGTATTTATCGGCCAATCCACATTTCGCCAAATCGGCGCTGGCGCGTTACACCCCGGCCGAATTTATTGCGCTGGTGGAAAAGCATCACATTGCCTATCACGAGAAGGAGCTTGGACAGCTGTTTTGCGACGAGTCGTCCAAGTTGATCGTGCGCATGTTGCTGGACGAATGTGCGGCGGCGGATGTTCGTATCGAAACAGATTGTGCGGTACGGCAGGCCCGCAAAACCAACGAAGGCTTCACCGTGCTGACGGGAAAGGGCGAGGTTCACGCCGATTCGCTGGTGGTTGCTAGCGGCGGCCTGTCCATTCCAAGCATGGGCGCGACCGGTTTTGGTTACGAGCTGGCACGTCAGTTTGGCCATAACGTGCTGGCGACTCGCGCGGGTTTGGTGCCGCTGACCTTGAGCGGCAAGCATCAGGAGCACTATCAGGACCTGGCAGGTGTCGCGTTGCCGGTGGCCGAAGCGCGGGTTGGTAAACGCAGCTTTCGCGCCGGCCTTCTGATTACGCACCGTGGTATTAGCGGTCCGTCGATTCTGCAAATTTCATCGTACTGGCAGCCTGGCGACGATCTGCGCATCGATTTGTCACCGGAACAGGATATTGGAGAATGGCTGGTTGCCCAGCGCGTTGCGCGCCCGGCGGCTGAGTTGCGCAATGTATTGGGCGACTTGCTGCCAAAGCGTTTGGCGCAGCGTTTATGCGAACAGTGGTTGCACAGCCGCCCCATGCGTCAATACCGCGACGCGGAGTTGCGCGATATGGGCGCGTCTTTGCACGACTGGCCTATTGTCGCCAGCGGCACGGAAGGCTACCGCACGGCGGAAGTGACCTTGGGTGGCGTGGATACGGATGGCCTTTCGTCCAGCACCATGCAATCGAAACATGTGCCAGGTTTGTATTTCATCGGCGAAGTGGTCGACGTGACCGGCTGGCTCGGTGGCTACAACTTCCAGTGGGCGTGGGCTTCCGGTCACGCGGCGGGCGAGGCTGTCTAATTCGCGACCGCTGAACATCGATCGTGCTGAACTTAAGCATCTGTAACCTGGAGATGTCTCATGAAAGTAGGTTTTATCGGACTCGGCGCCATGGGC
>OUNK010032646.1_pt1 | contig 11438 bp, 10 predicted proteins | sample 1755341 | NCBI WGS metagenome assembly OUNK01 (sample SAMEA3914788, study PRJEB12502) | metagenome | biome: forest; material: soil | place: Canada | collected 2011-07-03 | depth 0.1 m | reverse complement strand
AATGGAAAGCGGCTGCCACTGCGCGAACGGCCCCGCTCCATCGATCGGCCCCGGCACATCAAACGTCACCGTGCCCGTCTTCGCCGATTTACGCGTCCGCTTCAAATTCGTGATCCCCAAAGCCGAAGCCGGCTGGGAAACGCTGCCATAGGTAACAGTCCAGTAAGCCATGATGTATCGTTACAGTTAGTGATGAAAGTTGCTTTTAAGCGACGCAACCGCCGCTTCCACCGTCGATATCCGCCGTCCCATCTCCGCATTCGCCGTCTTCGTCGCCTGGGCGAGTTCCGCCATGTGATTTTCCAGCCCCTGCGCCTTCTCGAGGATCCCCTTCAAGTTGGCGGCCAATTCCGCATTCGAGTGTGACGCCGCCTCCAGCGCCTGCGCCGCCGCGCTCAGTTCCTTCGCGTCAGCCTGCGTCCCCGCGCCGCTGGCCGCTCCCGGGACTGGAGCATTATTTGTGATCGGTTGATTTGGCTGAATGGACGGTCCTGACGTGGCAGGCTGAATCGACTCATCTGGGGAGGACGCCGAGGTAGGAGCAACAACCCCTGAAGAAGATTGCTGAAGCCTCCTTTTCTCCTCATTTTGTCCATCAATCAGGTTTTGGAGGTATGGAACTTCTCCAGGATTTGCCTCCATTTCCTGCTGCCATTGCGCAATACGCGCACTGATAGAATCGATCTTTTGACTAGTCGGATCTGGCGGCGCGGCGACCGGTTGCGAAACCGGATTATTGTTTTCATGCGCCTCATCGTGCGCTCTGAGCCTGAGGGCTGCAGCTGCTTCGTCAACCTGCGCTTTGACCACCCTATCGTTCGCTGCCTCCAAATGAGCGTCGTATTGAGGTTGTGATGCAGTCAAACCGCCCGTTATTTCGTCACGTTCCCATTTTGCAGCCTTAAGTTTCTCATTCGCATTGATGTATTGAGTAACGATCTCGATTCGACCTTTGACAATTTCCATCTGCGCCGTTTCACCCGGGACGTATGCAGGAGCCTTCTCCGAGTCGGACTTTCGCCTGGCTTCCAACTCAGCAAGTTGTCGCTGGAGAGCCAGCAGTGTGGGCTCCAGGGTCGGAACCTGTCCAGGAACGATGATAGGAACGCCCCAGGGCGTGTGCTGACGCTCGCTGTCCGGTACTTTCGTGTCGACGCCCAGATACTTAGCCTGCTTGAGGAACCAGTCACGATAGTAGGTCTGCTGGTAAACATCAGTATTGGCTTTCGCCACTTCACTCTGTTCCAGTGCACGGCCATTTACGAGGTTGTCACGTTCTTCGTCCGCATTTGTGGTGGCATTCCTCGTCTGATCAAGTTCGAAATCATCCTGCGCCTTCTGCTTTTTATATTCAAAGTCGTTGCGAATCGTCTCCGCATCCTGAGCCGATTTCCCACGAAGCGCATCCTGCTCCTCTTTATCCAACTGTGCCAGAGCCAGGCCCATCTTCGAACTCGCTAAATCGGTCTGAGCATCCTGGGTGATCTTGAGAGCGTTGGCCTGTTCATGCAGCTTGATGATCTGAAGCTGGACGCCGGCGACTAAGGACGAATAGAACTTGGATTCGCTTAGTTTCTTAAGTTCGGACTCAAAGTCTTGCCTTTCATAATCGAGCTTTGCGAGTTGCTCTGGAGTTAAGGGTTTGTCCTGGTTCTGGTTATCTGCGTTATATCGCTCAAATAGCGGGATCCCTATCTGGGCGGCTACCGTAAGTGCCATGAGAAATGGTGCAAAGGGACCAAACGCCGACTCGCCTGCTTCGATTCCAAGCCCACCCTCCACAAGCAATCCCTCCAGGGACTCGGTCCCGCCTTGGGACAGTTTTAAGAGACCATCCAGCACGCCACCTAGTTTGGAAATGAGCTTTGTTGCGTCCATTCCGTCTTCGGATTCAGGATCAAGAGTTTCAACGGCCATGAAAATACTGTATCGTTATAGTAATCTTCGGAAAAGTTTTATTTCAATGGTTGGGCTGGCGAAGCCTTGTATAGTCATCGATTCAGGATAGGGTCCCCCTCATTGAGTGCCTGCTTGGTAATCCCTAAGTAGAAAATCCTGCGCCGACGCGGAAAAGATCTTTTCGTTCGCGCGCATTCTGGGCGCCACTGCGCCGTCTGTTGGCCTCAAAAAGGTAAATGGCACCGGGAAAGTGGAGCGAGAGCCACCGGGCAGCATTTGCTTTTTTTTATCGCTTCCTCCCAAGGATATTTGGCAATCTTTAAACCGTAGGCGGCGGTAGAAAACACCCTCCAATACTCTTCAATACAATCCTATGAAATCTTTGGTGCCCTGCCTCTTCCTCACGTTGATCGGCAGCGCTCATGGCCAAATTCCTGCCGATGTTCAACAAGCCGCCGACCAGGGCGACGTCAAAGCAGAAATTTGGATCGCACGTAGATACGATATGGGCCTGGACAGTGTGCCACAGAATTATGGTATGGCGCTGCAATATTACCAGAAGGCTGCTGCCAAAGGTAACATAGAAGCGGAGATCAGTTTAGGTTCGATATATGAATGGGGTGAGGGTCTTCCTCAGGACAGGGCGATGGCCCTTAGTTGGTATAAAAAAGCCGCAGCTCAGGGTGACGCAGGGGCCGAAACGTTAGTCGGCAGTCTATATCTAGGTGCAAACGGTATTCCCGAAGACGACGTTCTGGCGGTCGAGTGGTTTAAGAAAGCAGCAGAACAGGGTTACGCCGAAGGCGAGCGCAGCCTCGGAACTCAATACGAAAATGGCAACGGAGTTTCACAAGACTACGGTTTGGCCATGAAATGGTTTAAAAAGGCCGCTGATCAGGGTAATTCTGACGCCGAAACTGCCATTGGCCGCATGTATGAAGAGGGGGAAGGTGTGCCCAAAACCCCCGCACTAGCGCAGGAGTGGTACCAAAAAGCCGCCAGCCAGACAATCCCGACAGCCCCAGAGGCGCCTTCAAAGCCCGCCCTTAAAATAAAAGATACATCGATCATTATAGGCCTTTTGGTTGTAGTCATTGTCCTGCTTCTCGCCGGACTAGGCCTTCTTCTCTATATTCTCTCCCGTCCCAAGCCTATCCGATGAGTTTGTAGGCTACGGGCTAACGTCAAGTGTCGAGAGTTGACCCCATTAGCCCCTTGGCTCAAGTCGAGAATTCCTTCAAGCGCGCGGCGCGCGTTGGCGACAAGCTTGGACACATCCAAGTCCGCCTTGATTTCGAGGTTCGGATTGCTATTAGACATGCGTGTACTGTATCGGTACAGCTAATTTGCGAAAAGCTATTTTTTGAAAGGACAAAGAAAGGGGACAAGATTTTTTTAAGTAAACCATAAAACACCCTTGTTCTACGCTTGAACTCTGAGCATGAGTCCGAGACAGAAAAAAAGGCAGGCATGGCACTTAGGGTGAATTTAGGTTTTTGTTGCAGGGTGTCGAAAGCGTTTATACACTTCGTGCCATGGCCAAACGCAAATCAGCGGAGGGTTCTATGGACCCCGATTTCGATGCGCTTGCCAACAAAAGGGCCACGTCGCTCGGATTCCACTTCCCTACCTACGTCAACCAACTGATTCAGAAGGATCTTTCGGGGGGAGAGGCGCTCGTGGTTCAAGACGAGCCGGTCAAATATGGAGGGAAAAAAATATGAGCGCATACTACGTAGTCATCGGCAACCAAGTTGAGGGTCCCCTTACCCTCGCGGGACTGCGGGCCATGAACCTCCCGAAAGCCACTCAGATAAGTAAGGTCGAAACGCCTGATCAATGGCTGCCTTGGGGGGATCTGGAGCGGGGACTCGCGCGCGCCGAGGGGAAGCCGACCACTCTGCCGGAAGAGCTTCCCAGGAAAGCGCCTAAATCATCGCCCTATCTGCTCATCAAGCTGCGGTCGCAAACTGCCTACCCCATCTTGCGCTTCTCGCTTGGAGTGCTTTTAGGCTTCAATCTATTGGCGATGGTCATCGGCCTTCTCGCTCTCATAACCGGGAAATTCACTCTAGTCGTATTCGTAGTAGTACTCGGAGGCAGTATTGCTTGGGCCTTTACATGCTGGCTTGCCAGCGTCTTTCTCGACATCGCGGATGTGCTGATCCGAAAAACGGAATGACGGAATGAAGGAGAGCGTCAGGAATGGGGTCAACTCTCGACTCTTGACGTGCTTGTGGGGCGACGCGGTGGATGAAAGAAATATGGGAGCGTAGTGTCAAGTGTCGAGAGTTGACCCCTTTTAGGAGGTTTTAGCCCTTTTAGTTGAGGGGGATGTATCTTGACCCGCGTTGGATCGAAATTTTTGTAGCGAGGCGCGCGCCGCGGTCTGGCCCCTTTTTGCAGACAAGCACCGGAACCCTCCATGGCTTCTTGTACAGTCACTTGTCTCCCCGGGGAAATCCGAAATCAGGCGAAATAAGCTTCGATGCCTTGGGCGAACTCTCGCACCATCGCGAGAAATTCGTCGTCTATATAGACGACGCCGGCAGTCTTATTGAAATCGAAGGGCATGGCTTTTCCATCGACCATGGTATAATCGAATTTGCCGTAATCGAATCCAAACTGTTCCCTCAGGACATGCAATTCGGAAGGCACGGGGAGGTCGAGGCGAGGGTCGGGTTCTCCGTAATCAGAAATCCGGTCAGGCGATACTTCCGCCAACTGCATGCTTTTATCGCCGCAAAAATACCATTCGCGCACGCAATACAAGTCGTCGAGTTTTTCGGGCATGAATTTTTCAATGACCAGGTCGGCGCATTCCCACATGGCCGCGGGGACTTCGGCCGGGGAATCGAAAATGCGGTAATCCTTCTTGTGTTCCAGGTGCATGGGGTAGGCGGGACGCGGCGACTTGCGAACATAGAGTCGCCGGAACTTGGACCGGTGCCGGAAGTAGACCATCTCGGGATCTCCCGCGCAATTGAGGGACGACTTGACGATCACCGGTCCCGCATAGTCCGATCCGCGACTGACCCGCAACACGCTCAGGCGCGATTTGCGGATATCCGCAATGCTGGCATTCACCGTCACCGGGTAACGCCGGGCCAATTCCAGGTAAGCGGGCGGAACGACCGAAACGTCGACATGGAGAAAGGCGACATCCGCCGGCGGCGCATCCCGGACCCCAAAGACCTCGGTGACTTCGATGCCGGCTTCTTTCCAAAGGGGAATCATTAAGTGAATCAGGTGCCGTTTGCGGCCGACCCGGCGCTCCTCCGCATGATGAATAATAAGTAACCGGCGGCGATTGCCTCGTGGAGATGCCATAAAAAGATCGATCAAGCTCCGTGGAATTTCGAGGAAGGCAGGAAGGGACGAAATTACGGAATGAACGGAATAGGATGGGAGGCCGCAAGGGAATAGGACCAAAATAACGAAATTTTTCGGAGCAACAACTGACAACCCTTTTTCCTAACCTGGAAATTTAATCCTGTTTCCCTGCCTTCCTCCGTTCCTCTTCCATTCATTTCGTAATTCCGTCGGAATCCCTGCCCCCTTTTTCTCGGATATATTGCGGGCCGCTGTCGAGATGCAGTTTCAAGGTGTGGTTGGTTACCTCGATGGCAGTCTGTTTCTTCGCGTCGTAACGGGTGATGACGTACGTCCCGTTGGGAAGGTCCAGCGTGGCGTCATGCGCCCACCACGCCGTGGTCCAGGCCACAAAACATTCCGCGCCCGCGCCCTTGAAGCGCAAAACATAATCCTCGCCGGAGGCCAGGTTAAGGCGTGACTGAAAGCGGAGGCCGGCCAGTTGCTCCGAATAGGTCCGGGCGGCATCATAGGCGGGCTTGGGCTCGTACGCATCGGCTGCTCCCGGGTGGTAATCGTGGCGCACGATGCCGAAATGATGCTCGTCATTCGACGGATCGGTTCCGTCGTCCCGCCAATCATACCAAATCGTCATGGGCACATCCGCCCAGACATCGAACAACAAGAGCCGGGCCAGGTACTTTCCCTCCAAGGCCTCATCGATGCCCCACCACGCGGACGAGTAGCCCGATTCCCCACACAGGACCTCCACTTTTCGTCCAGGCGGTGCGCGCTGGTCGATCAGGTTCCTGACCTTCGCGTAGGCCGCACCATAACTTTCCGGCCCGAAACGAAAATAGGGATGGATCGAAATGCCCGTCCAATAATTCAGAATTCCGCCCGATACGGCCGGCTCGAGGAAGCCAAGCTCCATATCACAAAGTGCCGGCCCGATAACCATCTCGTGCGGTGCGGCGGCTCGAATGGCCCGGCTTGCCGCGATCGCGAGCTTCGCGTAATCGCCGGCGTTGGCGTGCGGTTTCCAGAAGCTGCCATCCGGCTCATTCCAAATTTCCCACACGACGCCGCGCCCCTGGAAATGGAGGGCCGAAGCCGCCGCCCAGCGGGCGAAGGCGGCGCGGCTCTCGTCGGTGTGAGGCGATAGGCCGCCGTCGTAGAGTCGATTTCCATAATCAAGAATGAGCAGGGCGCGAAGGTGGAATTTGTCCAGCGCGTTGAGCAGGCGGTCATAGGCCGAGAAATCGTAGACCCCCGCCTTTTTCTCGGTACTTTCCCATCCGAAGTCCGTACGCACCCAGCGGAATCCCGCCCGGCTCAGCATTTCGAGTTCTCCCGGTTTTGCCTCCGTAAAAGGGATACAGACGCCCATGCCGGCGACCGGATTCGAAGCGTCGGGCCACGAGGGCTCGCCGGCGTGGACCGCGAGAGTCGCGCCCATGGCAAAAAGAATGAGGGAAAAAAGAACAGGCATCATTTATTCCTCAGCCACGAGTTTGCGGGTCCTTCCGCGGGGGCGCAAGGTTGACTCCATGCCGGCTTGGACGACCAACGGACCAACCGACCCGGGTAGCCCGAAGGGAGTGCCCCGGACGACGCTGCGCGGCGCAATAAATCAAGATAAGCGGCATGGGTTCCCGACAGAAGAACAAAGGTCGCTATTTTCGCCTGGCGATCCAGGAATCGACGGAGAAGATGCCTGCCCCGCCGAGAATGAAGGACAGTAAGCCCGCAATATACAACAAGACCACCTCGTAACCTGGAGGGCTGAAGACAGGACCGTTAGGCGTCAGGCCAATTGTATTTATCGAACTGAATCCATACTTGAGATGGACGGTAAACAAAGCCACCAGCATGACGACGATGAGTGGAAGCGAAACGATCGTTACGAAGGCCCCGACAAAGATGGCCAGGCCACCGAAAATCTCCACCAGGGGCGAAGCCCAAGAGGTGAAATGAGGAAATGGAGCCCCAATCTGGACGAGCAGTTGTTCAAAGTGTTCCGGTCCTCTCGACAGCTTGGCCCAACCATGATCCATAAAGCCAAAGCCGATGACCAATCTAAGGAATAAAGGAGCCCATCGGTGGTATCCTTCCGCCGGGATGAACAAGCGCGATGTTCTCATTTGCTGAAGGAACTGTGATAGTGCTTTCATAATTGTTTATTGGAACAAACTCGGGATGTTTTGGAAAGGAGGCGACTTAGGCAGGTGGAACGCACGGACGGGCGCGGGTTACGAGTTAAGTTAAAACAGTCTAGCATGACCTCCACGGGGGCGTAAGGCCGGCTTCATTTCTTACCCCAAGGCGCTTTTGAGAATGCTCTCTACCTGGTCCAGGGGGACATGGATATCGCTGGCCTCAATTGCGAGCGGATTGAGCGGCGTGCAGGAGATAAGATGATGGTTGAGTTTGAGCCGGTGGCTGATTTCGGGACAGAAGGTGAAGGGATAATCTTTGGCGATTAACTCCACCACGAGGGCCGAAGACGAACAAAAGATGAGGTTGGCCAGTCCGGCGCCATGCGGTGCCACGATGGCTTCGGCCCCTTGAAAAAGCGCCAGTTGGCTTAGCCAGGAATGATCCTCCATGATCATGGGCGTAAACCCGAAAGAGCCGAGCAGGTGGAGCAGTTCCTTCTGATTGGCGGCCCGGCGCCCGGTTGCCTTGTCTCGCGTGATATAGAGACGGCGTGGTGGCGATTCATCGCTTTTCACGGGGACCCGGGGAAGAAACTGTTCGCGCAACCACGGAATAATCCATTCCTCATCTTCATCGACAAACCGGGGCACAAGGAATTGCCGGGAGCGAAGATAGGGGGTTTGCTCGCAATCGATGATCCGGGCATCGACACCCGCAAGCAGCCGCAAGCTCGCTCGATGAAAGGGATGCCGCTGGCAGGCATAAAGCCAATCGCAGGTGCTCTCTTTTTCCTTGAGAAATCGCATCCTTGGCAAAACTTCCATCAGCCACCGGTAATAGTTAACCTGCCCGTCGCGAACGAGGGAGGCCACGGTTCCGGTGACAGTCCGGATTTTTGGGAAGCAATGTTGCTTCTGAAGAAAACGTGTCTCGATAAAAAGGCCGGCCCCGGGCGTCAGGGACGGGATGTAGGCGCCAGCGAGTGTCAGATGGGCTCCCAATTGGCAGGCAATACCCCCCGAGAGGGAAAATAGGGAGGAAGAGGAATCGACCCCGTCCGGGATGGCGGCTTCGGCGGCGCGGACAGGCAAGCCCATGATAAAGAAGCGCCATGACCGGGGCAGGCACGAGGCCAGCCGGGAAGCCAGGCGTTTAAGAGGATGTATTTTGACCAGCTTGGGATCAAAATTTTTGTATCGAGGTGTGCGACGCAGCCTCGAATCCTCCATGGGTTCTTGTATAATCACTTGTCTCTTCCGGGAAGGCCGAAATCAGATGAAATAAGCATCGAGACCCCGGGCGAGCTCCCGCACCTTCCCGTGAAATTCCTCTGCTATTGGATACATGACGCCGGAAGTCTTGTTGAAATCAAAGGGCACGGCCTTTCCATCGACCATGGTATAATCGAACTTGCCGTAATCGAATCCAAGCTGTTTCCTCAAAACCTGCAACTCGGGAGGCACGGGAATATCGAGATGATGGACTTGTGTCCCGGAAGTAAAAATCGGATCGGGCGATAGTTCCACCCGTTGCGCGTTTTTATCGCCGCAAAAATACCATTCGCGCAGGCAATACAAACCGTCGTGCTGTTCGGGCTTAAATTTTTCAATAACCAAATCGGCGCATTCCCACATGGATGCCGGGACTTCGGCCGGGGATGAGAAAATACGGTAATCCTCCTTGCGTTCCAGGCTGATGGGGTAGGAGGGACGCGGCGATTTGCGGATATAGAGTCGCCGAAATTTGGAACGGTGCCGGAAGTAGACCATCTCGGGATCTCCCGCGCAATTGAGCGCTGATTTTACGATCACCGGTCCCGCATAGCCGGATCCGGGATTAACCCGCAACACGCTCAGGTGCGATTTGCGGATATCGGCAACGGTCTTATTCACCGTTACTGGGTAACGCCGGGCCAATTCCAGGTAAGCGCGTGGAACGACCGAAAGGTCGACGTGTAGAAAAGCGACATCCGCTGGCGGAGCATTCCGGACGCCAAAGATTTCGGTTACTTCAATCCCGGCTTCCTTCCAAACTGGAATCATCAGGTGAATCAGGTGTCGTTTGCGACCGACCCGATTCTCGTCCGCGTGATGAATAATGAGCAGCCGGCGGCGATTGCCTTGGGGAGATGACATAAAAGTGGGGAATGATCGGATCTATCCCACACCCAGTTTCGGGCAGACCTGGCAAAGAACGTTTTCGAAAGGACAAAACTCCAGGTGGCAGCCTACTTTCACGTTGGAAAGAGCCAGCGCTATCCGGGAAAGTTTTTGCTCTCCCCGTCCCTTGAGGAGGACGATGTCTTCGGGCTGAAGTTCCGCGCGCAGGAGATCCGCGGCCGCGGCCACCGTACGGACCGTGGTGACGGCATGGTCGGGCAACAGCCCACTCAAACCTTTTCGGTAGAGATTGGCGCGGGCTCCCACCAGGATGACACGGTCGGCGACTCGAGCTGCGTGGTTTCCTATGGCCTCATATTTGCAAACCCTCGGCGTCGGCGGGCGGTAAAGGCTCCCCAAAACCACCACACGGCGATGCGCTTGAATCTGGCCCATGACCTCCAGCGCCGCATGAAAAGTTTCAAAACTTCCCTTAAAATCATCGCAGAGGGCAATCGCGCCATTGCCTAACGGAATGGGTTGCATGCGGCCCGGGGTGGGAGCCTGGTTCTGCAGACGGGGCAGAATCGACTCAAAGCCGATTCCCGCAGTCCGGCCTACCGCCGCCGCGGCCACTTGCGCACGGACCGCCGCGCGTCCGATGAGCCGGCTTCGAACCTGAAAGGCTTTTCCTTCGGCATGAAGGGTGAAGCAGCTGCCTTTGACGTCGATTGTCAGGTTATCGGCAAAGACATCGCAGCCGGGCGTCATTCCAAAAGTCAGGATTCGCGCGCGGGTGACGCCGGCCATCCGCATCACGGCGGCATCGTCGCCATTGAGAATAGCCACGCCGGACGGCGGCAAAGCCCTCACCATGTTGCTTTTTTCTTCCCACAACCCTTCAGCGCCTCCGAGCCTGCGCAGGTGATCGGTCCCTATCGAAGTGACAACCGCGATGTCGGGTTGCAAGAGCGAAGCGTATTGTGCCATCTGACCGCGGGAGCCGATGCCCGCTTCAATCACGGCAAAGGGGGCTCGCGGCCCCTGCCGCATCAAGTTGATCGCGATCAGCGAAAAACAGTTGTCCCACGCATGTATCCAGTCCGGAGTATCCCCGGTTAACACGTTGATGGTGGCGCGCGTCGTGGTTGTCTTGCCCAGGGAACCCACGATCACCACGACAGACTGGCGTTTCCGGGTGGCCGCACGATACCGCGCGCCCACCACGTTCATCACCGGCCAGGCAAGCAAGTTCAAAGAAGTATTGAATTTTACCTGTTTGGGAAAATTGCCCATCGTACCGGGAAGCCGGCAAAGAAGTTTGAATGCCTGGCGCATCCAACGGCGCGTTGTCTTGGCACGCCCCCTCATCGTCTGATAGGTAGGCATAAAAAAGGCCGATACTTTATAGGGCGATTATGTTTGTCCCGACTGGCAGGTCAAGTGAGAGAAAAAGAAAAAAGGAGAGACGGGTATCCTGCAGCCCAGGGTTCGGTGGCGAATTTTAAGGGTAGCCGCCGCGGGCCCTCGCGGCGGGCGGCGTAAGCCGCTTAATAAAAGGCCTGTCGTCCTGAGCCCGTCGAAGAATCTCTCACTATCCCATTCGGGCGGTGCGGAACGAGCGAATAGTTAGAGGTCCTTCGGCCGCGCCAAGACAAGCTTGGCTTGCTCAGGATGACGGATTTTTAAAGTGAGACTCTCGCCTCACTGCATTTCGAGGCGAACCTTTAGCTTTTTATGGAGCATGTGTCGAGCCCGTCGCCCGGCGTGCGACGGCTACCACGGAATCGGGACTCCAAAAATCCCTCCGTGCCCTCCGAGCGAAATCTTCCGCTGCACCCTAGACTTCGGATTTGCGGCGGATGTTGTCGCGGTAGAGGCCGGAGTTGCGGTCCTCGATCAGGTGGAGGGTGCCGCGGCGCAGGTTCTCGGCCAGGACCTCGGCCAGCTCCTCCTCGGTCAGCTCGT
>OUNK011150136.1_pt1 | contig 11520 bp, 12 predicted proteins | sample 1755341 | NCBI WGS metagenome assembly OUNK01 (sample SAMEA3914788, study PRJEB12502) | metagenome | biome: forest; material: soil | place: Canada | collected 2011-07-03 | depth 0.1 m | reverse complement strand
TGCTTGGCCTCGTAGTCCTCGATGGCGGCCTTGAGGGCTTCCTCGGCGAGAACGGAACAATGAATCTTCACCGGGGGCAGGCCGCCGAGTGCGTCGACCACTTCCTGGTTGGAAAAATTCTTGGCTTCCTCGAGCGTGCGGCCCTTGATCAGCTCGGTCGCCATGCTGGAGGAGGCAATGGCGCTACCGCAGCCGAAGGTCTTGAAGCGGGCGTCCTCGATCTTGCCGTCACGGATCTTGAGCGAGATCTTCATGATGTCGCCGCAAGCTGCCGCACCGACTTCGCCGACCCCGTCCGCCTCGGCCACATCGCCCATGTTGCGGGGATTGAGGAAGTGGTCCATCACGGTCTCGTTGTACAGCGTATATTCTTTGTCTTTCATAGGGTAAATCCTCTTCCACTTATACTAACGCATTAGCCTGTTAAGTAAAGGCCTGATGGCCGATTTTGAACAGTGTGTCCAAGATTGCTCCACAGGCGAATGCGACACCTCGCGTAAGTGGTTCGCATCGGTCTGCTATCTATCCTGCAGCATGTCATCGCCAAAGTCATCAGCCATAATCACGCCATTCGTCGCATCTTGTTTTCTCTTTCTCTGCGCGTTCGCCGGCGCGACCAGCACGCCTGAGCCTGATAATTTAAACCTCAGTGAGCACGATGCGATTGCCTTCATGAAAACCGCCTCCTCGGCGTGGGTCTTCACCGTTGGCGGAAACGGTCAGCGAGGCCCGAAGCAAAAACTAAGCGATGCGGCCCGGCGCGAGTTCGTCTCGTTCGTCTCCGATCCCAATAATTTTGGACGGCCACTCGCCATGCCGATCGCGCCGGCCGAGGTTGGAATCGAATTCAGGAAAGGGATCCGGACCTACGATCTCTTCACCACTTGGGACTTCCGGTACTTCTCCGATCATCTTCCGGAAACCAACGACGACCATCTGGGAAGTTTTCTGGCCGTGCTGGACAGCAAGCCGCAGGAACTCGCGCAGACCTGGCAGAAAAAGTATTTTCCCCGGCCCATCGCTGCGCCGCGCCCCGCAAGCGGGCCTTAATCAATCAGCGTGAACTGGCACTTGTAGAGGCCGGAGACGCGCTCTTCGTCGCGCTGGACCTTCACGCCGAGGACATTTTCCAACAGCGCGTTTTCGAGCTGCGTGAGAATCTTGAACTGATCGGCGATGGGCAGGACTGGCGAATTGTACTCGATGATCTGGTGGCGCTGGATGTCGCCGTTGAAGTAGTACTCGCTCATGTACCCATCCTGGTCGCGTATTTGCGCGAGCGAGCGGGCGCGTTCTTCCAGCGTATGGCCGCTGACGCGGCCTTGAATCTTCGTCGTCTGGTTCTGGTAAATCTGATAAAGGATTTTTTCCGGCGCGGCAGGGCCATAGACCTGCTCGAGGCTTTTCAGAATTTCGCCGGTGAAATTCGTGTGCTCAGAGGGGAAAAACTCCTGCGCGATGGTGGTGAGTCGATAGGCTTTCTCGGGTCGGCCCATGCCCTTCGGGCGGCGCCAGGTGTCGAGATAGCCATCCTTTTCGAGCGCGACGCAGTGCTGCTTGACGCCCATGTACGAGAGGTTAATTCGCTCGCACAATTGCGAAACAGAGAGGCCCTGACTTCGCTTGATCTCCGCGAGAATCAGGTATTTCTGACTCTTGGCCAGCTTACGCAAAAGTTTGCTTTTCATAACATCCTGATTACCCCGTGGTTTTGAAAATTTTTATCTTTTATGAAGCGAAGACGCAAGCTTTGTTTCCGCACATTAATCACCTGCAGCCGGGGGTCAAGTTTTTTTACGTTTCTCTATAAAAAAAGTTATTAACAAATTATTCACAAGTGTAAGTGCCCCAAACAATTCTGCCTTTGAACGACTGCTCCAAGCAGTGTTCGCGCCATTGAATCCATCAATAGCAATTTTGTCGAAGAAATAGTTGCGCAGGCTTTCAGACTTAAGCTGCGCTGGACGCAATTCGCCGAAACCGGACTGTACGCTTTGAGTTCACATTTTGAGGACGAGGGCTTGCCCACTGGGTAGCGAGATCACAGGTTCCGGTTTGCCGGCGAAGAATTTGTCCACCGCTTCGCGTTCTCCGCGGCACGCCGGATAACCGTAGTCGTCGAAGACCATTACGCCGCCCGGCACGAGACGCGGGTAGATGAATTCGCAGCAGGCCAGCGCGGGATCGTGGAGATCGACGTCGACATGGGCGAAGGAGAATTGGAGATGGTCGAGACCAGCGAAGGTGGAGGGGATCCAGCCCTTGCGCACCTCGAGCCGCTTGGCGTAGGGCAGCAGAAGTTGGCTCACCTCTTTGAGGCTCGTCTCGTTGAAGGTGCCCTGCTTGTAGAAATCGCCTTGCGCGGCGGACTCCTTGGGAAGGCCCTCGAAGCTGTCGAAAAGCCAGAGCGTCTTGCCCTCGGACGGCAGCGTGCGTGCCAGCAGAAGCGCGGTGCCTCCGCGGTACACGCCGCACTCGATGAAGTCGCCCCTGAGTTGGCGCGCGTGCTGGGCCAGCTTCCACAGCAGGTAGCAGCGGTCCGGCGAGACCAGCGTCTTTTCCTTCACGCCCTCGTAAGCCGCGACGAAATCGCCATGACCGAGCCACGGCTGAAAGATCGGGCCCGACGAAACGAATTTTGCGTAGCACTCCGAAGCCGGCAAGGTCGCCGCCACCCGCGAATCAGGATCGGTGGGAACGTTGATCCGCTCGATCCGATAGCCAAGATCATGGAAGATGCGTTTGATGATCTTTTTCATGAAGGTGAATTCGCCGGTTTCGGAGTATTCGGTCCCGGGGAAAAGTTTCCAAATCTTTTCGCAGCTCCTATATCACCTCCCAATTCTAAAACTCCTATATTTATAGGCCCCACAGGCCAAATAGGAGACCCCCGGACTTTCCAACCGGGCCCCTTTGTGCAGGCTAGCCGCACCTCATGCGCATCCTGATCCACCGCCTGGGCAGCCTCGGCGATACCATCGTGGCGCTGCCGGCATTCCGCCTGATCCGCCAGAAGTACCCGGCTGCGCACATCACGGTGCTGACCAACCCGCCTGTCTCCGAGAAGGCCGCGCCGCTCGAGTCGATCATCGCGAACATGGGCCTGGTCGACGACGCGCTCTACTATCCGATGGCCTCCCGCGACTACGCCCGCCTGGCGAAGCTCCACGGCGAAATCCGGCAGCGGCACTTCGACCTCTACATCTCGCTCACTCACGGCCGCCACCTCGCGAGCTCGATCCGCGACTACGTCTATTTCAAGACCTGCGGGATCCGGCGCGTCATCGGTCTTCCCTTCGCCAAGCGCGACCGCGCCAGCATGAAGACCGGTGACGGCCCGCTCTACGAGCCTGAGGCGCTCCGCCTGCTCCGCCGCGCGCGCGCCGTCGACACCGCCATGGCCGACGCGATCGATCCCAACGATCCGCCATGGACGGACCTGAAGCTCACTCCCGCCGAACTCGCCGAGGGCGACAAGCTTCTCGAGGACTCGGGCACGACCGGAAACTTCCTCGTCGCCAGCGTCGGAGCAAAGGGGCAGTTGAAGGACTGGACCGTCGAGCGCTGGCACGAGCTGTTCGCGCTCTTGGGATCGCACTATTCCCAAGTGGGCATGGTCACTGTTGGAAGCGCCGACGAGTTTGACCGCAGCCAGGCGATGCTTGATCTCTGGCCCGGACCGAAGGCCAACCTCTGCGGCAAGATGGGACCTCGCGTCAGCGCGTCCGTCATGCGCCACGCGCGCCTGTTCATCGGACACGACAGCGGCCCGATGCACCTGGCCGCCGCGACCGGCATCCGCTGCGTTGCGATCTTCTCCGCCCATAATCCTCCGGGAAGATGGTTCCCTCTCGGCCACGGCCACGTCGTCTTCTATCCTTACCCGTACTTTAAGCCTGAGCGCTGGGACGATGTGGCGTACCAACGCGAGGCCATCCTGACCATCACCGCCGCGCAGGTGGCCGAGGCCGCAGAGAATATCCTTTCCGTTCCTCTGTCCGTACCTTGACGTGCGAGGCGATCTGAATAGCATCCCCGGATATGGACACCCGGCGTTACAAGACGTTGATCCTGGGTGCCGGGCCGACCGGCCTGGGCGCGGCGCGGCGTCTCGAGGAGCTGGGCAACCACGACTGGCTGCTGCTGGAAAGCGCTCCGGAGGCGGGCGGTTTGGCCGCGTCGTTCATCGACGAGATGGGCTTTACCTGGGACATCGGCGGCCACGTCCAGTTCTCGCACTATGAGTACTTCGACCACGCGATGACCGAGTTCCTCGGCAAGGACGGTTGGCTGCATCACGAGCGCGAATCGTGGGTCTGGATGCGCGACCGGTTCATTCCTTATCCATTTCAGAACAACATTCGCCACCTGCCGCCGGAGGATTTGGAGCGCTGTCTGGCCGGCCTCGTCGAGATCACGGGCCGGCCTGCGGCCAAGCCGGCGAATTTCCGCGAATGGATTCTGGCCACGTTCGGGCAGGGATTGGCGGAGGTGTTCATGCTGCCCTACAACTTCAAGGTCTGGGCCTTCCCGCCGGAGCGGATGAATGCGGAGTGGGTGGGCGAGCGGGTGGCCGTGACCGACCTTGAGCGCGTGCGGCGCAACATCACCCAAGAGCAGGACGACGTCTCGTGGGGGCCGAACAACAAGTTCCAGTTCCCGAAGCACGGCGGCACGGGCGCGATCTGGCGCGCGTGCGCGCAACGGCTGCCGCAGGAGCGGCTGCGGTTCAACACGACGGTGATGCGGATTGACCCGGAGCGGCGCGAGGTGACGACGTCGGATGGCGAGACGCTGGCGTATGAAAAGCTGATTTCGACGCTGCCGCTGCGCGAGCTGATCCGGCTGTCGGGGCAGGCGCAACTCGAGCCGGCGGCGGAGCGGGGGCTGCTTTATTCGTCGTCCAACATTGTGGGCATCGGCCTGCGCGGCACGCCGCCCGAGTCGCTGCGGACGAAATGCTGGATGTATTTCCCGGAGGACAACTGCCCGTTCTACCGGGTCACCGTCTTCAGCAACTATTCACCTTTTAATGTGCCGGACATCACGAAATACTGGTCGCTTATGGCCGAAGTGTCCGAGTCGCCCTGCAAGCCGGTGGACCAGAAGAGGCTTCTCGAGAGCGTGATCGATGGCCTGCTGGCGACGCGGCTGATTGAGCGCCGGGAGGACATTGTTTCCACCTGGAAATACCGGGCCGGTTACGGCTATCCCACACCCGGGCTGGAGCGCGACGCGGCGCTGGCGGAAATCCTTCCGCATTTTGAGGCGAGGGGAATTTATTCCCGCGGCCGCTTCGGTCTCTGGAAATACGAGGTCAGCAACCAGGACCACTCCTTCATGCAGGGCGTCGAAGTGATTGACCATTTGGTGAACGGGCGGGTCGAGCTCACGGCGCGAAGTCCAAACTTCGCCAACAGCCGTAAGCATCCGTGCTCCGCACGAATACCGATTACCTTACGTTTGCCTTTGGGTTGACCGGCGCGGCCATCGCGCGATCAAGCTGGTTTTAGCGAATGTCTCCGGGATCGATCAGGATCGTCAGCCCGTTCCCAGCATCGGTGGCGAAGGTGTGGACGCGAAATTCCGGCAAGATTTCCTCAATCGAACGACGTACGCCGGGGAAGCTCGTGCTGTCATGCAGAGCGATGCATCCCCCGGGAAACACCCGCTGCGCATAGAAGCGAATCTCGTGAAGCGTGTCGGGGTAGAGGTGGGACGTATCAATAAATAAGATGTCGATGCGATCCGGCAGTGCCGCCGTTATTTTTTGATCCAACGACCCCCCCACCAGCACGGTTACGCGATCCGCAAGGCCAAGCCTTTTCATGTTCGAACGTGCGATCTCCGCTTCTTTTTCACCGATGTCCACACAGTAAAGGTGGCCTGACTGATTGCGCTTGAGGCCAACCGCGAGGTGCGCTGATGTGAATCCGACGAAGCAGCCTAGCTCGACCACGACGGAAGGCTTCTTAAAGGCGACCAATTGGCCGAGAAACGAGCTGACGCTTGGCTCTGAGTTGTAAAAGGCTGGGTATCCCTCGGGCGTGAATAAGGAACTGGGACCAAGCCGATTTGCGAACTCGGGTTCGGGTGGGACTGCGTCGCGCCCCAAGATCGCGCGCGCAAACGCGAATGACTCAACGTTTCCCCTCACGTCATAAAATCTGCCTCGCGGGCACCAAAGATCTCCTACACTTTCCCACATTCCACTTCCGCGCTTTAGCAGGGCGATTTTGATCAGCCGGAGGCGATTGAGAATCCCTTCGAGTTGCATTGGCTGCTGTTATTTACTGACTTTTCGTCGGCCGATCCATCCTTTAAACATTTTAAATGGGGCTATAGGCTAACCTTTGCTCACGAACACATGAAAACCACTGGCCGTCGTCTCTTGGTTCTCCTGGCGCTTTTCGTCCTCTCCGGCCTGATCGAGTGGAAGGCCGATGTGCTGCCGTCTTTATTTTGGTATTCCGCTGCGGCTTTCTTCCTCACGGCTATTTTCGGCTTTTATACGCTGGTCATGTTCTGGACGCCGGGTAAGAGGTAGAGTATCTCACCAAATAACGGCGGAAACGGAAAAGCGTCGCGGAGTCTGACCTTACTTATTTGAATGGAAACCGCCGGAATGATTCTGGGCATAATCGGAGCGCTATCGCTTTGGATACTCTGGAAAAGCGGAGGGCCGAGGTTCCCTAGGTAATGGAGAGTCATCAAAGATGAGCTCCGTCGTCATCTGCACTCCGACAAGGCACTGATGAAAGAGCCTGTTCATATCATTTGCGCGGCGAACACGACATTTATCATGCCGTTGTGCGTGATGCTGGTTTCGCTAGTGAGGAATTTCGACCCAAATCGAGACCTGCACATTCATGTCATTAGTACTGATGCAACAGAGGAGGACCGCGTAAAAGTGCTTGAGTCGATCGCGATTAACAGAGCGGGGCTCGATCGCATTACGCTCCAGTGGCACGCTGTCGATGAATCGCTGCTGGCCGATTTTCATGTTCCGAGCGAGAGCCATTTCAGCTCCGATAATTATTCGAGGATTCTGGCGCCGCAACTTCTGCCCGCGAGCTGCGAACGCGCAGTCTACCTCGACTGCGATTTGGTCGTGCTGGCTGACATTTCTGTGCTTTTCGATTCGATGGCCGGGAAGCCCCAGACTCTTCTAGCTGTACAGGACCGCGTTGTTCCGTTCGTATCGTCGAATAGAGGTGTCTTCGATTTTGAATCGAGAAAGATTTCACCGAAGACACTCTACTTTAACTCTGGAGTTTTGGTCATCAATTTGCGTCGATGGAGGGAGAGGCACGTGACAGACCTTCTAGTGGCCTACTTGCGGGAGGCGGGCGAGCGGGTTTGGTTCGTTGATCAGGGTGCTTTGAACGCAGTTCTCCATGACGATTGGGCTGAGTTGGATAGCCGTTGGAACCAGACAAGTGATATCCTGCACTACAACAATTGGGCAATGGCCGGTTACACGCGTGGGGAGTGGCTACGCGTCAAAGGCAGCCCGTATATCGTTCACTTTTCTGGCGGGGTAAAGCCATGGCAGAAGTGCAATCGAGTTCCGCGCTATTCCTACTTTTTCAGCTACCTGCAGCATACCGTTTATAAGGACAGCCTCCCGTGGCATCCGGTCCTTGAGGGAATTCTGGGAGTGCGCGCTTACTACTGGGTCTGGAAATTGTGTTGGATGACACGCCATTTAGTCGAGAAACAGATGGGGAGATTCACCGGCAAGCCTCAATAGCAAACGTTGCTACCCAAGGGTGGGCGCGGAGGTGGGGGCCCGAATCACGGGGCAGTTGCAAAGGGCAAGAATAGTATCTAATACGAGGCTTGGAATGACGAATACGCCGAAACTTTCCGTGGTCGTCCCGGCCTACAATGCCGAGCGGACGATCCGGCGAACCGTGGAGGAAATCACGAAGGACCCGGCGAGCGATCTGGAGGTGATCGTAGTCGATGATGTCTCGAAGGACGGCACGTGCGCGATCGTCGAGGCGATGGTGGCGACGGACCCGCGCATCCGCCTGGTACGCCATCCACGCAACCGCGGCGTCTTTATCGCGCGGATCACGGGCGTCCAGGAAACGCGCGCGCCGCAAGTGGCTTTCGCTGACGCGGATGACCTTATCGAGGGCGCTGCACTGATGCGGATGAATGATGTCGCCTTGGAAACGCAGGCCGACATGGTGATCTTCGGTATTCTCCGTACGGTTCAGTCGGGGCCGGAGCATGTTTTCACTGATTTTGCGCGGCGCGCCACGCATGAATCTGACATTTTCGGGAGATTTGCGCGGCTCGAGTACGGTGCCGGGGCCGTGTACAATAAGATTTTCCGCCGGGAGCTCCTCGAGATACCCGAGTTTGCGAAGGTCGAGAAAAACGTCGGCCTTAACGAGGATGTTATTTATCTCATACCCTGTTTCGCGCGCGCCCGCCGCGTCGTGGTCATGCCTGACCTTCTCTACCATTACCTCGTTACGGGGTATGGGAGAGCTTCAGCGTCGATTGGCGCTTATGCGCAGGTTGAAATCTATGAGGCCTTCGCCGACGCGCTTGAGATGTTTCAGCACGAGGCCAGGCCGTTTCAAAATGGCATCGCCGAACTGTACCGCAATCAACTGCTCATGGCCTACTGCCGGGTACACGACTCCGACGAATTGCTTCCGTACCGTGACAGGCTCGCGGAGGCACTACAGCGAATTATCCGCTTGCGCCCAGAATTCGTGAGCGACTTTTTTCACCGTGATGCGCCCGAGGGTAACGGTATTTGGGCCGCGCTAAAGTATGTTCGCAGCTCTTTCAAGCACCTCAAAGGCCCGATCCGGCGCCGACTGAAGCTTTGAGTCGGCCATCAGAGAACGTCGGAGAGGGAAGGCTTGATTCCCACATTGCTTTAGGCAGCTTGAAGCGATGCTATCCCGGCTCAAAGGCCTCAAGGAGCGGTTTTTCAAGATTCGGGAAATAGGCAGGGCACTTGAAGTACAGGAGGCGCAGCTCATGACGGCGCAGGAGACGTTCGTTCTCCAGCTCCTGCAGACGCCGCGTTACCAGGAGCCGAAGCGGCTGGTTGGCCATGAGAACCAGGTCTTCTCGAGGCATGGCGTCGACGGCATCATCGACGAGATTTTTCGCCGAATAGGTGTGCAATCGAAGGTGTTTGTGGAGATCGGGTGCGGAGCGGGACTGGAGAATAATACCGCGAACCTGCTCTGGATGGGATGGAACGGTTTTTGGTTCGACGGTTCCACGGACGATGTCGATAAGGTCCGCCGTGACTTCAAGACGCCGTTGGCGGAAGGCCGGTTGAGGGTTAAGCAATCCTTCTTCGACGCGGAGAATGTGGCGGGCGTCCTGAAGAGCGCTGGTGTACCCAAGGAATTCGACCTGTTCTCGCTCGATATCGATCGCAATACCTATTACGTCTGGGAGGCGCTGACGGCTTTCCGTCCCCGCGTCGTGGTTACCGAATATAACTCGAAGGTCCTTCCGTCCTGCGATTGGAAGGTGGCGTATGATCCGAAAAAAGTCTGGAACCACACCAACTACATGGGCGCCGGGCTCAAGGCCCTGGAACAATTGGGACAAAAAATGGGCTACACGCTGGTGGGTTGTGACCTGGCGGGCACAGACGCTTTCTTTGTGCGTAGCGATATAGATTTGTCGGTGTTTTGCAGCCCGTTTACCGCGGAGAACCACTACGAGCCGCCGCGGTATTTCCTGACGAGGAACCAGGGGCACCGTAACTGTTACGAGGATTGAGGGGGCTTTGGCGCAATGCGGCGGCTGCGACGAGATATGGACGATGGACGCATAAAATCGCAGTAAACCAAAGTCGATTATCAGGATGGCGGAAGTGGCGCTCCTGCGTGGGCCCGGATGAAGCGGTCGCGGATGAGGCGTCGGAAGGGAACTTCCAACTTATAATAAGATGCCGTGGCGGCTGCAAAGGCTGCGGACACCGCAACGAGGGCCAGCAGATTATGGACGATCAAGATCTCTAAGCGGTTGTGGAGTTTCGTGTCCAAATAGACGCGTGTGATTATGACGAGGGTGAAGATGGGAAAATGCCAGAGATAGAGTGAGTAGGATATGTCGCCGAGAAAAAGCAGGCTTCGTCTGATCAGCACACGACCACATACGCTTGCGGGGTCGGTGCTGCAGGCGACAATTAAAATGAGGCCAAGGACTAGGAGCCCCCGGGTTCTTTCCAACGGAAAAGCGACGCAATACGCGAGACTGAACGAGATAAGCAAAATGCCGATGGCGGCGGCGATTGTCGGGTAGCGCAGTCCGTTGCCCCTGAGGCTTTGCAAGGCGAACCCGGTGCTGAAACCGGCCAGGCCGCTTGCCAATGAAAGGCCCCACGGGTGGTCGGAACCCGCTTCTTCTACGTAATTATAGTAGATGGTTCCCCAGATGGCCCCCATGAGGATAAGAACAAAATAGAGAGGTTGTTTCCAACGCAGCGTCCTCGAAAAGACCAGCAAAGGAAACGCAAAGAGGTAAAGAAATGCCTCCACGGACAGCGACCAGGAGGGGGTATTAATGGAATACCAATTCCGCACCGGGAACCATTGTTGAATCAGCGTCAGGTTTGCGAAGAGGTTAGGCACATTCACATGGCGAAGCCCGACGTCGAACACAAACACTCCCAAGGCGAAGAGCAGAGTGACCTCGTAGACGGGAACGAGTCGCGCCAACCTTGCGCTGAAAAAATGCTTCCATCCGACCGGAGTTACATAGACGTGACTCATGACAAAGCCGCTGAGGATGAAAAAGAGAAACACTGAGATATCGGCCCATGCAAAGACTTGAACGAAGTGATGCAAGATACCCGCACTGGAGATGAAGCCGAAGCCCTTCGCGTGGCTCAGTAGAACGGTTACGGAAGCGATGCCGCGCAAGGCCGAGTGAGCGCCGATGTACGATGGCTGCCGGTTCTTTAAGGTCATGACCTGACGGACGGTTGCCGGAACACCAGATGCAGGTGGTGCCGGATGCGGCTGAGCATGCGGGACGTTACGGGCGCGCCGGGGCAAAAACAAGCTCTCGTCTTGACCCGGGCGGGTTTGACATTTGGCGGGGGTTCTTCGAAGCTTGATGGGTGACGAATTATCGCATCCTTGCCGCGGATGGCGTGTCTCCCAAGGGCATCGCCGTACTCACTGAGAGTCCCCAGTTTCAGGTGGAGACCGTGTCCGGCGGGCTGAAGGAAGACGAACTGATTGCGCGCATCGGCGAGATCGACGCGCTGGTCATCCGCAGCGCGACGAAGGTGACGGCAAAGGCGCTGGCGGCGGCGACGCGGCTGAAGGTGATCGGGCGCGCGGGCGTGGGCGTGGACAACGTCAACGTCGAGGCGGCGACGGAGCGCGGCATCGTGGTGATGAACACGCCGGGCGGCAATACGATCTCGACGGCGGAGCAGACTTTTTCGCTGATTCTCTCGCTGGCGCGGAAAATTCCACAGGCGCACGCGTCGATGATCGCGGGCAAGTGGGACAAGAA
>OUNK010000542.1_pt2 | contig 11532 bp, 5 predicted proteins | sample 1755341 | NCBI WGS metagenome assembly OUNK01 (sample SAMEA3914788, study PRJEB12502) | metagenome | biome: forest; material: soil | place: Canada | collected 2011-07-03 | depth 0.1 m | reverse complement strand
CGTCGAAGAGGTCGGTGCTGTACTCCATCTCCAGGATGATTTCGTCGCCTTCATCGGTGAGCATGAAGGTCAGGTCGAATTTGGCGATGCGGGCTTCTGCGAGAACGGACTCGATTTTGAGGCCCTCGAGACCGATGAAGGCCAGCTCCTGCTCCTTGTCGCGCCAGTTGAGCAGCACTTGGAACAGCGGGGAGTAGGCCAGATTACGATTGTGGCCACGCTCGCGCACAATGAGGTCGAACGGCGCAGCGCGGTGCGTAAACATGTCGACCGTGCCCTTCTGCACGCGACTGACGAGTTGCGAGAAGGTCATGCTGTCGTCCACTGCCGTGCGCAGCACCTGAACGTGGAGCAGGAAGCCGATCATCGACTGCAGTTCCGCGCGATCGCGATCGGCGAGGGGAATGCCGAGCAGGATGTCCCCACTGCGGTTGTAGCGATGGAGCAGGGCGTTGACGGCCGCGCCAAAGATGGTGAAGAGGCTCGATTTTTCGCGGCGGCTGAGTTGCCGCATCGCCTCGGTCTGGGCCGGCGTCAGGCGGAAGCGGCGGTGGGCGCCGCGAAAGGTGTTGGTGGGCGGACGCGGACGATCCAGCGGCAGGTCGATGAGCTCCGGCGCGCCGCGCAGCGTCTCTTTCCAATAGGCAAGGTCGGCCGTGAAGTTCTCCGGCTTGTAGTAGTCCTGCTGCCAGGCCGCGTAATCGCCGTGCTGGATCGGCAGCGGTGGCAGCACCGGCGTCTCGCCGTGAAGCAGTGCGCGATAAAGCGCCGAGAGTTCGCGCCATAGCACGCCTTCGGATGACCAGTCGCAGATGATGTGGCTCATCATCAGGATGAAGACGTGTTCCTCCGGCCCCAACTTGATCAGCGTGGTGCGAATTCCGGGCGCCTTGTCCAGGTGATAACGAATGCGCGGCTCGCTGATGAGCAGGCGCTCGACCTCCGCCTCGCGTTCGGCGGCGGGCTTGTTGCTGAGATCGATGATCTTGAAATCCAGCGGCCAGTTTTCGTGCACGACGAAATGAGGCTGACCGTCCTTCGCCTCGATCGTGCTGCGCAAAAGCTCGTGGCGGCTGACGATGATGTTGAACGCGCGCTCGAAGGCGGTGACGTCCAGCTTGCCGAGCAAACGCACGCCCTCGGACTCGTTGTAGGCCACGGCCTCGGGCGCGAGTTGGTCGATGAACCAGATGCGTTGCTGCGCCGGGCTGAGCGGGCAGGGCTGCGCCTGGTTGCGGAGCGGAATCGGCGCTTCCTCGGCCTGGGCCGCGGCATCGCCGTCGTCCGGGGCGGGTGCACTTGCGAGCCGCTGGCCGATGACGTCCGCGAGTTGCGACACGGTGGAGTTCTCGAAAAAGTCGCTCAGCGACAGCAACGCCGGGACTCTCCTGCGCAGCTTGGAAAGACTCTGGATGGCCAGCAGCGAGTGGCCGCCGACAGCGAAGAAATTGGTCTGCTCGTTAAGGCCGTCTTTCTTCAGCAATTCCGTCCAGACCTCGAGGATATGCTTTTCGATCTCGGCCTTCTGCATCACCGGACCGGTTGCGCCACTGACGGGCGAATCCGTCTTGAGCGAAAACGAACGCGCGACGGAAGGCTTGGCCGCTTCCTCGACGAGGCGCAGCCGCAAAATCTTGCCCGAGGGACCCTTCGGCATGTCTTGTACGAAATGAATGCGGGTCGGCGTCTTGAAATGGCCGAGCCGTTCCTCGCAAAACGTGAGCAGGTCCTGTTCGTCGCAATTCATTCCATCGCGCAGAACGGCGAATCCGATGATGTCCTCGCCGACGTAGCGATCCGGCACGCCGACCACCGCCGCCTCGCGGATCGCCGGATGGGACTCGAGGGTCTCATCGATCTGTTTCGGCGCGATGTTCATGCCGCCCTTGATGATCAATTCCTTCGAGCGGCCGACGACGAAGAAGTAGCCGTCGTCATCGCGGTACGCGAGGTCGCCTGTGTGGAACCATCCCTCGGTGTCGAAGGCCGCGTTGGTCTGGACCGGATCCTTATAGTAACCGGTGGTCATGGCCGGGCCGCGCAGAAAGACTTCGCCCGGTTCGTTCGCGGGCAGGTCGGTCCCCTCACGGTTGACGATGCGCGCCTCAAAGCCCCACGGCCGGCCGGGCGAGCCGATCTTGTTCGCGCCCGGAGGCACCGGGTTGGAGAAAACGTTGCCGCCCTCGGAGCAACCCATCGCCTGGATGAGCGGCAGCTTGAACTTCTCGATGAACTCGCGATGCAGCGACGGCGAGAGCGGCGCGGATGACGAGCGGAGAAACCGGATGCGCGCGAACGCTTCCTGGCGCTGACCGGCCTTGGGATCTTTCCAGTCGAGAAGTTGCGAGATGATCGTCGGGACGAGTGCCGACCACGTGATGCGATACTCGTCGAGCCAGTCCCAGAACTGCGCGACGGAAAATTTGTGCGGAACAATGACCGTGCCGCCGCTCAGCAGAGTCGGAACCAGTGTGACGCACTCCGCGTTGATGTGGTAGAGTGGCAACACCAGCAGCGAACGATCCTTGTCCGTGAGCTCATGCGAAAGCACCGAGTTACGCGCCTGCGCAAGGATCGAGCTGTGCGTGTGGATCGCGGCCTTGGGCATGCCCGTGCTGCCTGAGGTGTACATCAACAGCGCGACATCGCTCGCGGTGGGAGCGGGAGGAGTGGCCGATGCGCCGGTATTGCCAACGGCGAGAGGTTCGTCGACGTTGGCCGAGAGCACGCGCACCTTGAATGGCACCTCGGCGAGCACTTCCTTGATCAGCGCGTCGTACTGGCTCTCGACGAAGACGACCTTTGCGTCACAGTGAGAAAGCGTGAAGGAAAGCTGCGACGCACCCGCACGGACATTCAACGGCACGGCAACAAAGCCGCTGTACATCACGCCGAGGAACAGCTCGGCCGTGAAGAGGCCGTTGTCCATTAGGAAGGCCACCTTGTCGCCCGATTCCAGACCCTCTTCGCGCAGTTGCGCGTAAATGCGGCGCGCCTGTTCCTGCAATGCGCCGAAAGTGACCTGCCGGCCCGTATCGGGAGACACGAGAAAAGGCGTGTCCGCTCGCTCCGCGGCACGGCGGTCGATCAGCTCGCGGAGCGTACGAATTCCATCCTCCGTTAAAGGCTGACATTCCATAGGTTATAATTGTCTGTGAGACACCCCGAACCAAATTGAACAGTAAGCTGGCCCTTTTATCCCCAATAACACACGCCTTTTAGGCAGAAAGTGTTAGCAGAGCGGACATTTTTAGTCAAACACCAGCCACCTGTATCTTTTCCATTAGTTAAATGATGGGTAAAAATCTCCATAAAGGTGCGTGGCCGTGAGACAAAGGCCCATGCAAGACATCGGCCCAAAGCGACAGACTTTGAGTCCAGACTATAGCGAAAACGCGAAAATTAGGCGACGCGGAAAATCACGTCACACCTAACGGGATTTGAGACAACCGTTGACCTTAATAGGTTTCAAAAATTCGCGAGCACTCGCGGTAGCTGTGACGTGATTTTTCGCGTCGCCTAATCAGAGACTTCGTCATTCCGGCCTGTGCCTGCGTCATCGGAAATTGAAGCAATCGCAAACGCTGAATCGTTTCAGAAATTCGCGAGCGTATACGGCATCGAAGAAGGCAGATACGAAGTCGACCCGCTGACGCTGGTATGCTGCTGGAGAGAGATGCAGTCGCCGGCCGGAACGACAACATTGCTCTGGTCGGTCGTGGTATTACCTGAGAGGCGCCACGAATTGCTGGGCAACTCGTAATAATCCTGAAAAGTTTTGGTCGAGCTATTCCAGACACCGATGACATCGGCCGTGGCGGTGGAGGTGCCCTTGACCCAATTCGAGCCAAAATTGAGCTGGGAAAGCTTCATTCCGACAGGATAACCCGTTGATCCGTAGACAACGGCGTTGCTTCCGATCGTCTTGGTCATCACGGGCACTTCCGCGACGCGCCCGGTCAGAACCAGGGAAGCCGTGGGCTCCGTAGCCGAGTGGCGTGTAATCGACAGGCCGCGGTAGGGGTAAAGAACCGTCGAGTTCACATTGGTGGTCGAGCCTTCCAGCGCCCAGCAGTTCGCCGAGGTATTGAAGTAATAGACCTGCCAGCTGCCGGTGGTCGGATTGAAGACATTCACCCAGTCTGCGGTGGCATAATTGGAGGAACCGGTGAGGGTCAGCGGGCTCTGCGCTGTGCCCGTACCAAAGATCGTTGCCAGCGTGTCGGCCGGCACGACCTCGAAGGCGTCTCCTGGCTTCACGGAGAAACCGGAGGTCAGCAGGCTGACCTGCTGCGCGGTATTGTCGCCTATATTGAGGTTCAGGGTGCTCGCCGTGCTGCCGGTGATCAGAAGCGTGCGGCCCACTTCGCTTCCCGAAAGGAATTTTACGAAATAAGGCCACGCTGGGTTCGCCAAGTCCATCGTGAAGGGCCCGGGCGACAAATTAGTGGCGATCGCGTTGGAGTTGACCGAGGCCACGGTGCCGGTAAAAATCGCATTGTTGGAGAGCGGTAAACTCAGGTAAGTGGTCGAGCCGACGGACGCAGTCACGACGAGCATGCCCTGCGGGAGGCTGGTCACGTCGACGGAAGAGGCATTGGCCAGCGTCTGGCTGGTGGCCAAGGCGAGGGCCCCAAAAATAATTAACTTTTTACGCATTTTGTAAGATTAAGTGCGATTTTTTTATTCATTTTCCCCACTTGGGACCTGTCGGCACCTTGGTTGGCAATGTCTGTGCCACGAACACTTTTCTGCGCAAAATTCGTCATTTTTCAGAGGTAAAAGGAAGGTTGTGTCAGCGTCTGCGATTTTCGGGCCGTGTCGTGGAATAAGGTTCGTTTTCGAAACACATGCGTTGTCGAACCCGCCATAGCAAATTGTGTGCCGCGCATGGTTGTCGCAATCGGGAATAGAGACTGCTGGGGGGCCTGTCAAACTAACTTTGCCGCGACGCGATTATTCTTCTCGCGGACAAGTGCAGCGCAATGAAATGGCTATTTTACGTGCGCCAATGGCCAGCGCGGCCAAATACGCGCGTTAGCGGCTCAAGGTTCCCACCGTCGGCGCGCGCTGCGGTTCCTGCGTCCGATTTACCGTGGTCGCGGGCTTGGGAGTAAGGCTCTTGGCCACGCGATGCTTGGCCGAATCGAAGGCCACAAGCAGGAACAGCACGGAATAGGTGTTGCCGAAGCTGAAGGCGCGCGATTCGACCATGCCATAGAGGAAATAGGGGAAGATAATCGCCGCACGCTGTCCGAACATCGTCTGGCCCTTGCCGCCCCGTTTGATGATGTAGAAGCCGGCGACAGCAATAATTAGCAGGTAGCCAAACAGTCCAACGAGCCCATTATCGGCCAGCAGGCCCAGAAAGGCGTTGTGGGCCACCATATGGTCCGGCATGAAGTTGGGGTGGCCCTTGAAGCCAACGCCGAACAGCGGATGCGCGGCCCAGAGGTTGTACGCGGCTGCCCATAAATCCGATCGGCCTGACCCGCCGGTGCCCATGCCGCGCTGGTCATCGTCGAGCAGGAGGACCTTATTTACCAGGTTGCCGATCACGTCGAAAATGCTGTACCCGGCCAAGGCCGCACCCACAACGATGATTCCGCCGAAGACAAACGCCACGCCGAAGCGCTTCATCATTTCCTTCGACCGGTGCTGCCACAGATAGTTGACGACGACGATCGTTATCGCCGCGCTCGTCGCGATGATTGAGGCGCGGGATTGCATCATCAGCATGGTGTAAAGCGGTAGGGCCGCCAGCGCGCCCGCGGCGAAGAGGTTCCGCATGCTCAGTGCGCCGAACATGGCGCAAACGCCCATCATGGGGGGGAAGTTGGCCTGAAGTTCGAATGGCTCGAGTCGTCCCCAGACCATCGTCGAGTTGTGGATCACCACAGGAAGCAGGAGATCGATATAGATGGATTGAAAGAGCAGCAACTTCCAAAGATCGATCTCTATTTTCATCACGATGAGATAGAGCGTGAAGAAGAGCACCAATGAGGCGCCGATATTGCCCAGCATGAAGATCGGCTCGTAGTTATCGATATTGAAGAGGTAACTGCCCAGGATGCTGAAAACCAGCAGGAACACGCCCGCAGTCATGACCGGGTCCACACGCGCGATGACCGGCTTGTTCCACGTCAGCCAGAGGAACAGCGGCACGCCCGCGGCCAAAGGAAAGAAGAGGACGAACTCATTGTGTCCGCCCGTTACATACATCAAGTAAAACGACGTGCTCGTCCAGAACGTAAGGGCCAGCTCGTTGATGCTCGAGGCCAGCCATTGGCCCAGTCCTCCGCGGGGCGAGGAAGTCGTGCGATTCATTTGGCAACTTGGGGACGGACGCGGTAGGCCCAGTTAAACACGGCGCCGGGCAGATTCAGGTCCCTGGCCCGTATCCCGTAAACCAGGGAAAGGTCCACAAATCCAATTACCAAAATCCAGCCCAGGAAGAAAGCTATTGTGCAGAGAATGTCATACGGCGTCCGGCCGTCCAGAAAGTTAAAACCCTGAACTTGCATGAAGAGCCACATCAGCAAAACCATTACCGAGCTCGTCGCGGCGGCCACGGCTGCACGCCAGCCGGAAGTCGTTTCCTGCAGGATGCTGTTGCGCGCCGGCGTGACCATGAACGAAAGGGCCGCCAGCACGTCCGCCACCATCGCCAGCAGGAGCCAGATCAGCATTGATTTCGTCACCAGTGCGATTGCGGCAAACACCGCCGCGCAGAGGATGTAGAAATACTGTCGGTAGGCGACCTCCACGACTTCGCCGGCGCGCCGGCTGACCGCCGCTGGGATCGCGAAGGAAAAGAAGGCGTTTCCCAGCGCAAAGGTTATCGCCATCATCTGATAAATCGGCAGATTCATTTCCTTGAGCACCAGCGAAGCCAGCCGGCCATTATCGAGGATGACGAACGCGGCCATTCCCGATGCAAAAAACGCCGACATCAGCATCATCATCGTGAAGTGCATCTCGGCCAGTTGGAGTTTTCCCGCCTGCCGCAACGCCAGGTATTCCACTGACGCATAGCGAGAGATCTGCAGAATGGTCGAGCGCGCAGCGCCAAAAATCGCGCGAAGCGCCACGTAAGTCACGATGGCGATCGAGGGCGCCGAAATGGCTCCCAGCACCACCACCGGTCCGTTGATCCGCACCCAATTCGAGCACGGATCGGCCATGGTGTACCGGATGGTTCCCAGCGTCCGCCACGAGATGCTGCTCGGTATCGCTTCGAAAAGTTTCATCCGCCCCGCTCGTCGGCAAAGCCAGCCCTGCTGCAGCAAAGCGAAGGCGCCGACTCCAAACCAGATCCACGCCACCATCGCAGGCGACGCATGGAAAAACACCAGCGCGCCGATGGTCAGGATCAGGCGTGCAGCGATCAGGATCAAAAAGCCTCCCTCCGCCTCGCGATAGAAACCCTGGGTATCGAGGTAATTAATACGCACGCCCAGCACGACTTCCATCGCGACGGCGAGCAGCAGCGCCGTCCGCCAAAGCGGATAGTCCTCGCTGAGGCAAAAGTGGTGAAAGACAAAGTCTCCAATGACCAGCACCGACGTCACCAGCACGATCAGGATGCGGATCCAGGCCCAAAGCTCCTGAAATTCGTTCGCAGCCTCGTGATCATTGGGATCGTTGGTCCAGCGCATCAACTGCGCGTGGCCCGCGGACCGAAGCCCGAAGTCCGCCACGTTCGTCACCGCGGCGATGGCCAGGATCGAAAACCAATAAGCCGTAAGGTCTTTCTGCCAAACGTGCAATTGGATCGGAAGCAGGATGATCTGGTTCAGCAGCAGGATGCCCTGCGTCATGAACGCAAGGGATGCAAACTGGGACAGGATCTTCCCTTTGCCCGACATAAGGCTACGCGCCTCCCAGGGGAGCGAGATTGGCGGCGAGTGAATTCACGGCGATGGAAAATTCCAAAAGTTCTACTCAACGACTCGCGAACGCGGGCCGCAGTATTTCATCGGAATAACTGGTTAGGAAGATTAGCAAAAAGCCGTTCGTCCACCTAGAAAAAGGCGCCTCCCCGGCGCGGCTTACGGAATCGTAACGAGTTCCGTGTCAGCGATGATCTTCGCCAGCCGCGCTGCCAACGCCGGCCAGGAAATCTGCTCGGCGAAATCCAGCGTCCCGCGAATATCCTGCGCCGTCGGCGTCCACTCTTGCAGAAGGCGCTTCCATTCCTTCGGCTCGTCGGTGACATGCACGCACGGCGGTATCGTTGACATCCCCGTCACGCCCGCCTGCGTCGAGAGCATCGGCACGCCGCGTCCGCACGCCTCCATCAGCTTCAGCTTGCTGCCCGCGCCATAGGCAAACGGCGCGACGGCAAAATGGGCCGACGTATAGAAGCCCTCGAGCTCGGCCTCCGAAACGTTTGGGCAAAGCTCCCAGCCTTCCGCGATGCAAAGCGTGGCCAGGCCTGAAGACGGATTCGATCCCACCACCCGCATGCGCGCGACGCCGCGCAGCGACGGCCAATACACGCGGCTGAAGTTCAGCAGCGCGTCCTGGTTCATCTGCGTCGAAAGGCTCCCAACAAAAATGAGCTGCTTCTTCTCCGTCGTGAGATAATCCGGCGCCGATGCCCGCGGGGCCACGCGGCAACCGTTCTCAATCACCTCATGGCGCAGGTCCGCGCGCACCTTGCGGTAAGCCGCCGCGTCCGCCTCGCTCACGTGGATGAGCGTCGTTCCTCGCGGCAGCGCCTTAAGCGCGGTGATCGCGTTGCGCGAGGCTTGGTCGCAAAGATAACGGAGAAGGGGATTGCGGCTGACATCGCGCAGCCCGGCGTAGATCGCCGGGTCGTAATTGTGCGTCTCCACCAACAGGCGAATCTTCCGCCCGCGCCATTGCTTGAGCAGCGGCAGACTGTAGAGAAAGTGAATTATCGTCGCGTGAAAATCTTCCGGGCGATGCGCCGTCACCTCGCGCAGGAACGCCGGCGTCAGCATCTTGAACTCCCAATAGCTTTTGCCCGATACAAACGCCGCCAGTGCGGCCAGACTCTTGCGATTCCGCCAGCTCGATTCCATCCCCGGCAGCGGCTTTTCCTTGCCGCCGTCAACGACGATGCTGCGCCCGATGAAGCATTCCTCCACGCCCAGGGGCGCCAGGCTCTCATGCAGGTGCCACGCGCGGCGGTCGGCCCCATCCTTCGGCGGAAGCGTGCAATGGGGGGCCAGGTTCAAGACGCGCATGTGGGAAGACAAACGGGACGGGGCGGCAGCATCCCGGGTTAAGGGGGACGTGTCGCCCACCATAGGCGTATCCATGCCTGGCGCAAGCACGTCATGTACCCGGGCGGAACCCAAACCGGGATGCATTGCATTCGCCAACGCATCATAGGAATGCTTGGTGAAGTTCAAGGTGTTGGCGCTTTGGTCTTTGGGGAAAACAAGATGGAAAGGGAAAAGTGCCCCCAGTCCCGGCTTTGGCCAGTCTCCGACCCCTTCAATGGGTTCATCTCCATCATCTCCGTGAGTCATCGTCTAGGTCATCGGCACGGCCAAGCGCTTCCTCGGGCATTTTTTCGCACCCCCTCTTTTTTAGTGACAGCCCCCCCCTGGCCCGCAATAGTCGTCAGGCTATTTGCCAGAGCGAGGCCAACTCGTTCCGCCAAAGAGCCTAAACGGCAGAGTTCGTGCTTTCGGGAGAAGCGAGTGAGGAGAATGAATTGCCATCTTGTTGGGAACCTTCATCGGAGGTTTCCGCGCTAAACGTGTACTTCCGCGTGCTCATCCTCTATGCGCATTCATCTGATAACCAATCTGTTTGCGCCGGATGAACTCGCGGGTGCGTCACTCTACACCGACATGGCAGGCTTCCTCCACGACCACGGCCACGACGTCCGCGTGACCACCACGTTTCCCTACTATCCGGCGTGGGCGCTCCAACCCGGCGACGTCGGCGTCGCGCAGCGCGAGGAAACGCACGACGGTATTCCCGTTCGCCGCATCAGCATGCACATCCCGCGCAAAGTCTCCGGCGCCGGGCGATTACTCTCCGACCTCAGCTTCCTCGTCAGCCTCATCCGCCGCGGCCTCTTCCCGAACTGGACGCCCGATGTCGTCGTGACCGCGTCCCCCATGCTCTCGCAATGCATCGCGCAGCGTTTCCTCTACTCCGGCCGGCGCGTGCCGCGCTTCATCATCGTGCAGGACTTCGTCGTCGATGCCGCGCTCGAGCTCGGCATCCTCAAGCTGCCGCTCATTTCCACTTTCCTCAACGCCCTCCAGAATTGGGCCCTCCGCTCCGCCCAGACCCTCTCGACCATCAGCCCGGGCATGCTTGAGAAGCTCAAGGGCAAGCTCGACTCCGATCGCCGTCTCCTCTTCATCCCCAACTGGATTCACCAGAGCCTGCAGGACGAAATCAACCGCCAGCTCGCAGCCAATCCCGTGCGCGCGCGCAACGTGCTCGTCTATTCCGGCAACTTCGGCCGCAAGCAAGGCCTGCCCGATTTCCTCCAGCAGTTCCACGCCGCGACCAAGGGCGGGCTCGACTGGAACCTCGAGATTTACGGCGGCGGCGCGGAGAAAAGCGAACTCGCTTCCGCCGTCGAGGGCAACCCAGCCGTGAAACTCGGCGGCGTGCAGGACGAAGTCGACTACGTTGGCAACCTGCTGCGCGCGACCGCCTGCCTCGTCACCCAGCGCCCCGGCGTCGGCGCGAATTTTCTCCCCAGCAAGCTGCTGCCCGCGCTGGCCACCGGCACGCCGGTCCTCGCCGTGTGCGATCCCGACAGCCCGCTCGGCCGCGAGATCACCGAGAGCGGCTGCGGAGCGGTCATTACGCCCGGCGACACGCCCGCGCTCGTCGCCACGCTCGAACGCTGGAACAACGATCCGGCGCTCATCGCTGAAATGTCGCGCCGCGCCCGGATGCGCGCGGCGCTCTATGAACGGGACCTCGTTCTCGGCAAATACGAATCGGAATTGAAGGCGCTCGTCGAGCCGCTTTCGCCCGGCGTGCCGCAGCGGGAAATCAATTCGGCTTCCGGCGTTCGTCCCAGCGCCACGGTTGCAGGGGGAAAATCATGAAATCACTTTCCACGAAAACTCTTCGCGGCGCGTTCCTCGCGCTTGTGATGCTCGGCTTCTTCCCGATCATCATTCCACTCGTTCGCGCCCAATCCACTCCTGCTTCGGCGGACACGAATAGCGCCTCGTCTGCCGTCACCACCAACTCGGCCCCGGCCAATGCCGCGCCGCCACCAGTGACCAGCTCCGCCGCGGCCGACCAGGCCACCAATTCCGCGCCAATCAGCCCCACCGCCTCCACGGACACCACAACTCCCGCAGCCAACACCGGCGACACCAACGCGCCCGCCGCCGACATGGCAAGCCCCGGCGCGACAGCCGCGCCCGCCACCGAGTTGATCGGTCCTCCCGCGCCCGGTTCAGCCAGTGCTCCTGTCGCCGGAAGTCCAGGATCCGAAGGCGCCATGCCGGGAAATAATCCCGCCGTGACCGATGTCACCAACAACCCCGGCGCGGTCGCCGGCCTCGGCCAGCG
>OUNK011150614.1_pt1 | contig 11618 bp, 2 predicted proteins | sample 1755341 | NCBI WGS metagenome assembly OUNK01 (sample SAMEA3914788, study PRJEB12502) | metagenome | biome: forest; material: soil | place: Canada | collected 2011-07-03 | depth 0.1 m | reverse complement strand
TAATTTTCCTCGCCGCGCCAGGCCGGGTCGCTGACCGGCATGTCGGCATGGACCTTGTCGGCCAGAAAATCGGTCTTCACGCCGTCGAGATCGCAACAGCCCGGATCGGACGAAAAGAGGGAATGAAAAAGTTTGCGCAGATAATCCTGCGTGGCCGGAAGCGAGTAGTCGCGCATGCGCGCTTTGTGGCGGTTGAGGATGCCTCCGCCGATGAGTTCTGCCGGGTTGACCTCCGCGTGCGTGGCAAGCACGGCCCAGTTCCACCAGACCACGACCTTGAAGCCCTGGGCATGAAGCTCGTCGACCAGCTTGCGAAAATCCGGAAAGCGCTTTTTGACCGGCTCCCACTGACCGTCGGCGACGGCCCACCCCGCATCGATCAGAATCGTGCGGATGGGGAGTTTTTCGCGCTGGATCACTTTTACCGCATCGCGCACAAGTTGCTCCGAAAGAATTTCGACCGCAGTTCCGGTTACCATCCCGGCGGAGGCCTGTTCCTTCAGGTCGAGGGGGACCTCGGCTCTGCTGAGGTAAACCTGGTCGATCCAGGTGCAATAAAGCGGCTCACGCCACCAGGCTTCACGGACCTTTGCGGTGGGATTGGCGATTTGTCCCGCCTCGATCAACATGCGTCCGTAGATGTCGAGCATCTCCTCGACCGTTTTTCCATAACGGGTAAAGAGGCGGAAGCGGGGTGAGACAAACATTTCGCCTGCCGCGAGCAGTTGGCCATGGGGCTGGGTCCCGTAATCGAGATGCCACCCTCTCACCTTCCGGTTGCCGGCATCGAGATACATGCCGAAGGCGCGGGGCAGATCGAACGCGGCAAAGCAGAGCTGAAGCGTGTGCTTGCGAAGGAGGAAGAGCGTCGGGTGCGGCGCGAACTGCCAGTCGGTCGAAAAGGTATTCGTCTTGAAGCCCTCTCCGGATTCCAAGAGCAACTCAGGCCAGGCCACCGCGGTGTGGTGACGGTTCCGGTAATTCACCACGTCGTAGAAATCGAGAATGGTCTCGCGGGGGAAAAAATCGATCTGATTGAGCTGCGCGGCCTGACTCGTGCGAAATGTGCAGGAAAGATCGAAAGCGTCTTCACCCGGCCTGGCCTCGATATGGAGGGTAAACGATTCCAGCCGATCGGCCCGGAAATGAAGATCCATACGGTTCGAACCGACCTGCTCGGCCCGGAAGAATTCGAGTTCGCAGCGCTGTCCGTCCAGCGTCGGCGCCATGAGTGCAAGCGACGGAGCCACGATGAGGCGTTGCCCGGTCTGGTTGTCGACCAGCGCAAGCGCGCTCTCTTTTTCCGTTTGAATCGTGAGCGAAGGTGTGGTGAGAGAGAAGGCTTTCATGAATAAGAGGTAAGTTTCGGAGTACCAGGGCAGGATTGTCTAATGCAATAAATTCGAGCGCTATCCAAACATGTTCGTGATGGGGCTCAGGGAAGGAGGGCGCCGTCGCGGAGATTTGCCGTCGCCTCCAACTCGGAACCCCGTTCGTAGACTTTGGGAGGTCCGCTCTTTTTGTCCCAAAACACCACCTTGCCGGAACGAAATTCCATCTCCTCGCCGTCCCAGCGGATCAGTCCGTTGAGGGTGCGGCCCTCCCTGGCGATACAAACCAAAAATTCACGCTCTCCGTCCCGGTACAATCTCCACAAAATGCTGTCGGAATAGCACGTCACGTCCGTGTTAAGCCACGGTTCGATGATGTCCAGCAGCCGTTCCCGCGGATCGAGGTCGCTAAGATAAATCAAATTGCCCTCTTCGTTTTGCATCCCGTGCCGTTCACCTTCGATCGACGTGACGATGGCCCCGGGATCTCCCTCGAGTTCGACGCAGATATCGAGTTGGTCAGGCCGATGCTGCGGCAGCGTGCAGATGGCATCCACGGCAGCCAGGTAGGTTTCCAACGGCAACTCGGGCATATTCAGCAGATTGGCAAACTCGGCGTTGAGCGCGGCGCCTTCAACATCGCGCTCCAGAGGCGTCCCGGTGAAGAGGACTCCGCCCCCGGCGGAGACAAAGGCGCAGCATTGTTTCCATGCCTCCCGCGGTAAAATCGAAGCGTAGGGCAGGATCAAAACCGAATATTTGCCGAGCGCGTTGACCAGCCGTCCATCCTCTATCTGGGAATCAGCCAGCAAGCGCGTGTCGACCCAATCGAATGCCACATTGCGGTCGGAGAAAAGTTTCGCCGTGTTCATGCAGCACGTCTTGTGCGCTCCCGCGATATCTGCGCGGTTGATGGCGCAGACCGTCTCCCAGCCATGCAGGATGGCGACATCGATCACCGGCTTCGCGCGTCCGATCCGGCGTTGATCGGTGCCGTGCCGCTTCATTTCCCTGACCGTTGTTTCCCAGGTGTAGTCGGCCGGATAGAGGCAGGTGTCCGTCGCCTCACCGTACCAGATGTTGAACCAGGTCAGATTCATCAGCGTCATAAGCCGCGCCTGAAATTCCACCCGGATATTCGTCGGTTTTGCGTCCCAGGTATTGATCTCGGCTTTGCCCGAAGCGGTCATCCTGCCGAGCGATGATCCCAAGGTGTAGGCGTAGCTGACCGACTTGGGGTCCCACCACCAGCAATCGGTGTAACCGGCATCCATGTTATCGTTGAGGCGAAAGTAATCCACGTCACCGGAACGATAGTCGTTGATGCCTCCCTCACCTTGCCAGGTGTGATGCGTTCCCAGGATGAGTTTGTCTCCAAAGTAGTGCCGGGCCCGCCTGATGAAATATTCCTGGGCTCGAAAAATGCCCTCGTTGAACGTCCGGTAATAATCGAGACGGACGGTCATGCTTTCCGCGCTGAATTCTTCCGCGTCCATCAGCGCCCATTTGTCCTGGAGCCGGTAACCGTTCGATCTTTCAAACTCCTTTGCGAAAGAATCGCCGAACAGGTAGTGACTCCAGTCGCCACCCGTTCCCGGCTCATCCCAGCCCACGCCGTCCAGGGGAATGGACCGGTACGCTTCGAGCACCAGATCATAATAATCGCGGATGCCTTTTGACCAGAAGTCGATCGTCCGGGGATCGAAAAAACGGCCATAGATGACCAGTTGGCCGCGGTCCACTTCCGGAATGGTTCCGGACAAGTGCACATAAGACTCATGCTGGCACGGCCGGCCTTCGACGTAGAGGTGAGATCCCGTTGTAAAGCCATTCCGGTAAGGTTCGGTCACCACGCGATGTTTCAGGGAGGGAATGCCATCCAGCTTCCGATAGGTTGAGCCTTCCCGGAGAAACACCGCCTCAATCCCGATGAAATCCGCTCTTTGGGATAAACTGGCGGGCGAAGCGAGGTGCGCACAAAATCGCCCCTGAACGACCTCCGCCTCGACGCGCGCAATCCGCACGCCGATGGCATCGGGGAAGAGCGCTCCGGCGTCATGCGCCACCGGTTCCTTATGGGGCTCGCAGTCGAGAACAACCTTCAGGCGGAAGGCATGCGCCATCTCGACGATTCGTCCAACCGCTGCCACCACTTGGGGCGAGCGATGGTTATAATTCGTGTGTCTCAGCATGACCCGGATCACGCCGTACCCGGAGCGGGCCAAATCCTCCACTGCCGTGTCGAGTTTCTCGAGATTGGCGATCAAGCATTCGTTCAGCCAAAGCCCCATGCTTTGGGATCTTTCAATAGGTGGCTTCATTCAAAAAAGAATCGTTCCACTCCATCTGAGCGCATGAGATATTGTCCTCGCATCAGGTTGCGACATGATTGCTATTATCCCGATATCAACGCAGATTTTGTGTTGTAAAATGAATTGTAGGAATATCTTTCGATGAAATCACTAAAATAATGACATGAATCTGTTGGGTCGCTAATAAAGTCGGCGCTCAACGCGTCAGTTCCATTGACTCTTTGAATTAATCAGTGCCTAAATAACTTTTCATGAAACAGATCCCGATAGCGATCGTCGGCCTCAATTTTGGACGCCTGATCGTCGATGAACTTCTCTCCGCTCAAAACCGCAGGAAATTTCAAATCGTGGCCGTCTGCGATCAGGACCGTCCCAAGGCCCACGCCATGGGCCACCGCCTGAAGTGCAAGGTTTATACGAACCTCGATACCCTTTTGGCTGACCCGGGCATCCGGGCCATCGGGCTTTACACCGGGCCGAATGGGCGGGCCGGTCTGTTGCGGAAGGTCATCCGCGCGGGCAAGGACGTGATGACGACCAAGCCCTTCGAGGTCGATCCGGAGGCTGCCCTGAGCGTGCTGCGGGAGGCGAAGCGTCTAAAACGGATTATTCATCTCAATTCCCCTGGGCCGCTCCTCTCCGATGATCTGAAGCAAATCGTCACCTGGCGCGACAAATTCAACCTCGGACGTCCCGTCGCCGCGCGGGCCGAGGCCTGGGCATCTTACGGCGAAACGACGGACGGAAGTTGGTATGACGATCCCAAACGGTGTCCGGTGGCTCCCGTCTTCCGGCTGGGCATCTACCTTATCAACGATCTCGCCCACTTCTTCGGTGAGCCCCGCGACGTGCAGGTTCTCCACTCGCGCCTCCTTACCGGCCGGCCCACTCCCGACAACGCCCAGCTGGGTATTCGCTTCAAAAACGGCGGCCTGGTCAACATCTTCGCCTCCTTCTGCGTGGATGATCTTCAGTATTATCGCAACAGTCTCACGATCAATTTTGAACGTGGCACCGTTTATCGCAACGTCGGGCCTTTTCCCCGCGTGCCCGGAAGCGAAGTTGCCGCCGCTTTGGAGATGGCGACTCACCGCAAAGGCAAGCCGCTCGTGCGGCGTAAAAGTCTGACGAAAGGGCTCAGTGGCAGCTACCAGTGGGACACCTTTCACCGGGCCCTCCACGGAGCCAACCTTCCCGATGCCGTCTCGCCGGCGGAAATCGCGACCGGACTTCGGATCATCGCCGCGATGGCGCGCGCCGAAAAGTCGGGCGAGACTGAAAAAGTTTAGGCTTCAAGATTACGCCGTCGCCAGCGAGGGGAAGTCCACGCCCATCCGAGATCAGAGGACAGGCGGCGTTTGGTCGCCAGGAAAAGGGCTCTGGGCGGATAACGATTTTGTTCAAGGTCGTAAGCCGCTCAGTGTACTATCACGTCAAGTAGCCTTACTACGTCCCTTAACTTATAACTTGTAATAATAAGTTAAATTAGACCGAATCTGTCCTCGTTTTGAGCTTTCGGTAAATTTCTTGAGAGGTGAGACCATTAGTAGCTAAAAAAGTGATAAAATTGATTATTGACATATTTCATAACCGAGAGATTATTGCGAACATATGAAAAGAATCTCTAGCATCTATTCTCTTCGGCGCTGCTCTTTTCGTCTCACAACCAGCGCGATAGCGGCCCTTGTCACTGTGGGGATAGGTGCGGAGCCAAGCCGTGCAACAAATAGCACTTGGGTGGGAACCACGAATGCGTGGGCCACGACCACGAATTGGAGTCCGAGCGGGTTGCCTGGCGCCACCAGCGGCGACCAATCCTCGGGTGAGGCGGTTTTTACATCCGCCACATCCAATCAAACCGTCTCTCTCACTTCCCCCAACTTCAACCTTGGGACGATTGACTTCGGTCTTAACGCCTACAATGGATCGACGGGCTATACCATCAATGCCTCCAGTGGCGGCAGTCTGCTGCTATCCAATGTGGGTAATGTCGCCATCTTCATCGATCCCGACTTCACGGGCACCAACATCACTCAGACGGTAAACGCCCCGATTTCGCTCATCGGCAACTATAGCTTCGCCAATTGGACATTCGGATCGAGCAACAACAACCTGGTCATCGGCGGAGCGGGGAATCTGATCACGGGCAACCCCAATGTACAGGTCCAGGCGACGGCGCCGACGGCTTCGGCCACCTATGCGTCGGGCACCACCAGCATCGTTCTGTCGAGCACCACGGGCTTGGCAGCCGGTGAGGTGATTTCCGGCAACGGCATCCCGGCGGGGGACACGATTTCGAGTATTTCCGGGACGACGGTTGTCCTTAAAACTGCCCTCAATGGCACTCTCACCAGCGGCAATACGGTCATCACTACCAGCGGCGTTGCGAGCCAATACACAACCGCCGCCGCCTCCACGACAAGCAGCACTACGCTCACCGTGGCCAGTGCCTCCGGAATGACCGTCGGGGAAGTCGTCGGCGGCACGGGAATTCCCACGGGCGATTACATCACGGCCATCAACGGCAGCACGATCACCCTTGCCAGCGCGGCGACTGTCGCCAGCGGCACGATCATCGACGGATTCTCCACCAGCACTCTTAACCTCAATGGCGTGGGAAACGGCACGGTTTCCGGCAATATTGTCGATGGTGCCGGAGGAGCGCTCAGCCTGGTGGAGGAAGCGACGGGGGCCAATACCACATGGACACTTTCCGGGAATAACACCTACACCGGAACAACCGTTTTGGAGGGTGGTACCCTGCTCCTCGATTTCACAACCGCCACGGGAACCGGCGCGCAGCGGATCAGCACGAATGCATTGACCATGGGTACGCCGCTGGGCCTGTCCGGTGAGGGCGGTTCGACGCTCGTGATCAAGGGCAATTCAACCTACGCGGAAACCCAGAACGTCGCTTCGCTCACCATGAACGCGGGCGCAGGCGCCAACGCCATCGTCATTGATGCGAATGGCCAGGCCACGTCACTTAATGTCGTCGGCGCCTTGACCCGCAGCACCGGTTCGACGCTGGACGTCACGCTCAACAACAGCAACGCAAAGCTGACGATCGGCTCCGCCGGCTTCTTGACTTCGGGCGGGAATTCCACCAGCAACGGAGTCACGGCAGAAACCACAACAGCCACCGGCGTAACCAACAGCTCCACGATCACGGTGACAAGCGCGGCGGGCCTGGCCGTGGGACAGGTTCTCTCCGGGCCGGCCGGGATTCCTGCCGGTGATACCATCACGGCCATTTCCGGGACGACGATTACCCTGGCCAGCAAAACCACGGGGGCCGTCAGTGGAAGCGTCACGGCCACCACGGGCATCGACATCGGGATCACCTCCAACGGCATGACCGACTGGGCCACCTACGCCAACGGCCAAATCGAGGATTACGTCACGGCCGGAGGATCGTTTAACGGAGGTGGGTCTTCAACCGCTTTCGGGGCCGGAGTGCAAACCGATCTCACGGGAAGTTATTCCAATGTCGGCAACCAGACGACGAACAGCCTGCGCTTCAATCAGGCTGCCGGCGATACTCTTGGCATGGGGGGCGGCAAAACCCTCTCCATCGCCAGTGGCCAGATCATGGTCACCTCCAATGTCGGCGCGAATAATACCGCGATTACCGGAGGCAGTCTTGAAGCGGCGGCGTCCGGGGCCGGGGAACTGATCGTTTATCAAAACAACACCCTGGGCACATTCACGATTTCCTCCACGCTCAGCAGCGCCGATGTCACCGCCCTGACCAAGACCGGCGCGGGGACGTTGATCATCAATGACTCCACCAACAATACCTACACAGGCAAAACCTCGATCGAAGAAGGAACAATCCAGATCGCGACCGGGCTTTCGGCGAGCGGCGTCACCACTCCGCTTGGTACCGGTATCGTGTCCCTGACCGGCCCTGCATCGACCCTGGATCTGAACGGAAATAGCATCAGTGTCGGGTCCATCGAATCGCCGAACGCCTTCAATACGGACGTGGTCGAGGCGGCCTCGGGCTACGATCCGCAAATTACCAATACGGCTGCGGGGACCCAATCCATCCTGACGATTACCAATGGAAGCAGCAATGCCAGCAACTCGACCAGCCAGAACACCATCTCGCTTACCCAAGGGGCTGGGGCCGCCCTGGGATTGACCATCACCGGTGGAAATATCCTGTTGGGGCAATATAGCATGAATACCCTGCAATCGAATGTGGCCACGGGAGGCGGGGTTGCGACCAGTGCGACCCCAACGAACCTGAACTACGACTTGATTTATGGGCCTCTGACGCTCCAGGGAAGCTCGGCGCTTTCCGCGGGAATCGGCGGCAACGGTGGTCTGCTGGCAAACTTCGTGACGACCAGTGCGCTCGATTTTGCGAGCGCCTACAGCTATTACGGAAGTGTCAGCACCTCGGCCGGGGATGCGTATGGGGAGCTTGTGGGAACCACCTATCTGGAAGGCTCGGGCGGCTACCTGAATGTCGCTGTTCATACCGGAGGGATCGTCGTCGCTGATACCGGCTCTGCGGCGGACAATGCAACCGGCTTCAACGACTACGGGGGCACCGTGGACGTTGCGGGCACCGGTCCGGTGAGTATCGCTGCCTTCAATTTGTCCGGGGACGGCTTTAACAACATCGGTTCCTTCATTGGCCAGGGGACAGGTACCATCACCTTTGGCGGACTATCGGGCAGCAGCAGCTACGGCATCGAGGTCGATGGACTTGCCACGATTAACGTGACGGGCACCGGCGCCACCGCCAGCACCACGGGACTCGTCCTTGGCAGCGGCACGGCCGACTCGATTGGTATCGCCGGCGGTACGCTTAACGTCGCTCCGTCCGGTTCGGGTACGACGCTTGTTCTCAAGGGCGACACGGGCACGGGAGCGATAACCTACGGGGCCGGTGGCGGCACGCTGGAACTTAGCAGAGGAGGCTACACTGGCATTACCCTCGATCTCGGCACGGGCCCCGCACAGGCAACGACCGTAATCAACCGGTTGAACCAGGGCACACTTATCCTTATGCCGGCCAGCGGCCTGGCCAATTTGGGCAATCCTTCGGGACTCGCCGGCGCTGCGGGCGAAACGCTTCAGGTTCTTTCCACATCAGCCAAAACTCCGGCACTCACGGCGGGGATCGTCGCCCCCTGGATGATCGGGGAGAATACAGCCGCCAATGGTGGAAATGGCGACTTCCTGACCTACGTCGGAACCGGGACCACCACGGACAACGGATTTGAGGAAGTTACCGCAACCAACGATAGCGCCAATTACCTGACGAGTTTCAGCGGTTCCACGAATGCAAAGGTGGTGGAGTTGATCGGTGCGGGCACGACAAATGTCGGAGCCAACACTTCAGCTTATGCGCTCCGTGACGACGGCACGGTCAATATCGCCTCAACTTTTACGCTGACCCTCGGCGTCAGCAGTGGGCAGGCCGGCTTGATCCTCAACGGTGGAAGCATCACCGGCGCAGGCACGCTCGCGACCGGCTCGGCTGAACTGCTCGCCTTTACGAGTGCGGCCAATGGCACCATCGCGACCAATATCACCGGGACAGGCGGCTTGACGAAATTCGGTCCCGGGACGCTTTATCTCACGTACGGCTCCGGGGAAGGCTACACCGGCATCACGACGATTGATTCGGGCGCGCTCGACATTTCCGGCACGTCGTTATCCACCTCCAGCGCGATTGATTTGAACGGCGGCGTCCTGCAGGGAAATGGCTCGTTCACGCGCAACCTCTATACCGGCGGCTTGACTCCCACCAGCGCCAACACGGGGGCTGGCTCGAATTCGGTGGTTTGGGGAGGGAATTTCTATGCCACTCCTATCAGTGCTCTTCTCGACACAAGCGGTGGGTTTTCCGCCTCCACCGGTGAATTCGATATTGCTATCGGCGGAACATCCAGCCCCACCCAGTTGACCTGGAACACGGCGGGCTTCGTCGGCGAGGGCGGTGTTCTTATGTTTGGCTCGACGACCTCGGCCGGCTTGCTGAAATTCGAGAATCCGCTCAGCCTGGGCACCATTATAGATTCCGGTTTCTATGACCGGATTATCAATGTTACCGCCAATTCGGCCGACAATCTCAACGGGCAACTTCCCACCGCCCTGGGCGGTGTGGGCACGGGCACTTTCGAGGGCGATTACACCAACATGACCGGCGCGATCACCGCCTCGGGCCCGCAATTCGGTTTGGTCGAGTCGGGTAACGGCATTCTTCAATTATCCGGGACGAACACCTATGCGGGTTCAACCTCAATTACCGGTGGCATCCTGCTGGTCTCCTCCGACGCGAACCTGGGCACGGCTCCGACCAAGGCCTATCCGCTCATTGCCGTTCCCAATGCGAGCAACACGGGATACTTGAATGGTCACACCTTGACCCCGGGTGCCATCCAGATCGACGGGGGCACGTTGGCCGCCAATGCGACCTTCGCGCTCAATGCGAACCGCACGGTTCTGCTCGGTCCGGTGGCCAACATCGACGTGACGGGGACCAACACCCTGACGTTTAACGGCCTGATTTCCGATTACGTCAACGAAACCGGCGCCTTGAATAAGGTGGATGCCGGCAACCTCGTCCTGGGCGGCGACAATTCCTATAGTGGTAGCACGACCATCTCCGACGGCACGCTGAGTGTTAACGCGCTCCTGGCGGCAGGCACAGCCCAGCCGCTCGGTTTGTCGGACACGCTCACCCTGTCGGGCTCGAGTTCCAGCGCACAAGGCGTGTTCCAATACACCGGTGGAGGCGCCGGCACCACCAACACGCTGGCACAAAACGTCAACGTGACGGCCGGCGACTATGGCACGATCAGCAACACCAGCGGTGACACGCTGACGGTCACCGGGACCTTGACCAAGGCGAACTCCGTCCTGACCTTTTCCGGCGGTATCTTCGATGTCACCGGCCAGATCACGGGCGGCACTTCGGCCGACTTCAATTCCGACCTGGTGGTCAATGATGGCGCGACCGTCATCCTCGATGACAACACCGACAACTACACCGGGCCGACTTCCGTCTATGGCGGCGGTACGCTCCAGGATGGAGTCGGCACGGCCCCGTCGGGCACGGTGCTCACTTTGGGCAACGCCACGGATGGAGCGGTGACAAACACCTTCGACCTCAATGGCAACAACCAGACCCTCGGTGCGTTGGACAGCACCAGCAACAGTGGCAGGACTAACATCAACAAGGTGATCAACAGCTCGTCGAGCGCAACCCCGCTGACGTTGACCTTGACCGGGCTCAACAGTGACAACGCTGCGGTCAGCAGCAACTTCGGTGGTGTCATTCAGGATGGCGCCTCGGCCAAGACGGCGTTGGCGATCACCGGAGGCACGCATACGTTCTCCGGCGCCAATACCTACTCTGGAGGCACGACGATTTCCGGAGGAGGTACGTTCGTCGTCGGAGGAACCAACACACTGCTCACGACGGGCACCGTGACCCTGGGCGAAAGCACGGCGAACACCAGCGGTACCATGCAATTGGGCACCAGCAGCTCGGCGTACAACCAGACGTTGGCGACGCTGAACACGGCTGGCACGGGTAGCAGCAATGCGGTGGTGGGCGGCAACGTCAGCACCTCTACGCTGACGCTCAACAACAGCTCGTCCGATACCTTCGGCGGTACGCTCGGTGGCGCTACCGGCTACCAGAACGATCTCGCCCTGACCAAGAGCGGTGCAGGTACGCTGATCCTGTCGGGCAACAACAGTTACTCCGGCGGCACGACGGTCAATTCCGGCACGCTGCAGTTGAGCAATTCGAGTGGTTCGGCCACCGGTTCCGGTGCGTTGAGTGTCGGCGCGGGAGCGGTTCTGGCCGGTACAGGTGCAAGCAGTGGCACGGGCTTCAGCATCACCGGCAGCAGCAGCACGCGGGCGACGGTGCTGGTCGGTCATAACGCCGCCGGCGACCTCAACACGACGAGTGTGACGACCCTGTCGGCCACGGGCGCATCGA
>OUNK010000036.1_pt3 | contig 11644 bp, 11 predicted proteins | sample 1755341 | NCBI WGS metagenome assembly OUNK01 (sample SAMEA3914788, study PRJEB12502) | metagenome | biome: forest; material: soil | place: Canada | collected 2011-07-03 | depth 0.1 m | reverse complement strand
ACGGTGGAGACGACGCAGCCCGGGGTGCAGTTCTACACCGGCAACTCGCTGCCGGGCCTGTTCAAGGGCCGGTCGGGCGTGGTGTACGGCAAGAACATGGGCCTGTGCCTGGAGACGCAGCACTTTCCCGACTCGCCGAATCATCCGTCGTTTCCCAGCACGGAGCTGAAGCCGGGCGAGACGATGCAGCAGACGACGGTGTTCCGATTCGGGGTCGAGAAGTAGATTGATGCGAGAACGAGAGACGGCGGCGAGAGGGTTTCGCCGCTGTTTTCTTGTGGGCGCGACCTTCTGAGCGGGCGAAAAAATCGTCCGCTTATCGTCCGCAGATGACTTAATTAGTTTTAGCAGGTATTTTCCTTGTGGCAGGTAAAACGTTTTTCTTGCGGCTATCAGAGCGCACGAGCGTTTTTCCCGAACAATAAAAAAAGAACTGGACGACCCATTCATGACGAAGAAAGTTCTCAGTTGCCTGACCCTTGCCGCGGCCGCGATCACTGCCTGCGGTACCGTCCTTGTCGCACCAGGCTCCCACGCGCTCGCGCAGCACGTGGTGCACAACGGCAAGGCGGCGCCTGCCGAGCCGACGCACCCGTGGATGAACAAGGCGCTCTCGACGGAGGAGCGCGCCGACATGGTGCTGAAGGAGATGACGCTCGATGAGAAGATCGAGCTGCTGCATGGCAACGGCATGCCGGGCTGGGGTACTCCGGAGGCCAACGCCTACCTGGGCAACGGAGGCGCCGGCTTCGTGCTGGGTATTCCACGGCTGGGTCTGCCGTTCATCCAGATGAGCGACGCAGCGTACGGCGTGCGCGCGAGTGCGGAGAATGGGCGCTACTCGACGGCGCTGCCCTCGAACCTCGCGTCGGCGGCAAGCTGGGACCCGACGGCGGCCTGCTCCTACGGCGCGCTGATCGGCAGCGAGCTGCGCGCGCAGGGCTACAACATGACGCTCGGCGGCGGCACCAACATCACCCGCGAGCCGCGCAACGGCCGCACCTTTGAGTATCTCGGCGAGGATCCGGTGCTAGCCGGAACGCTCGTCGGCAACCGCATCAAGTGCGAGCAGGCGCAGCATGTCGTCGGCGACATCAAGCACTACGCGGTGAACGACCAGGAGAGCGGCCGCAACGAGGTCAACTCCATCATCGGCAAGCGCGCGATGCGTGAGGGCGATCTGCTGGCGTTCGAGATCGGCGTCAAGGTCGGCGATCCGGCGGCGGTGATGTGCTCGTACAACGCCGTCAATGGCGATTTCTCCTGCGAGAACAAGTATCTGTTGACCGACGTGCTGCGCGACGGCTTCCACTTCAAGGGCTTCGTGCTCTCGGATTGGGGCGGAACGCACAGCACGGTGAAGGCTTCGCACGCGGGCCTCGACAATGAGGAGCCGCTCTATGACTTCTACGGTCCGAAGCTGAAGGCGGCGGTCGAAGATGGCAGCATCTCGATGGCGGAGCTCGATAGCCACGTACGTCACATGCTGTATGGCGAGTTCGCCAGCGGCATCGTCGACTACCCGATCCAGAAGAGCGTGATCGACGTCGAGCGCGATCTGGCCATCTCGCGGCACATCGCCGAGCAGAGCACGGTCCTGTTGCAGAACAAGGATGCGGTGTTGCCGCTCGATCGCAATGAGATCCACTCGATTGCGGTGATTGGCGAGAACGCCGACATGGGCATGATCTCCGGTGGCGGTTCGGCGCAGGTCGATCCTCCCGGCCGTCCCGCGGGCAAGTGGCAGGAGCACATCTGGTTCCCCACCTCGCCGCTGAAGGCGGTGGAGGCCAAGGCGCCGAACGCGAAGGTGAGCTTCGCTTCGGGTAAGGACGTGAACGAGGCCGCGGAGCTGGCCAAGAAGTCCGACGTCGTGTTGGTGTTCGCGTACCAGTGGGAGAGCGAAGGCATGGACCTGCCGAACCTCTCGCTGCCGGATAACCAGAATGCACTGATCGAGGCGGTGGCCAAGGCCAATCCGAAGACCATTGTGGTGCTCGAGACGGGCACGGCCGTGACCATGCCGTGGGTCAACCAGGTGTCCGGCATCGTCGAGGCTTGGTTTGCCGGAAGCAAGGGCGCAGATGCGGTCGCCAACGTGCTGTTTGGCGATGTGAACCCGAGCGCGAAGCTGCCGATGACCTTCCCGCTGAGCGAGGCTGATCTGCCGCACCCGTCGCTGGTGATTCCGCCTCCCGGAGCTAGCGGGAAGGAAGCAGTGATGCGTTCGGGCGAGGCCAAGCCGACCTTCTCCGTGACCTACGACGAGGGCCTGAAGGTAGGCTACAAGTGGTACGACGCGGAGAACAAGCCGGTGCTGTTCCCCTTCGGTTTCGGTCTGTCGTACACGACCTATAGCTACTCGGATCTGAAGGTGTCCGGCGGTCACGAGCCGACGGTGCGCTTCACCGTGAAGAACACGGGCAGCCGCGCCGGCTCGGAGGTTGCGGAGATCTATGCTTCGCTTCCCGAGGGTTCAGGTGAGCCGCCGAAACGCCTGATCGGCTGGAGCAAGGTCGCGCTGGCGCCGGGCGAGAGCAAGGAGGTCAGCGTCAGCATCGATCCCAAGTACCTGTCGATCTTCGACGTCGACGCCAACTCCTGGAAGCTGTTGCCAGGAAGCTACACCATCGAGGTGGGCGGATCGTCGAAGGCGCTCGATCTCAGCCAGAAACTCGAACTGAAGTAAATCGCATCTAACCAAAACGGAGCAGCGGAGATCGGCCCTTTGGCTCGACTCCGCTGCTTTTGTTTTGCAGGGAAATGGCGGGAGGCGGCGATGGAACAGCTGGAGCAGGTGCGGACCGATTGGCCGGAGTTGAAGTGGTCGCAGTGGCAGAAGACCGCCGAGACGCTGCACATGTGGATGCAGATCGTCGGCAAGACACGGCTGGCGCTGAGCCCACTGCAGGCGCACTGGTGGAATGTTCCGCTCTACGTCACGGCGCGCGGACTGAGCACCTCGGCGATGCCGTACGGCGAGGAGTTCCTCGAGATCGAGTTCGATTTTGTCAGCCACAAGCTGCGCTTCCGGCTGAGCACGGGCGCCAGCCTGTCCACGCCGCTCCGCCCGCAGTCGGTGGCGGAGTTCTACGCGGAGTACGAGCGCAGCCTCGCGGCCATCGGCGTCACGGTCAAGATCAACCCGGTGCCGGTGGAGTTGAAGAATCCCATCCCGTTCGCGCAAGATTACGTCCACGCCGACTACGACGCCGACGCAGCACACCGCTTCTGGCGCGTGCTGATGCATGCGGAGCGCGTCTTCCAGCGCTTCTCCTCGGGCTTCGTGGGCAAGGTCAGCCCGGTGCACTTCTTCTGGGGCAGCTTCGACCTGGCGGTGACCCGCTTCTCCGGCCGCCGTGCTCCGGCGCGCGCGGGCGCCGACTCGATCACCCGCGAGGCCTACTCGCACGAGGTCATCAGTGCGGGCTTCTGGCCGGGCAATGGCGGCTTCGGCGAGGCCGGCTTTTACAGCTACGCGGCACCGTCGCCGAGCGGTCTGGAGGCGGCGATGATCCGTCCGCAGGAGGCCAGCTATAACCCCAATCTTGGCGAGTTCCTCTACCTCTACGACGATCTGCGCCACGCGCCCACACCGGACGACGCGCTGATGGAGTTCCTCGAAAGCACCTACAGTGCCGCCGCCGACCTCGGGCAGTGGGACCGTAAGTCGCTGGAGCGAGCACGCAGCTAGGGGCCGCTCGGCGAGGACGCCGGGAGACTCGGTAATCAGAATGGAAGGGAAATTGGGGAACATCGAATGGGATTTGAACCCATGAACACTGGTTTTGCCGATGCGCCATGCCCTTTAGCTTCAGGTACTAATGTGAACTCTGACACCCTTGCAAGCACTTCGATGAGATCTGCGAAATCAACTTCATTCGCCGGTCTCGGTTACCCTTTCACAGGCTGCATGAAGAACATGGAGCGCGTTCCTGAACTTCTCTACGGATGCGAGCAGTCTCCCCGCCGACTCAAGTTTGGTGTTCCGATGGCTCGACCCATGTGATACGCCGACAATTGAACTACTCCCTGCGGACGGCACCATCGGAATGGCGATCTCTTTGGACACGGACGGGCGAGATTCTGTCCGGTTGAACAATCCCAATGCGAACGGTGCCACAGCCAGGCTGGAAGTCGATGTTAAATGGGCACAGGTCAAATTTGATCGTCCTGGCGGCGCATCGAGCGATCTGCTCCTCAATGATGAGGGCGGATCCGGGATAGTTTTGCTTGACCCAAAAGGCCGGCGCAAGTTGGCCTTGGTCGCTTTGCCCAATGGCGAAGCGACGATTCAACGCTTTGATAACGACAGAAAGCTTCTCCGTAGTAGTGGCCATGAAATCGACCGGATGGGCTAGCCATCGATGAGCGCTGATGCAATGAGTAGCCGCCTGGCTGCAAGTAGCTCGCTGTTCAGAATGGTGTGTGGACGGTTCCTATGGCGCAGCAGTTGAACTATGGCTCCCATGCGACTGAGAGCCTTTTCCGTTTCTTCTACTCGCTGCCAAGGCACATGGAGATCAGGATCTCCCGAGGATAGGAGAACGGGAGTGCCGGCCAAATCTCCCTGATGATCGAGCGACGTCCCGAGAGGGCCTGGCAAGGCTCCTGTGAAAGCGATCAATGCGCCGTATCTGGCCAGATTCGATGCCGCGAATGCCGTTGCTAAGCAAGCTCCTTGCGAGAAGCCAATGATTGCTACCCTTTCCGTGGGGATATCCGCCTTTAGGCATTCGGCGAGGCACTCGGCAATCTTTCGCATTGCCGAATTGAGCCAAGGCTGATTTTGCTTCAATGGCGCAAGGAAGGAGTAGGGGTACCAACTATCTTCCGCCGCCTGTGGAGCGATCAAGGCAGTCTGCTGAGGTGCCAGGTAGTGCCCGACTGAGAGGAAGTCTACTGCTGAACCACCTCTTCCGTGCAACATGATGAAGGCTGACTTCGCTGAGTCCAAATTGCATCCTTCGTACAAAATGGGTTCGTCCTTGTGAGGGTCATCGGGGTTCATCTTGAGACCTCGCGGACTGCACTGAGACGGCTGGGAGTATTGACTTGAGTATCGATCGATTCGGTTCAAGCCAGGTTGGTAGCTGTAGGCGTTCTCCCAACGATTGCAGTGGCTCGTCAATTGCAAAGCCCGGCGGGTCCGTTGCGATCTCGAAGAGTACTCCACCAGGCTCACGGAAGTAGATGGAATGGAAATAGGTCCTGTCCAACACGGAGGTGACCTCGAGGTGAAGTGCGCGAATTTTCTCTCTCCAAAGCAATTGAGCGGCATCGTCACTTGCGCGGAATGCGATGTGGTGGACAGTGCCTGCTCCTGGCTCTCCCACCGATAGTGTGGGCTCGTGAAGTATGTCGATGTGCCGGCCATGAGCGTTTCCCACGGCGCTAAAGCGAAAGCGATTTCCACGTTCACTCGATCGCTCAAAGCCCATCTTTTCGAGTACTGAAGCCGTTTTATCGAAGTCCGCTTCGCATAGGGTGACGCCGAATAAGCCGCGGATGGAATGTTCATTAGGAATTTCCACTTGGTCACCTTGAGAAGCAGCTCTGCAGTCCGAGTGACCCACGATCTCGAGGCGCATTCCATCAGGATCACTGAACCCCAGTACGTGGTCTCCAAAACGCTTCTCTTCCTGCTCAATCTTGATTCCAAGATTGAGTAGACGAGCTTTCCAAAACTTCACTGCCTCGACAGGAACACTAAAGGCGGTGGCTAAGGTTTCACCCGAGCCCCTTGAGCCCCGATCAGCATCAGGCCACGGGAAGAAGGTAAGGATCGTACCAGGTGATCCCGCGAAATCCCCGAAGTAGAAGTGGTACGTTCCCGGATCGTCGAAGTTGATTGTGCGTTTGACCAAACGCAGCCCTAGAACCTTTGTATAGAAGTCGAGATTGCTTTGTGGGTCGGATGCAATCGCAGTCACGTGATGCAGGCCGACGATCGCTGTGGGCGTTCTGTTTTTTGACATGAGGACTCCTCCAAGGGACGTATCGGTTAGAACTTATATCCAGTCCAAAAAGATACGTAATTGAGGTTATGTGGGCGCCCGCTCTCACGGAGGAATTGGCCCGCATAGAAGACTCCGTAGTCTGCCTGAAGGTAAAAATGAGCGTCCCGTTGCCAACGCGCCTCTATACCGGGCCGGTGACCAACGAAGCGTGCTGTGCTTTGGCCAGCGGGTACAAGAAGATTGCCCGGAACTCCGTAGACGCCGTCATGGAGGCTCTCCCTCCACCAGATGACCCAGTCCAGGTTTACGCTGAAGCCGTGTGGTAGGGTCGTTTTGATTTCAGGATGGACATCTACAAAGTTCACTGGGCCCGGGCCGGTGTCGGCGAGAACCCCGAAGTAATTGCCTATCGGGAAGAGGGGATTGAAGGTTTGCAGGTTCGGATTCTTGGGATCCTTGTCTCCGCTAGAAACGTCAGCACGGAAGCCGACCTTCGGTTTGCCTATGAGTCTCGGCATCAAGTAGCCGGCCTCGCTCGCAAGAGTCCATGCCCGGATTGATCCCTGTCCGAAACTCCCAAACTGGTATGCCGCTTCGACATCGTAGTGCGGTATCAGTGTCCGTCGATCGATGGATTGCGGTTCAGTGCTGGCGAATCGGCTCCCGATGGTCTCTCGCTGCTCTGGCGCCGTCCCTCGATTGAACGTCGCGCTCGTCCGTTCAAGCCCGAAGTAATAGAGGTCGAAGGCCCGCGCCGCGGCCTCGTCTGTTCGCCGCTCCGCAAATGCGCCCCAGAAGCTAGTTGTGTGAAGAGGGACATTGTCGAAGAACCCCGGTTCATCTTCTGCGGGACGCACTGCGAAGGCATCCATCGTCCATTGGTTTAATCGCTGCGACAATCGAACTCCGTAAAATCCTTGGCGAACATTTGGTCCTTCGCGCACCGCGACTAACCGGCCAGACCCGAAGTCCAATTCCTGTCTCCCGACCCGCAAGGTAGTCTGCCGAGATTTTGATCCACCGTAAACATCAAGAAACGCATTCAGGAAATCGAGATTCTTCTTATCGATCGGTCGAGGGCCTCCGAGTTCTCCCTGTTCTTGGCCGCTCTCGAGCTGAATGAAGAATCGTATGTGCGAGGTCGCGTGAATATCGGCATGAAGTTGGTAGCGCTCTAGACCAAAGAAGTTCGTTGCATATGGAACGGAGTTCCAGTTGTTGTTCTGGATTCGCTCGTACACTCCCCTGAACTCACCGCCGATTGAGATGTAAGTTTTATCTCCAGAATTGTGGATAGGAATGTACTTGAGGGGATCGAGCCAATCGTTGCGTAACCGGGGGTCCTGTAGAGGACTCCAGTCCTCTTCGTAACGCAGTAGTTTGATCTCTGGCCGCCTCGCCGGTATGGTCGCTGCGGACTTTGGTGCTTGTGCCTCAGTGATTCTTCCCGCTCCGAGGCACATGAGGGTGGTAATCAGAACGAACGTTAATGGATGCTTCGTCATGGATTGCTCCTGCTTGCCAGCTATCCGAAGCGTGTCCGGTGCGATGTCGTGTGCAGATGGCGCACACAAATGGCAAGCTTTGTCCTATTGATCTTTCGAAACGGCGATCGAGTGGATCTCTGCTATATAGCCACCTGGGAACTGCACCATTGCCGAGCTGCGGTCCGAAACGTTGTTAGGAGGTACAAGGATCTTCACGCCGAGAGCTGAAGCCCTTTCGAGCGTTGCACTAAGATCCTCAACTTCGTACCCCGTCGTCTCACGGCCGTAGGGGTAAGGGAGATGACCATCGGTCACGAAGACCAAAAGTTTACCGAATGCAGAACCTACTTGAATTCTCCGAATCGAACTCTTCGGTGACCCAAGCTCGATTCCGGAGGTGCTCGGTCTATCGCTCACCACGCGGCCACTGGAGAAGGCCAGGAAGCTCTTGATGAAAGCATCTGCACGGTCAGCCGAAACGTAAACGCGGTTCTCTGGAATCTCCGTAAACGGGTTATAGGTGGGCTTGGTGTTGTGCCAGTAAATCTGAGTCATGACGCCGCCTGGCCACTCGATGACGGCATCCATCCCGATGGGATCTGGAAAGGGTGTCACCACCACATCCGCTCCGGTAGCTCTCGCAGCCGTGATCGCTGCATCCATGTCACTAACGAGATAGCCAGTGCGTTCGGCTCCGAACGGGAAGGGAATCGGTGTTGTGAAACCAAAAAGTGAAATAGTCCCCACCGGTGTTTGCAGCAGCTGCGAAGTCGTGGTGCTTTGGGTAGGTGTTACCGTCACGGACACCTGTTTAGTAGTCGTCCCGCCAAATGTCCCTAGGAAGCTCGCTACAAAGGCGTTCACGTCTGATGGGGCCACATACACATGGGTCGTATCGTATTGAGGAGCGACCGCTATGGATGATGAAGAACGAGAGCTTTCTTCGGTTTGGGCTACCGCCCCGTTCGATAGGACACCCAGCGTCGAGACAAGAAAGGCGACCGCAGCAATACGTTTGGCATGAAGCATTGGATAACTCTCCTTGGAGGTGAGTGACAAAAAACTGTCTAAGGACGATCTCCACTCAAGTCTTTTTCGAGATCGGGTGCCCCTGCAGACAGAGCCTTCGTTTCATGGATCCAGTTTTTCGTCACGAGACAAACGGAGGCCGCACGGACCACATCTACTCGTTTCACTATTATCCAACCGCCAAGCTGCTCCCCGAGGACCATCCCCAGCAACCCCAATAGTGCCACGATCGGCGGCGCCGGACTCTTAACACGAATGACTCCATAGAGCGTACCGACAAATAATCCGACTGCGAATGACACTAGAAGCACTTTCATCAGATTCCTCCATTCCAATTTCGAGGGGATCGCGTCATCTCAGAAAGCGAAGCAATCGCAGCCGAGCCCCCAAAGAGATTCGCCAAGCCGGCCATGAGCTTTCGGACCTTCAGCATGTGTATGACCGGAACAGCCCAGGTGCGCTCGCTGGAGCGTCGTCGCGTCCACTTTGAAATATCCGCCATAATGCGCGGTGGGAGCCCAATCCAAAGCAGCGGGAAGGGTTGGAGGAGCCAAATCCGCGAACTCCTGAGAGGCGTATACAATTTCGCCGCCGACCACAGTCAACACGGATTCCAGACCTCGTATTTCGTTCTCTGGAATGGTGAAGTAGTCTGCCGAGAGCGCCGCAAAATCAGCCAGCTGACCCGGCGCCAGACATCCCTTCACATCTTCTTCGGTGGAAAACCAACTGCTCCCTTTGGTGTACAAGCGGAGGGCCTCCAGACGCGAGAGGCGGTTCCCGTCGCCGTAGAGTTGCAATCCGCCGATTGTCTTTCCAGAGATCAGCCAATAGAGCGAGACGTACGGGTTGAAACTGGCGACCCGAGTTGCATCTGTCCCGGCCCCTACTGTAGCTCCGAGTTGAAGCATTCTCCGGACAGGCGGCGTTCGCTCAGCCGCCTTGGCGCCATAACGGTTCACGAAATATTCGCCCTGAAAGGCCATACGATGTTGCACCGCGAAGCCTCCGCCGAGGGCTACCGTTCTTTCGATGTTCTTGTCACTGATGGTCTCTGCGTGGTCGAAAAACCAGTGAAGTCCATCGAGCGGTACGCCTTGATTGACTCTTTCAAACACGTTGAGAAAACGCTCTATCGATTCGTTGTATGTTGCGTGAAGACGGAAAGGCCAGCGCTTTTCCGCGAGCAGTCGAACGACTTCTTCGAGTTGCGCTTCCAGCACCGCTTCGAGATCAGGTCTGGGTTCGAGAAAGTCCTCAAAGTCAGCGGCCGAGAAGACCAGCATCTCTCCTGCTCCATTGAGGCGAAGCGTGTGGTCCCCCTGGTAGAGGGAAGCGGATGCCGTCCATTCTTGGAAGTCTTCAAGCTCATGTTGTGGGCGTTGCGTGAACAGATTGTAAGCAATCCGTATCGTCATCTGGCCCTTCTCGTGAAGTTCGTTCACAACCTTGTAGTCGTCCGGGTAGTTTTGGAAGCCTCCGCCGGCGTCGATAGCGCTCGTAATTCCGAGCCTATTCAATTCGCGCATGAAGTGCCGTGTGGAGATCAATTGGTCTTCATGAGACAGTACCGGGCCCTTCGCCAAGGTCGAATAAAGAATCCCCGCGTTCGGGCGGGCAATCAGCATACCGGTCGGAACGCCTCGCTTATCCCGTTGAATCTCGCCTCCGGGTGGGTTAGGCGTCTCTTTCGTATAGCCCACTGCGCGCAATGCGGCAGCATTCAGCATCGCCCGATCATACAAATGCAAAACGAACACGGGTGTTTCCGGTGCAGCCTCATTGATCTCTTCGAGGGTGGGCATCCGGCGTTCCGCAAACTGGAACTCCGTCCAGCCACCAACGACGCGAACCCACTGGGGCGCGGGTGTACGTAGGGCCTGCTCCTTCAGCATTCGCATTGCATCTGCAAGGGAGGGCACACCATCCCAGCGGAGTTCGAGGTTGTAGTGCAGCCCACCCCGGATAATATGCAGGTGCGAGTCGTTGAGGCCCGGGATAACCGTCCTGCCGCCCAAATCGACGAGCGTCGTCACTTTGAGGTATTTCTGAAGCAAATCGAAAGAAGAACCGACATCAAGGATCTTCCCATCTTCGACAGCCATCGCCTCGACAAAGCCTGGGACTGCATTGGTCGCGATCTTTCCATTGTGATAAACGGTGGTTTGTGACACGATACCCTCCATACGGACCGAACGGTTGGACATAATCCTGGGGCTCGGTGAACCAAACCCCAGGAGTGGCTACTTGTGAGCGATCTCGGCGGTCATGTCCCAGTTTTCAAACACCGTGGGTGCGGCTCCGTGGATCATCGTGTATGCGTACTCGACACCCACTCCGTAAGCACCGATGTGGTGCTTCGCAATATCCATCACTTCGGGATAGGTCTCCTTGAGAGCCCAGTCTCGCTGCCACTCCAGCATCACTTGCACCCAGGTCACCGGCTTGGCGCCGGCTTGTTCCACCCGTCGCATTGCTGCGTTATGCGTCCTCAGATCCAGATCACCGCAGAGGTCTTCGACAACATAGACCTCGAATCCGTCAAAAATGGCTTGAACGCTTGGGTAGGTGACACAGGCTTGCGTCCAAAGGCCGGCTAGAACGATCTTCTTCCGCCCCGTCGCCTTGATCGCAGCGACGAAGTTGACATCGTCCCATGCATTCATGGTGCTACGTTCGATTGGGGACTGATTAGGGAACTGTGCCTGAAGCTGTGGCCAGATGTTGCCGCTGAAACCTTTTGTCTCGACGGTGCTGAGGATGGTCGGCACTTCGAAGAGTTTTGAGGCCTTCGAGAATCCCAGCACATTGTTGATCAGGGATTGGCGATCGATGCTGGTCACACCGAAAAGCATCTGGGGCTGATAGTCGATGAGCGCCACGACACAGTTGTTCGGCGTTAAGAGTCCTTTTTCACTCCGTTTGGCTAGTGACATGATGTTCTCCCATTCCTTCGAATTGTTGCTGGCTAAAGGTAGGGGGAAGAGAAAGGTGAAGCACGACCCTTTTGGGTAGAGAGAATTACGCTCATTCGGGTTCTACGCAGATCAACTCAGACGGGCGCTCTGGTGGCTGCCACCTGCAGAAGCAACATGCGATGACATTGGAGGACAGGAGAACATAAGCGTAGTCCGATGGATCCACCCGTTCAGGGGGTGACACCACATC
>OUNK010000018.1_pt1 | contig 11654 bp, 10 predicted proteins | sample 1755341 | NCBI WGS metagenome assembly OUNK01 (sample SAMEA3914788, study PRJEB12502) | metagenome | biome: forest; material: soil | place: Canada | collected 2011-07-03 | depth 0.1 m | reverse complement strand
ATGGCCGAAGGCGGCAAGTCGGTCACTGAAATCGTGAAGATTTGGGGCGCTGGCGCCGAGCGCGCGCTCGACCTGGTGCGTGAGGTGCGTGGCGAGGCCTTATTCGATGCGGCGCTGGCATCGGGCAAGGGCGTGATCATCGCCGCCCCGCATTTGGGTTGCTGGGAACTGCTCAATTACTGGCTGTGCCGCAAGACGCCGATGGCGATTCTGTATCGGCCGCCGCGCATTGCCGCCGTGGAAGCCCTGTTGCGCAAAGTGCGCGGCGCGTTGGCGCCGGAGCAGGTGCGTGCCGAAGGCGCGGGTGTGCGTACCTTGTACAAGCGGCTGGCGGCGGGTGGCACGGTTGGCATTCTGCCGGATCAAAAGCCGCGAGCAGGCGAGGGTGAATTCGCCCCGTTTTTTGGCCGCGAGGCGATGACGATGGTGTTGTTGCCGCGACTTGCGGCGCGTACCGGTTCCACCGTGTTGTTCGCCTTCGCTGAGCGATTGCCGCGTGGCGAGGGCTATCGCATCCATTTCCTGCCTGCGCCCGAGGGGCTCGCTGATGCGGATTTGCCGCATGCGTGCGCGGCACTCAATCGCGGTGTGGAGAACTGTGTGAATATCGCTTTCGCGCAGTATCAATGGCACTACAAGCGCTATTCGGCGGATAACCGGCCGAGCCCGTATTGATGGATCGGCGAGGGCGTCAGCCTTCGCTTTTTTCGATCCTGCGCAGGAATACGCCCATCTCCTTCTCCGCCTGCTTGTCGCCACGTTGCTGCGCGACGGCAATGCCTTGTCGCCACGCTTCTGCGGCGCCGGGCAAATCACCGCTGGCAAGGCAGGCTTTACCCAGCAGTTTCCATGCAGCGGAATAATGGGGGTCGAATGACAGCGCGCGCCGAAGTTCTTCGGCGGCGGCGATGTGATCGCCCTCTTCGAGCAACGCGTTACCCAACGAGAACCGCAACAACGCGCCATCGCGCGGACCGCCGCATTGCGCGCGCAAGCCGGCGATCAACGCTGCGTTCACTGCTGTGCGCCGTACTGCATTTTGGCAGCGGGGAAGATCTGCGGCGGTTGCGCGGGCTCCGCCGGCGTGCGGCCAGCGCGTAGATCAGCCAACGTCGGCGCGGGCCACACTTCTACCCAGGACGAGCGGAACGGCTGCACCAGCAGCGAGTAACGCAAGGCGGAGGCGTCAAGCTTGTCGGGGTGAGTGATGATCAGGCCATCCGGATGGGCCTTGGCGAAATCTTGCATGGCCTTGCCGTCACGCAACTCGGTGATCGGCTGGCTCAGTCGTCCCGCGAAATGGAACTGGCCTTCGTAGCTGCCCTCGATGGCGATGGGGTGTTGCTCGGATTCGGCGGTCGAAATCAGCGCCGATGCCGGATTAAGGTCGTACTTGTGCCACAGCGTCAGCGTAAACAGCGTGTTGAGTGCCAGCACGCCCAACAGCCCGGCTATGGCGACACGGCGCATTTCGCCGCGACCACGCAACAACAGCAAGCAACCCAGCAGCAGGAAAGCGGCGCTGAACGTACGGCTATAGGGCGCGGCGCCGTCAAACCATTCGCCATGAAGCCGATTGGTCGCAACCAGATACGGCAACGCCAACAGAAAACCGCCGAACACGATGCCGCCGATACCTAGCGGCCAGGTGCCTAGCCAATAGTTTTCCGACAGTGCAACGCGACGCTCGCGCAACACCGCAATAGCGCCCGCTAACAACAACATGCCACCGCCAAATTCCGGCAGCGGGTAATACAGCTGCTTGCCGCTGATGATCGAGAACAGCACAAATACCGGCACCAGCCAGCACAGCGCGAAACGCAGGCCCGCATCCAGCGGCCTGCGCAGCGTACCCAGCGCGATCCAAGCACGCGGCCAGCCGCTGAAGGGGAAGGCCAGCACCGCTAGGAAAGGCACATACCACCAGAACGGACGCGCGTGACTTTGCAGCGGCTGATCGTGCTGAACGCCCTTCACCACACGCCCTGCTGTCTGCGTGAAAAACAAACGGTGCCGATACGCATCACCACCACTGAAACCGGCAGGGATGGCCCACGCCAGCAACAGCAAAAGTCCGAACACAATCGCCAAGCCGCCGCGCGTATACCAGCGTGCGCGATTGTCACGGGCCCAGTCGTTCCACACGGGGCCCAGCAACCACGGGAACGCGATATGCAACAGCATCACCGGCCCCTTGGTGAGCAGGCCCGCGCCAATAAGCAACCCGAACAACCACCAGCGCGGTTCAGCGCGATCCGCTTTCGGCGTAAGGCAGAGCAGGGCGCCGAGTACGCAATCGGCCAGCAGCACTTCGTACATGATCTGCAGGCCGAACAGGAATGCATACGACAGTGCCAGCAGCATCCACGGCGCCGCTTTCGTGACCCACGGGCGGCCTGGAAACAAGCGTCGTGCAAGCACCGACAGCAGCACCAGCTGCACACCGCCGAAGATCACTTCGAGCACGCGCGGCCAGACATCGCTGACGCCGAACACAAACCAGCCCGCGTGGATCAGCCAGAACAGCAGCGGCACCTTTTCGCTATACGGTTCGCCGTTGATATACGGCACTAGCCAGTGATGCTCGCGCCACATTTCCCACGCAACGGCCAGCGTGCGTGTGGAATAGAGCGGCATAGGGCCATGCGAGAAGATCGCCAGCAAGGCGACGACGGTCCACAGCGGTAGCCATGGCCAGAGGGCGCGCAGGTCTTGGGAACGGCGATAGCTGTTGTTCGACACGAGTTGTCAGGCCGTCCGTAAGTAAGTGGGCGTGATTCTAGCGAGCTATGGGCCTGAACTGGCTTTTAGCTTACGCCGGACCCCAGTAGCCAATGCGCCGGCGCAACCGCAACTTGCGCCAGAAATTCAACGGCTTGGACTTGCGATTGCGTCCGCCAGCGGCGATGAAGGCATCGATCGCATCCAGCACGCGTTCGCTGGAATGACCATCGTGATAGGGATGGATCGCTTCGCCGAACGCCTTGATCGCCTGCATCAGCTCGGGCGGCCGCGACAGGGCGCGCTCGATCGACGGCTCGAATTGCGCGGGGTCGTCGATGTCGATCAGCTGCGGACCGGGGGCGCGATTCTTGAAGGTCACCACTGGTTTGCCGGTAAGCAGAAATTCGCTCAGCGCCGATGAGGTGTCCGAGCACATCATGTCCACTTCGGTGAACAGGTCCAGGATGTTGTCGTTCTCGGCGAACGTCAGGTATTCGTTTTGCAGCGCTTTGTATTTTGCTGTCGTCTCGGGATTCATCTTGGGATGGAACGAGACGATCCAGCGCCAGCGGCCATCGCGCGACAGGCGCTTTACTTCTTCATACAGCGTTTCGGCCGCACTCCATGAAGGCGAGAACGTGGAGTGATACAGAATCACCGGTGGTTTGCGCACGGGCGGCAGCGGGCCGGCGATCTTTTTCATGAAGGGGTCGAGCTTGGGCCAGCCGGTTTCGGTCACCGTGAAATGGCCGAGCTTTTTCGACAGCGCACCGAATTGCGCGGTATCGCGTGGGCCGGTGGTGCAGTACAGATCGAAGAAGCCGCGGATGTATACGTGCTTCGGCTTGCCTGCATTGAAGCCGTGGAAGGTTTCTACCTTCACGCCCGGGAAAAAATGCGGCAGATGGTTGCCGGGCGTGATCACCGCGATCGGTTTCCAGCGACGCACTTCCTGCACGGTGAGCAGGCGCTCGCCTTCGACCAGATCTTCGGCGCCGGGACCATCGAAGAACCAGGCAGCCTCCTCGCCGCGTGCGCGGATCGCATCTTGCACAGGGCGCAGGATGGCGAGCGCGTAGCGTTCCGAGCCGTAGAGCAGGTAGTGCTTCTTGAGAGTCGGCGTTTTTGGATCTGGCGTGGCCATATCAGTGATCGAGTCCGCTGCGATTCAATGCGGCTGCCGCGGTGTCGCGGGAGACGGGGTTCTGGCGCATTTCGTAGTAGCGCATGCGTTTGTACGCCGCGTAGCTGGCCGCCGTTTGCGCAATGGCGTAACCGCGCCAACCGTCGAGAAAGCCCAGGCGCAGCAAGTAATCCTTCAAAAACGCCAGCACGTATACGAATGGTGTCTGCCACATCCGGGTGGGTTTGTTCTTGTCCAGCCAGTCGCGGCACTTCAGTTCCGAATACAACAACACCTTTAGCTGTTTCTCGACCAGGCTCGGATTGTTGTCGTGCAGGAAAGGCGACTTCAGCGTGACCGACGTACCTTGGAACTGCAGGGATTCATGCACGCGCACGTCGGCCCAGCGAGCGCGATCGCGATGGTAGAGGCGCGCCATCTTCTCGCCCACTGCCGGGCGATACCAACGCATCGGCTTGCCCATGTAGATCAGATGCCGGCGCAGGATCGCTGCCGCCGCGTCGCTCTGCATCAGTGCAGGCAAACGTTGTTGCATTTCTTCGACGAGTTCGGGCGTGAGGTATTCGTCGGCGTCCAGCGCAAGAATCCACGAATGGCTGCTGTGTGTGGCCGCGACGTTGCGCTGCGGGCCGAAGCCCAGCCAGTCCTGATGCACCACGCGTGCGCCATGCGCCTGCGCAATGGCCACAGTGTCGTCGGTGCTGCCGCTGTCCACCACCAGCTTTTCGGCCGCAAAGGGCACGCTGTCCAGGCAGCGCGCTATTTTTTGCGCCTCATTGCGGGTGATCACAACGAGCGTTAAGGGGAGAAGAAGCGCCATGCGGGCATTCTAGCGGAAGCCCCTTGGCCGCCGGTGTGTCAGGGACTTGTCACGAAGCACCGCGCGCAGCGCCAAGCGAACGTGAAAATGGACACCCTCTGTCACAGGAAACGGGCGCGCGACGCACGAGTTCATTGCGTTTCAGCTCCAGTTAGGCACCATGCACGGGTATTGGGGCTGGTTCGGCAGAATGCGCCTTGGTAACCAAAAGGCGTGATGGACGTTGTGCCGTAGATGATTGGGAAGTTCGCACCAGCATGCAGATGAAAGCGCCAACCGTTTCTCCTATCCGTGAACGCCGATTCCGGATCCAGTCCGACCTGCCGCGATGGGTCGGCTACTGGCTGTTGCTAGGCATGTGGTGGCTGCTGGTCGGCCTGGCCGCAAGCCCAGTGGGCGACAAGGTGTGGAACCCAGGCAAGCCCTATCACGACAGCCTCATCGTGCTGTACATAGCGCCGGCCCTCTGGTGGCTGTGGAAACGCCGTGGCGAGTTCGGCCGGCGTCTCGTGCAAAGCCTGGATGGACGCTTGCTGCTGGTCTTCCTCGCTTGGGCGGCCGTGTCGGCGGCGTGGGCCAACTACGGCCATGTGGGCGACAACGTCTTCAATGCCGTCTACATCTTGCTATTCGTGCTGACGTGGGCGGCGGTCGTGGCCGGCAATCCGCAATGGTTCCGGCAGTTGTTGTTCTGGGCCGCCATTGGCCTGGCCTTGAGTGCGCTGGCAGCGATGACGATCTTCCCATGGCGCACCCTGCATACGATCAGTTGGCAGGAAGAGGGGCGCTTGGTTTCTTTCGGTGCCTTGGACAACCCCAATCTTGCCGCCTTCGCCTATGGCGCGGCGATTGTATGGCTGGCGCAGACCACCATGCGGAACCGCTGGATGCATGTGATCCAGGCGGCGGCATTGATCGTTCTGTCGGTATTCGTGGTGCTGACCTTCAGCCGCGCGTCGTGGCTGGCGATTCTCGTTGCGCAAGGCTGCATGTTGCTCGCCGCGCGACATGGACACGTCAAGCTGCGTGCGCTCGTGATACTTGTTGCGGCTGCCCTGGTCACGCTGTTCGGCGGCTGGGAATACGTCAAGCAGCGCGGCTTGTCCTACCGGCCGCAAATATTCAAGCAGGCGTGGGGTTGGATAGAAGCGCATCCCTGGCGTGGCTTGGGCGAGGGTAGCCATTACACGATCCAGATCGGCGATCTCACCTGGGCGCATAGTCACAACGTCTTCACCCATACCGCGATCATGGTAGGTATACCGGGCGCTTTGTTGTGGATCGCGCTGTGGCTGATCGTCGGTTGGCGCGGCTGGATATTCCGGCACACCACCACGGGCCGCTGCCTGTTGGCGTTGTGGGTGTTCTCCACGGTCGCGTTCCAGTTCGATGCGCCGGAGCTGATGCAGAAGCCGAGCGTGGAATGGCTGATGGGTTGGCTGCCGCTGGCTATCAGCATGGGCCTGGCCTGGCGCGTTCGCGACAGCCAGCAACGGCGTGGGACGGAGGTTCGTGCATGACGTTAGCGGACAAGCCCCAAAAGGTGTCGTTGATTGTCATCACCTACAACTGGCCCGAAGCGCTGGAGAAGGTGTTGCTCAGCGTCGCCGCGCAAAGCCGCCTGCCGGATGAAGTGATCGTGGCCGATGATGGCTCGACCGAAACGACCCGCAAGCTGGTCCAGTCGATGGCGGCGGTGTTTCCGGTGCCGTTGCGCCATATCTGGCAAGAGGATCTCGGTTTTCGCGCTGCACGTTGCCGCAACCTCGGCATTGCCGCGAGCAAGGGCGATTACGTCGTGCTGATCGATGGCGACATGATCTTGCATCCCTCATTCATCGCCGATCACCTGATGCTCGCAGAGCCCGGCTACTTCCTGCAGGGTGGTCGCTTCAAGACCACCGCCAAGGAAACCGCGCGCCTGCTCGCTGGCGGCAAGCCGATGTTTGCGCCGTGGGCCGATGTGGATTTTCACGTTTTCGACGGCATTCGCCGACTGTATGCATTTCACGCGCCATGGCTGGCGCGATGGAAAGCGCGCGGCAAGAACGGTGGCCGCGTGATGAGTTGCAACATGAGTTTCTGGCGCAGCGATCTGCTGCGCGTCAACGGTTTCGATGAGCGGATGGAAGGCTATGGCGCGGAAGATCGCGAGCTCGCCGCGCGCATGGAAAATGCGGGGCTACGTCGTCGGCAGCTGAAGTGGGGTGCGCTGGCGGCGCATCTGGAACATAAGACGCGCGCGCAGGTTGACGTCAACGATATGAGCTTGCCGAACAATCGTATCTATCGTGCCACCCTGACCGAACGCATCATTCGTTGCGTACAAGGCATCGACCAGCATCTGGACGACCCGATGCTCAAGTCTTGAGTTCGGCCAATGCATTGCCGACGCGCTCAGCGAAGGCGGCATGATTTTGCATAAACCATTGCCGCGCGCGATCGCCTTTGGCGCGAAGTTCGTCATCGCTCATGCCCAACGCTTGCTCAACGGCGCGCTCCATCGCTGCCTCGTCGAAGTGATAGGTGTTCGCGTGGCCCATGGTGCCCGTGCTGGCATACGCAACCAGCAAGCCGCGTTCCGGCGTCACCAGTTCATTCATGGGTGCCGCATCGACCGTGATGACAACGGCGCCGACACCCAAGCCTTCGACGATGTAGTGTCCCCACCCTTCAGCTTCCGACAGGCAGACGTGAAAGACATGCGCGTTCTGCATGCCCTTCAACGCCTGGGGTGTGATGTATTCGATGCGGTGCTCGATATTCGCCTGCACGGGGCCGGGCTGCGCACACGCCGGATTCTGCAATACGGTCAGCACAGGCCATTCCGGATGCTTGCGCCACAGCGCGAGCAGACGTTCGGTACCTTTGATGCGGCTACCGCCAGCAAGGTGAAAAAAGTTTCGCGTGCGAGGCACCTGAGGATCGTAGTGATCGTCGCTGTCGAAACCGACGAACGATGTCTGGCGACCGAGGTTCTGGAAAATGCGCTGCGCGTGTTCGGTCTTCGCCCATACGTGATCGATGTGCGACAGATGCGCGGCATCCTTGCTGTCGAACCACTCCGGATTCGGCAGCGCGATGTTGTAGCGCGCCAGCGGCAAATGCAGCGGCCACAAATGCTCGAACATGATGTTGATGTCGTACTGCGCGGCGCCGCGCAGGCGCGCCCAAGTGTGTCGCCAGTGACTGTAAGTCACGCGCCATCGCCTTCCATAACGCCAACGCAGTTGCTCGTCCTTCTCGCCTAGCGGCGTGATATGCACCGTGCAGCCATTGGCCTTGAGTGCGCTGGCGAGAAGTTGCGCGTCGCGTGACAAGCCCAGGCCGTTGTCGCGCACGATCAAGTTGATGCTCGGCGGATGGCGCAGGGTCACGGTGTGTGGGCCTGTTTCTCGGCGGTGAGTCGCGCAGCATCTGCGATGGCATCGAGAAAGCGTTTCTTGAACGACGGATCGTTGGCCTCGTACCAGTTGCGTGCGGCGCGACCGAGAGAGGCTTGCTCATCTGGTGACATCGCTATGCAGCGCTCGATTGCCGCACGCATCGCGTCGAGATCGAAGTCGTACAACGTCGCCAATTCCTGCGTGCCCGCTGCGTGCGCGGCGACCAGCACGCCGCGTTCGGCGGTGATCAGTTCGTTCATCGGCTCCGCATCGGTGGTGATGGTGACGCAACCGGTGCTCAGACTTTCGACCAGCGAGTGCCCATAACCTTCGGTCTGCGAAGGGCAGAGGTGAAAGGTGCTGGCGTTATGCAGACGCCGCAATTCTTCCTCGGGGAGGTACTCGCGAATCAGCCGCACGTTCGGCGGCAACGTCGGCACTTCCACGCGTTTGCGTCGCCATACCGCCGTGAGTTCCGGCCACTCGGGATGCTGCGCCCACAGTTCCAGCAGCGGCAATGTGCCTTTATTGCCGCTGCGCCCAGGGCCGTGGAAGAACGTCGGCTGACGCGGCACGCGAATATCCAGATAATCCGAGCCGGTAAAGCCGATCGGCACGGTGCGGCAGCCAAGCTGGCCGAAGATGCGCTCAGCGTGACGTGTCTTGGCGAAGATCAGATCGATGTGCGGCAACTCGGCCAGCCATTCCTCGCGAAACCATTCGGGGTTCGGAATCAGAATGTTGACATGGGCCTGATCGAACGACTCCGGGCGTACGTGCTCAAGCATGATGTTCATGTCGTAGCGCGCGTTGAGTTCGCCCTTGGTCCAACCGCGCAACAATCGGCGCAGGCGCGCATGCAGCCGGCGCAGCCGATTGCTCAGGCGACTGCGATGTCCCAGTCCCGTAATCGTGACGTCGTGACCGCCTTCGCGCAGCAGTCCGGCGAGCAAGTGCATGTCGCGGGTGAGGCCTGCGCCGTTATCGCGTGCGATGAGATTGATATTGCTCATGGTCGGTCAGTCGCGCAGGGGCTCATGGTCGGAAGGATTATTCGCCAGTGTCGTCATCTTCGGCATTGGCCGCCGGCACGCAACCGGGTACCACGGCGTCGGCCTTGAACAACCACCAGTTGCGGCGGTTTGCATGGCCCACGTCGATCGCCTTGTCGCGACGCACGCAATCGCCCATCGCCGGACCCTGCACGAACAGCCAGCGAGTGGTCGGCGCGGCGGACTGCCACTGCACCGCGCGCGTGAACTGCTGCGACGTCGGTGTGCTGAAACCGAAATCGATGGCTGGTTGGTCGAGCATCAACATGTTCTGCTCCTTCCAGTCGGCCAGACCGATCTCATCGTGCGGGCCCAGATGCGTGCGCACCGTAGTCATCAGCCCGGCCGAAGAGCTGCTGTCGTTGAGCAACGGATAAGCCCAGACGCCCCACACCACCCACAACGCGAGCATGCCACCGGCCACCGCCCAATGCGCGCGACGCAAACGGAAGATGGTTAGCAACACCCATTGCGCGGCTCCGATGACGATGCACATCCACCACAAGCTGTCTTGCGGACCATCGAAGCCGCGGTCGAACGCGAGCTTGGTGGCGAAGGCCGGATGCGCAACCAGGGCGTAGATGCCCAGGGCCAGCATGCTGGTGCCCATCACCGCAACAAACAAGGCACCGAGTGCGCGCAGCCAGCGCGTCGCGAGCAGTTCATCCAGATACGGCGCGGTAATCAACGCCAGCATAGGCAGTATCGGTAGAACGTATACATCGCGCTTGCCGGCGGATGCGCTGAAGAACACCAGCACCAGCACGATCCAGCCCAGCGGCAGCAGGATGCGTGCATCCTTCGCCTTCAGTGCCTGCCACCAACGCGGCAACGTGCCGGGGTAGGTCAGCGAAAGCGGCAGCCAGTTGTAAAGAATGATCGGCAGGTAATAGAACGCCGAATGGATGTGATGCCACGCATGCGCATAACGTCCGGCGGTTTGATGGAAGAGGATGTTGTTGACGTAGGCGGTGTAGATCGGGTTGTCCGCGTGAGCGTGGGCGGCCAGCAGCATTGGTACCAGCCACAGCGCGATGGCGAGCAACGTCGCGATCAATCCAAGCGGCCAGCGCCACCAAGCGCCATCGCCCATCACGGCCACGCCACGCCAGTTGCGCAACGATGCCCAGATGTAAGGCAGCAGCATGAACAAGGCTAGAAAACCCACGCCTTTCGTAATCACGCCCAGGCCGGCGCAGAAACAACCGAACCAGAACATGCGCCAGTTCGGTCCGCATAAAAGATGCCGCAACAATCCCCAGTTGGCCGCGGTGATAAAGAACACCACCAGCGGATCGATCTGCGCACGCTTGGCCTGGAACACGAACTGCACGCACATCAGCGTTGCCATCGCGGCATAGATGCCGACCTTGCGGTTCCACAATCGTCGGCCGAGGTCGTACACCAGCAGCACCGTGCCTAGCGCGGACAGCAGCGAAGGCAGCAGGAAAGCAATGCGCCAGCTGCGCACGATTTCAAAACTGGCCGCTTCCAGCCACATCAGCATGGGCGGCTTGTCGGCATAAAGCTCGACGCCGCGATGTGGGAACAACCAGTCGCCGCTGTCGACCATTTGCTTGGCGGCGAGAGTGAAGCGCGGTTCGTCGGAGGGCCATGGATCGCGCAGGCCGATGCCGATGCCGATCATCACGATGGCAAACAGGAGCATCAGCCAGAATTGGCGGCGTTCCTGCGGTGTGGCTTTGGCGAGAACCATCATACGGATCCGGATGCTATTCGCTGTTGGCGCTTCCCCTTGCTGCAACCCGAAGGTAGTCCCTGCGGGACAGGGGGAGGCTGGAGGGGGTTACGCTTTTATGTAACGGTGTAGAACCCCACCCCAACCCTTCCCTGAGTGCGGGGGAGGGAGCAGATTGTGGCAAGGGCACGCGTAAACCAGTTGCATGCGATTTCTTAGCTGCGTTCGAGCACGGCATAGTACATGCCGTCCAGGTCGCCATCGCCTGGCAGGATCTGCCAGCCGGTTGCAGCGGTCTGCCCAATGGGCAACTCGAGCGCGGAAGATTTCGCGTCCGGATGGTGCGCAAGAAAGTCATGGATCACCGCCTCGTTTTCCGCACGCAGCAGCGAGCAGGTGACATAGACAAGGCGTCCGCCAGACGCGAGCAGCGGCCACAGCGCGCCCAGGATGTGCCGCTGCTGCGCAACCAGTGCATCGATATCGCTGGCGCGGCGGTGCAGTCGCACGTCGGGGCGTCGGCGCAGCACGCCGGTGGCGGAGCAGGGAGCGTCGATCAGGATGCGATCGAACGGTTTGCCGTCCCACCAGCCTGAAGGATCGCCCGCATCGCCCACGCGCACGTCGGCTTGCAGGCCGAGGCGATCCAGGTTCTGGCGGATACGCGTGCTGCGTGCGGCGTCGAATTCCACCGCGGTCAGTGCGATATCTGCGCGTTCCAGCAGATGACAGGCCTTGCCGCCGGGCGCGGCGCAGGCGTCGAGTACGCGCTGGCCGTCACGCACATCGGCCACGTCGACGGCGACTTGCGCGGCGCCGTCCTGCACGG
>OUNK010000457.1_pt1 | contig 11703 bp, 7 predicted proteins | sample 1755341 | NCBI WGS metagenome assembly OUNK01 (sample SAMEA3914788, study PRJEB12502) | metagenome | biome: forest; material: soil | place: Canada | collected 2011-07-03 | depth 0.1 m | reverse complement strand
AGGATGTACCAGGCCGACATCTGGCCGACGTCTTCGTTGCCCTGGAGGCCATCGGGCAGCGCGGCGTACATGGTCTCCATCAACATGCGCACGCGGGCCTGGGTCTTGTGCGGCTGGCCCGCGAAGGCATAGAGGTAAGCGATGTGATGCGAGGGCTCGTTACCGTGGGCGTACTGACCGACCAGGCCGGCAATGTCGGGCGGAGCATCGGGCGGCAGGATGGAGGGCTGCTCGAAGAGCTGGTCGAGCTTGGTCAGGAACTTCTCCTGTCCGCCCATGATCTCGATCAGGCCGGCGGCATCGTGCTGGATGGCGAAGGTCGCCTGCCAGGAGTTGGACTCGGTGAAGTCGCGCCAGCGCGTCGAGTGGCCCATCTCGATGGGATCGAAGGGCGTGGCCCATTGGCCGTTGGCGAGTTTGGGGCGCGCGAAGTAGATCGAACGATCGTAGAAGTTGCGGTAGTTGCGAGAGCGCTCGACGAGCATGGCGGCATCGTCGGTGTGGCCAAGCTTGCTGGCGACGTGGGCGATGGACCAGTCGTCGTAACAGTATTCGAAGGCCTTGCTGACCGACTCGCCTTCGAGGTCGCAGGGGATGTAGCCCTTGGTGCGGTAGTAGCCGAGGCCCTGGAAGTTGTCGACCATGGCGCGCTGCATCATCACCTTGTAGGCGCGCTCGGTGGCGATACCGGGGATGCCCTTGTTGATGGCCTCGGCGATGACGGCGGCGGAGTGATAGCCGGTCATGGTGCCGGTCTCGCAGCCCTGGAGGGGCCAGACGGGCATGCCTGCGGGGCTCTGCTCGGCCATGCGGATGAGGGTGTTGGCGAAGTCGGGGACGCGCTCCGGGGAGATGAGGGTGTAGAGCGGATGGGCGGCGCGGTAGGTGTCCCAGAGCGAGAAGGTGGTGTAGTTGCGCTGGCCAGGCTCGAGCTGGTGGATCTGCTTGTCCATGCCGCGGTAGCGGCCGTCGGCGTCGTCGAAGAGCGAGGGGCCGATGGAGGCGTGGTAGAGCGCGGCGTAGAAGATGCGCTGGTGGGTCTGGTTGGCGGTCTCGATCCGGATGCGCGAGAGCTGCTGGTTCCACTTGTCGCGGGCGCTGCGGCGGACGCGCTCGAAGTCCCAGTTGGGTAGCTCGGCGGCGAGGTTGTTGGCGGCTGACTCGGCGCTGACGCCGGAGATGCCGGTCTTCACGAGCACCACGGAATCGTGGGTGAGGTCGAAGAAGACGACGCACTTGAGGGACTTGCCGGTGAGCGGCGGCGTGCCTGCGGGTACCTCGACGCCCTCTTGATAGAAGACCGTGCGGGTGGGGCGCTGCGAGAACTGCATGGTGAAGAAGATCTGGCGGCCGTCGCCCCAGGCGTGGGTGGTGCGGCCACCGGTCAGGGTGTCGGGCGCGGGGCTGGCGAGCGAGGCAGTGACGACGGAGGATTCGCCGTTGGTGAGGTAGCTGTGGTCGAGATCGACGAGGATGTGGCCGTGCTTGGGCGCAGCCTTGCCGGTGGCGAAGGTGTAGCGATGCAGGCCGGTGCGCTCGGTGGCGGTGAGCTCGGCGCGGATGCCGTAGTCCTTGAGCAGGACGGAGTAGAAGCCGGGCTCGGCGTGCTCGTCGGCGTGATCGAAGCGGGAGCGGTAGCCGGCGTCGGGGTTGCTGCGCGGACCGGGGACGAGCTTGGGCTCGCCGGTGCCGGGCATGACGAGGAAGTCGAGCAGATCGCCGCAGCCGGTGCCGCTGAGGTGGGTGTGGCTGAAGCCCATGATGGAGGTGTCGGCGAGATGGTAACCGGAGCACCAGTCCCACTGATCGTTGAAGGTGTCGGGGCTGAGCTGAACGGCACCGTTGGGGACGGTGGCGCCGGGGAAGGTGTGGCCGTGGCCGCCGGTACCGATGCGGATATCGACGAGCGATGCGGGATCGGTGGCGGCCTGGCTCGACTGGGAGCCGGGGAGGATCTTGCCGAGTGCGCTGCTGTGGGTGGCGCCAACAGCATAGGCGGCCGAGGCGCCGCCGAGGAAGGTTCTTCTGGAAATCACGAGTACTCCATCGCTTGAGATCGAGGTGCGGAGTTGCGGCGCTGCACTCTCACTTTATTCGCCGGCCGTGGGGATGGGAAGGCGCGGCTGCGGTCTACCAGAACGTGGAGGCGACCAGAGCGGGCGGGCCGGCGTGGTTGTCGAGGATCTGGGTGCGGAGGACGGCCTCCATGTTGAGCCGGTCCCAGTTAGCCGGCGCGTGGGCGACGAGCTCGGCGGTGCGGCTGGGGTCGAGCAGGAAGCGGACGGCCGCCGCTGTGCCGTTGGCGCCGAGGCCGGCGACGACCAGCACGGGGCGGCCGGTGGTCTGATCGAAGATACGCGCGATGAGGGCGTAGTCCTCGCGGTCGCGGTCGGAGGGCTGGGAGAGATCGACGCTCCAGCCGCCGGTTTCGGGGTGCCGGCGATCCTCGATGGCGAAGGTGTAGGTGGAGCCGCGGCGGACGAAGTGGAAGCGCAGGGGCTCGGTGAGGCGCATGGTCCAGAGATTGTCGAGGCCGCCGATGAGCACGCTGGCGCCGCGTTGCAGGTCGGGATAACTGGCCTGGCTGGAGAGCTCGAGCGTGGAGGGCTTGTTGTGTCGGGAGAGGAAGGCGACGATTCCGGACTGGGCGAGGCTGTCGCGATAGTTGACGAGCTCACCCAGGCGGAGGAGGTCGGAGAGTTCGCCGCTGCGTTTGGCGGAGGCTTGCGGGCTCTGGTCGAGGCTGGCGGAGAGGTCGGCGATGACGAGGAGGACGGGCCCGGGTTCCTGGAGGATGGGGGCCCAGAGGCGGCGCTCGGGGGAGTTGGCCGCGTGACTGATAGACCACCATTGGATGGCTGCGGCGGCAAGTACGAGGGAGACGGCGATGGCCAGGGATCTTCGCACCCACGGACGCAGCGGACGGGGGGCTGCGGGTGGAGCTGGCGGAGGCGACGAAGCGCGAGCGAGTGTGGCGGACTGGGGGATGGATTCGTCCGCGAAATCCGGCTCGGGCGTCGGAGTGGGATGGTGGCGGAGGGTCATGGAGGAGAGGACGCCGAAGGTCGCCCCCGATGATCCTGATGGCTCTGAGGGAGGGGCCTCGGAGTGGACCTCGGATCGCGGAGGCTCCTCGGCGACGGCTTGGGTTGGAGCGGATCGCGGATCGGAGTTCGGGCGACGAAAGACTGGGACGTAGCTGCCGGCGCGCAGGTTGATCTGGAGCTGGCCGAGGTGCTCCTGCTGGTGGTAGTACTGAGCGATGCGCTTGCGAACCTCTCCGGCGGTGAGGCGGACGATGGTGTCCTGATTGGTGTCGTAGTCGGGCGGGCGATGGAAGACGTTGATCCCGAGGAGGCGCTCCTTGAGGAGGGCTTCGTTGCCAGCCAGGGTCTGTTCGACGACGTGGCGCAGCATGGCGGGGTAGCGTTTGCTGTTGCGAAAGAGGGGGCTACTGAGGAGGCGATCGAGTTGAGCGAGGACTTCGCTGCGGTCGGCTTCGGTGCTGGGGGTCCAGTCGTCGATGTGCTGTTGGTCGCCCACCATGCTGCTCTCCTTAGCATCCGGAAGCTCCAGACTCTGAAGCTTGGGCCGCGCTGCACGTGCTGCAGTTCGGCCCCGATCAACGTAGCATACGTCCTCGCCGGCCTGTTACTTCGGCAAATAACAATAACATAATAAACGACTTACATCGACAAGGCCAAAGTGGTGCTTCCAACACCGTAGCAATCTTGCGCGGTGGGGGGAACTGCGCCTAGGATCAGGCCCCATGTAGCTCGTTGCTGCTTATGGCCGACACTCTTCTGTCCTCTCCTGGCATTTCCTGCCGGACGAATGCGGAGGAAATGTCTGGGCCGACGGCAGTGACGGGAGAGGCGGATTATCGTGATGAGGTTATCGAAGAGCTTATCGACCGGCCGAGGCAGGGCTTTGTGTGGGTTGGTTTTGTCCGCGGCGTTGGCTGCGGTCCCGTTTGCGATGGCGCAGCTGCCGGGCATGGCTCAGCCGAAGCATTACCCGTGGTCCGACAGCAGCCTGGGACCGGACGCCCGCGCGGACCTGGTGCTGAAGGAACTGACGCTGGAGGAGAAGGTGTCGCTGCTGCATGGTCAGGGAATGCCGTTCTTTACGACCGGGCCGACCGAGTCGAATGGGGGCGCGGGGTACTCGAATGCGATACCGCGGCTCGGCATCCCGGCGGTTCAGATGGCGGACTCGGCGTATGGGGTGACGCGCGGGGCCGATATGGGACGCTACTCGACGGCGTTGCCGAATAATCTGGCTTCGGCCTCGGCCTGGGACCCGCAGGCAGCGTTTGAATACGGGGCGCTGATCGGGCGCGAGCTGCGCGACCAGGGGTACAGCATGTCGCTGGGTGGGGGCGTGAACCTGACGCGAGAGCCGCGCGACGGCCGCACCTTCGAGTACCAGGGCGAGGACCCGCTGCTGGCGGGCACGCTGGCGGGGAACTTTGCTAAGGGAGTGCAGTCCGAACATATCGTCGGCGACCTCAAGCACTATGCGATGAACGATCAGGAGAGCGGGCGCAATGCGGTGAACGCGAACATCGACCGGCGTTCGATGCGGGAGACGGACCTGCGCGCGTTCCAGATTGCGCTGGATATCTCGAATGCGGGCGGGGTGATGTGCTCGTATAACCGCGTGAACGGCGACTATGCGTGCGAAAACAGCTATCTGTTACACGATGTGTTGAAGACCGCGTTTCACTTCCAGGGGTTTGTGCTGTCGGATTGGGGCGGCACGCACTCGACGGTGAAGGCCTCGCATGCCGGGCTCGATCAGGAGCAGCCGGACCAGTACTTCTATGGAGCAGGGCTGAAGAAGGCGGTGGAGAGTGGGGAGATCTCGCAGGCAGAGCTGGACGATCATGTGCATCGCGTTTTGCGGACGATCTTTGCGACCGGGCTGTTCGATCATCCGGTAGAGCGTCAGGTGCCGGACGTGGAACGAGGCGCTGCGCTGGCGGAGAGGCTGGAGCAGAAGAGCATCGTGCTGTTGAAGAACGAGCATGAGGTGCTGCCACTACAGACGAATGGTTTGAAGTCCGTCGTGTTGATCGGCGGACATGCGGATGTGGGCGTGCTGACGGGCGGCGGGTCCGCGCAGGTGGATCCTCCGGGCGGGTCACCGATTCCGCCACCGCCGCCGGGAGTGGATCCGCTGTCGGCGTTTATCCGTCCGGCGTGGCTGTCGGACTCGCCGCTACACGCGCTGACGGCGGCTCTGCCAGAGAGCAAGGTCTCGTATGTCTCGGGACAGGATCTCGAGGCTTCGGCTGCCGCGGCCAAGCAGGCGGATGTGGCGATTGTGTTCGTGTATCAGTGGGAGTCGGAGGCGATGGACCTGAAGACGCTGGATCTGTCGGAGGACCAGAACCGGCTGGTGGAGGCGGTAGCTGCCGCCAATCCGAAGACGATTGTGGTGCTCGAGACGGGGAGCCCGGCGACGATGCCGTGGGTCGATCGAGTGGATGGCGTGGTGGAGGCGTGGTATCCGGGGGTTCGCGGGGCGGAGGCGCTGGCGAAGGTGCTGACGGGAGGAGTGAATCCTACGGGGAAGCTTGCGGTCACGTTCCCGAAGAGCGACGCCGACCTGCCACATCCGGTTCTGGTGACGCCTCCACCGAGTTCGGAGCCCGACTATGCGGCGATGGGTGGGGATATCTCGAAGTTCATGAGCTTGATGGCGAAGGGACTGCCGCCGTTTCAGGTCCAGTACAACGAGGGGCTGATGGTTGGGTACTCGTGGTATGACGCGGAGAAGAAGGCGGTGCTGTTTCCGTTCGGGTTTGGGCTCTCGTACACCCACTATGACTATTCGGGGTTGACGGTGGAGAAGGGAGAGACACTACGGGTTTCGTTCACGGTGCGGAATGCGGGAGAACGGGCGGGGACGGAGATCGCCGAGGTCTATGCCGCGCTGCCGGGTGCGGCCGGGGAGCCGCCGAAGCGGCTGATCGGATGGGCGAGGGTGGAGCTGGGTCCGGGCGAATCGAAGCAGGTCACGGTGCCCGTGGATCACGACCGCCTGACGGTCTTCGAGGAGACGTCGGCGACTTCGAATGGCTGGCGGCTGGTTCCCGGGTCGTACGGCGTTCTGGTGGGCGGATCTTCGCAGGATCTGCCGCTGCGGCAGGAGGTGACGCTGCCGTAGAAATCGCGGATGTGCTGTTTTACCGAAATCTTGTCGAATCCTACGATTGGAATTCTTTCGCGGTCCCGCCCGGCAGTCGGTTGCGCTACATTCATTGCAGCAACAGCCACCGCCGTCGGTCCATTTGGAACGACGGCGGATACTATTTGGGAGGTCGCGTCACGTTGACAGTTGCCGCTACGAGTGGGAACGGGAGCAATCCGCAGAGCCAATCTCGCGTATGGGCGGCTTTGATTCGCGTCCATGATCTGTGCTTCTCGGATCGGAATAAGGGAGCGCTGAAGCATCTGGTGGTGAAGATCAGTCTGGCTGGCTTCGCACTGCATCTTGGGCTCATCTTTCTGGCGCACTGCATGGCGCAGCCGCCCTTGCTGGTAGCGATTGTGGGCAACAACTACCTGTTGGCGATCTCAACGCCGTTCAACCTGATTCTGTTCTATGAGGTGCTGACGCTGGTCGCGGCGATGCCGGCGTCGACGACGCGGTCGATTGCGAATCAGTTCGAGATCGTGTCGCTGATCTTCCTGCGCGATGTGTTCAAGGACATCGCGAATGCAAGCCAGGCGGGCGAGATCCACGGACACACGCATGTGGCGCTCCCGGTGGTGTTCGATATGTGGACCGGGTTCCTGATGTTCAGTTTGGCCACGGTGTTTCAACAGGTAGCGCAGCGGCAGGTGCGGATGCCGAGGACGCCCGAGCTGGCGGCGGGGCAGGCACGCTTCATGGAACAGAAGAAGGTGGTTGCCGTCGGGCTGACGGCGCTTCTGCTTTCGCTGGCGGCGTATCACCTGGGCCGTTTTGGGGAACAGGTCTGGCATGCGCTGTTCACGGGCTATTTCGTGGCGGTGGAGTCCACGAATTATTTTTACAACGATCTGTTTACCGTCATGATCTTCACCGATGTGGTGATTCTGGTTCTGTCGCTGGTGATCTCGGGGCGCTATGAGATGGTGTTCCGCAACGCCGCGTTTGTGATCTCGGTGATTTTGATTCGCTTTTCGCTGACCGAGGAACGGCCGTACGGGGCTGCGATCGCGCTGGTTGCGATGGTCTTCGGCATTCTTACGCTGCTGGTCTTCAACTACCATTCGAGGCTGCGCGCGAATGAGCAGCAGAATATGGCTGCTCGCACGTAGCGAGATTGCCTGGTCGGTCCGGTTTGTGTGCGCTGGAACACCCCTGGTTTGCTTTCGAGCTGGTCGCCCCCGATGATAGGGCGCCGGCGGAGAGGCGAGCCGGGGGGATTGTTTTTTGGGCATGGGCTTCCGGAGCGCGATACCCTTCTGATACAAATCCGATGCCCCTGGAGGGGATTGTTGGAGGAGGTGACTTAGAATGGGGAGCCTCCCGATATGTAACTCGAATGGAGACTTGTTTATGGCACAGTATGTGCTTTCGCTCGATCAAGGCACGACGAGCTCGCGCGCCGTACTCTTCACGCACGACGGGAAGGTGGCGGGGATTGCGCAGCACGAGTTTGCGCAGATCTATCCGAAGACGGGTTGGGTCGAGCATAATCCGATGGATATTCTGACGACGCAGTTGAACGCCGCGGTGGAGGTGCTGGCGAAGGCGCATGCGCGGCCGCGGGATGTGGCGTCGATCGGGATCACGAATCAGCGGGAGACCACGGTGGTGTGGGATCGGGAAACGGGCAAGCCGATCTACAACGCGATCGTGTGGCAGGATCGGCGGACGGCGGAGCTGTGTGCGCGACTGCATGACGAAGGCAATGAAGAGATGGTGCGGAACAAGACGGGACTGCTGATCGACCCTTATTTTTCCGGGACCAAGATCGCTTGGATACTCGACCATGTCGAGGGAGCACGGGGCCGCGCGGAGCAGGGGAAGCTGGCGTTTGGGACGGTGGATAGCTGGCTGATCTGGAATCTGACCAGCGGGAAACGCCATGTGACGGATCGAACGAATGCGTCGCGGACGATACTGTACAACATCGTCGAGGACAGGTGGGATCGGGAGCTGCTGGAGCTCCTGCGGATTCCGGAGAGCATGCTGCCGGAGGTAGTGTGGTCGAGCGGCGCGGTGGGGCCGGTGACGACGACGCTTGGGCTGGGAGAGATCGAGATCTCGGGCATTGCCGGAGACCAGCAGGCGGCGCTGTTTGGACAGCTCTGCGTGAGGCCGGGCGAGGCCAAGAATACGTATGGGACCGGATGCTTCCTGCTACAGAATATTGGCGAGACGTTCAAGCTGTCGACCAAGCGCATGATTACGACGCTGGCGTGCAGCGTCGATCGGCGACCGCAGTATGCGCTGGAAGGGAGTATCTTCATCGGCGGCGCGGTGGTGCAGTGGCTGCGGGACAAGATGCAGTTCTTCCAGAACGCGCCGGATGTGGAAACGATCGCAGCGTCGGTGGAGGACTCGAATCATGTAGTGCTGGTGCCGGCGTTCACTGGGCTAGGCGCGCCGCACTGGGACCCTTATGCGAGCGGCATGATTATCGGCCTGCAGCGGAATACGGAGATCGGACACATTGCGCGGGCAGCGCTTGAGAGCATCGCGTTCCAGGTGGCGGATGTAATGCATGGCATGGAGTCGGACTCCGCGTGCCGATTTACCAAGCTGCGCGCGGATGGGGGCGCGGCTGCGAACGATATGTTGATGCAGTTCCAGGCGGACCTGTTGGGGATCCCTGTAGAGCGGCCGGCGATTCTTGAGACCACCGCGCAGGGGGCGGCGTATCTCGCCGGGTTGGCGAGTGGGTTCTGGAGCAGCGTGGAGGAGATTGCAAAGACGCGTCCGGAGGGACAGGTATTTCGGCCGCAGATGGATCCGGCGAAGGCGCAACATCTCTATGCGCGGTGGCAGGATGCGGTGGGGCGGGCGAAGGGCTGGAACAAGGAGATGGCATGAATCGCGAAGAGATGATGGCGCGGGCCAAAGAGCGCTCGGCGGCGTGGGACATCGTGGTGATTGGGGGAGGGGCAACGGGCGCGGGGGTCGCTGTGGACGCGGCCAGTCGCGGCTTCGCGGTGTTGCTGCTGGAGCGCGAGGACTTCGGCAAGGGGACATCGAGCCGCTCCACCAAGCTGGTGCATGGGGGCGTGCGGTATCTGGAGCAGGGGAATGTCTCGCTGGTGATGGAGGCGCTGAAGGAACGCGGTCTGCTGCTGCACAATGCGCCGCACCTGGTGCATGATCTGCAGCTGGTGGTGCCTACTTACTCTTGGTGGGAGAGTCCATTCTACGGCATCGGGTTGAAGGTGTACGACCTACTCGCGGGCAAGTATGGGTTTGGCAAGTCGCGCGTGCTCTCGCGCGAGGAGACGCTGGAGCGGCTGCCGACGATTCAACAGGAGGGGTTGAAGGGCGGGGTTGCCTATCACGACGGGCAGTTCGACGATACACGCCTGCTGACGCACCTGATGGCGACGGCGGTGGATCACGGAGCGGTGGTGCTGAACTATACGACGGCGCGGGAGATCCTGAAGGGCGAGGATGGCTTCGTGCGCGGCGTGGTGGCGGAGGATCGCGAATCCGGCGAGCGCTTCGAGGTTGCGGCGAAGGTGGTGGTGAATGCGACCGGGATGTTCACCGATGAGGTAAGGCGGATGGCGCAGCCGGATGTCGAGACGATGATCAGCCCGAGCCAGGGGATACACCTGGTCTTCGATCGGTCGTTTCTGCGCGGAGGCACGGCGATCATGGTCCCGCATACCAGCGATGGACGGCTGATGTTTGCACTGCCGTGGCATGGACACACGGTGGTGGGCACGACGGATACGCCAATCGAGAGCCCCAGCTATGAGCCGCGGCCGCTCGAGGCGGAGATTGACTTCATCCTCGAAACCGCGGCGCGGTATCTGACACGGCCTCCGCGGCGGGAGGACATCCTGAGTATCTATGCGGGAATTCGGCCGCTGGTGAAGGTTGCGGGGAACAATAAGACTTCCGCGCTGTCGCGCGATCATACGATTCATATCGACGACACGGGGCTACTGACAATTGTGGGCGGCAAGTGGACGACGTATCGGCATATGGCCGAGGACTGCGTGAACCATGCGATTACGCTGGGAGACCTGCGGGATGCGCCGTGCGTGACCTTCGACCTGCGGGTGCATGGGTATCATCCGCACGCGGAGTCGCTGGGGGCGCTGGCGGTGTATGGCGCGGACGCTGCGAAGATTCAGGCGCTGGCGAAGAAGGAACCTGCGCTGGCGCGGACGCTGCATCCGGATCTACCGTATATCGCGGCGGAGGTGGTGTGGGCGGCGCGAGAGGAGATGGCGCGGCGGGTGGAGGACGTGCTTGCGCGCAGGACACGGGCGCTGATCCTGAATGCCAGGGCGGCGATGGCGATGGCCCCCGAGGTGGCGCGGTTGATGGCCGCGGAGCTGAAGCAGACGCCGGCGTGGGAGCGCGCGCAGGTGGAGAGCTTCGCCGAGCTGGCGACGCAGTATCTACCGACTTTGGCAGGCGAACGGGAACGGGGAACCGAATGATGCGAGATCCGCTGATCGGCGAGTTCGCCGGCACATGCATGATGATTCTGCTGGGGGATGGAGTGGTCGCGGGATGCATCCTGAAACGTACGAAGGCGGAGGGGGCGGGATGGCTGGCGATCACGGCCGGGTGGGCGTTTGCGGTGCTGTGCGGCATCTTTACGGCGAACCTGTTCGGGAGCCCGGATGCGCACTTGAACCCAGCGATCACGCTGGCGCTGGCGGTGAAGACGGGAGCGTATGGGAAGATGCTGCCGTACCTGATGGCGCAGGTGGGCGGCGCCTTTACGGGAGCGGTGCTGGTGTGGCTGGCGTACCTGCCGCACTGGGAGGTGACCGAGGATCCGGCGGTGAAGCTGGGCGTGTTTTGCACGGGGCCGGCGATTCGCAGCTATGGCTCCAATCTGCTCAGCGAGGTGATCGGGACCTTCGTGCTGGTGACGGTGGTGGGGGCGATGAGCTCGAAGCTGGTGCTTTCGACGGGGGCGGCGGCGGGATTTTCGCCGTTCCTAGTGGGCTGCCTGGTGTGGTCGATCGGTCTGTCGCTGGGAGCGACGACGGGGTATGCGATCAATCCGGCGCGGGATTTTGGGCCGCGGCTGGCGCATGCGCTGCTGCCGCTTCCGGGCAAGGGTGGCTCGGATTGGGAGTATGCGTGGATTCCGATCCTGGGGCCGGCAATCGGCGCGAGCCTAGCGGGGTTGCTGCTGCATGCGATCGGAGCTTAGGAGCCCCGGCATAGATGGCTTAAAGTATTCGAAATAATAGGGATAGGCCTGGAGCAGACGGAGCCTTGCATGAGGGTTGGGCGACGCCCACACGCTGTCTCCGGACAAGGCGGATGGGCGTCGCCGCGATTGCTTCGAAATACCTGATAATCCGGGTCAGGAAGAGCAGCGGAACGGGACAGGTTGATCACAATACAGCTGCACCCGCCGTTCCATTCCTTCTCTGTTATGCTCTCCGCACCGTCTCACTTTACCGGTATAGGTGAGATCATCTCGCGGCGGGGTGGAATCCGGCATGGGATCGACGGGGTTGTTGCGTTTCCGCAACGGGG
>OUNK011150623.1_pt1 | contig 11717 bp, 9 predicted proteins | sample 1755341 | NCBI WGS metagenome assembly OUNK01 (sample SAMEA3914788, study PRJEB12502) | metagenome | biome: forest; material: soil | place: Canada | collected 2011-07-03 | depth 0.1 m | reverse complement strand
CGCCTCCGACAGCACCGGATAATCACGCTGCACCGAGGCATCATGCGCCATATCCGAGTTCCGCACCAACGCGCCCACGCGCAGACCACCGCCCGGAAGCGCCTCGATCTTATCGAGCGCGAGGCCGTTGATGTCCACCAACTCCTGCGGACGCTCGACGCCCAGCTTCATCAGGTCGACCAGTGTGGTCCCACCCGCCACAAACCGTACCGTTGCCCCTTGCTGCCAGGTCGAACTCTTCGATCCTGCCTGCACCGCCTGCGCGATGCTGTCCGCGCGGCTATAACGAAATGCATCCATAACTCTTGCTCCCGACTTGCCTGGTAGATCGAACGGTTAAGCCTGCTGCCGACGAACGGCCTGCACAGCGGCGACGATGTTCGGATAGGCACCGCAGCGGCAGATGTTCCCATACATGCCCTGCTTCACGTCGTCATCGCTCGGTCCGCACGGCTCCTTCAGCAGCGCGACCGCGGACATGATCTGGCCGGAGGTGCAGTAGCCGCACTGGTAGCCGTCATTCTCGACGAATGCGGCCTGCATCGCATGCAGGTTGCCCGGCTGTCCCAACCCTTCGATCGTGGTGATCTGGTCGTTGGTGTGCATCATCGCAAACGACAGGCACGAGTTCACCCGTCGGCCATTGACGTGTACCGTGCAGGCTCCGCACTGACCGTGATCGCAGCCCTTCTTCGTGCCCGGCATGTTGAGGTTCTCGCGCAGGCAGTCCAGCAACGTCACCCGCGGTTCGATCTCCAGCTGATGCTCCTTTCCGTTCACGTTCAGCGTAACCGGAATAGCTCCCGGAACCTTGGTCGCCTGCTCCTGGGGTGTCTCGGCCGGCGCAGCCGCAAGCAGCGGCGGTGCGGTCGCGGCAACCCCCGCTGCTCCGCTCGCTGCCATCAGGTTAGTGAGGAACGATCGGCGACTTACGCGTCCAAAGAGAGTTTCCTTGTTCGCTTTCGTCGTGGCATCCACCTTCTCGCGTTCATCGTTCTGCAAGTTGTGGCCCTTGTCTTCCGGAGTCTTGAAGTCGTTTGGCATTAAAATCCTTCGAACCGAAATCTGCTCTTCTGATTCTCTACGACGTGAGACGATCCGTGTACGACGGTAGACGCCTCCAGTCCTCTTTTTATCGGAAGAAATAAAAAAAAGAGCGTGGCTTCTGAAGCCACGCCATGCCAATCGAAACCGGACGTTCTTGGTCTTAGTTCGGATCGTAGAGCAGCGTGAGAAGCAATTTGTTCTCGCCAAACTTGTACGACCGGTGGTTTACCCGCACACTGGCTGGTCGGTGCACCTGATACGAGACCCCTTCAATCACCGTCGGCACCGAGAGGGAGCACGCAGAGTCCAGCCTAGAAATCCTGTTCTTCCAGCCACCCGCCAGCATGTTGCAGAGTTCGCCCCCGGCATCGCAGACAGATTCACCGACCGCGTCCACCTCCACTCCGCCCAGCATCGCGCCGGTAATCGCAAGCGAGCCCGCCGTGCCAACGCTGATCTCGCAGATTCCCGACATCGCCCCGGCGAAGCCGACAATTGCGGTCTGCTCGTGGCGCAGCGCCCTTCCCGACGTGGATGGGATCTCGCCCTCGGCCTCGATCTCGATGCCCAGCATCACCGCAAAGACCTCTTTCACGGTTTCATCCATGAACAAAAGATTCTCCAGTGTAAGCATCTCGCAACGCACACGCGCTGACTTCGAATCCGACAGAACTGTCGCCATGGCACCGACCACCCACCCTTCCCTGCTGCGATTTGCGTCTTGCCCGGCGACCCATAGCCTCGCCGGTCCATCCGGACCAAGCGCCTCTAGCGCAGCAGGGCCAACACCTTCTGCTTGACATGATCCGGCGTGAACGGTTTCCGGATATAGCCGCTGGCCCCTACAGCGACCGCCTCGCGAACGTGCTCCGCGCTGCTCTCGGTCGTTACCATGGGCCAGGTTCTGCTCCCGCATCGCCCGCAGTAGCTCCAGCCCGCTCATCACCGGCATGTTGATATCGCACATGATCAGCTCGACCGTATGTGCCCTCAGAAGTTCCAGGGCCTCCCTTCCATCCCCCGCCTCAAGCACCTTTTGAAAGTCCAGCCCGGCGAGCGTCAGCGCACGCAGCACAATCTTTCGCATCATGGCTGAGTCATCGACAATCAGAATCGTTCCCCGCATCTCGGCTTCTCCTGCGATCACGCTCTTGGGGCCCGAATCTATTCCGTGGGCTCTCAGTCAATATCGGCAGTGGACGCACCACCATTACGCAGAATCGCGACTTGCCGTAACCGTTGCGGTGGCATTTCCGCCAGAGAACCCGGCAGAGAATCAAGGGGGAATCCGGGAGAGTTCTAAACGCGGCGGGCCGCCGCATACACGGCCGTCTCAATCGCCGCGGCGATATCCGGAAGCGCCAGCACACGATCCACCGCACCCAGGCGAAACGCCTCTCGCGGCATCCCGTAGACGACGCTGCTCGCTTCATCCTGGGCGATGGTGAAGGCCCCAGCCTGCTTCATCTTCAACATCCCTTGTGCTCCATCCGCTCCCATGCCGGTCAGCAACACGCCCACCGCGTGTTCCCCCGCCGCCTCCGACACTGACGCGAACATCACATCCACCGACGGCCGCTGATAGCAGACCTGCGGTCCGCTCCGCACCTCCACGCGATAGCCGCCGCCGGAGCTCCGCAGCAGCATGTGAAAGTTGCCCGGTGCAATCAGAACCCGTCCCGGCACCACCTCATCCCCATCGACCGCCTCCTTCACCTCCAGCCGACACAGCTGATCCAGCCGCTTCGCGAAGGCCAGCGAGAAGACCGCCGGAATGTGTTGTGTGATGAGGATCCCGGGAGACGCTCCACCAAGGTGCGTTAACACTTCCTGGATGGCGCAGGTCCCGCCCGTCGAAGCTCCAATCGCGACCACGACGCGCGCATCCGCACCCAGCTGCGCCTTGGGCCTCACACTCCGCGCCGTCGCACCCGGGAGCACAGCGTACGGCGCCGCCTTCGACGCGATTGCACCGCTTGACTCGCTCGTGACCTCGCTGACGGGCAGCGGCCGAACTCGCGAGTATGCCGCCGCGCGCAGCTTCGTCGCCAGTTCCAACCGCAGATCTCCCACCGAGTACGGCCCCGCCGGCTTGGCCATCACATCCACAGCCCCGTAGCGCAGCGCCTCCAGCGACTCGTGACACGACGCCGCTCCCAGCGAACTGATCACGATCACCGGCATGGGATGAAACTGCATCAGCTTCTTGAGAAAGGTGAGGCCGTTCATCCTCGGCATCTCGATATCCAATGTCACGACGTCCGGCTTCAGTGCTAGCACCTTGTCGCGCGCGATATAGGCATCTGGAGCGGTCCCCACCACCTCCATATCGCTCTCCGCAGCGATGGTTGTGGTGAGAATCTTCCGCACGATCGCGCTATCGTCGATCACCAGCACGCGGATCTTTCTGGCCGCTCCAAACCTGCCCTCTATTGCGTCATGAGGCATAGCGCCAGCACCCCGCTATCGGTCTCGAGTAGCTGGTGAACTCCGCTATCCATCCCCTGCATCAGATCGCTGGAAACCTCCACCAATGGGTGAGAGAGTTTAAAGTGTCTCTCGGTCTCCATGCGGCTCAACACCGACCCACAGATCATGTTCGCCATCTCGCCGACCATGTCGCCGATCGCGGTCTCGGTCATATCGGACTCCTCTTCACCAAAGAAGTTCGCCGCCAGCAAACGCGCCGCCTCCGTGCTCAACCTCAGCGTGAAGGTGCCCGACAGCTCGCCCTTAAACTCAAGCCCCGCCGCCCATCCCTCACCACTCAGCGGCACCTCCGAAGCACCCATCACGCTGGTAAAGTACATCGACTCCAGCACGTCGGTTGCGGAGGTCAACAGTGATGCTTCCAGATCGCTCTCAGTTGGGTTCATACGCCCCTCCCGCCAGTAATTTCGTCATCTCGCCGCCAAGATCGCCGGGAAGAAATGGCTTTCCCACATACCCGCCCGCTCCCAGTTCGAGCATCTGCTTCACGCGGCTCTCGCTCCGGTCCGTGGATAAGACAAGCACAGGAATCGCCTGCAGCGCGCTGTCGGATTTGAGCGCACGCAACAGCTCCTCACCATCCATCAACGGCATGTTGATATCCGTGAGCACAATATCGACCCACTCGAGTCGCAGCAGATCGAGCGCCTCCTGTCCGTTGTTGGCCTCGAGGCACTTTCCCAACTCGATGCCGGTAAGCTCCAGAACCCGGCGAACGAACCGCCGCATGGCTGGCGAATCATCGACAATTAGCACGTTATAGGCCACTCGATACCCCTTTCAACGCCGCGGGCACAGTCATCTCCTGCTCCGCTGTTCCCGAGGTACGCAGCATCACCCTTCCGGTCGCGACCTCGATGCGCACAGTGCGCGAGGCCACTCCGCCAATCTCTTCCTTTCGCACCAGAACCCCTGCCTTCCAAAAGATCTTGCGCATCGCCAACTGGTTCTTCTTGCCAATATTGAAGGTGCCATTGGGATCTAGCATCTGCGCTCCGCCCGCGGCCATCACAATCAGCCGAGACTTCACGCCTCCCAACGCATAGGTCCGGTGAAACAGCTCCGGAATGCCGGTATCAGCGTACAGGAACGGCTTCAGCTTGGCCTTCGCCGGATCCAGGCTGGACTCCGGGAGCATGTAATGCAGCATCCCCGCCACCCGCGCGACCGGATCATGAATCATCACCGCAATGCACGATCCCAACGCATGCGTGACCAAAGTATCGTCCGGGTCATTGCTTACCTTGCAATCCCCAATCCCCACCACTTGCAAGCTCATCGTGCAACCTTCCTGGCCCCACGTCCAAACATCGGTTTACGATACGTCGCGGGCTCGACATAGTCGAGATCATGTTCCATCGTATTCAGATTCTCCGAGTGGCCGATCAGCAGATAACCTCCCGGCTCGAGATGCGCCGTCAGCCGCTGCACCAGCGCCTGCTGCGTCGGAGTATCGAAATAGATCATAATGTTGCGGCAGAAGATCACCGAAAAGATTGGCAGCGAGGAGAAGTTCCCCATCAGGTTCAGGTGCTTGAACTCGATCATCGCGCGCAGCTCCGGCTTCACGCAGTATGCCACCTCGCCCGGTCCCGTGCTGCGCAGCAGATAGCGCTGCAGCAACGGCATTGGCAGCCCGCGAAACCGCTCCGCCGCATAAACCGCGCGCTCCGCCTTGGCGAGCACGCGGGTGGAGATGTCGCTGGCAAGAATCCGAATCTCCGATGCATCCGTTCCTCCCAGTTCCTCGGCGATCGAGACCGCGATCGAGTATGCCTCCTCCCCGGTGGAACACGCCGCGCACCACACGTCAATCCGCCTCCGCCCCCGCAGCTGCGGAAGGATGGTCTTCCGCAGGAAACCGAAGTGCTGCGACTCGCGGAAGAAACTGGTGTGGTTCGTTGTCAGGTCGTCCACCATCGAGACCAGCGCCTCCCCACTGGCATCGCTCACCACATGGTCGTAGTACTCCTGGAAGGAGCGCAGGCCAAGGTGCCGAATCTTCTTCGACAGACGCGCCAGGACAAGTCCCTGCTTGCCCGCATGCAGGTCAAGCCCAAAGTCCTCATACGCCAGCTTGCTGATCTTCACGAACTCCGGCTCGCTCAGCCTCAGCCCATCGTCCTGTCGCACCGCCATACCTCCCGACATCCCCATCACGACCTACCCTGCGCTATGCCATCGATATCCAAAATCAACCCGACCCTCCCGTCGCCGAGAATGGCGCAGCCCGCAAGCCCCCGCACATCCTTGAACGTCTCGCCCAAGCTCTTGATCACAACCTCCTGCTTTCCAACCAAATCGTCCACAAACAGGCAAAACGGCCTTTCCTCGCACTCCACAACCACCAACATTCCCTCCACAAGCGCTCGCGAGCGCGGCTCGAGCCCGAACCGCGCATACAGTCGCACCACCGGCAGCAGCCTCCCGCGTACGATCGCCTTCTCTCCCTTGCCCTGGACCGTCGACAGCACCGACGGCTCGGGACGGAACATCTCCGTCACGGAGAATATCGGCAAAATGTAGCGATTTTCACCTACGGCCACGACCAAACCTTCAATAATTGCGAGCGTCAGCGGCAATTTAATGAAAAAAGTCGTGCCCCGGCCTGCCTCGGACTCAATATCGATGCGGCCGCGCATCTTCTGCACATGTTTGCGCACTACATCCATGCCGACGCCGCGGCCTGAGATGTCGGTGATCTTCTCCGCGGTGGAGAAGCCCGCCTCAAAGATCAACAGAAAGATCTCGTTGTCCGAGAGCTGCGACCCGGTCTTCACCAGACCACGCTCGACCGCCTTGGTGAGGATCTTCTCGCGGTCCAACCCGCGACCATCGTCCGCGATCTCGATCACGATCTGGCCGGATCGGTGATAGGCAGCCAGCCGAATGCGAGCGGTCGGGTCTTTGCCCGTCGCACCTCGCTGCTCCGGAGTCTCGATGCCGTGGTCGATCGAGTTCCGCACCATGTGCAGCAAGGGATCGGAGAACTGCTCCGCAATCGTCTTGTCCAGCTCCGTATCCTCCCCGCTGGTGACGAGCACGATCTGCTTGCCCTCCTTGCGCACCAGGCGCGCCGTCTTCTGAAACTGCAGCCCGATCGGCGCCATGCGCATGCTCGTCGTAATCCGCTGCACATCCGCGGTGATCCGGGTCAGCTGCGTCAGATCGCCCACCAGCCGCGAATCCTTGATGGCCGCCAGGTGGGAGTTATGGCTGATCAAGGTCGGCGCGATCACCATCTCGCCCACCATATTCATCAGATGGTCGAGCTTCGCCGTCTCGATGCGGACCGACGCCGCGTCGCTCGCTCGCCGTTCCTCACGCACGGGCAGCGAATTTCCCCCCTCCATCGGGCTGATGGCCGAAGACGCCGCCCTTCCCCGCAGGTTGATCACACCCTTGACGAAGACAGGCGTATGCGGAACCGGAGTCACCTCTTGAATCCCCATGATCTCGCGCACTTTCAGCACGCGCGCCCCGAACTCTTCGCTTCCGAGCCGGAAGATCAAATACTTCCCGGCGCGGTCTTCCCGAGGGCTGCCGGCTACCTGTGAGGACCCAATCAGTGCCGTGGGGAGCATGGACTCTTCTCCTGTCGCTTGCTAAGGGATCGCGGCACACTCCTCGGCGCCGTTCCAGTCCCTCATCGGCAGAGTCCCGGCTTTCCTTAGCGCGTCGTCCCTTCCCCTAGTGCGAAGCCCGTATACAGCGCCCCGAGCAGCTCTCCACTCTCCGAGAGCACCGGCTCATAGGCCGCTACAAACGGCTTGCCCAGCACATACACCGCGCCGAAATGACTCCGGCCCTGCCGCAGCCGTTCCATCGCGAGCCCTTTTGGATTCAGCACCGTTCCCGTCGCCCGCTGACCATCCGCCCGCTTCACATTCGTCGCCGCGCGGACCAACCGCTCGCCATCCCGCACAAAGAGCGTCGCCACACACCCTGTCCGGGCGTTTACCTGATCCACCCATCGGCTGCCATCGATGGCCTTGACCGATCCAAAATAAAGCCCCGGAATCTGCTCCGTCGGTACCGTTACATCGGGCATGGAGTAGCGTCCGCGCACGACCGCCGGCCCCGCCTGCGCGCACAGCCCATTCAGTATCTCGAGCCCAGCCCGCACCTTACTCTCATGTGCCCCGATGCGGCTCACCATGCTCTCCGTCGCCTGCCGCTCGGCCTCCATCGCCCGCGCCTTCTCCACATGCAACTCCGCCAGCCCCGAGTACAGCCGCGCGGTGCAGGCCACCATTTTCATGCTCATCTCGGCCGAGGCATCGGCCTCCTGCGTGCACTCACCCGCCAGATCGTCGATCTGCTTCACACTCGCCGCCACGCGCTCCACCGCGACGATCTGCTTGTCCGAGGCACTCGCCACTTCCGCCGACATGCTCTCCACCTCATGCATCGCGGTGCGAATCCCCTGGAACGATCGCTGCACCTCGAGATTCTGTCGGATGCTGCTCTCCACCGCCGCTTTCCCCACCTGCATGGAGCGTTCGGCAGCCTTAGCACTCGCGCTCATCCGCCCAATCTTCTTGCCAATCTCGGTCGTCGACGCGCTGGTCCGGTCCGCCAGCAATCGAATCTCGCGCGCAATCACGCTGAATCCATCCCCGGCCTTCCCTGCATTCGCCGCCTCGATCGCGGCATTCAGTGCCAGCAGATTCGTCTGCCGGGCGATCTCGCCCACCGTCAGGACGATGCGGTCCACCTCCGCCATCCGTTCCGCGAACTCCTGCATCAACTGGGCGCTCGTGCTCACCGTCTGCGCCATCTCCTGCATGGTGCGTGTGGTCGCCTCCATGGTCTCGTTGCCAAGATCCGTATCATGCGCTACCGCGCCGGTCCGTGCCGCCGTCTCGCGACTGTTCGCTCCGCTCTGCTCGGCGGCCAGCCGGATCCGCTCCTCCATCTGTCCCACATCGACGATGCGTGCACGCTGCTCGTTCGACTTCTTCGCCCCCTCCATCGAGGTCACCACCAGCGATCGGCTCAGCCGCGCAATCTCCTGCGCCGCCTCCAGCAACTCCCGCATCGCCGCATGCTTGTCGCGCCTGCCCCGCCTCCTTCCATGCAGAGGACGATGCCCCGTGGCGTTCGTTGCAATACCCCGACCAGCCAAGAAGCCCAAGCCAGAGCCAGGACAAGCGACTGCCTTGTCCCGGCCGACAGGAATACCGAAGATTCGCATAACGGCTCTATCGGCACACGCCACCCGATTTCAAGCGGGGCGCAGGTATTTTCAACGAGGAGCAAACTGATACTCAGACCGCCTACGCTTCCACTAGGCTCCGTTCCGAGAGCGTCTTCAGCGTGTCCTTGCTCAGCGGTCGCTCATGCAGCAGTAGCTCCGCCGCCCGCACTCGCGCGTTGGCATGGAACCAGCGCTGGAAGACGTTGTCGCGCAGCAGATTTGTAACCGCCAGCAGACTCATTCCCTGATGGTGCGCCATCCACGACCGCACCAGCTCCGGCTGCTGTCCCTTCGCATCCCGGCCCTGGGTATAGTCGGCAGCTTCGTAGAAGCCGAACGGCCCCACCCACCCCATCGCCGCCATCTTGCGCAGATTCGCAATCGCTTCGGTCCGCAGCAATGGCAACGCGAGGAATGTCGCGTACGGCGCGATCACCGGACCATCCTCCGCCCCATACTTCAACGCCAGCTTCGGAATCCCCCAGGCCTGGTATCCATAGCGCCCCAGTTCATCCATAGAGGCAAATCCCGACTCCGAGATGCCCCACGGAATCCCGCGCACATGCTCGCTCTGAATCAGCGCCGCCGCCTCCAGCGACTGCGCAATCAGCGTGTCGGGGAAGGTCCGCATCCACAGCGCCGGCATCAGGTACTCGAACATCGTGCCCGTCCACGAGAGCAGGCACGGCCGTCCCTTCACCAGCACATGCGAGCGGTCCAGCTGGAACCACGACTTCTGCGGAATGTCGTTCTTCGCCACCGCCAGGAACGACGCGATCCGCGCCTCCGAGGCCAACAGGTCGTAGCACGCCGAGTGCAACTCGCCGCTCTTACCGTCATACCCGATCGACAGCAGCTGCCGCTCCTCCACGAGCAGGAAGCCGTACTCCATCGCCTCGGCATTTCTCTCCGCCAACGCCGCAATCGTCGCGACATCCACCTCAAGCCGCCGCAGCCGCTCGCTCGCAGCCGGCAACAGCGCTCTCAGAGCCTCGATCGCCCGCGCCTGCTCGGATCCCTGCGCGACGTTCTTCACCGCCGCCGTCAGGCGCTCCTCCAGCTCGGCTACGTACGCGACCGCATTCTCCAGCGTCGGCACCCCGTACAGCGGAGCCTCGTCCTTCGTCGGCAGCCCGTCCACCGAGAACGCAATGTCGAACTGTGGCAGCAGCCACGGCACATACTGCTCCGCATAGGAGGCCAGCGCAGCCTCGCGACGTCGTAGCTCGCTCGCCGGCCAGGCAAGATCCGCGGCATCTGCACCCGCACCGCCGCGTGTCTCCAGCAACTCCCGTACGCGGGACCGCAAAGACGACCTCGCGGGCACGCCAGACCTTGGAGCGCCATATCGCGTAGCCCCGTTCTTCTTCGTCTGCTGCGGACTCGCCGCCTCGCGCACCAGCTCCAATCCTGCGAAGGCCTCCATCTCGAGAAGCGGCCGCTTCCGCAGATCCAGCGCCCCCGTGTGCAGCGTATAGAAGCCCGCGGCCAGGTTGCCGCTATCCACCGCCGACACCGTATACGGCGGAATCGCCGCCAGCGTCTGTATGTCATACCAGTTGTAGATATGCCCACGCTGCTTCTCGAGCTTGTCGTAGGTCCCCAACGTGCCCAGCGACGCCTCAGCAAACTCCGGCAGCGTCAGGAATCCAAACTCATAGGCCGCCTGCCGCGCATTGAACAACATGCCCAGGTTCGTCGGCGACAGCTTCAGCACCTGGTGCATCCCCTGCTCTTCCACGTTGTCCGGAATCAGCCAGTGGTTGCGCGCGTCTCCAAACTCCGCGAAGTAATGCCAGATCGTCAGCGCCTGCTGCTTCAGGAACGCGATATCCGCCGGCCGCAGCGGCGCCTCACGCTGCGCTGGCGGCGAGTTCAGCCACTTCGAGATCAACGGAGCGCAGGCCCACAACACCAGCACCGGCGCCGCAGCAGCCAACGCCCGCCGATGGTGCCACGCCAGCAGCGCCGCAATCGCCAGCGAAACCACCGGCGACAGCCGCAGATACCAGTCCAGCGGTGTCTTCTTCGCAACGCCCGCCTCCGCCTGCGCCGCCGTCTCCCACTCCAGCATGTGCTTGCCCGAGATGAACCGCCGCGCCATCGAACGGAAGATCGCATCCAGCGACAGCAGCATGTGGTGCGGCAGGAACGCCAGGTTCAGCAGCGTCAACCCAGCCGAGTTCCAAAGCGTCTTGAAGCCGTCGCGTGCCGCCGGCACGCTGAGCTTCAACAACGCCCGTCCGAGGTCGAAGCCCAACTGCACCAACGCCGGCAGAAGCAGCAGAACCAGCGTCGCCGCCGTCCAGTACAGCGGGCCGCCGGTCAACACAAACCAACCCGCCACCAGCAATAGGAACGTCACCGGCTCAATCAAACTCCGCCGCAGGTTATCGAAGATCTTCCAGCGCGAGATCGTGCTGATCGGATTCTCCACCAGCCGTCCCTCTTCATCCGGCACCTGGCTGAAGATCCACTGCGCAATCTGCCAGTCGCCACGCACCCAGCGATGCTTCCGCCGCATATGCGCCGAGTAGTGCGACGGGTAGTCGTCGATGATCTCGATGTCCGTCACCAAACCGGCTCGCGTATACGCGCCCTCGATCAGGTCATGCGACAGCAGCGAGTTCCGCGGAAAGCGCTTGTCCAGCACCTGGTGCAGCACGCTGACCTCATAGATCCCCTTGCCCGCGAAGATGCCCTCGCCAAACAAATCCTGGTAGACATCCGAAACCGCCCGCGTGTAGATATCGAAGCCCGTCTCGCCCGAGTACAGCGCCGCCATCCGCGACCGCGATGCCGACGACACACTCACACCCACGCGCGGCTGCAGAATCCCGTAGCCCTTGGTCACCACCCGCATCTTCGGATCGATGATCGCCTGGTTCAACGGATGCGCCAGCGTTCCAATCATCCGCGCCGCCGTCCCGCGCGGCAACTGCGTATCGGAGTCCAGCGTGATCACGAACCGAATATTCTT
>OUNK010002535.1_pt1 | contig 11793 bp, 12 predicted proteins | sample 1755341 | NCBI WGS metagenome assembly OUNK01 (sample SAMEA3914788, study PRJEB12502) | metagenome | biome: forest; material: soil | place: Canada | collected 2011-07-03 | depth 0.1 m | reverse complement strand
TGGAAAATCTCGGCTATAGCTTCCCCGATTTTCCGGTGCCCTCGGGCCATTCAATGAATTCCTTCCTGCGGGAACGTGTCCTGGCAGGGGCCCGGGAACGGTACGGCTCCATCACCGCCTCCATTCAAGCCCAGCTCGATAAGGAACTCGATCTGATCGGTCGCCTTGGCTTCGAAGGGTATTTCCTGATCGTCTGGGATATCGTCAATTTTGCCCGAGCCCAAGGATTCCTGATCCAAGGACGGGGTAGCGCTGCCAATTCGGCCGTCTGCTATAGCCTCGGTATCACCGCGGTCGATCCGATTGGCCAGAAGCTCCTTTTCGAGCGATTCCTCAGTGAGGGCCGGACCAGTTGGCCCGACATCGATCTCGATCTTCCGTCGGGAGATCGACGGGAGGCGGTCATCCAAGAGGTCTTCCGCCGCTACGGAAAACATGGTGCCGCCATGACGGCGAACGTCATCACTTATCGGGGACGAAGCGCCATGCGGGAAATCGGAAAGGCGCTTAATTTTCCGGAAGATGTATTGAAGCGGTTCTCCGACCTCTTTGCCTCGGGTGATTTCGAGCACACCCTCGATCTGGAAAATCAACTCGTCCAGGCAGGCATTCCCCGTGCCCATCCCCGCTTTGCGGTGGTGAGCCGCCTCTATCAAAAGATCTATCGGCTGCCGCGGCACCTCGGCCAGCACTCTGGCGGCATGATCATCAGCCAGGGACGGCTTGATCGGGTGATGCCACTGGAGAACGCCACCATGCCGGGCCGGGTCGTTGCCCAATGGGACAAGGACGATTGCGAGGACTTGGGCATCGTGAAAGTCGATCTCCTCGGCCTTGGCATGCTCGCCGTGATGCAGGACGCCATCGAACTGACCCACCAGCGTGGCAGGGGAGTCGAGTTCTACCAGATTCCCAAGGACGATCCCGAGACCTATCAGCTCCTTCAACGGGCCGATACCATCGGTACCTTTCAGGTCGAGTCCCGGGCACAGATGGTGACGCTGCCCCGCATGCGGCCGGAAAACTTCTACCATCTCTGCATTGAGGTCTCGATCGTCCGCCCGGGTCCGATCGTCGGAAATCTGAAGCATCCTTATCTAGCCAGGCGAAACGGCGAAGAAGAGGTCGAATACATCCATCCCGATTTGAAGGAAACGTTGGAACGGACCATGGGGGTGCCGTTGTTTCAGGAGCAGATGCTCAAGATGGCGATGGTCATGGCTGACTTCACCAGCACCGAGGCCGACGAACTGCGGAAGGCGCTTTCCTTCCACCGCTCCGAAGAGCGAATGAAGAAGGTTCTCGCCAAGATGGAGGCGCGAATGATCGACAAGAAGATCGAAAAGGGGGTTAGGGACCGTGTTCTCCAGGCATCGGGGAGCTTTGCCCTTTATGGCTTCCCGGAAAGCCATGCGATTGGTTTCGCCATGATCGCCTATGCCTCCTGCTGGTTGAAGGTTCACCGTGCGCCCGAGTTCTATACCGCGCTGCTCAACAACCAGCCAATGGGCTTTTACAGCCGAGGAACCCTGATCCGGGACGGAAAGCAGCGAGGCGTCAAGTTTCGGCCCGTTTGCGTGCTCCGCTCGGACTGGGAATGCCGGATCGAGGAAGACGCCTCGATTCGGCTGGGGTTCAACCAAGTCTCGGGCGTCCACGCCGCGAAGGCGGGCCGGATCGTTCAGGAACGCGCCTGCCACCCCTTCCAATCATTGGCCGATCTCCTGCACCGCGTGCCCCTCAACAAGGCCGAACGACGCATCCTGGCCAAGATCGGGGCCTTGAACGGACTTTCCGAACACCGCCGGACCGCCCTCTGGAACGTCGAGGGGATTTTGGAGGAGGACGATCTCTTTGCAGTGGCCGAGAATGGAGAGGAAAATGCGCCGCTGGAGCCAATGACGGCGACGGAGCGATTACAGGCTGATTTCGAGGGAACCGGCGTCACCACCGGACCTCATCCCATGGCATTATTGAGAACCAGCGTCCCTCACGTCACCCGGGCGATAGACTTATGGAAGGGGAGGCACGGCCAAGCGGTGACCATTGCTGGAATGGTGATCTGTCGCCAGCGTCCTGGAACCGCCAAGGGACATGTCTTCATTTCCTTGGAGGACGAGACCGGGGTCTCGAATGCCATCGTGCGGAGCGAGCTGTTCGAAAAGCTGCGGCTAGTCATCACCCATGAGCCTTTCCTTGAAATCGAGGGCACGCTTCAATTATTGGAGGGAACTGCCTCAATTCTGACCCGTGATGTGCGTGGCATCTGCTCCCCGATCGAGGCCCGCTTCCAAAGCTATGATTTCCATTGATTCAGGTTCTCCGGATTCGGGGAAGTCGTCTTCATAACGTAGCAGGCTAATTCTTCTCCCAATTTCCAGTAAGTTTTTGAGAGAATAATTGGCCTGTATTAAGCATTTTTGGCGTGGAGTCCGGGCGATGGTATCGAGAGATCATTTGATGAAAAATCCTGAAATCGAAGCAATTGTAAATGAAACGCTACGTCAATTCGACATGGGAAGTTTGCCTCCGGCAACAATGGAACAGCTCGTTCGAGATGTTGAATCCAGATTGAAAGCCGACGCAGTTAGGTGGGTCCGCGAATGGATAATGCTGTTTGCCGTGTCCAAGGCACTCATCCCGTTGCCTTCAGCTAACGCTTATCGGTCGAGCTCGATCACTGCCGCGGCGGCGATACCTGATAAAAATCAGGTTCCGCCCACCGTCAATCCGCTGGTTGGCAAAGCCGCTTTGCGGCCAGTCGAATTCGCCGCCATATTCGGAAAAGGAAAAATGTGGGCTTATCGTTTGATTTATAAAGGGGCGGTTCGGGTTATCCAAAATTGTGGGGAGTTCCGTATCCCGGTTTCCGAGGTTGATCGCTTGACACAGAAAGCGCAGCCTTACACAGGACGGCATTCGCGGCGCGGTCGCACGCCAAAGCCAAAGCCGAAGTGCGAAGGGGGCTCTCCTTAATCTGGAAAAAGGGCTCCGAACTCATCGATCATGGTTTCGCGCTCAACGAGGATTTTTCCCGATTTTAATTAACTATTTCGCAAACGACTGTTACCGGGTATTCTCTTGGTATGAGTCTCTCCCAATTGACGTCGGCGCATCTGAAAAAGGCGGCAAAGCTTATCTCAAAGAAGGATGGCTTCCTCGCCAAAATCAAGGTTATCGAGAATGAGCTGGAGTCCTTGATCGGTGGAACCGTGCCCGATTCTGAAAAGAGGCCTCGGAAGAAACGGCGCAAGATGAGTGCCGCTGCCCGCGCCAAGATCGCTACTGCCCAAAAGAAGCGTTGGGCGACTGCTAAGGCCAAGGGGCCGAAACCTCCAGAGCCGAAATAAGCAGGCTCTCATTGGGAAGCCCCCCTGGGCTTGGCAGGCTGGATGATCAACTCCCCAAATTGCGCTTTGGGAAGGAGGGCATGATTGACGCCGCCGTTATAAGTCTTGATCGCCTTGATCCGAAGCCCCTTGAAAAGTCGGCGATTGAAGGGGCTGTCATCCAAGGTCAATAGCCATTGCCCTTTGATCCCTTCGACTCGTTCCCGAAATGCGGAAACCTGTTCCTCGTTCCAACCCTCATATGAGCTTGGGTCAGAATTGAGATAGGGAGGGTCCATGAAAAAGAACGTCTCCGGGGCGTCGTAAAGCTTGATGCACCGCTCGTAGGAGAGATTCTCCACCATTACCCGGTCCATGCGTGCGTTGAAGGCCCGCAATGCCTCGGTAATTCCGGCACGGGAGGCACTGGCGCCGCCACCCCCTTTTCGGCAAACGCCGAAGCTCGTCATCTTCCCGGCGAACGAGATCTTGTTTCGGATCAGCCACCGAGCGGCACGCTGAATCTCCGTCAGGCCGGGTTGGGCGATAAAATCCTCCAGGTTCTTCCTCGAATTGAGTACCCACTCAATCTCATCCAAGAGGGCCGGAAGATGATATTGAACATTCCTATAGAGACAGACCAACGAACCATTGAGATCATTGACCACCTCAAGGTCGCTGCGCTCCTTGGCCAGGAGAACCGCCAGGCCGCCAGCGAACGGCTCGCAATAGCAGACGTGCTTCGGGATCAAGGGGAGAAGATGTTTCAGGAGGCGGCTCTTGCCGCCGGACCAGCGTAAAATGGGCCGGACGCGTTTCATCGGGTTTCTCCTTCCTGTTCGACTGGTATCCTGCCGTGATTTTTGAACCGCCAGTATTTGACGATCGCATTCGATGCCCGGCCCAGCCATACGGTGTCCTCCCGCAGTTGTTGCAGCTCATGCATGGAAAAATACTTGGAACCGGTTCGAGCCGGGGCTCCGAGCGGTTTCAGCAACTTGACCGCAATCAGAATCGGGATTTCCCGCGGCAGAAAGCCCAGCAGCCATGCGGCTTCTTCGACGTTCACCCGCGCCGGAGGGTGGCGCAGATTCAAAAATTGCTGCTTTTCGGGACTCGTAGGCGGACCTCGTTTGCTACCGCCACTAAATCATAAATGGTCTTCCGTTCTCCACGGCTACTTGTGGCTACTTCTGGCTACCGCTGTTCCCTTTGTATGGCATGGGGTTATGGAAAATTGGAAAAGCTGTGATAAATTTGGGGTATGCTCGCGCTGACCTCCACATCAGTGAAGATGTCACCCGAAAGACGGGCACGACTAAAGAAAGCGGCCCATAGGGTCGGATGTTCGGTCAATCTGTTCATGACCCAAGCGGTTGACTCCCTCCTGGACATGGCGGAAGAACCGGATTACATCCGCATCCCGAAGTTCCTGGTATTGATTCGAAGCGCACATGCGTACGAAGCCGAACCACCACAAATCCCCGCTCCCGGCAGTCTGATCCTGCTGGAGTGGCAATCCTGGTGGTAGGCGTAACGAGACATCTGCACGCAAATATCTTCAGAGCATCTGGCCGTGGGGCTCGCCCTCAAAAATAAAAAGCAGGGATGGACGACGCTGGAATGCGAACTGCAGGGAATGCCTTCACTCCCGGGCGCACCTCCGTTGTCATTTATCGACGTTCAGAAAGAGAGCATCCCAGGAACAGCGCAGCGCCTTCTTCAGCCGGACGGCGACGTTGACGGTGGGATTTTTGGTCCCCGCCTCGATTTCCTGAATGAACCTGCGGCTCAGGTCGGCTTTTTCAGCCAATTTCTCTTGGGTGAGATGTGCCTCGGTCCGCAGGCGGCAGACGTTCTTGCCGAAAAGGACGTTGGGAGACGGCTTCACCCCAGAGATAATGCCGTTCCATTTCGGGTTGAAAGCGCGCTATGGCGCGCTTTCTTATTGCGCCCTCTCCAAGGGAATTCTAATCTGATTTTCCATCATCCGAGGTGGCTATTTTCTCCCATCTTCGGGAGAAGGATGTATGGGAATTTCATCAGAAATAGGATATGCTTTTATTAGAATATGAGCAAAAAGGCACAGATTGATCCTCCCTTCTCGGAAGCGACTCGGGAAAAAATCCGGCTGATCGCCGCAAAGATGAAGTGTTCGGAGGAAGAAGTGATCCTGCGATTAATGGATTCTTTCCTCGAATTAATCGACCACCCCGAAAAAGACGAATTGGGAGACTTTGCGAAAGAGGCTCGGAAGATCTTGCGCAAGGCCAAGACTAAGCGTCTTTAAGAGACGCAGCAAGCATGGTTGATCAAGTTAATTCATCACGCGGTGCGTGATGCTCAGCCCAAATAAGAAATGAAATGGTGGGCGAGAATAATCCCAAATAAACACCCTGGAGCCAAAACTACCAAACAACCGCCGCCACCAATTTTGTCCGAAGCCCCTCCACGAGTAGAAGGAGTGGATTGGCCTCGGCTTTTAAACCAATTATCTTGTTTTTCGGTGGGTGGCTCATCTCTCCAGGACATAGAGGATTTTTGCTTGGAAAGCTAAAAGGTCAAAGTTATTTAACAGCCGCTTGCACATAATCTGCTCCAGATTGCTTCCACGCCATGCGGGAAAACGGCATCCTGGATATGTTCAAATGAGGATCAGGCGTAGGGCATTAACGGCTCAAAGTTATATTCACTCCCAATGAGGCGATAAAAAGAATCGAGCTTTGTCTGATTCTCTTTTTGATTTAACCGATAAGGACCGCTATTGGAGTTTATAGAAATCCGGCCCATATATTCCGGCGTCGGTTGACAGGCAGATGCGGAAATATCGGGAGGTGGCCAAGTAAAATTCATGCTTTTTCTTCCGTTGCGCAAGGCTGCAGCAATCCGATGAAGGCCATCAATTACATCATAACCCCAAATCACTAAATCATCGGTCCCACGCCTTTTGAACGGAGCAAACGCTACTATTGCAGGAAGGTCCGACACCTTGCTTGGGATGTTGGAGACATTCAGTGTGCGGGCCGATCCGCCGGCCATCAGTCGTGAATTGTTCTCTTCGAGAACGAAATCATTTAAAGGGCACTCAAGTACGGGACAGGCGTGTTTCTGTAGATGCACTTTAATGAAATCCACATTAAAATTGCATGTGTCACCCAAAAATCTTTCCGGTTCGGGAAATCGATTGTGCCACCACTTGAAATCAGAGGAATGCATTTGCATTGGAGTCAATCGGGGCGATGCGGGAGTGATCCAAAAAGTTGCCTCTTACCTTCTACCGCGAGTTAACGACGTTCTTCCCTTTCCAGAAGAATCTTAGTCCGCGTCGTAGAAAGCCATGCGTCCGTATTCTTGTAGTCCAATCCCTTCAATGCCCTACCGGAAAGACGGGCGACTTCCTCTAAACTCACCACAGTGCTTTCCAGTGAGGTATAGACGGCGGCACGCACCAGGGCTGCATCGGGACCGCAAAGAATGAAATCGTAAGGATCCTGCGTAATGGCATACGCCATCAGGTCACGCTCTCCGGCATCCATCCTCACGTTGGGCGTTCTTCTTAGAAGCTCCGCCCGCATCTTGTCATCTACGGCGTGAGGTGCTGCCGCCAATTGAGCAAGGAGCACTTTGATATCAATGGGGACATGACCAGGCGCATACCCCCCTTGTCCACATTCCTTAAAGCATTCTTCCACGGTTTCGACCGAGAAGTGGTTATGAACCGACGTCCAGCATTTGAGCTTGTGACAATCAATAATAGACACGGCATCCACCAGCAAGCGCTTCTTGCTCATGAGACATCACTTGCTGGGAATTCCCTCGCGGTCGAGACCGTAGGAGTGGAAAAGATCCTTTAATCCGTCGCGCCCGATCCCAAGCAATTTTCCAACATAAGACAACGACATGTGGCCAGCCTCCACGGCCTCGTAGAGAAGGTCGACGAACTTTTTTGAAAAGAGATTCTGGACCTTGCGGCTTTCACCCTTCCAAGGCAACCGCTCGATTTCGGCGCCGCAATTGTTCTGTACCATTCCCAAGGCAACCAATCTCCAATACAGCGCGCTCACCGACACCTTAAATATGGGGGCCGTGGCAACGAGCCACTCTGGGAGCGTGCGGTCACCTCGCTGGGCATAAGCCGCTTGAACAGATCGGCGCGGCATAAGCAGAGCACCCGCAAAGTTGTCGGCTAAAGCCTCCACTCTAGATCGCCGGGTGGGGTTCATCGTGATCTGTTCGATACGGCTGGGTGGCATCGCTTGCCACGTCAGAAGATGAAAAAGTTCGTGCGCCAAATCAAAGTTGCGGCGCCCCTCGCCCTCTTCGCGATCGATCAAAATGGTTCCAAATTCCTTAATCCAGCAGGCGGCCCCTGAAATCCCGTGGGGGGTATCTACGTAGAGCACGAGGATATTCAGCTTTTGTTCGACCTGGGAGGCTAGGTTTTCAGCGGGATATGGCCCCAATTGCCATTCCTCGACGATTTCTTCGGCCGCTTCCCACGCGTCTTCGTAGAGACTGCGGTTATCTAAGGGGATGCTTTCAGAAAAGGGGACACAACGCTTGCTCTGAAGGCGACTCGCTTCGCGCCAAGCCGCAATCCAACGAGAGGCATTGGTTTCGTAGGAGTCGAGCGTTTCAGGTTCCGCTGTTGCTCGCCATGAAAATTTGCCTTCTCCCACTAGTAGGGTGGGATCGACAAAAAAATCGACCTCCTTTTTGAAGATGCGGCCCAAATGGACTAATTCCTCAGACGTTACTTCACGCTCTCCATTCTCAATGGCGGAAACGGTTTGAGCGCTCTTAAGACCGAGCTTCTCCGCCAAAGTGGTCTGATTCATTTTCGCCTGATCGCGGAGATAACGGATGCGATGAGCAATCCGGCGACGCTGCTCAGATTGTTCTTTTTCAAGGAAAGTCATGGAGGCGGATATTGCTGAACAAATGACAAGCGGCAAGGCATTTCTTTAAATTCCCATTTTTAAGGATACATCAACTCAGCCTGAAGTCGATGCCGCAAGTGGTTAATGTGTATTAAATTAATTTGCGACGAACTTCCCAATACGGAAGAAGATATCTCAAGGCTGCCTACGCAATTTGCCCGAGCAAGTTAGGAAGTCCTTAGCTTCCCACTTCATGAAAGAGAAGATGCATCTTGGCCGGATCGACTATCAGATGTCCTGTTGCCATGGCAGCAGCGTTTCCAATTAAGTAATCCGCAATCGGGGCGCGGATGTACTTTTCCATCGCGTCCCGCAGTGGGCGGGCGCCGAGATACTTGTCGAACCCCTTTTGGATCAGAAAGGTCAGCACACCCTCGTCGAACTGGATATCGTGCCCTCGCTGAGCCAGAAATTCCCGCTCCCGGTCCAGATTGAGCCGGGCAATCTCCCATTGGATCGGATAGGAAAGCTTATTGAAGACCAGCTTGGAACTGATCCGCCCGAGGAACTCGGGCCGGAATGCTGCCGCTACCTGGGCGAGGACATACTTCTCGATCTGGGTGAAATTCAGGTGTTTGGCCCGCAGGATGTCGGCGGTACCGATATTCGAGGTGAAGATGATATAAAACCGGGAGAGATCGAAGGTCCGCCCGGTTCCGCACGTCACCCGCCCGGCATCCAAAATCTGCAGGAACACATCGACCACGAATCGGTGTGCCTTTTCGATCTCGTCGACCAGGAGGATTCCCTCAGAATACCGCGAGAGAAGATCCCCCAGCCGCCCCAGGCCCCCCTTCTCGTCTCCGATGAAATTCTTGATGGCGTCCTCCGACGAGAACTCCGACATATCGAGCCGGAACGGCTCCTCCTGATCGTAAAGACTTCGGGCCAGCATCCGCGCCAGCTCCGTCTTCCCCACCCCGGTCGGTCCGATAAAGAGGAACGAGCCCTTCGGCCTCCCCGGCGTCGCCAGTCCCGATTCACCGATCTTCACCCGCTCCACCACCTCGGGAATGACGCGATCCTGTCCGCGGATTGCTGCCCGGAGGGTAGCGTCCAAAACGCGGAGGCGATCGATATGGGGGGAAAGAGCCATGGGTTTAGGCCGTCAGAGCCGCTTGGTGGATGGTATCGACGTAAGACCCGGCAGCGCGCAGTTTCGCGGTCACGGCAGGATCGTAGGGCTGTCCATCGACCGTGATCGGCCCGGCGGGCTTCGGCCCCGTCATCTTTTGGGTAAAGCTGGTGAACGGCAGAACCGTACGTTGGTACCCCTTCTCGCAGTGGCGGAGGATGCATTCCGAGCCATTCCGCCGCTTCTTCAGATTGCGGAGAACATGGGGTTTGATAAATGGTTCCTCCTTCTCCTGATACGACCGCGAAGTCGAAAATCCATCCCGTTGCCGGGATACCGTCCTGGAAATCTTCTCTAGCGTCCGCTCGCCGATCCGTTTGGACAGGACCTCCGCGTCTTCCTGGTTCGTCTGGCAAAAGGCGATCTCGTTTCCGAGGTTATCGACCAGGGTATTCTTGATGTCCCGCCCCAGCGGCGGAACAAACGACCGCTCCGTCTGCGTCGAAAAGATGGCGCAGCCCTTCGCTTCCCGGACTTGATCGACCTGGTTATGATCAGCCATCCCCAGTTCCGATTTTGTGACGACGCGCTGCCCCTCATCGGCCCACAGGACGCTCAAATTCCGCTGGGCCAGTTCCTCCTCGCTCAGATTGAACCGGCTCTTGATGTGGGCGTACCATGCGATCTTCATCAGCGTATTCAAAAAGCCACGCTCTGCATCGAACCGTTGGGGAATCGAGCAGCAGAAAATCTTCCCCCGGTCCGTCATCGAAAAATCGACCGTGCTCTTTGGCTGTCCAAAGACCGCCGCCACATCGGGATGCTGATAGAAGAAAAGAATATTGAGGATCGTCGAGCGGACGCCGGAAAGCTCCTCCTCGGCCAGGGCAAGAAACTTCTCCGTGAAATGGTTGAAATAGACCGCCCCCTCGTCCGTATCCAAGGAGCGCAGGCGATCCATGTACTGGTTCATGCGGGGCGGCGAAGTCAGGAAGGCGAAGACTGTCGGCAGGGTGGGGATTTCCCCGAGCAACCGGACGGCATCGATCGCCATGCCGATGTGGAGCTTGGCTTGCTGGGCGAAGTGATCCGAAGAGCCGCCTTCCCCGACCGCGCCACGGGCCTGGGCCACGTCGGTCAGGAGCTGGGCATAGCTCGAACCGGGAATGAGACCATTCTCCAGCCAATTGAAGACATAGGGCGGTTTCCAATCGAGCGGGGCATTGTCGGGCCGGATCTGGAGCAGCACCACGTCCTTTTCGCGCCCAAAATGAGCCGCCATCTTGATCAGCATCCGGTAAAAGAGGCCCTTCTGGTCGATGCAGAGCCCGCCCCAGCCGGGGACATTGAGGAAGAGCTGTGCCATGATGTTGGCGATACCCGCAGCGGTCTTTCCCGAGCCGGTCCGTCCGGTGATGAGCCAGTTCCGGCAAAAATCTTCCAGGTTCCAGGTCAGAGAACCCAGCCGGACGATCACGTCGGAATCGGCTTTCATTTGGTCGGACGAGCGGAGCAGGAGCGTGGAGAGCGCGGCGGCAGTCCCTGCTGCGATGGCTTGGTCGATAAAACGGTCGGTGAAAAGAGACGAGCCGACATATCCGGCTCCGGCGGCCATGCTGACCGTTCCCAGCGATGCCAGATGGGAGGGAAGACGCGGATTCATGGCCGTTTATCGGTTTTGGGAGCGGAGGAATGCATTGATCGCCTGCCCGATGAGAAACGGGATCTGCGGGACGACCGCATTGCCCAGGCCCTTGAGACTGTCCACCCGATAGGGAATCCCATCAGCCACTCGACCCACAGGGGGTTCAGCGAGCCACCAACTGGGGATTGCGTGCGCCCACCTTTCGTAGTCGAGGACGTGGACAGGCTCATCTTGACCGCGTAGGGAAGAGTCAATCCGCGGTCGCCAGGGTTTCCCTGACCGGGTTGGCAGGCTCGCGGCGTGGGCCACAGTCTCACGAAGGTCTGCAGGTTCAATCCTCCCTTTCGTCCCTGCGTTCCCGCCCCCGTGCTGCAGTTCGCGTGTGGGGTGGGTATCATTCCCACTGGTCCCGGACACCGGGCCGCCCAATCGTTGAGGTTCCGACCGCCGTGCTTGGTTCCGTACCGTCCGACCCGCTTCGGATTTCCCTTGGCAGCGTCGTGGGCCTGCGGCGTCGGCCACATTTTGACCCAGGAATGGAGCGTGTCCGGTCGTCCCCGGTGCCGTCCGCTGTCGAATTCGGCGCGAGGCGTCGGTACCAGGGGTGACCACATCCCTTTCTCCGCTGCCCGGACCTGCATCTGCAGGTCGGACAAGCAGATCCCCATCCGATTGCCCCGCGCCACGCTTTCCCGCTTCCGCTCGAGAAACCGTTCCGGAGTGCCGTTGGCAGGCTGGGCTACGGGCGTGGCCCACAATCCAGAGCCTCTCCCGCCGATGACACGCGCCAACGGCGCAAGCCGG
>OUNK011146197.1_pt1 | contig 11821 bp, 8 predicted proteins | sample 1755341 | NCBI WGS metagenome assembly OUNK01 (sample SAMEA3914788, study PRJEB12502) | metagenome | biome: forest; material: soil | place: Canada | collected 2011-07-03 | depth 0.1 m | reverse complement strand
GCGCTCGTACTTCGCCACCGGCACGCAGCTGCAAGAGATGTACATCACGCCTTCGCTGCTGAGTAAGGATGATTGGGACATGCTGGCCGAAGCGGCGAAGTGGTCGCGTGCAAATGCGGATGTATTGCGCGATACGCACTGGATTGGTGGTGATCCAGGAAGGTTGGATGTTTACGGTTGGGCGTCATGGTCGCCGAAGAAGGCGATCGTCACCTTGCGCAATCCGGATTCAAAACCGCAGACGGCAGTGATAGATCTGCAACGTCAGTTGGAGCTGCCGAAAGACGCCGCCCGTGGTTTCAGCGTACGCGATGTCTGGAAGACCGGCGGCAACCAGGTGCCGCAGCAGCTGGATGCCGATCATCCCGGCGTCGTGCAACTCGCACCGTTCGAAGTGTTGACGCTGGAGCTGACGCCGCTGTCGCAATGAAGGAGAAAGTTGCATGTTCGATCCGTCACGACGGAAGTTGATAAAGGCGGCGGCGTTGTTGCCGCTAGCTTCCTCGGTTGCGCGAATTGCCACCGCAACCGATTTGTTGTCGGGCGCGCCGGTGCAGGCTACTTTCGCTGTGCAGCCCGAACAGCGTGGGCGCCTTGTCAGTGACACGCTGGCAGGGCTCAGCTACGAAACGTTGCAGCTGACGGATCCGGCCTTCTTCTCTGCAGATAACCATGCGCTGGTGCAGCTGTTTCGCCAGTTGAATCCACAGGGCGTGTTGCGCATTGGCGGCAACACCAGCGACTACACGGTGTGGAGCGAGTACCGCGAAAAGCTACCCATACAGCATGTGCGCAAGGATGGGCCACAACGCACGTACGTGCTTCATCCAGAGTCGCTGCATGCGCTGGCCGGCTTTCTGCGCGCGACCGGCTGGAAGTTGGTATTCGGCGTCAATCTCAAGATTGGCGTGTCTGCTATGGCGGTGCAATTGGCGCAAGCCGTACAGCGTATTGTCGGCGACGCGTTGCTGGCCGTGCAGATCGGCAATGAAGCGAACAATTTCGAACCTAACTATGACGCATTCGATGCCGTGTGGACGCCGTATGCTAGAGCGATCCGCGCAACCGGTATTCCCATTGCTGGGCCCGACACCGGTGCGAATACCGATTGGGTGATCGATTACGAAAAACAGTATGGCGCAGAGAACGTCTTTCTAAGCCGCCATTACTATCGGGACGGGGCACCCAACGGCTCGATTCCGAATTTGCTCGCGGCGGATACGGATTTCTATGCGGAAGTCGAGCAAATCATGAGCGCGGCGGATGCGGCACATCTGCCGTTTCGACTCAGCGAGGCCAACTCTTACTACTCCGGTGGTCGCGACGGCGTCAGCAATGTATTCGCGTCGGCGTTGTGGGGCGCGGACTTTATGCTCGCGCTGGCGCAGCGAGGCGTGGCTGGCATTAATTTCCATGGCGGTACCCTGGCATCGGTAGAGGCTTCGCTGGGGCACGGCGTGGAGGCGACAACGAATGCGGCCGATCTATCGGCCCGTCGTGACGCGGTCACGTCGCGCTATTCGGCGATAGCTGGCGATGTTGAGCTGGGTTTTCAGCCACGGCCGCTGTACTACGGGATGCTGCTGGCCCAGCAGTTTGCCGGTGCGCAGATGCTTCCGGGAATGCTTAATGCAGGCGGCGCGAATCTGACGGCCTATGCTGCCCTGCGCGATGGCGCTATGCAGATTGCCTTGATCAACAAAGACGCTACACGAGACGTTTCGATCGCCATAAGCGGCTTGAAGGGCTTTGGAACAGGGCCGCTTATGCGCCTGACTGCGCCGTCTCTGGACAGCCGTCATGGCATTGTCTTGGAGGGCATCGATGATGCCGTCACAGGCCGCTCCATCTGTGTGGATGCGCAAGGCATCTGCCAAGTCGTGGTGCCGCGAGCGAGTGCTGCATGGGTTCGATTGCATCGTTCGGTTTGAAGGGCCGTGGATAAAACCCCCGAAAGCGTGACAAATCATGCTGGCATTCGACGCGACTTTGCGCACAATGGGGGCTCCCCCTAGGCAACACCCCGACTTTTAGCGAAACGAAGGAACTATGATGCGGCGACGAGATTTTTTGCGCCTGAGCGCGTTGACACCGCTCGTAGCCTTGAGCGGGCGGATCGACGCCAGCCCTAGCCCCTCGGGTGCCGTCGTCGATCGGCTGCCGGACGGCCATCCACATCGGTTCGAACTTGCGCATCAGCAATTCCTGTTGGACGGCGTGCCATTCCAGATCCGCAGCGGCGAAATGCATCCCGCGCGCATTCCCGCCGAGTATTGGCAGCACCGTATTCGCATGGCTAAGGCGATGGGGCTCAACACCATCGCGGTCTATCTGATGTGGAACTACTTCGAAAGCGAGCCGGGCGTATTTGACCTCACGACCGAGCGCCGCGATTTCGTCCGTTTCATCACCTTGTGCCAGCAGGAAGGCATGTGGGTGTACTTGCGTCCAGGCCCTTACGTTTGCGCGGAATGGGATTTGGGCGGCCTGCCGGCGTACCTGCTGCGCGATCCTTCCATTCGCGTGCGCACCAAGGACGACGCGCGCTACATGCAGGCGGTGCAGCGCTACATGGATGCGGTCGGTCCCAAGATTGCACCGCTTATGGCAAACCATGGTGGCCCGATCCTGATGATGCAGATCGAGAACGAGTACGCGTCATTCGGCCACGATCGCGATTATCTGCTGCGCCTGCGTTCGATGTGGCAAACCCACGGCATCGAAGGGCCGTTCTCGATCTCCGATGGACTGGACCAAATTCAGAAAGCAGGTACCTATGTGCCTGGCGCCGCGTTGGGTTTGGACGGCGATACCGATTTCGCGGCCGCGCAAGCGATCGCGGGAGAGGCACCGGTGTGGGTGGGCGAGGGCTATCCCGGCTGGTTGACGCACTGGGGTGATTTGATTTTCCAAAGCGGCAACTTCCTTCCAACCTTGCGCAAAATCATGGCCGAAGGCCGTTCGTTCAACATGTATGTGGTACATGGCGGCACCAATTTCGGTTTCACTGCAGGTGCCAATGCGCGCAATGACTACGCTAATTTCGAGCCGGTTATTACCAGCTACGATTACGGTGCACCGATCAACGAGCGCGGCGAAGCGACGCTGGATTACCGGGCCTTCCGTTCAGTGATTACCGCACACCTGTCTCAGCCGGTCTCCGAGCCACCGCCCGCACCGCCGACAGGCCATTTTGCCGAGGTGATCGCGCATCCCTATGCATCGATCTGGGACAACTTTCCGATGCCGTCGAGGCAGGTGAAGAAGCCCGATCCAAACGAAATCCTGTTTGCGCAGAACCAAGGCATGGTGTTGTACCGCAAGACGCTATCGCGCGGCGGCATGCTGAACATGGAGGGCGTGCGCGATTACGGCACGGTATCCAGCGACGGCAAGTATCTGGATTACGTATCGCGCGTCAACAAGCCCGGTCTGCATGTGAAGAATTATGTGGATATTCCATCACCGGCGAATGGCGCGGGTGCGATGCTGGAGATTCTGGTCGATAGTTTCGGCCATGTCGGTTACGGGCAGGCGATGTACGACTTCAAAGGCATCGTCGGTGCCGTGACGCTCGACGGCGAGGAGTTGCACGATTGGCAGGCGCATAGCTTACCGCTGGATGAGACCTACATTGCGGGCCTGCCGCGGATGGATCGCAATTCGCCTTCGGCACTGCGTCCCGGCATGTTCTTCAAGGCCCTCGTCACGCTCGACAAGCAGGGCGATTGCTACATCGACATGAGCGACTGGAACAAAGGCTATCTGTGGGTCAATGGCAAGCTGCTGGGGCGCTATTGGCGCATCGGGCCGCAGCAGCGGTTGTATTGCCCCGCGTCATGGCTTGCGCGCGGGCACAACGAGTTGCTGGTGTTCGACATGCATCAGGTGATGCCGACGGCGATTCGTTGCAGTGACCGGTTGATGGGATAAGTGAAAGGAAGTCACGCAACGCTGGGCAAGTTTCAGAATTCGATATGCGCGCGCAACCCAGCATACCGTGCAGGGCCGCGATCGCGGTTATAGCCCGGATTGCGGATGAACTGTAGATCCGGGCCGATGGTGAGATGGTTGATCACCGCGATGTTGTAGTAGAGCTCGGCAACTTGCTCCGGGCCGTAGCGCAGAGTGCCGTCACCTAACAGGAAACCGTCGCCGCCCATCTGCAAGTAGTCGGCGTGAATGCGGGAGAGTCCATCGATCGCAACGCCCACGCCTAGTCGATCGTCGGGTCGATTCCAATGCATGCCGGATAACTGAAAGCCGCCGCTCAGCAAACGATCGACTTCGGTGAAGATGAACGATTCCGTGTGGCCGTCGTTCCAGCCTGCGCGTATGAAGAAGCCGGTGTCGCCGTTGTCGGCCACGGGAAGCTCGCCGTTGATACCGAAACCGAACTTGTGACGACCGGGCGCATCGTCGGCATGAATGTCCGGTGCTTGTCCTGTGGTTTCGGCGATATCGATGGCTTGCTGATAAATGCCCATGTTCCCCTTGTTATAGAAACCAAGGAAGCGCAGCGCCCAGCCATTGCGATTCGGTTGCAGGGTGAGTTCGAGTTGCTGGCCGTTCGATTCGCTCAGCGATGAGATCAGGCGTTGGCCGTTGGCTTCGTAGGGCATCTCATAGATGCCGTAACGCAGACTCCAACCGGGCATGATCCAGCCGATCATCACGCCATAGGTATAGCCGCGCGTGTCGGCAGCGAAATCCCATGTGGTGTTGTTCCACAACGACCAATTCATGAACTGCGTGCGCGTGGCATCGGCGTAACGGTTCTTGTCGAAATCGTCATTGACCGCCATCAAGCCGAGCTTGACCTCGATATGCTTGGTCGCTTCGTTGCCGGGTAGCTGATCTTGCCCGCGTTCGACAGGATTGGTCTGGTCGCCCAGCGGAAGCGTCCAGCGCAAATAGCTGCGGGCAATGTAAGGCGCTTTGCCGAGACTGGCGACGCCGGAGCGAATGATGTCGCCGTTGGTGAGGCCACCCAGACCGGTGGCGTTGCTGACGCCTTCGCCCTTGAACATCTCTACGTCCACATAGAACTGCAAGCGGGCCGGCAGTTGCACGCCAAAGTAAGCACCGAAAGTATGCGAGCGCGCGGTCGATCCATTCGGATTCAGACTGAGCGGACCGCTATACGGTGAATGCACGCGCGACTGATTTTGATCTACGAAGGTGTATTGCGCGCCAAGCCATTGGGGAATGAACAGCGGCGCATCATCCGCGTGCGAAATCAACGGTAACGCAGCGAGCAGAAGGCACGAGAATATCTTGCGGCGAGCGCGGCGTTTAGACGTTTTAATCATGAGCGGAGATAACAAACGTCCTGGTCGCTGGTGCGTCCGCGATGCTGCAAGCTGTGTGCAGAACTGTCAATGAAAAGGCTCAAACAAAAAGGCCACCTTGCGGTGGCCTTTCGTTATTTTGCTAGCGATGCATCGATCAACCGCCGCGCGACGCTTTCTTGCGATCGTTCTCGGTGAGGTGCTTCTTGCGCAGGCGGATTTCCTTGGGAGTGATCTCCACCAGCTCATCGTCGTCGATGAAATCCAGTGCCTGTTCCAGCGAGAACTTGATCGCCGGGGTTAGCTGGATCGCGTCGTCCTTACCGGATGCGCGCATGTTGGTCAGCGGCTTGGGCTTGATCGCGTTGACGGTGAGGTCGTTGTCCTTGGCGTGAATGCCGACGAGCTGGCCTTCATAGACCGAATCGCCTTCCGCAGCGAACAGCTTGCCGCGATCCTGCAACGGCCCCAACGAGTAAGCAGGCGTGGTGCCGGCGGCGTTGGCGATCATCACGCCGTTGAGGCGCTTGGCGATCTGGCCTTCTTCCTTCGGACCGTAGTGGTCGAACACGTGGAACAACAGGCCCGAACCCTGCGTGAGGGTCTTGAACTGGTTCTGGAAGCCGATCAAGCCACGCGCCGGGATCTGGTACTCGAGGCGCACGCGACCCTTGCCGTCCGATTCCATGTTCTTCAGCTGGCCCTTGCGAACGCCCAGGCGCTCCATCACCGGACCCTGGTGGATCTCCTCGACGTCGACCACCAACTGCTCGATGGGCTCCATCTTCTGGCCGTCGATTTCCTTGATGATCACTTCCGGACGCGATACGGCGAGTTCGTAGCCTTCACGGCGCATGTTCTCGATCAGCACCGACAGATGCAGTTCGCCACGGCCCGAGACGAGGAATTTGTCGGCGTCGGAGCCTTGCTCGACCTTCAGGGCCACGTTATGCACCTGCTCGCGGTCCAGGCGGTCCTTCAGCTGACGGCTGGTCAGGAACTTGCCGCCCGAGAGGTCCTTGCTACCGGCGAACGGCGAGTTGTTCACCTGGAAGGTCATGCTGATCATCGGTTCGTCGACGGTCAGGGCGGGCAGTGCTTCCGGGGTGTCCAGCGCGCAGACGGTGTCGGAAATGGTCAGATCCTGGATGCCGGAGATGGCGACGATGTCGCCCGCTTCGGCGCTGTCTTGCTCGATGCGTTCCAGGCCCATGAAGCCGAGCACCTGCAGCACCTTGCCCTGGCGTTTCTTGCCTTCGCGGTTGATCACGGCGACCGGCATGTTCTTCTTCAACGTGCCGCGCTGAATGCGGCCAATGCCGATGACGCCGACAAAGTTGTTGTAGTCCAGCTGGCTGATGCGCATCTGGAACGCGCCGTTCGGATCGACCTCCGGCTTGGGCGCATGGTCCATGATCGCTTGGTACAGCGGGGTCATGTCGCCTTCGCGGGCCGAGTCATCGAGGCTGGCGTAGCCATTCAGTGCCGAGGCGTAGACGATCGGGAAGTCCATCTGCTCGGCCGTGGCACCGAGGCGGTCGAACAGATCCCACACTTGGTCGACGACCCACTGCGGACGGGCGCCCGGGCGATCGATCTTGTTGATCACCACGATCGGCTTGAAACCCATCGCAAACGCTTTCTGCGTCACGAAGCGGGTCTGCGGCATCGGGCCGTCCATCGCATCGACCAGGATCAGCACGGTATCGACCATCGACAACACGCGCTCCACCTCGCCGCCGAAGTCGGCGTGGCCTGGGGTGTCGACGATGTTGATGCGGTTGCCCTTCCAGGTGATCGCGGTGTTCTTGGCCAGGATGGTGATGCCGCGTTCCTTTTCCTGGTCGTTGCTGTCCATCACGCGATCGGCCAGCACCGTGCGCTCGGACAGGGTGCCCGACTGCTTCAAGAGCTGGTCGACAAGTGTGGTTTTGCCATGGTCGACGTGGGCGACGATGGCGATATTGCGCAGGTTTTCGATGGACATGGGCTAGGAGCTCGGGCGAGCCGTAAGATCGCCGCGCAGGTTTCGGTAGGGGTTAACTTGCGGATTATACGGGCTTATGTGACAGCTTGCTTGATCCCCCGGTTTTTAGCTTAAAAAACGCCCTCCATGCGACCTTCAGGGGCCTGGTTCCCCTGTCACATCAGGCCGGGCGACCATGGCGATACCTCCAGGCTGCAGCGCGGCCGCCGCAGGGATGAATGATCCGTTCATGGGCCTGTGCGCGGCAGCGTATCGATGTGAAATACGAACTGGATGAAATGTGGGCGTTGTACTTTCATACGATGGCCGCTTCTTCAGCGTGGGCCTTTTCAATGGAGTGTTCGATGCAAGGGATCGATTTCATACAAGGCGACGTGAGCGTCACCACGCATGGCGGTCATGACGATTTGCTCGGCGCGGGACTCGGCCTGGTAGGTTTGAAGGGACCGCTCGCACCGTTTGGCGATCCGCAGCAGCCCACTGCGCTGGAGTTGCGTCGTCGCGCCATCCAGACAAGCTGGAAAGGCATTGCCGATCTCGGTCCGCTCGGCGGTTACGGCACAGTCTACGGTACGGTTCCGGATGTGCCCGGGCGCGAATATCAGGCGTTCGCAAAGATCCCCGGCGCCCGCGCGCCGCATCGCGTGTTGCTGCAGGTACCGGATGGTTTCGACAAGGCGCATCGCTGTCTGGTTGTGACAGCATCCTCCGGTTCGCGCGGCATTTATGGCGCGATTGCGCTGGCCGGCGCATGGGGTTTGCCGCGTGGTTGCGCGGTGGCTTACACGGATAAGGGCACCGGTTCGGGCTACTTCGACTTTTCCGACGACAGCGGCGTAGCACTCGATGGCCGGCGCGCAAAACGCGGCACGGCGATGCTGGAATTCGAACCTTCCGCGGCGAAAGGCGAGGGCATAGCGATCAAGCATGCGCATTCGGGCGACAACCCGGAAGCGGATTGGGGTCGTCACGTATTGCAAGCAGCGCAGTTCGGATTGGCGATGCTCGATCGCGCTTTCCCCGATCAAGCGCCGTTCACGCCGCAAAATACGAAGATCATCGCCACCGGGCTGTCCAATGGTGGCGGTGCGGTGCTGCAGGCGGCCGGCATCGATGATCAGCACATGCTCGCCGGTGTCGTGGCGCTCGAACCGAATGTACATACACCCGGTCACGGCCGCGCGCTCTACGACTACATGACCGAGGCGGCGAAGTGGCTTCCTTGCGCACTGCTCGATGCGCGCTTCGCCTCCACGCCGTTTGCGCGCGATGCACTCGGTGCACCGCATGCTGCATGGATCTCTCGCTGCGCAAGCTTGCATGCGCAAGGCAAGTTGAAGGCATCCACGCTTGAGGGGCAGGCGGCGGAAGCGTACGAGCGCTTGCACAGTGCAGGTTGGAGCGATCAGGCCATGGCTACGGGGGCATCGTCGACAGCGCTGGATTTATGGCGTGTCATCGGCGCCGGATATGCCTCCGCTTACCTGCGATGTAGTGCTGACGATATGCCTTGCGGCTATCGATACGAGGCCACAAGTGCGAATGGCAAACCCGGCACAGCGGACGACGCAACGCGCGCCAGTTGGTGGGCGGATGCGTCAGGCATTCCACCAGGCAACGGGGTCGGTTTGTTTGGCGGTATCGATGAAAGCGTCGATCCGCTACTCGCAGGCATCGAATGTCTGCGTCGTCTCTGGACCGATGACGATGCGAATGCTCGCGCGCTGCATGCCTCCGTGCAGGCGCTCTCTGCACGGCTGCCGCGCAAGAGTGTGCCGCTGTGGGTAGTGCATGGCGCCGACGACGGCCTGCTGCCGACGGCCTTCACATCCGAACCCTATGTGGCCTGGCTGCGTGCCGAAGGGCGCCGGCCGCTGTACTGGAAAGTGCCACACGCGCAGCACTTCGACGCATTCCTGGCGCTGCCGGGCTTCGGCGACAAACATCTGCCGTTGCTGCCCTATGGCTATGCGGCACTGGATCGTCTCTGGGCCCATCTCTTCCAGGATCAGCCTTGGCCTGACGATCTAGCGGCCCCCGTTACGACGCCTCGCGGCGCCGGCGCCCTGCAGCCGTCCATGCTGGGTTTGCATTGATTCTGTCCCAGGCGGCCTCCTGGCGTTATTCTTGACGATTAGGCACCTGATCTCCGGGTGCCCCGTTCCAGTACAGACTAAGGACTGCCCATGGCCATCAATGTCACCTTCACCACCAACCGCGGCCCGATCCACTTGCGCTTGCACGACGACAAGACCCCGGTAACGGTGGCGAACTTCGTCAACCTGGCGCGCCGCGGTTATTACGATGGCCTATCGTTTCACCGCGTGATCGCCGATTTCATGATCCAGGGCGGTTGCCCGGAAGGCAGCGGTCGCGGTGGCCCCGGCTACCGTTTCGAGGACGAATTCCACGCGTCGCTGCGTCACGACAAGCCGGGCGTGCTGTCGATGGCCAATGCCGGCCCGCGTACCAATGGCAGCCAGTTCTTCATCACCCATGGCGCCACGCCGTGGCTGGACGGCAAGCACAGCGTGTTCGGCGAAGTGGTTTCGGCGGAAGATCAGGCCGTTGTCGACGCCATCAAGCAGGGCGACACGATTGAAAAGGTCACCGTCGAGGGCGATGTGGACGCGCTGCTGGCCAAGCAGGCCGATCATGTGAAGGAATGGAACGAGGTGCTCGACCAGCGCGGCTGAGCGGCTACCCAAGCTTTTTGAACCAAGGCCGCCACGGTTTGCCCTGGCGGCCTTTTTCACGAGTTTGTTACGACTGTGTAGCCGATGTGGACATAGAATCAAACGGTTGGATCCCAATCTTCAAAGGAGTGTAGCGATGTCCTTACTCAGCAATCTGGGCGGTCTGTTCGGTGGTGGTCAGGGCGGCGATGCGGCCGGTGCTTCTTCGCTGGTGTCGGTCGCTGGACAATTGATCCAGCAAGCGGGTGGCGTGCAGGGATTGACCAATCTCTTGCAGCAACACGGTATGGGCGAAGCGGTCCAGTCCTGGGTCAGCACTGGCGCGAACCAGGCTATTTCCAGCGGCCAGCTTGGCCAGGCATTGCAGAACGGCGGCCTCGGCTCGGTGCTTTCGGAGGCGGCGGGCAAGCTTGGCGTCGACCAAAATCAGCTGTTGGGTCAGCTTGCGCAGGTGTTGCCCCATGCGGTGGATCATCTGACCCCGGACGGCCAGGTTCCTGCCAGCGGCGGCGGTGGCGGCTTCGATCTGTCGGCGCTGGGCGGCTTGGCCGAAAAGTTGCTGGCGGCTAGAACTGCCTAAACACGCCTCTCAGTTACGAAAAAAGCACGGAGGGGTAATCCCGCCGTGCTTTTTTGTGTGACGAGCCCGACTGGATCAGTGCTCGATAAAGCGCAGAAGGAACAACAGGATGATCGCGCCGACGATCGACATCAGGAAGCCGGCCGTATGGAACTTCGTACCCGGCGGCGGCTTGTTGAAAAGCGTGGCGATAAAGCCACCGATGATGGAGCCCACGATACCCACGAGCGTGGTCATGATGAACCCGTAGTGGTCGGCGCCAGGCACGATCCAGCGGGCAATGAGACCGACGAAGAAACCAACGATGATGGACCAAATGAGACCGAACATAGGCATCAACTCCTTGAGTCTGTGTCTTGGCTAGTGATCGAATGACGTCCCCCCGCCCGGTCATGAGGCGGCCTCCGCATCATGCCAGCGGACGATAGCGGAGCAATAGGAGTTTTTCGCGCGTATACGAGGGCTCCGGATGACGCAGCGCCGCATGCTAAAATCCACGGGTTTGCTGTTTCCGTCCCCCACTCGAGGAAGCCATGCCCCAACTCGCCCAGCGTGTCGGCCGCGCCAAACCCAGCGCGATCATGGTCATTGCCGAAAAGGCGAAGCAGCTGAAGGCTGCCGGCCGCGACATCATCAGCTTCTCCATCGGCGTGCCGAATTTCCTACCCGGCGATCACGTCTACGCGGCAGCCCGCGAAGCGCTCTCGCACGACAGCGGCCAATACGGCAGCAATCGCGGTTCCGATGGGCTGCTGGATGCCTTCATCAAGCACATCGAGGCGCTGGGCTTTAGCGGCTACGGGCGCACGAATCTTTCGATCGGCATCGGCGCCAAGCAGGTGCTGTACAACCTGGCCGAAGCACTGCTCAACGAAGGCGACGAAATCTGTTTCGCCGCGCCGTACTGGACCACCTATCACGATATCGCCGATATCGTCGGCGCCAAGGCCAACGTGCTGTATTGCGGCCCGGCGCAGAACTACAAGCTCACGCCGGCGCAGCTCGAATCCGCGTTGGCGCGCAAGCCGAAGGTGTTCCTGTTCAACAATCCGTCCAACCCCACCGGCATGGTCTACACGCGCGAGGAAATCGCCGCGCTGGCGGACGTGCTGATGCGGTATCCAGATACCTGGATCATCACCGACGACATCTACAACTCGATGGTGTTCGACGGCATCGGCTATCACAATTTCGTGTTCGCACGGCCCGAGTTGCGCGAGCGATTGATCTTCGTCGATTCGGTGTCCAAGACGTATGGCATGCCGGG
>OUNK011150660.1_pt1 | contig 11837 bp, 8 predicted proteins | sample 1755341 | NCBI WGS metagenome assembly OUNK01 (sample SAMEA3914788, study PRJEB12502) | metagenome | biome: forest; material: soil | place: Canada | collected 2011-07-03 | depth 0.1 m | reverse complement strand
CGGCATAGTTGTTGCGGCTGTGGCTGCTGGCGTCGGCGGGTATCGGTATTTTGGGCGGCATTGTTGGCGGCCTTTTCATGCTGTTGCCGGCCGGCGCGGGGCGTTCCATCGGTGGTGGTGGTTGGGGTGGATTCGGCGGCTGGGGCGGTGGCGGCGGCTTTGGTGGCGGTGGTGGTTTCGGTGGGGGCGGTGGATTCGGCGGCGGAGGCGGAAGCTTCGGTGGTGGCGGCGCTTCGGGGAGCTGGTGATGACACGCACTCAGCGGCTCATGGCGAATCTGTTCGATGGCTGGTTTCAGATGCATCGTCGATTTCCGCCTGCGCTACTCGACGACATGACCGCAGCGATTGCCGATGGCGAGCACATGCATCTGGGTGAAGTGCGTTTTGCCATCGAAGCACGGCTTGCACCGCAAACTGTGTTGGCAGGATTGGATCCTCATACGCGCGCGCGACAGGTTTTCGGTCAATTGGGCGTGTGGGATACGGAACACAACTGCGGTGTGCTGATCTATCTGCTGATGGCCGAGCACCGTATCGAAATCGTGGCTGATCGCGGCATTGCACGTCGGGTCAAACCCGACGAATGGGCGGCGATTTGTGCCGGCATGCAGGAAAGTTTTGCGGCAGGTCGGTGGCGTGCGGGTGCATTACGCGGGATTACCGATGCGCATACATTGCTGGCAAAGCATTTCCCCAGCCACGGCAAGGCGCGGCCTGACGAATTACCGGATCGCCCGGTATTTCTTTGAGGTTGCCTGTTTCATTCTGACGTGGCGCACGGCGTTGCATCGCTGCCGTTCGCCACTTCGCCTCTGACGCGGCCTCTCAAGGCGACCAGAACTTTCAATGCAGGTTGTGGTTCGCCGCGAATGCAAAAACTCAGCGTCTGATTGGTGCCCGCAACGCTGCCGTCCGTCTTGAACGCGATGTATTTCTTCGTTTCGCTGCCGGTGATGATGATTTTTTCGGAATATCGACCGCCGACATAGAGCGGCTGTCCGACGGGTTGTCCCTTGTTGTCCAGGTCGTGCCGGCCGATTAGCCATCCACCGCTCCATGAGCCATCGCCGTTGCAACGCATTCCGTCGCGGCTGGGACAGAAAATGATCTGGCGCTGCTCGTTGATCGCCAGGTTGCGCGCGTGCTGCAAGGCGCCGATGTAGTCGCTCTGCGCCGTGCGCAGCTCGTGCTTTTCGAGCAAGTGGCGAAAGGACGGCACGGCCATCGCGCCGAGCACCGCCAACACGGCGAGCGCCACGATCTGCTCGGCCAGCCCAAAGCCACGTTGCGGCCTCCGGGAGGGCAAAAGGGTGTTTTTTAGCCTCATATCGGGGATGTTTAGGGATCGCTTGCAGCGGGCAAACCGGCCGCCGGTAGCGTGAATCGTCAGGCCCTACTGACAGGTTATGTCAGCATGCGGCATTTAAAATGCATCAAAGTGCCCGCAGAGTAAGCAGATGACCGACCGCGACCGCTTCGAACTCGTATCCCAATACAAACCGGCCGGCGATCAGCCCGAGGCGATTCGTCGCCTGGTGGAGGGCTTCGAAGCAGGCTTAGCAGCGCAGACCCTGCTTGGCGTGACGGGCTCGGGCAAGACCTTCACCATCGCCAATATGATCGAACAGGTTCAGCGCCCGACCATCGTGCTGGCGCCGAACAAGACCCTCGCGGCCCAGCTCTATGGCGAGTTCAAGGAGTTTTTCCCGCACAACGCGGTGGAATACTTCGTCAGTTACTACGACTACTACCAGCCGGAAGCGTACGTGGTCGCGTCGGATACCTTTATCGAGAAAGACGCCTCGATCAACGAGCATATCGAGCAGATGCGATTGGCGGCGACCAAGGCGCTGCTGTCGCGCAAGGATTCCATCATTGTTGCGACCGTCTCGGCGATCTATGGCCTGGGTGATCCCGAAGATTACCTTTCGCTCCGGCTGATTCTGGCGCGTGGCGAACGCATCGATCAGCGCGCGTTGATTCGCCAACTTACCGAATTGCAGTACACCCGCAATGAAATGGAATTGCGTCGCGGTACGTATCGCGTGCGCGGCGAAGTCATCGACGTGTTTCCGGCCGAATCGGAAACCGAGGCGTTGCGCATCGAGCTATTCGACGGCGAAGTGGAAAATCTTTCGGTGTTCGATCCGCTGACTGGCGAAACCATTCGCAAAGTACCGCGCTTCACGGTCTATCCGCGCACGCATTACGCCAGCACGCGCGAGAGCGTGTTGAATGCGATCGAGACGATCAAGGTCGAACTCAAGGAGCGCCTGGAATACCTCTACAAGGAAAACCGACTGGTAGAGGCGCAGCGATTGGACCAACGCACGCGCTTCGATATCGAAATGATGGCGGAAGTGGGCTACTGCCAAGGCATCGAGAACTACTCGCGGCATCTGACTCGTCGAGCGCCTGGCGAACCGCCGCCGACGTTGTTCGACTATCTCCCACCCGATGCACTACTGGTCGTGGACGAATCGCACGTGACGATTCCGCAGCTCGGTGCGATGTACAAAGGCGATCGTTCGCGCAAGGAAACCCTGGTCGAATTTGGGTTCCGTTTGCCGTCGGCGATGGATAACCGCCCGCTGCGTTTCGAAGAGTTTGAACGCCGCGCACCGCGTTCGATCTACGTGTCGGCGACGCCGCGTGCCTATGAATTGGAAAAATCCGGTGATGCAGTGGTCGAACTGGTCGTGCGTCCCACCGGGTTGATCGATCCCGAAGTGGAAGTACGCCCTGTGCGTACCCAGGTCGACGATCTGCTGGGCGAGGCGAAGAAGCGCATCGCGATGGGCGATCGCGTGTTGGTCACCACGCTCACCAAGCGCATGGCCGAAAATCTCACCGAATATCTCAGCGAGCACGATATAAAGGTGCGTTATCTGCACTCGGACATCGAAACCGTGGAGCGCGTGGAAATCATCCGCGATCTGCGCCTGGGCGAGTTCGATGTACTGGTCGGCATCAACCTGCTGCGCGAGGGCCTGGACATGCCCGAGGTCTCGCTGGTGGCGATTCTCGATGCCGACAAGGAGGGCTTCCTGCGTTCCACCGGTTCGCTGATCCAGACCATCGGCCGTGCGGCGCGTAATCTGCGCGGCAAGGCGATTCTCTATGCCGATGAGATCACCCGATCGATGAAGGCGGCGATGGATGAGACGGCGCGCCGACGTGAGAAACAGCAGGCCTGGAACGAGGCGCACGGGATCACGCCCAAATCGGTGGTGCGTCGCATTGCCGACATCATGGAGGGCGCACGCAGCGAAGTGCCGGGCCGTGGCGGCCGCGGCAAATCGATGCGCGATCGCGCGATCGCGGCCATAGCGGAGCAGGGGGCCGAATATGCGGGCATGGACGTGGCCCAGGCCTCGGCCATGATCAAGCGGCTGGAAGCCCAGATGTACAAACACGCCGAAAACCTGGAGTTCGAGGATGCCGCCCGGATCCGCGACCAGATTCACAAGCTGCGTGAGCGGGCTTTGCGCTGATTTTGGTCTTCCCTTATACTGCACGGCTCGCGCGGCATGCCGGGCGACCCGAGAAAGTGCAGAGCACTTTCTCGGCAATTAGTTACGACGGGCGGTTAGCTCAGCGGTAGAGCACTTCCTTGACATGGAAGGGGTCACAAGTTCGATCCTTGTACCGCCCACCAATCGAATCAATGACTAGCCTCAGTTCGACAAGCTTCGGAAGGCGAGTAAGGAAAAACTACAGAAAACCGCGCTGCAAAGGTGCGGTTTTTTTGTTGCCACCCCCGACGTTTTTTTGGATGGATGCGTTGCCATCCATAAAAAAGGGGCGCAGGCTAACTCGCGCAAGGATCCGTCATTGCCGAGTTCTGGTGCCCATAAACGCGGTAACCGGCTAATAACCGGTTACCGCGCAGGCTGCGTTCATTTACGCGCCCGATCCTCATGTTATGGATGGACTCAGCGCCAAGGAAGCGGGGCAGCGCCGTTGGCCCACGATCCGACGACGTACCACCCACTCGGGTAGGTCCAGTTGGTGATGCCACCGGGTTGCGGTGCTGGACCGGAAGCTGACGCGGGGGCTCCAACAGCCGGGCCATAGGTCATGATGAGATTGTTTTGGGGGTTCAATACGTACAGATCGGTATTGACGCCGAAAATGAAGTAGCCAGCCGAGCCCGGCGACACGAACGGCGAGGTGCCGCTCCAGGAAGGAGTCTTCACGATGCTGGTCTGATTGTTTTGAGCATCGAACGTGCGCTGCAGCGTGAAGCCGTAACCTTGGCCGGTCGTCGTGTCATAGCTTTCCAGGCCGATGCCACTGCCGGCGTAGCCGCCGCCGATGGCCCAGGCGGTTCGCGCAGGGCGGTCGGTAGAACCCGATCCATTGAATACGGTCGATATGTTGTAGCTGCGAAATCCGTCTCCGGTGCTGTCCCATATATAGAGATCGCCGGCGGCGCTGGTCCATACGATGCTGAGGTTCTGGCTCGAGCTGAAATATCCCACCGCGACCGGGTAATACCCGCAGGCCACGTTAATCACCTTGTAGCCGATCCGCGTCGCCCCTTTCATCAGCCAGTAGGCAAACTGGCAATCAGAAGGATCCAGCCACAGCAGGTCGTCATAGCCGTCTCCGTTGATGTCACCCGCCCCAATCAGCTGCCAAGCGGACGGATAGGTCCCCACATATTGGGACTGAAAGCCGCCTTGGGTATTGTTAGTCCAGAGCCAGAGATCGCGCGCGGCGCTGGTGAACATGAGATCCGCATAACCGTCACCATTGAAATCACCCATCGCGCCCACGTAGTAGCCGGCAGTCACCGCGAACGTATGTGCACCCGTCCGGCTAGGGGGAATGCCGCCGGACATAGACATCGTCCAGTAGCCGACCTGGCTCGATTGCGGGTTGAACCACAAGAGATCCGACGCGCCGTCTCCGTTGAAATCTCCAGGCACTTTGTCGCTCTTGGGTATGGGGGTCGAGGGACTCAGTACTGGAAGTGTGGCGAATGAGACCGTTGGCGAATAGGCCGATTGACTTGCAGTCACCGCAATCGTTATCGGAGCAGATGCCGAGTTGTCCCCGTAATGTGCCGCGTAGCTGAAGGCGTCCGTCCCTGTAAAATCAGGATCCGGGATGTAGGTCATAACCCCGTTGGTCACGAACACCTGACCGTGCGCAGGCACAACGGGAAAGGTGAATGCCATTGGTCGTCCGTTGCCAATGCTGGCCGGAAGAGGAATGACTACGCGCCCCCCATCGCTCGTTGCGCTGACAGGATTCGCCTGGATTGGTGCGTATAGGTTGATGTATTGGACTCCACCAGTCACCGAGACGGCTAGAATTGAGCCGTCGCTCGCTATTTTGGTGCGGCCCTGCACAAAAGCCGTATTGCCCACTGCATTGAATACGTCGCCAACGTCATAACTGCCGACCTGGGTCAGTGTCGTCGTGTCGTAGATGCGCACCTCGCTCGTGGTCGTCCAGGGCAGGTACAGAAGTGGGTGGACGGGGTCATAGGTGCCACCGATTGGCTGTGCGCCGGCATGACTGCCGAGCGTCGCAACACTCTGATAACTGCTGTTGTAGATGAACGTGCCGTCATAGGTAGGGATTGCGAATTGCGATCCGTCCGGATTCGTGGACATTTCGTAATTGAACGCGGACGTTCCGTCCGTGTAGCCCTGACGGCGATCAATCTCGCCGGTATCGACGTGATATACACCCCACCTCCCGTCGGAAATATTCGATTCGGCGAAGCCGATAACCTCCTTGTTGGCGCTGGGGGCGAGCATGGTGTCCTGCCTCACCGAGGCCAGCACGGTCCATGTATTGGTTGCGGGGTCCAGCTTGCGCAACGGCACCCAGCCTGAACCGGGATATTGGGACGTCGTCAGGAGCGTGCCGTCGTATGCATAGGCCACGGAAAAGGTCCCCACCTCATCGATCTGTCCATCGAGCGAAGCGAGGGGAACTGTGACCTTGTTGTCGCTGAGCGTGTTCAGATTGACGAGGTGGACCCACGCATACGTGCCATCGTTGGTCTCGTCAGCGACGGCCAGCGTATTTCCGTCGGGCGACAGGTCCATGCCTTTTAGCGCACCGCCGAGGGTGATGGGTGTTGCCTGGCAGTCACAACTGAGGTCGTAGCGAAGTACCTGCGTACCATTGGCGATATAGATCATCTGTCGCGCGGTGTCGATGACCATATCGGTGCGGTTAGGTGCAGAGATGAGAGTCCCGTCTGCCCGTGCCGTACTGGCGCACAGCGCCATGCCCGCCGTGAAGACGGCAGCGATCAAGCGATGCATCTTTTTCCCCTTAAGTCCCTTTGCCGGAGATGCCCTCCAACATCGCTCGTCGCCCCCGGCCCCGCGACTGAGTCGCCAGGATACTAGCGTCTGGTCACGATGCTGGGTAGTGACCAGTCAGCTGTGGCGAGCTAACACCTCGCGTAGCGTTTCGAATAACGCGCCATGGCTCACAAGGTTAGGTTTTGTCGCCTACAGCATTTGGCCCGGGCATAATGTACTCGTAAAGGCTGAAATGCCAGTACGGAAAAAGTACGGAAATCATGTGAGGACGCTAATAGACCACAGAGCGCCTAAAACGAGGCCGTTGCTACGTATGCGGATATTGGCGAACATCTATTCCCAGCGTTGACATGGAGGTGGCCACAACTTCGATCCTTGTACCGCCCACCAATTCCCGATAAAACGGCGTGCTTACGGCGCGCCGTTTTTATTTGTGCCATCGGGAGTTCGGCATGGTCTATCTGTGGGTGAAGACGTTCCATCTGTTGTTCGCCATCGCGTGGATGTCGGCGGTGTTCTACCTGCCGCGCATCTTGGTGAATATCGCCGAGGCCGGGAACGACACGGCCGTCCGGGCGAGGCTTTATCTGATGGGGCGCCGTTTGTACCGGTTCGGCCATATCCTTTTCGGCTTAGCCTTCCCGCTGGGGCTCACGCTGTGGCAGGGCTGGCGTGTTTTTCCGCAGGCGCTGCCGAACGTGGTGGCCACGATGCATTGGATCGACGCCAAGCTTGGCCTCGTCGCGGTGCTGCTCGTTTACTTCATCTGGGCGGGCAGGTCGCTCAAGCGGAGCGAGAAGGGTGGCGCACTGCCATCCGCACGTACGCTGCGGCTTCTCAACGAATTGCCGGTGCTTTTGCTGCTTGGCGTGTTGTATTTGGTGCTGGCCAAGCCGTTCTGAGTCGACGGAATGCAGCCCGCTCAAGCGGGCTGCGTTTATGCGTCGGGGCGATAGTAACTGCGGTACCACTGCGCAAAGCGCGCTACGCCGGTTTCGATCGGCGTATTCGGCGCGTAGCCCACGTCACGGCGTAGTGCGGACACATCGGCCCAGGTGTCGGGCACATCGCCAGGCTGCATGGGCAGCAGGCGTTTTTCCACGCTGTGTCCGAGATTTTGCTCAAGCAGTTCGATAAACCGCATCAGCTGAACCGGTTGATCGTTCCCAATGTTGTACACGCGGTAAGGGGCACTGGAAGTGCCTGCATTTGGCTGGAGCGCGTCATACGCCGGATCGGGCTGCGCCGCATGATCGAGCGTGCGGATCACGCCTTCGACGATATCGTCGACATAGGTGAAATCGCGGCTGTGATTGCCGTAGTTGAAAACATCGATCGGCTCACCGCGCACGATGCGATCGGCGAACAGGATCGGCGACATATCCGGGCGTCCCCACGGTCCATACACCGTAAAGAAGCGCAAGCCGGTCGTCGGCAACTCATAAAGATGGCTATAGGTATGCGCCATCAGCTCATTCGCTTTCTTGGTGGCCGCGTACAGGCTGACAGGATGGTCGACGGCGTCTTCGACGGCGAACGGCAACTTGCGATTTGCGCCATAGACCGAGCTGGAAGATGCGTACACCAGGTGTTCCACCTTGCCGTGGCGACACGCTTCGAGCACGTTCCCAAAGCCGACGAGATTGCTCTGCACATACACCTGCGGATTTTTGAGCGAGTAACGCACGCCGGCCTGGGCGGCCATATTCGCTACGCGCTGGGGCTGAAATTCCTGGAACGCCCGATTTATGGCGTCGGCGTCGGCAAGATCGGCGCGCAGATGGGTGTAGCGCGGGTGCGTGGCGAAGCGGGCCAGGCGCGCTTCCTTCAGCGCCGGGTCGTAATAATCGTTGTGATTGTCGATGCCGTAGACCTCGTCGCCTCGGGCCAATAATCGTCCTGCAAGAGCGGCGCCGATAAAGCCGGCGGTGCCGGTGACGAGGATGCGCATCGAAATGTTCCGTAGGGTGTCCCTATTATTCTATCGTCCGCAGGCTGTTTCGCGGATGGTGCTCAATTGACACCGGCGACGCGCTAAACTAGCTTTCTAATTCGAATCGATGGAGACAAGGTGGCCCGCGCCCAGGCGTCGGTCGAGTGTGTGACATGGCAACTACCCGCTTCCAACGCCGATAACCGCCACGCCTTGTGCTTTCACAAAAAGGCGCTCGGCGCCTTTATTTTTGTCCGTCGTCCGGACGGACAAAGAAAAACCGGCCATCCATGGCCGGACTCTTCAACAAAAGCGCGTCATAGATGTGACGTAGCAAGGTACGAGTCATGATCGAGATCACGCTACCCGACGGCAGCAAACGCCCCTTTGACCATCCCGTCACGGTGCAGGACGTGGCTGCCTCCATTGGCGCCGGCCTGGCCAAGGCCACCCTGGCCGGCAAAGTGGACGGCAAACTGGTGGATGCCAGTTTCTCCATCGACCATAACGCCAGTCTTGAGATCGTCACCGAGAAAAGCCCGGAGGCGCTGGAGATCCTGCGTCACTCCACGGCGCATTTGCTCGCGCAGGCCGTGCAGCGTTTGTTCCCAGGCGCGCAGGTCACGATCGGTCCGGTGATCGACAATGGCTTCTACTACGACTTCGCCTACGAGCGCCCCTTCACGCCGGACGATCTGCTGAAGATCGAGGCAGAGATGGAAAAGATCGTGAAGGAACAACTGCCGGTAACGCGCAGCGTGAAGTCGCGCGACGACGCGGTGACGTTCTTCCGTGGCATCGGCGAGGAATACAAGGCCGAGATCATCCAGAGCATTCCCGCGAACGAAGAGCTTTCGCTCTACTCGCAGGGCGAATTCACGGATTTGTGCCGCGGCCCGCACGTGCCGAACACGGGCAAGCTGCGCGCGTTCAAGCTGATGAAAGTGGCCGGCGCATATTGGCGCGGCGATTCCAACAACGCGATGCTCACGCGCATCTACGGCACGGCGTGGCTCAGCGACAAAGATCTCAAGGCCTACCTGCATCAGCTGGAAGAAGCCGAGAAGCGCGACCACCGCAAGATCGGCAAAGCGCTGGACTTGTTCCATCAGCAGGAAGAAGCGCCAGGCATGGTGTTTTGGCATCCGAACGGCTGGGCCATCTGGCAGGTCGTGGAGCAGTACGTGCGTGGCGTGTACCGCAGCAGTGGCTACCAGGAAGTACGCGGTCCGCAGATCATGGACGTAAGCCTGTGGAAGAAATCCGGCCACTGGGACAACTATCAGGAAAACATGTTCTTCACGGAGTCGGAAAAGCGCACGTATGCGCTGAAGCCGATGAATTGCCCCGGACACGTGCAGATCTACAACACCAGCTTGCACAGCTATCGCGATTTGCCGATCCGTTACGGCGAATTCGGTGGCTGTCATCGCAACGAACCGTCAGGTGCGTTGCACGGCATCATGCGCGTGCGCGCTTTCACGCAAGACGATGGTCACGTCTTTTGCACGGAAGAGCAGATTGAATCGGAAGTCACCGCATTCCATCAGCAAGCCATGAAGGTATATGGCGACTTCGGTTTCGATGACATCGCTTTGAAGATCGCCCTGCGCCCCGACAAGCGCATCGGCAGCGATGCTGTGTGGGATCGCGCCGAGGACGCCCTGCGCGCCGCGCTCCGTTCAGCTGGCGTGGAGTGGGAGGAGCTGCCGGGCGAGGGTGCCTTCTACGGTCCCAAGATCGAATATCACATGAAAGATTCGATCGGCCGTGCCTGGCAGGTCGGTACTATGCAGGTGGATTTCATGATGCCGGAGCGTTTGGGCGCCGAATACGTCGACGAACATAGTCAACGCAAACATCCAGTTATGTTGCATCGGGCGATTGTCGGCTCGATGGAGCGCTTTATCGGTATCCTTATCGAGCATCATGCGGGTAACCTGCCACCTTGGCTTGCGCCGGTGCAGGCACAAGTCTTTAGCATTACCGACGCGCAGTCCGATTATGTCCGTCAGGTAACGCAAACCCTTGTCGACAAAGGCTTCCGCGTACACGCCGATTTGCGCAACGAGAAGGTCGGCTATAAAATCCGCGAACATACGCTTCAGAAAGTTCCCTACCTGCTTGTGGTCGGCGATCGCGAAAAGGAATCGGGCACTGTCTCCGTGCGTACACGTTCGGGCGAAGATCTGGGCAGCATGCCGCTCGCCAGCTTCATCGAACGCTTGGAGGCCGAAACGCGGCGCTGATGCCGCTCGGCCGAATTCAACATCTTCTGGAGGATAGTGGTATCGCCACCACCGAAACTAAGGGCAATCGTCGTAACCATGAGATCCGCGTACCGCGCGTGCGTGTGATCGGACCGGATTCCGAGCAGCTCGGTATCCTTACCCGCGACGAGGCGCTGCGTGCTGCCGAAGAAGCGGGGCTCGATCTGGTCGAAATCCAGCCGAACGGCGATCCGCCGGTCTGTCGGATCATGGACTACGGCAAGTTCAAGTTCGAAGCCCAGAAGAAGGCCCAGGCCGCCAAGAAGAAGCAAAAGCAGGTTGAAATCAAGGAAGTGAAGTTCCGTCCGGTCACGGACGTGGGCGACTACCAGATCAAGCTGCGCAACATGCTTCGCTTCCTGGAAGAGGGCGACAAGGTCAAGGTCACCATCCGCTTTCGCGGCCGCGAAATGTCCCACCAGGACCTTGGCCAGAACCTGGCCAGGAAGATCCAGGAAGACGTGGGCGAGAACGGCGTCATCGAGTCCTTTCCCCGTTTGGAAGGGCGCCAGATGGTGATGATGATCGGTCCCAAGAAGAAATAAGCGGGATCTCGTTCCTTTTTAGGCGTGCCGTGTTGGTTTAGGCTCGCCGTTGTCCCGGCGAAGGCCGGGACACAACGTCTTCATTCTGCTACGTCAACGTCCCTAGGTCCCGGCCTTCGCCGGGACGACGGCGGAGCGAGGCTGGCCAGTCAAGGTCGCCGGGACAATTTACGTATTGACTGGCTTTCCCCCCGTCAGCTCTGTACAATCGCTGGTTCGACCCGCAAGGAAGGGTCGTGAACCGATCATGGCAGGACGGAAAGCGTAGCCCCTGAGGCTGCCGCCAGATCAGTCAGAAACCGGGGCCGCTCTCACTATCAAAGCGAACCCCATCAAGGAGCATTCCCATGCCCAAGATCAAGACCAATCGCGCGGCGGCGAAGCGTTTTCGCAAGACCGCGTCCGGCAAGTTCAAGGCCGGCCACGCCTTCAAGTCGCACATTCTGACCAAGAAGTCGACCAAGCGTAAGCGCAACTTGCGCGCCACCAACCACGTCAAAGCTTGCGACACCAAGGGTGTAGCACGCATGTTGCCGTATCTCTAAGGCGGAGGACTGAACCATGGCTCGTGTAAAGCGTGGCGTTACCGCCCGTCGTCGTCATAAGAAAATCATCGGCCGTGCGAAGGGCTACTACAACGCCCGTCGCAAGGTCTTCCGCGTTGCTAACCAGGCCGTTATCAAGGCCGGTCAGTACGCCTATATCGGCCGCAAGCAGCGCAAGCGTCAGTTCCGCGCTTTGTGGATCGTCCGTATCAACGCCGCTGCGCGTATGTTCGGTCTGTCCTATAGCCG
>OUNK010000015.1_pt2 | contig 11863 bp, 11 predicted proteins | sample 1755341 | NCBI WGS metagenome assembly OUNK01 (sample SAMEA3914788, study PRJEB12502) | metagenome | biome: forest; material: soil | place: Canada | collected 2011-07-03 | depth 0.1 m | reverse complement strand
TCGACGAATGCCCGCTCGATCACGTAATCGCCCGGCTCGCGCGTGCGCGGCGAAGCGTGGAAACCGCGTGCATCGAGCAAAGCGCACAGATCGTCGAGCATCGCGGGACTGCCGCACAACATCAGGCGATCGATTTCCGGATTCAACGGCGGTAGCCCGATGGCCTGGCTCATCGCGCCATCGACGATGTTGTCGGTGAGGCGGCCGCGGTTGCGGAATGCTTCGCGCGTGACGGTGGGGTAATAGATCAGCTTTTCGCGCACCAGCTCGCCGAGGTAATCGTGTTGCGGCAGTTCGTTCTGCACGTAATCGGCGTAGGCGAGGTCGTTGATGTTGCGCACGCCATGCGCCAGCACGATTTTCTCGTAGCGTTCGTAGGTTTCCGGGTCGCGGATGATGCTCATGAAGGGCGCAAGGCCGGTGCCCGTGCCGAGCAGGTAAAGATGCTTGCCGGGTTTGAGATCCGTAAGCACCAATGTGCCGGTTGGCTTGCGGCTGACGGTGAGGCTGTCACCGGACTTCAGATGCTGCAGCCGCGAGGTGAGGGGGCCGTCCTGCACCTTGATGGAGAAAAACTCCAGATGTTCTTCCCAGCTGGCGCTGGCGATGGAATAGGCGCGCATCAGCGGGCGGCCATCCACTTCGAGGCCGATCATCACGAACTGCCCGCTATCGAAGCGGAAGCCGGAGTCGCGCGTCGTGCGGAAACTGAAAAGGCTGTCGTTCCAGTGATGAACGTCAATTACTTGCTCGGTCGCCAAAGCCACCATGGTGGTTATCTTCTCGGGTCGTTGCGATAGGGGAGGTGTCCACCGCGCATCGGCGATGAAACTCGCGTGGGGAGGGCGGGGGCGCCGCTGGGGCCTGGCGAGTGCCGCATTAGATGGCGGCCTGGCGCCATTTTACAAGATCCGCGAAATCTGCGCTGGCTGCGGCTTCTGGGGCATCATGTGCGGGACCAAGGGACAGGGGAGGTTGTCGTGGATACAGGCGCACCATCGCACGTGAAGGGGCACCACGTTCACCAGCGTGATTTCGATCGGCTGGTGATGCTTTCCGACGGCGTTTTCGCCATTGCCATGACCTTGTCCGCGGTAGAGCTGCGGCCCGAAGCATCGCCTGGGGACAGCTTGGCAAAGGTGTGGTTGACGCCGCTACTTACCTATTTCGTGAGCTTTTTCATTATCGGCGGCGTATGGATACGTCATCGCCGCGCACTGGCGCACCTGCGCGCCGTGGACATGCCGGTGACGATGCTGACCTTGCTGCTGCTCAGCCTGGTCGCGCTGACGCCCGTGGTGATTCGGGTGATGCTTTCCGGCGCCTTTGCAGGCACGGCGGATAGCTTGTTCTTCTATGCGTTTTCCCTGGCCGCCATTTACGGTTGCTTGGCTGTCAGCTGGGGCTATGCGGCCTTTCTGGCCGATCTGGCGCCGGATGTGCCGAGGTTGCGTGCCTGGGGCTGGCTGGTGCAGGAAGCGTTCGTGACGCTCTTGTTCGGTGCGGTGATGCTCTACAGCGTTCACTTGAAGATTCTCGCTGTCTTGATGACGCTGGTTGGCGTGGCGGGGCGCTTGCTTTCGGTGCGGCTGGAAAGTGCAGCCAAGCGAGAAGAACTGGCTATCGCACAGGAAAGCGCCGATCCGCGACAATAGCGGCAATGAACGATCGGCACTCCCCACCTCAATCCGCCGCGCCTTGGCGCCTGTCCGTTGCCCCGATGATGGATTGGACGGACCGCCACTGCCGTTATTTCCATCGCCTGTTGTCGCCCCACGCGCGGCTGTATACGGAAATGGTGACGAGCGCCGCGTTGGTGCGCGGCAAACAATTGCGTCTGCTAGAACACAGCCAGCAAGAGCATCCCGTCGCGTTGCAGTTGGGCGGCAGCGATCCGCAGGAGCTGGCCGAAGCCGCGCGCCTCGGCGCGCAGGCGGGCTATGACGAGATCAATCTCAATGTCGGCTGTCCATCCGATCGCGTGCAGTCGGGGCGCTTTGGCGCTTGCCTGATGCGCGAGCCCGTGCTGGTCGGCGATTGTGTCAAGGCAATGCGCGACGCGGTGACGGTGCCCGTTACGGTGAAATGCCGCATCGGCGTGGACGATCAAGACGAATACGCAGATCTGCAGCATTTCACGGAAACGATGCTGCAGGCTGGCGTCGAGATATTGGTAGTGCACGCGCGCAAGGCGTGGCTGCAAGGGTTGTCGCCGAAGGAAAATCGCGAGATCCCACCGCTGGATTACCAGCGCGTGTATCGCTTGAGGCAGGAATTTCCGCAGCTCGTGGTGATCATCAACGGCGGCATCACCACGGCCGATGCAGTGCGCGAGCACCTGGACCATGTCGATGGCGTGATGCTGGGCCGCGCCGCATACCACGATCCCTACGTGCTGGCGCAGGTCGAAGCAGCGCTGTACGGCGTGCCGTTGCCTTCGCGTGAAAGCGTCTTGCAGCATATGCGGCCGTATATCGAGGCGGAATTGGCGCGCGGCACGTCGCTCAAGCACATCAGCCGGCATCTGCTGGGCTTGTATCAGGGCGAGCCGGGCGCGCGGGGCTTTCGTCGCACCTTGAGCGAGGGCGCGCACCAGGCCGGCGCCGGATGGGCGCTCATCGAGCAAGCGATTGCCCCGATCCGGGTTGCCGCGTGATCGGTATTCGCTCGTCCGGTCACTATTCAGCCCGAGTTCCGCAGTATGGCGCGTCAGCCGAGATCCCTTCCGGCACTCCTCACGGGACTATGGGTTCGAAACTACTAGCATCGATGGTCGTGGCTGGGTGGTTGGTGGCCGGTACGGCCGCTGCCCAGTCGTCCCCATCGCAAAGCGGCCTGAGTCTCGATCAGGCCGTTGTCCAGGTACAGCAACGGGTCGGCGGCAAGGTGCTGTCTGCGGAGCCGCGCCATATTGGCCGTAGAGTGGAGTACCGCATCAAGGTGCTCACCCCGGAGGGGCATGTGCAGGTGATCGCCGTTCCATCCGATGTCAGCACGCATACGCCGGCTGCGGCACAATCCTCCCCCAAGAAGTCCCCTAATGGTGGAAGCAACAAGAAGGAGAAACACTAATGCGCATCCTCCTGGTCGAAGACGAAGCGCCGTTGCGCGAAACGCTGGCGGCTCGACTCAAACGCGATGGGTTTGCCGTGGACGCCGCCCAGGATGGCGAAGAGGGCATCTACCTCGGCCGTGAAGTGCCGTTCGATCTGGCCATCATCGATCTTGGCCTGCCCAAGATGTCGGGCATGGACCTGGTCAAGGCGCTGCGCGAGGCCGGTCAGCGCTATCCCATCCTGATCCTTACCGCACGCGGCAGCTGGCAGGACAAGGTCGAAGGCCTGAAGCATGGCGCCGACGACTATCTGGTCAAGCCGTTCCACGTCGAAGAGTTGCTGGCGCGCATCAACGCGCTGGTGCGTCGCGCCAGTGGTTGGTCCAAGCCGGTATTGGCGTGTGGGCCGATCAAGCTCGACACCACGGCGCAGACGGTGTCGGTAGACGGCAAGCCGGTGGATCTCACCAGCTACGAATACAAAGTGCTCGAATACCTGATGCTGCACGCTGGCGAACTGGTATCGAAGGCCGATCTCACCGAGCACATCTATCAGCAGGATTTCGACCGCGATTCGAACGTGCTGGAGGTCTTCATCGGCCGCCTGCGCAGGAAGCTGGATCCGGAAAGCGGCATGAAGCCGATCGAAACGGTGCGTGGACGCGGGTATCGCTTTGCCATTCCTCGCAGCGAAGACGAATGATGGAGCCGAGCGCCGCCCGTTCTCGCTGGCGGCGCGCGCGGCCCTCACCACCGGCCTAGTGCTGGCTGCCTTCCTCGGCGCAATCGGCTGGACGCTGTCGCGCACGTATGCCGCCAGCGAACTCAACAAGTTGCAGGACCGCCTGCACGACAACGTGATCTCCTACATCACCGGCACCGACGTAAGTCGCTACGGCAAGCCGTTGATGCCCGACACGCCGCCCGATCCGATGTTTTCGCGCCCGGGTTCCGGCCTGTATGCGGTGGTGCTGGGCGATAACGGTTTTCATTGGGAATCGTCATCCGCCCTTGGGCGCGATTTCAGTTTCCTGCATCCGCTGGAGCCGGGGCAGTCGCAATTCATCGGGCCGGTCGACACCGAACTTGGACGCCTTTACTACTACAGCTTCGGCGTGGCCTTGGACATGCCCGAGCACGAAGGCGGCGCACTGGATACGCCCAAGCCCGAGCCAGTGCATCTCACCTTTACCGTGGCGCAGACCGAAGACGAACTTGAAGGCAATACAGCGGTGTATCGACGTAGCCTGGTCGGCTGGCTCGCGACGTTAGGCGTGATGTTGATCGTGCTGCAGTTGCTGCTGCTGCGCTGGAGCCTTACGCCGCTGCGCAAAGTGGCCAGCGACATGACGCGTGTCGAGCGCGGCAACAGTGATCATCTGGATAGCCAATATCCGCTCGAACTCACCGGTCTCACCGACCGCATCAACGCCTTTATCGACAGCGAACGCGAGCAGCGCACGCGTTACCGCAATACGCTTGCCGATCTTGCGCACAGTTTGAAGACACCGCTTGCCGTGATTCGCTCGCAAGTGGAATCGGCCAACGATCTTGCCGCGACGGAACGTACGCCGCTGCTCGATCAGGTGCGCCGCATGGATGAATTGGTGGCGTATCAGCTTGCACGTGCCGCCACTTCGGGCGGCCAAACGTTTGCCAGCGCTGTGCCGATCGCCGGTCATGCCGAAGACCTCGTGCAAAGCCTGGAAAAGGTTTACGCCGCGAAAAACGTGCTGTGCGAATTCGATATCGAAGACGGCGCCGCGTTCTACGGCGAGCAAGGCGATTTGCTCGAACTGATGGGCAACCTGTTGGAGAACGCATTCAAATGGGCAGGTCACCACGTGCTGCTGGTGGTGAAAACGCTGCCGCAAGGTGGACGTCAGCGTCCCGGCTTGTTGCTCAGCGTTGAAGACGACGGTCCCGGCATCGACGACGACAAGATCGAGAAAGTTCTGCAGCGCGGCGTGCGCGGCGACGAGCGCGTCAAAGGGCACGGCATCGGCCTGTCCATCGTGCAAGACATCGTGCGTGCCTATAAGGGCGAGTTGACTGTCGATCGTTCGTCCGAGTTTGGCGGCGCGCGTTTCAGCGTGCAGTTACCGCCGCATTGAACGCGGGAGTAGCGGACGTCGTCCGCTCGGTAACGATCAGGAGTGGAACGCTTGCTACTGGATCGAGCCGGGCAGCAGAGACTGCCAGCTGAGGCCGGAGCCATGCGACGAGCCGGTCGGTATCGTGTCGCTGCCGCCCAAATGCGTGGTGCTTTCGTCCGTGCTGCTGGAGCTGGTGCTCGTACTTCTGCTGGATGACACAGAAGGAGTGACACTGTGCGGAATATTGAGCGCGTCGCCGTTTGAGGAACTTGCCTCGGGGCTGACGGCGTGACCGCTGGACTGATTCGTGCAACTGCAGTTGGAAGCTGTGCTCATCGTGCTGGCAGCCGCAACCCCGCCCGCCGTCGCGTTAGCGATGGCGCCGAAGCTTAGCAAGCATCCGAGCAGCAATGGTGTGGCACGCATGGCGATCAGCCCCTGAGGCGTATGCCTATCAGCCCGATGGTCCCAGAAAGCGCGCAGGGATACCAGTGCCGGGTACGGACGTTTCCGAATGGCCACCTGCCATTAGAATCGCCCGATGCTACGTTCAGGCTCCCCCCACTTTCCGCGGCCGCGCCCGCTCTGTCGTCTCCCGGAATACTGAGACCATGCAGCCGCAGCAACTTTTGGCCGCCCTAGCCAGCGGGGAGACCCTTTCTGGCTCCCGTCTGGCTGCCGAGACCGGTGTGACCCGGGCCGCGATCTGGAAGCAGATCGAAGCACTGCGCCATCGCGGCGTGCCGATCGAGTCGGCCGGCGCGGCCGGGTATCGGTTGCCATGGCCTATCCAGATGCTGGATGAATCTTCTGTCCGGGCCGATTTGCCGGCAGCAATAAGTCGCCGGCTGGGGGCGCTGGATCTTTATTGGGAACTGGATTCCACCTCCAGCGAACTGCAGCGCCGGGGCGTTGCCGCACCGGATTTCAGCGTGGTGTTGGCGGAGACTCAGACCGCTGGACGCGGCAGGCGAGGGCGCAGTTGGTTGTCGCCGCCGGGTCTGAATATTTATCTCTCGTGCCTGAAGCGGTTCGATGCGGGCTTTGCGTCGTTGTCGGGTTTGTCGCTGGCCACGGGTGTCATCGTGCTGCGCGCGTTGCAAGCCCTTGCGATGACCGGCCCGCGCCTGAAATGGCCGAACGATGTGCTGGCTGACGGCGGCAAACTGGCCGGCATTCTGGTCGAGTTGAGCGGCGAATATCAGGGTCCCTGCGCGGCAGTGATCGGCATCGGCCTCAACCTGCGGTTGACACCCGCGCTGCGCGAACAGGCCGCCCAACCGGTGAGCGATCTGGCGGACCTCGCGCAGGGTACGCCGCCGGATCGAAACAGAATGGTCGCCGCGCTCATCGCCAGCCTCGTCGACGGTCTGGATCAATTCGAGCGCGACGGCTTCGCCGCCTTCGTCGACGAATACGCCGAGCACGACGCCTTGCGTGGCGTCCCGCTGCGCGTCAGCGGTGCAACAGGCGAGCTCGACGGCATTGGCGCCGGCATCGATGCGCGCGGCGCCCTGCAGTTGCAAACCGCCGCAGGCCTGCACGGCATCGACAGCGCCGATGTAACGGTGCGCCGCGCATGAAACTCTTGCTCGATCTCGGCAACACCCGCCTGAAATGGGCGATAGCGGCGGCCGGCGGCTGGTCCGCACGCGGTGCGGTGGCGTGGGATGAAGATGTTCCTGCGGTGCTTGGGCAGGCATGGCAAGCACTGGCGCATCCGCAGCGTGTGTTGGGTGCGTCGGTCGTCGATGCGGCTCGCGAAGCGCAGATCGAAAAGCTCGCCACGGACATTTTCGCCACGGGTATTGCGTGGGTACGCACACCCGCCGAAGCATGCGGTGTGCGTAACGCCTACGCCGAGCCGCAGAGGTTGGGTGTCGATCGTTTTCTGGCCATGGTGGCCGCTCGTGCAGCCGGACATGCGCCATGCGTTTTAGCCGGCGTCGGCACCGCGCTCACGCTCGATGCGCTTACGGTGGAAGGTCAACACCTGGGTGGTCTGATCGCGCCCGGTCCGTTGCTGATGCAGCAATCGCTGCTGGGTGCTACCGCACGCGTGCGCCCCGAACACGCCGGTGCAATACGCGACATCGCCGACAACACCGCAGATGCCGTGGCCTCCGGTTGCTGGCAAGCGGTCGCTGCCTTGACCGAACGTTTTGCCGCGCGCATCGCGGATCAATCCAGCGGTGTAGCGCCACGCCTGTTGCTGGACGGTGGCGATGCAGCCACCTTGCTGCCGCTGTTGAGCGTGCCAGCCGAACTCGCCACCGATAGCGTGTTGCGTGGGCTGCTTGTGTGGGCGGACTCACACCCGACGCCCACATCACCCTAGAATCCTCGAACGACCCCAACCATACCGGTGGATGGCCGATGTTCCTGCGCCTGCTGTTCGTTCTGCTGATCGCCCTCAACATCGCCGTTGGCGCGTGGCTGCTATTGGGCCAGAACGACACGCACGGCCACTTCGCGACCGACCCAGGCGTACCGAAGCTGCGCCTGCTGTCCGAATTGCCGCCGCCCGCGACCACCACCGCACATGCGGCCTCCGTGGCACCGCCGGCAACGTCGTCCATATCGGCGGCGTCGCCCGCCAGCACGGCCACCGTGTTGACGCCATCGACAACAAACGCCCTCAGCTACGCCTGCATGGCATTGGGCCCGTTCGCGACACAGGAAGACCTGCGCATTGCACGCAATGCGCTAGGCCCGGAATTGCAGCGCACGCGCGCGCGCCAGGAACAGACCACGCAATCGCGCGGCTGGTGGGTGCATCTGCCGCCCAGCCCTAGCCACGCGGCAGCGCTGGCGCAGGCGCGTCAGCTCGGTGCGCGCAATATCCAGGATTATTTCGTGGTCGGTTCCGGTGACGACCAGAACACCGTCTCATTGGGCCTGTTCAAAGACCCCGCCAATGCACGCAAACGCCGCGATCAAATCGTCACCGCGGGCTTCCCGGCGCAGATGAGCGAGCGCACCGAAACCGTGCCGGAGTACTGGCTCGACCTGATCCCCGTCGACAGCAGTCACTTCGACTGGCGCAGCCGGATTCACGATCCGGGAATCGGATCGCACAGCACAGGCTGTTTTTGAGCGAAGGCCTGCTAGAATACGCGGCCCCGTGCCGGCATAGCTCAGTTGGTAGAGCAACCGCCTTGTAAGCGGTAGGTCCCCAGTTCGAATCCGGGTGCCGGCACCAGTTTTACCCAGGCCCGCAGCAATGCGGGCTTTTTGCTGCGTATCGTTAGGGCCCACTCCCCTTGAGCTCAGGGGGCTTTTGACCCGCTACACTTGCGTAAGTACGCTCAGGATCACGAGAAAAGCAGTATGAGTAAGCAGGTGATTGCATTGGTCGGCGCGCCGACTGACATCGGCGCGGGTCATCGTGGTGCATCGATGGGGCCAGAAGCCCTACGCGTGGCGCAGCTCGCAGAGAAGCTGCGGCGGCGCGGGCTGGAGGTGATCGATCGCGGCAATCTGCATGGCCCGATGAATCCCTGGCAGCCGCCGGAGGGTGGTTATCGTCACCTGCCCGAAGTCATCGCCTGGAACACCGCCGTGCATGGGGCGATCCATCACGAGCTGCAAGCCGGGCGTCTGCCGATCATGTTGGGCGGCGATCATTGCCTGGCGATCGGCTCGATCAGCGCCGTGGCGCGGCATTGCCGCGAGCAAGGGAAAAACTTGCGCGTGCTGTGGCTCGATGCGCATGCCGACTTCAACACGTCGCAGGTCACGCCGTCAGGCAACATCCATGGCATGCCAGTGGCTTGCTTATGCGGCAACGGGCCACGCGAGTTGGTGGAGATTGGCGATCGTGTACCGGCGACCTCACCCGATGTGTATCGCCAGATCGGCATCCGTTCGGTCGACGAAGGCGAGAAGCGCCTCGTGCGCGAAGCGAAGATGGATATCTACGATATGCGCCACATCGACGAAGTGGGCATGAAGCGCACGATGGAAGAAGCACTCGAAGGCATCGATGCCGACACTCATCTGCACGTAAGTTTCGATGTCGACTTCCTCGACCCTTCCATCGCGCCGGGTGTCGGCACCACGGTGCGCGGCGGTCCGACCTATCGTGAGGCACAGCTGTGCATGGAGATGATTGCCGACACCGGCCGGCTCGGTTCGCTGGATATCGTCGAGTTGAATCCGGCCTACGACAAGCGCAACCAGACGGCGAAGCTGGCGGTCGAGCTGGTCGAGTCACTGTTCGGCAAGTCCACCTTGATGCGCGGTACGGATTAATTGGTGCTTGTCACGTCCCGTCGCTTTGCCCGTACACTGCATGAATTCCGTTCGCGCGATTGTGCGCGGACGCGCAGCCATTGTTCGCACTAGCCGATATCCCTCGCATGCAAACTCGCGTCCTTACAGGCATCACCACCACCGGCACGCCGCACCTGGGCAACTACGTCGGCGCCATTCGCCCGGCGATCGCGGCCAGTCGTCGCGCGGATGTCGATGCGTTCTTCTTCATGGCCGACTATCACGCGCTGATCAAGAGCGACGATCCGGCCCGCATCGAACGCTCGCGTCTAGAAATCGCGGCGACGTGGCTGGCGGCCGGGCTCGATCCGAACAAGGTCACGTTTTATCGGCAATCGGATATTCCGGAAATCCCGGAACTCACCTGGTTCCTTACTTGCGTCACGGCCAAGGGTTTGCTCAATCGCGCGCACGCCTACAAGGCGGCGGTGGACAAGAACACTGAGACCGGCGAAGACCCCGATGCGGGCATCACGGCCGGCTTGTACATGTATCCGGTGCTGATGGCCGCCGACATCCTCGCGTTCAACGCGCAACAGGTGCCGGTGGGTCGCGACCAGATTCAGCACATCGAGATGGCGCGCGACATCGCGCAGCGTATCAACCACATCTACCACCGCGAGTTCTTCGCGTTGCCCGAAGCGTTGATCGAAGAACAAGTGGCGACCTTGCCAGGCCTCGATGGCCGCAAGATGTCCAAGAGCTACGACAACACCATTCCGCTATTTGACGGCGGCGCCAAGCAACTGCGTGAGACGATCATGCGCATCGTCACCGATTCGCGCATGCCGGGCGAGCCGAAAGACCCGGATAGCTCCGCGCTGTTCACCATCTTCCACGCCTTTGCCAGCGAGGCCGAAAGCGCTGCGTTTCGCCGCGCGTTGGAAGAGGGCATCGGCTGGGGCGAGGCCAAGCAAGTGTTGTTCGAGCGCGTCGAAGCGGATGTGGCGCCGATGCGTGAACGCTACGAGAGTCTGATCGCGAGGCCGGCAGCAATCGAAGAAATCTTGCGCGAAGGTGCGCGTAAGGCGCGCGCCATCGCGGGCCCGAAAATTGCCGAATTGCGTGATGCGATTGGCTTGCGCGCCATGTCGTCGGTCACCATGAATGCTGGCAAGGCGAAGTTGCCATCGAAGTCAGTCAAGTCGCCGCGCTTCGCGAGCTTCCGCGATACGGATGGCAGTTTTCGCTTTCGCCTGTTCTCCTCCGAAGGTGAAGAGTTGCTGCTGTCGAAATCCTTCAAGGATCCCAAGGCTGCCGGCGCCGTGCAGAAGCAGCTGAAATCGATGGGCGGTGCGGCAGCGACGTTGCACGTCTTGCCTCTTTCACTGGTACTGGAGTTGGACGGCGAACCTGTCGCCAGCACGCCTGACTATGTCGATGAGCCGGCGCGCGACGAAGCACTTACCTATCTTCGCGATGCGCTGGATATGCTCGTCGCGCAGGAAGGCGAGTAAGCGGCCACACACTTGCGCACATCGAGCCGGATGACATGAAACGTCATCCGGCTCGATCGCTCACCCTCTATGGCTTACTGTTACTGGCCGCTTGAACTGCTCGAGCTCGCCGGCGCACTGACGCTCAAGCCACTGGCATCGACACTCTTCACGCCCTTCACTTGCTTGGCGAGATGGATCACGTGTGTCTTCTGTTTGGCGGAGGCCACGCTGCCCGTCAAGGTGACAGCGCCGTCCGTCGTGCTTACCGAGATATCGGACGACTTCACGTTCTTGGCGGCGGTAAATTTCGATTTCACCTTGGTGGTGATCCAGGTGTCATCGACCTTGCCCGGTACCGTCTCGTTGCTCGACGGCGTGCTTCCGGTCGATTGCATCGCATTCGACGATTGTGGCGTGGCCGATGAAGTTGGAGCGCTTTGCGCCATCACCAGGGAGAGTGGCAGGCCTGCAAAGGCGATCATCGCGCCGCCGGCGATGAGGGATTTGTGCAGAAGGGACGTATTACGCATGGCAATCTCCTTGGGCAGGTGAACTGTTTTGCGCATGGAATGTGTTGCTGGTTGCGCAAACAGGCGCATCGCTGACGATTCGCACGGACATGGCAACAAGTCGCGCGTAAAAACAATGTTGTAAAAAGTCATGCGGCGTCGCGTTCGTTCAGGGACGTGTTGTTGGTGCGAATGTCATGTTCTGTTTTTGTTTCTCGTGCGCGCAGTGATTTTGCTGATATCACGTTGCAGAACGTCACAAGCGTGACACCGACATCTGCTTAGCTGGACGAACCTGGCTACCTGGGCCAGGTGTACGCCTATCGAGGAGAGCTGCATGAGCACCGAGCACGAGATTCATCATCATCACCACGAAGCGGCAAAACATCTGGAAGAAGCTGCCAAGCATCATCGTGAAGCGGCCAAGCACGCTGAAGGCGGCGATCACGAAAAGGCTAGCCATCACGCACACCTGGCGCACGGCCATAA
>OUNK010002534.1_pt1 | contig 11881 bp, 17 predicted proteins | sample 1755341 | NCBI WGS metagenome assembly OUNK01 (sample SAMEA3914788, study PRJEB12502) | metagenome | biome: forest; material: soil | place: Canada | collected 2011-07-03 | depth 0.1 m | reverse complement strand
GTAGCTCAGATGGATAGAGCAGCCCTTTCCTAAAGGGTTGGTCAGGCGTTCGACTCGCCTCGGGACCACTTCTCCAATTTACTCTGTTACCGGCTTAAATACAGGGTTTATAGGTGTTCCGTTGATGTTTTCTTGTCTTGCCATTCTTAGCTGAATCTTGGCAAACTTTTCAAGAAAAATGTCAAAACTTGGCAAAAAGAAGGCCCCGATATTCCGCACTGACTGGCCCCGCATTCGCGGGATCGTGAGCAAGGGGCGCACTTATTTCCAGGTCGATCCTCGTCCGTCCGCTCGCCGCGAAACCTTCTCCTCTCTCACTGAGGCCAACACTCGGGCGGATCAGTTGGCAAAGGATCGGCGCCAGCATGGGAAGCAGGGGCTTTTGGCGCCTCTTCGGGAGCGTGTTGCCGTCGCGGAGCTGGCCGATCTGGTTAGGCCCTACGGCAAGACTGTTCGGCAGGCCGTTGAAACGGCTATCGTCGTTTGGGAGGAAGAGAAGGTGCATGCGGTCTCCGTCCCCATGGCGCAAGCCTTGGCCGAGTGGCAGGCATTGAAGGAGCAGCAGTATCGAGCGGGAAAGCTGCGGCTCCGTACTATCGGAAATCTCCGCCCTTTGTTCCGCGAATTCACGTCGGCCTTCGGTCATTTGAGCGTATTGGCGGTCTCTGCCGACACCATCAAAACCTACGAGGGGCACCGTCCCTCCCAGGCGAGAACGATCCTGACCAAACGGGCCAAGCTCTCCGAGTTTTTCAGATTCACTCTCTTGAAGGGGTGGAGACACGATAACCCGATCGAGAAACTGCATGGGTTGGCGCCGGTCGAGGCTAAGCGCGTTTCTGTCTCGATTCTATCGGTCAAGGACTGTGCCGATCTGCTCGAGAAAGCTACCGCGGCCGAGAATGCCAAAGAGCTGATTCCTTACGTTACTGTCTGTCTCTTCGCTGGATTACGGCCAAGCGAGGCTGAGCTGTTGGACTGGCGGCAGATCCATTTCGAAACCCGGCAAATCGAAGTCCTGGCTGATACCAGCAAGAACGCGGAAAACCGTTTTGTACCGATCGAGGACAACCTCCTGGCTTGGCTCGAGAAATACCGGCAGCCGAAGGGGCCGATTACCCCCGCCGTAAATTGGCGCAGGAAGTGGGATGACCTGCGGATTGCCGCGGGCTATGCCCTACGTGGCGAAGAGGGTAGAGAATGGCCGGATGACGTGCTCCGTCACTCCTATGCGTCGTACTGGTTAGCAATTAACCAAGACCGCGCACGATTGGCCGAACAGATGGGGAACTCGGTCGAGGTGATCCGGTCCCATTATCGGAGGGCAATTCAGCCAGCGGTGGCTAAAGCGTTTTGGGCGCTTTAGGCTTTGAAGGAAACTATCTGAGTCAAAGCCCCAGGGCTTTGTAGGCGATGGCGCGGCTTTCCTGATATGGGGGTGATAAGACAAACTCAACGGCCTTCTGAGGAATGCGAAGCCATTTTGCAATATTGATCATCGACTCGCCATCTGCGAGCTTTTGGAGGCATTCAGCATTGAACTTCCAGGGAATCAGGAGTTCATAAGCAACATAGACGGCGATCTGTTCCGACTCAAGCTGATGGCTCCTTTCAAATTGAATAGGAGCCCTATTGATCAGTTCTTGGATAAGCCGAATAGGGTCTTGGGTATACTGCTGAGAATCGGTGTCAATAATGAGGTGGGCCATCTCCTTGGCCATAACGAATCGCCTCCAACAAGGGTTTTCGGTCGCCGGATAAACGACCCGAGCATAGGTCTTGTAACGAAGAAGCGCCCCCATGAAAGCCTTGGGCAGCCAGGTATTTTCCTCAACGTGAATCTTGTAGGGGTGTTCTTTGGAAAGACGCTTTTCGATGGCGTCTTTGACGTCACCCACCACATTGACGGGAACCTGGAGATTAGGAATATCCGATAAAACCTCTGTGACAGCCTTGCAGATGTCCAGATAGGTGATCGGAGGGCAGGACGAATTACTGGACTGCACCGTCATGAACTGCCTTAGAGGAGAGTGCCATATTGACCTCCTCTAGGAAGCCCTCGACGGTAGTGTTTTCGCGCCCCGTCGCGAAAAACTTAATGTCCACTAGACCATTCGCCTTTTCCTTTTTATACCAGTCCAGGAACTGGACGGTAGCAGGACCAGCGGTTGTAGTCGCAGTCGTATTCGTGGTTGTATTCATTTTCCCTTTGAAGCGTGTCGATATACCAAATTTGATTCCGTTGTCAATCCCGCATCGATCGCTCTCTTGTACAATCTTACAACAAGAGCTTGTCTAAGCAACCTTCGTTCCCATGTTTATCGATCTTTTGCAGCGCTTGCTGTTTCTCCTATTTCTTCCATTTCGACAGCTTTTGAAGATTCTGTAGGGAGAGTTACGCTGCGTAACCCGTTGATGCTTGTTTATCGGGTCGTAGACGCGAGATGCGCCAAGATTGTTGCCTACGGCTAAAGCTACTTTACGGGGTTGCGAAAACCTAAAGCTGCTTTACCGGGGCTTTTGCCCTGCCTTCCGGCAAACAGGGCATTTCTGCGTCTTTGCCCTTTCCAGAGCGCCGGCCTTCGAGTCTTTGGTCAGGATGACGCTTCCCTTGTGTCCGCAGGCGTAGACGATTCCAGCTTGTGCCATGGGGCGATGGTAATCCTGGATAGCGGTCCACGCCAAGTTACTTTATGGGAGCGAGGTGGGGAGGCGTCGAGTTACGACGGCGTAACTTTGAATGCCCCGAATGTCACGCTGTGTAACTTTTGAGCTAACCCGTAGGCGGCGAGGATTGGAGGGATTTTGCCTTAATTCTATGATAAGCCGCCAAGGCTGCTTTTTTATCCTTCTTCGAAAGAGGCGGCTGGGCTTTTATGCTTTTGATCAAGCTGGCTGTCAGATTTCTTCGTCTCTGTTCCGATTTCTGCTGCTCCTCCTGTTCACGATGCTTTTCCCCAGCCCGAAGCCAATCGTCGATGGCCTTCTTCCGCTTCTCTCTTGCTATGTCGGCAGCTAGTTTGAAGTTGGGATCGGCGTGGTAACACGAATCCAATTCCAATTGACGAAGGAGGCGTTGCTCATGTTTGCGCGTATCGACTTGGCCGTATCCATCTCGCTTCAGACCTTCGATGATGGTGTTTATGCGTCCCAACAGGTCGCTTTCGGTCCCTTGCTTTCGACACGCATCAAAGAATGCGTGGAGCATGGCAAGCCTGTCGACAAATAGGGCGAAGTTGCCGGTTTCCATGTCTCGCGTGAAGGCGTCCTTTTTGATTCTGTCCATGACACGGATCGAATCAAAAACATCCCTTGTATAACGTCGTTCCTCCATGGGGAAGGAGAGAGCATTCGCCCGCATCGGAAGCTCCCTCAAATCGTTTCTTGTCAGCCATCCCGCATCAATCCCGGTTTTGTGCTGAATCAAGAGCGCCAGTCGGGGGTCATTTGCCAGACGCAATCCCTTCGGGGTGGCTGCCTCTAGGTTTTGGATTTTCCTCATATTGCAGCCCACCAGAGCAGCCATTTCTTTTGCTTCCAATCCGATTAAAAGCCGGAGGCGAGCGAGATTGGTTTTTGGAATTGTCGATCGACCCATAATACTAATGTAGTACTAATGAGTGTTGTTGAATAGGAAAATATTGTCAGCTTAAGGAGTTCGTGAGCATCAAACACGAACGCGGAACTGCAACCGCCCCGGAAAATGCAGCGCCCTCGACAATCTGCGCGGAGATTGTCACCAGCCAGCCCCGAAAGCCGATGGTTTCCCTACAGGAGGCGGCTGGCGAGGTGAGCCGGTCGTATTGGACTCTTCTTCGGGATTTTCACGCAGGCCGCCTTGCGGCCATTCGCCACACGTCACGAGGGAAACTTTACATTAAGCGGGCTGATCTTGAGGCATATCTCGAACGGGGACGGCATGCCGCCGTGGGGGAAGTCCGGTGATTGCCATCACCGACCCCAGCCTCCGGGCGCTCGACGACCTGTTCGACCAGCTCGACCAAGCAGTCGCCGCGGCGGATGACGTAACGGTCGCCCTTGTCCTGGAAGTGATTTTCAAGATCGCAGAAGGGGGGGCGTTGTGAGCGGTAAGATGAACGGGCGACCGCTCCCGGACGCGGATTTTTCTCCTCAATACGGTGAGCTGGTCGGGGTCGATCATCATCACCCTATCGACAACATCGAGCCAGGACTGGAACCACAGCACTACGGCCCCGAGGTCAAGGAGGCCATTGATCGCATTCTAACCCTGCTCACCAGGGGAACCAGCTCGGCAATCACCGCTGGCGTCCGATGTTTCACCCTGGCGCGGGCTTGTGGACTTCTTGAGGATTACAATGGGGCGCTCGTCGCCGAAGCCAGCGAATGCACTCGGCAGGCTGTCGATAAGGCCGCTCTTAGATTCAAGGACCGTCATGGCCTCTCGTTCATGTGGACCGGCAAACCGGAGAACACTCGGATCAAGTGTGCCGTGGTTCAGATCGCCATGAACGCCGATGACCCGGATGGAATCGAACGGCGACGGACGGCGCGGGCGAAGGCTGCGTTGAAGAATCGCAACGCCGCTCAAAATCGAAAGCTGGAGGAGAAGCGGATTGCTGTGCTGCTTGGGCCGACTGCGACCCCTGAACAGATCCAGGTCGCCACCGACAAGGCCATCGTCCTGCGGTTGGAGTCGAAGAAAGGAAACCCATGATCGATCACGAAAAAGCGGCGGCCCCCGGAGAAAGGACCGCCGCTAGACACGAAAACCACCAGCACTCAATGAGCGGAGTCAACCGGCTCCCGAACCTTGAAAATCTCCGCGGCGAACATATCAGCGCCTACCGGGCCGCGCTGGCTGTAGACGATCGCAAGCGGGCATCTAAGTATCTAGGGAAGGCATATGCCGTCGGTGAGGCGATTCGGCGGATTCGGGCCGAGGCGTTGGTTGCTCGGGTCGGGCTCGAATGGGGGGCGGAATGAAAAAAATTGCTCCAGAATTTTTACGCTCATGCCGGATTTCATCATTTCACAATCAGATGAAAGATTTAGCCCCCCTCGCGTTTGACATTTTTTCACTCGGATCGCATCTGACCAGTGTGAAGAAAGAGAAGGCGTTTCTGCAAATGGTTGGAAATCAACGAAACCGCTCGAAAAGAGCAGGACGTAGCTTCCGTATATGCACAACGCGATTTCACCGGGGAGCGGAATGACCTCAATGCCCCCTGCCACACTCGACGGCGCTCTCCATGATGTAGCGGTTGAGCGCTCGATGATGCGGCTTCTCGTCACCGAACCGACATGCTTGGAAAAGCGAGATGGGCTGCCTGCAGAATGGTTTTTTGATCCGGCCAATCGGATTTACTGCAGGGAGCTTTTCTGGCTCGCTGATAATGGCAAGCCTGCCGATGCGCTGGCATTGGCCGCCAGGCTCCGCGAGGTCGGAGTCTGGGAACAGACTGGAGGCAATCACCATTGGAGCGAAGTGATCGGCGACGGGACTGGAGCGCCCGCGTCATTGGAATTTCCGCACTACATTAGCCGCCTCCAGACATTATTCCAGAAAAGGGATCTCGAAGAAGCCTCAAGGCAAGCATCCGAAGCCCTGCAACGTCCCGGCGTCGATCTTGGAATTGTCCGCGATCGATTGGTGCAAGCGGTCGAGCGGATTGGAGCAGAAACGCGAAGCAACGGATTGCCGCCGATTCGGCGCTCGATCGACATTGACGCCGAGCCGGAAGATTTACCCCCGGATCTGATTCGCGGGATATTGCATCGCAGCTCCAAGCTTGTTTTAGGAGGTGGATCGAAGTCCTTTAAGACTTGGACCCTCCTCGATATGGCGGTTTCTGTCGCCAGCGGTAGGGACTGGCTCGGATTCCCATGCGAGCGGGCGAACGTCCTATTCATCAATTTTGAGGTGCAGAAAGGATTCTTTCGGAAGCGCCTCAATACGATTCTCAGCGCACGCGGGATTTCCAAACCTCCTGAACTCTACGAATGGCATTTGCGCGGACACTCGGCACGGATTGAAACGCTGATACCCGAAATCATTCGACAGGTGAAAGGCGGCGACTACGGGCTGATTATCCTCGATCCCATCTACAAGCTGCTCCAAGGCCGGGACGAGAATGCGGCTGGAGACATCGGCGAGGCCATGAATGAACTTGAACGGTTGGCGGTCCAATCTGGCGCGGCAATCGCGTTTGGAGCGCACTTCGCCAAAGGTAACGCCAGCGGCAAGAGCGCTATCGACCGTATCAGCGGCTCGGGTGTCTTTGCCCGAGATCCTGACAGCATTTTGACGCTAACGCCGCATGAAGAGGGCGATTGCTTCACGCTGGATGCCATCCTGCGGAATCATGCGCCGGTCGAGCCCTTCGTTGTCCGGTGGGATTTCCCGCTCATGCGGCAGGATGGTGCGCTTGATCCGGTGAAACTGAAACAGAATCCCGGCGCGTTTAAGACCGTCTATACCGTCGAACAGGTCGTGCAGGCGTTTGATGGTAAGGCGTGGCTCTACACCGATCTATCCGACCGATGCAAGGAGCTGTTCGGGATGTCCCTACGAACCTTCAAAGATCGGTTTGCTGAACTGAATAAGAGCGGGCGCATCCTGCAAGAAGGCGGGAAGTGGAGACTCAAATGATCGGTGCAACGGCTGCACCTAATAGCGTTGCACTCCATTGCCCCTTTGCGCTGGTGCAACGGTGCAGCAGCCCTATAGGGGCTGCACCTGCACCAAGGGCTAGGTGCAAGGCAACGGCGAGGCTATCCAAGGCGGTCGAGGAATATGCTTAAGCGGCTATGGGGGGGGTAAGGGATTCTTTTAAAGGCACCCCTACGGAGGTCCGGTTTAATTGTCTTGCTGTCGGTCTGTGCGCGTATAGCGATTCCCATGGAACTAAACAGAACGCCGCTTCCTCTCTTGTGGGAGCAATTTCAGAAGATCGGGGCCTGCCGTTTACTAAACGGTAAAAATCCGAAGCTTTCCCATATTTTCGCCTGCTTCGCTTAGGCGGGAAACGAAACTTTAATTCATTTCAACGTAGATCGGTTGACACGCCCACAGGGCATGAGCAACAGCCAACTCTCCCTCTCGGGTCTCGCCAGACGGCTAGACCTCAGTCTCCCTCGGGCTCGGACCTTGCGGGAAACTGGCATCCTCGTTCCCAACGCCCAGGTCGGCAAAATCTACCTCTACGACCCGCTTCGGATTCCCGAACTGCGCATCCGTGTCCAGGCCGCAACCGAGCGGCCCAGGGCCACCACCCTCTCCACCTCCACCATCTAAATCTATGATCCAACACCTCCGCACCATGGGCCTCCGACTCCTCGGCGGCATTCCTCGAAACCATCGCTCGCTCCGTTCCGGCCCTATGGCCCTGTCCGCCTCCGTCGGCCTGCCGGGGACAAACCTCGACGGCCTCATCACACGCCTTGATTCGAAGCCAGCGACCACCGCGGCGGCGCCCGTCCGTCGCAGCGCTGAGCTTTACGCAAGGACGATCTCCCCGGAATCGAACCCTGCCCGGATGACCTTTGTCGCAGCTGCGCGAAAGATCGAAGAGCTGGAAGCCAAGGTGGCCGCCATTCAATCGCTGGCTGGCTCTGCGCCGAAGCCGAAGGCCTCCGTGCCCGTCCCCGCGACAAAGGACGACGAAGGCCGCGTCCCGGTGGATGCTCCGGCCCCAGCGCCCTCGCCCGATGACGCCTGGCTCGGCGACATCATCTCCAACCTGCAAGCCGTGATCGAAGCCCTCCGCACCCGACTTCCGGCTGGGGACGAATCTGGGGAGCCCGAGGCCCGCGCCGCGGCGACGATCATCGCCACCTCCGGCAGAGACGGTTCCGTCCTCCACGTCCTGAAAAAGTCCATTGCTGCGAAGTCCGGGCGGATCGCCTATCTCCGGGACCGCTCCCCGCTGGCCCGCACCGCCGACGCCTTCTCCACGGCGACCGCCGTCGCCCGGGTTGCCACGGCGCTGGCTCCGACGCCCATCGCTCAGATTCCGCGCCTGGCCAAGGTCCACCAGCTTCGCGCCGAGATCGCCGATCTCGATAAGCAGATCCGCCGTTCCTACGCCTCTGATTTGATTTCCCGGCAGGCAGTCCTTACCCGCGAGCTGCGGGCGGAGGAACGCCTCGCGCTTGGGAAGCAGAGTACCAACTGAACCAACCACCCCCATGACCACCACTACCGAAAACACCATTGAAGAAGTCCCCGTTACGGACACCGCCATCCCCATCGTGCCCACCACCATTCCCGTCTCCGCCCCGGAGTACTCTGTGCAGAGCATGCGGCAGCGTGCCATCGAAGCCGAGCGGGCCGCCCTCAACCCTCGCCCTCCGAAGGCACCGTGGACCCCGGACCCGCCTCGCCCGGCTCGCATTCCGGGTCCGGTTCTCAAGGCCGCGAAGAGCAAGGTCGTTCCTCGCGTTGAGAAGCTCATCGCCGCGAAGCGCGAGCCTGTCGAGGCCCGGAAGCTCGCCGGTCAGGTGATCGAGGCCCGACGCGAAGCCCTGCACGCTAAGATCGCTGCTTTCACGGCCCAGCCGAACCTCGACGACATCGACGATTTCCTGGCGCTCCACGTCCAGGCCGCAGCGGCGGAAACCGCCAGCCATGCCTTCGCCAAGATCATTCCCGACCAAGAGCACCGGGCAGCCTTGAATGCGTCTTCGGCGGAGTTGGCGCCGCTCCTCCAAGAGCTGGCTGGCGAAGCTGAGGCGTACCTGACCGCCTGCCGCGCCAAGGGTCGGGAATTGAAAATCGCCGAGGCCTCCCTGTATCAGCCGGACAAGAAGTTCTCGGCATCCCTCCGTGACTTCGAGAAGGCCGTGGGCCTCCTCGAGCGGAGCGTGAACGATGCAGTGGTGCACGTGAAGGAGTGGGTCGCTCGCGGTGGCGTTCCTCGGGAAAACTTCACGCTTCTTTACAGCAAGCTCCGGGCGCACGAACACGAAATCGAGCTGCCCCTCGAACTCCCTTTGCCTGGCAAGCAGAGCTGACCCTCAACAGCAACGACCGTCATACGCCGCGCCCGGCGGCAATTGAGAAACCGGGTAACCACTTTACCACTTAAAACAATATGCCCTTTACTCCTCCTACAGCTGCGTCCGCAAGCATTGCCGTCGATCCGGCAACCGCAGTTCTTCAGCAGCCATCAAACTTTTTCACGGCGAACAACATTCCAATCGGAGCTCAAATTCAGAACCGGGTCAGCACCATCACCAGCCTTTCTAGCGGATCGGGCTCGCTCTCGGCAGTCCCGACTGCGAATGGGGCGGCGGCTCTCAATTCGCTCTTCGCCTTCCTCAACGGCACAATCCCTCAAATCTGGCTCTTGAGAGCCGGAACCGATGCCACAGGGGACGGCATCCAGCGCCCCAACGATTACAACGCCTCAACCAATGCGGTTGTCTGGCAACAGTTCATATAATATGGATGTCACAATCGCAGTAAAGGCCGACGGAACTACCGGCTCTCTGGTTGAGCCGACCAATTTTCTCACCGGCAACGGCGTCACCATCAATGGCGTAAAATCCGTCACGATCCAGACTTTCGCGGCTTCTGGTACATACACCCCACATGCGGGACTCATCGCTGCCCTTTTCAAGGTTCAGGCGTCCGGCGGCGGTGGCGGCGGTATCGCCTTTTTGTCTGGCGCCTCTGGCATCTCCGGCGGCGGGGGCGGAGGTGGCTACGTCGAAAAGACCCTTACGGCGGCGCAAATCGGATCGTCGGCAACTATTGCCATGGGTTCGGCTGGCACGGGTGGGGCGGCTGGCGCAAATAACGGAACAGCCGGAGGGAACGTTACTGTTTCATTTGCTGGCACCTTCGCCACAACGCTGGCGGCTGACGGTGGAGGAGTGGGAGGGGGAGCCACTGCGAGCTCGGCGGTTAACCCCATCGCAGCCGGTGGCAGTGGAGGTAGCGCTTCGAATGGCGACGTGAATATTCCAGGCCAAAACGGCGCTTACGGCGTTTCTCTCGGCGTGAACAACGCAGGCGGTTTAGGCGGAACGGGGGGGAACTCTGTGCTCGGTCTTGGCGGCGTTGTCATGGTAGGAAATTCTGCCGGAGTTGCGGCATCTGGCTACGGCGCGGGCGGCTCGGGAGGATGCACGTCGAACGTCGGCAGCAACGAGGCCGGCGGAAACGGTGGGCCCCCCATCGTCTACGTGATTGAGTTTAACGCCCAGTGATCTCCTTCACCCTCCCAATCTCGCCGCAGTCCCTCCAGACATCCGGCAAGCGCCTGGTGGTCGTCGGCGGCCGACCCCGCTTCTTCCTCAATTCGAAGGCGAAGAAGTACCATGCAGACATCGGGCTCCTTGTGCGCCAGCATGTGCCGCCTAGCCCCCTGGCTGGCCCGCTGCGGGTCGATATGGCTTTCGTGCTGCTCCGCCCCGCCTCCCTGAACCGGAAGGCCGACCCGGAGGGGCTGATTCCCATGGCGAAGCGCCCCGATCGGGATAACCTCGTCAAGGGCACGACAGACGCCTTATCCGCCGCCGGCTTCTGGCTCGATGACGCCCAGATCTGCGACGGCCGGATTTCCAAGTTTTATGCGGAGAAGGGTGGGGAGGCGCGGATCGAGATCAGAGTGCAGGAGATTCAGGATGCTCCGAAGCCTTGGATTTCGATCTAATACCATGATCTTGCTCCGGCTTCCTCCTAGGAAACCGACTCGCCTTTCCCATTAGTCTAGCCCATAGATTTATAAACTTCCGATCTAAATCATTATACTTATTCTCGAGAATTTGAAGACACGGCCATAGATTCTTTAACCAGTTCCAAAGCCTTAATCGGTCAGGTTCAGTTCGTTTGAAGGCTTCTCGAAATTCTCTTCGAAAAGCCACCATTGCAAATCCTAAAACGATCCATGTTCCGAGTTTGACGTGTCGAATGGCTTCTTCGAAATAGGCTTTGCGATTGAAATTTCTATTATTAATATTCTCCCGCACAATTTCAACCTGCATATCTCCGAGCAGGGATAATGTGCTGTTCAGTTCTTTTTCGGTATTGTGAATGGTCGAGAGAGCTATGGTTTTTGAATCTTTATCCTTATTCGAAAGCTCTTTTTCGAAGACTAGCTCTTGGCTATTGAGGGCCTTTATTGTTCGAAGTAATCCTCCTATTTCCCTGATTTGCCGGATGCTATTATTAAATATCTCTTGAGAAAGGTCATCAGGCGTTTTGTGAAAGTATTCCAGATGCGCTTCCGTCATAGCCTCGTCTAAGTCTTTGCCCAATTCAACGTATGCCTCGAAGGCAACTCCACAGGCTAAGCTGAGTGTAATAAAAACAGAAACTCCCACCCCAATACCCTTCCATAGCTTCATGAAGACTGAATGACGAGATGCTGCTTATTTGTAAAGCATCAATCTCTCTCGGTTCCCTATAGACTCAGCCTCAGGTTGTAAATTTAGATTCAACAATCAAAAAGCCCCCGACCCAAGCGGGCCGAGGGCTCTTTGAGCAGGCGGTATCAGCCCCTCCGCGCCATCGCCCGATAGATCGCCGCGGCGGTCGACCTGACCTCTTCCTCGACGGTCGGCAAGGGCGCCGTGGCCCCTTCATCAAGCCAGCGCACCAGAAGTCCCTCAACGACGCGGGAGAAGCTTTTTCCCTGCATGAAGGCTGCTCGGTCGGCTTGCTCTTGAATGCTGGGGGTGAGCGACAGATTGAATCGCTGCCTCCGAAGCTCGGCGGAAAGGCGAGGGCGGCTCATATCATCCCCGCAAGAGCCTCTTCCAACGTCTCCTCGACGAGCTCGTTGAGGGTAACACCCCGCTTCTTGGCAATCCGATTCGCCGCCGTCACCACCGTGAGGGGGAGATCGATCGACTCATCAACGGTGACGCGGTTCTCCATGATCAAGGCTTGGAT
>OUNK010004088.1_pt1 | contig 11923 bp, 6 predicted proteins | sample 1755341 | NCBI WGS metagenome assembly OUNK01 (sample SAMEA3914788, study PRJEB12502) | metagenome | biome: forest; material: soil | place: Canada | collected 2011-07-03 | depth 0.1 m | reverse complement strand
TGCCCGACTGCAACGCGCACAGCCCGAATGAGACCTTTCCGCTCGCGCACCTCGACCTCGGCGCGAACCTCAACCGCTACGTCCTGGAAGAGATCGCCGCAGCGTAGCCAAGGATGGTCGCCATCGCGCTTCGTGTGGGTGCGTTCCGGATTCCCTGAAAATTAACGCGCTCAAACATGAAGCCCCGACTCATCTCGGTTTTGATATTGGTTTGGGGCTGGACATCGTGTTTCGCGCAAGTCTCGCCCAAGTTTGAGCGCGACAGTATCCCGGTTCCACCTGCGCAGAATCAGCCATGGAAACCTCCGTTGACGACGCTGCCAACGGTAGTAGTCAGCTCGTGCCAGGATCTCTTTGATGCGGGACTGTCCGATCCACGCGGCTGCGAGTATCGGGAAATTGTCGTGCCTTTCCGGGCGCAATCGAGATGGAGTCCGGCCGATGATGCGGATGCTTTTAAGACCCATGGCTGGGTTTTGCCTGCCCAAGCCGGCGATGCGCAGCGCTATGCGGTTTGTTGGAATGGCCTTGTCTATCCGCTGGTTTCGCTGGGCGCGCCTGCCGATCTCGATGGAGATATTCAAAAAGTGTTGGCCCAGAATGTGGATCCTGATTCCACGGGGATGAGACGTGATCCCTCGACTCCGTCGCCAGGGGAAAGCTTGGCTTTCGACCAATTTACGCTGATCAAACTGCCTCTTTTACTGCGTTTGGGCAGGGTGGATTTGGCCGAGGGCGTCTGGAACCTTTTACAGGCCTGGATCAAAGCCAGCAGGTGGAACGAAGATGATCTAAAGCAGGCGGACCCGTTCATGATCCTCTCCCACGAGTGGCTTCGCTCGACCCTCGACCATGCTCTGGACGCCCATGTGCGGGACGACGCCAGCCTCGCGCTGGCCTGCCTTCAGCCGATGCCCGAGATGAGAAAAAGAGTGGAACAGGCTACGGCCAGGCGAATGGTGGTCCTGGCAAAAACCAATCAGGATTACCAACCATCCCGCCGGTTGTTCGACCTGACATTTCTCAACCAAGTGCCCGTCCTCATCGAGGAAGAGCGACGCCGGATCAAAGAGAACGTGACGAATCGAGATGAAGAATTCGCTCCGAAGAATATCGCGGACAAAAAGCAGCGCATTGCGCTCCTCATTCGCGACTTGGAAGATGTGGAAGCATATCAAATAATGATGCCGGGCTATGTCACTTTCGGCATGAGCCCCGTGGTGGAAAACCTCGTCAACGAGGGAGAGGATGCGGTCGATCCGCTGCTCGACTGTTTGGAACATGACCGAAGGCTGACCCGGTCCGTCGATGCCGGCGTCAGAATCATTGGCGTCGAAGAACCGGCATTCGCCGCGCTCCAGGGCATTCTCAAGACACAAAATCAGTTTGCCGCGCTTCAGGAGCCCTATGTGAACTACGGCCCTGGCGAACCCCGGCTTGGGCGGATGGCCCTGGCTGCGCAAATTCGCGCCTACTGGGACAGGGTACGAGGTAGGACGCAGCCTGAGCGATGGTACGGCATACTGCTGGATGACCGCGCCAATCCCGATGCGTGGGCGGAGGCGGCGGGCAATATTGTTCTCCCTGACGATGCAGAACTTTTTGCCGGAAATGGCGTAATGATGATGAGTCATCCTTCAGGTGCTCCCGTCCGCTTCTGGGGCGAAGCTCTCCGCGGCAAAGCCAATCCTTCCGTCTCCGACCTGCTGATCAAGCGGCTGAAGGAATCCCTGGCGGCGAAAGACACCAGGCCCTTTTTTCCTCTGGAAGCACCGAAGAAATTGGCGGCTGCCCTGGCGAAATGGGATGGCAAAAACCAGATCGAAACGCTCCGGTGGTATGGCGTCGAACTTCAAAAAATCATCCTGACGGAAACGGATAGCAATGGTCCCGGTGAAATCGACGACCTGATCAAGACATATCTCGAACGGGTCGAAGCGGGCGATGCGCAGGCGCTTTCCGACTACGCGCAATGGATTCGCGCCGCTGATGCGAGCAAGCTGGACAAGCTTGCTCATTTGTATGGCGCGACTTTCTTTTCTCCGGTTTGGTCTTATCCCAACGACCCGGTCATCGTTGCCCTGACAAAATGGTTGTTTGAAGATTCCAGTTCGCCTTGGTCGATTGGGCCATCAGGTATCGATCCGACCTGGGTGGCCACCTCGACCCACCTGCCCTTGGTGGCCGTTCCGGCATTTCGCGCCCTTCTTTTGCAACAATTGCAAAACCAACAGATCGCCGGGAAGGTCGAGACGACTGCTCCCAACAACATCATGGTCACTTTCGTGTATGGCAGCGGCTATCAAAATACCGATCCCGACGCGCCTCCCGCCGGGATGAAACAGGACCTGCGACTCTGCGACATCATCGCCTTCAAAATCTCCCAGATGCGCGGCGCGCCCCGGTGCGAACCGTATTGGACGAAGGATCGCCGCGATGGTGCCATTCAGGAAACCATTTCGTTCCTGCGGCAATATGGCGACCGGTTGGCGCATCAATCCACCTCGCAGGAAGACGAACACCTATTTTCTTCCTTCGACACGCCCTTGCGCTTTCCTCCTCTCGACCATCCCGCCACGCTGGACGATGTGGCTGCGGGGCGGGCCATTTTTTCGATGGAAGGGAAAGGTGACCGCAAGGTTTGGCCGTTGCCCGAAACTCCCCTGCAAGCCCAGTGGATGACGCTGAAGGCTTACCCGACCACCATGGCAAGCGGTGTGGTTCCGGTTGCCAATTGGTTTACGAAGACCAAGGGATACGATCAAAACGGGACCATCTGGCAGGCCGAGGAGGTCACGGTCGACGGAAAGTCACAACGCTATTTTGGCTTTGTCGGCAAAAACTGTCTGGCTGCGGCGCCAGGGAACGAAGTCCAATTCGAATTGGGCGATTACTATGAGCCTATCGACGGCTGGGGTTTTCGCATCGACATGACCGGGAGTGAAGATCCGCGCGGAGTGACGAAGCGATTGACCGCCAAGGTGGGTGACGCCATTCCCATCCGGGTATGGGTGAAAAATCTCCAGGGGAACGACCGCGCCCTGTCTTTATTCCAGCATGCGCCCGGTCTCGTGAGTGCCGGGAACGTGGGCTTGGAAATCCAGCTCGATTATTGTCCACGCCCCATGAATTCCATCCTCACTTTTCCCCCGCCCCCGAACGTAAAGTGGGTTCCGGTGACGGCGAAACTCCCGCTGCAAGTGAATTTGTGGCCGATTCCGGCTGCTCTCGTAACCCTGGCCGGTACTTCGCTCCTCGATTTCGACCTGGCAAAATTCTATGACCTGAAATCGGCGGGATCGTACCGGGTGACGTTCACGCAACTGGGCACCCTCGATTTGACGCGCAACATCTCTCCGCAGTACTTTGAACTGACCGAATAATGAAGAAGCTCTTGCCCGTTTTCGAACGGAGGCTTATTGACGGCGGTCTCGTGTGATGAACCGCTCGTGACAAATCCAAGGTGGTTCGTTATTCAGTTGAATTGTAAGCGCCTTATAGGCATAGACATCGAGATGTGAGGCTTGTTCGATAATTGCATAAATAGCTTGTAAACATCTCTTGTTTTCACTACTTGCATAAGTGATGCACACGGAAGGCGAGGCGGGGAAGATGCGGATACGTCTATCGAAATCCGTATGCTGGCTATCTTCAAACGACAGTTCTTCACGCTACTACTCGTCTCGCGCTTCGCATGGCGCCCGATGAGGTGCAAAAGTTGTCAATTTGATGAAATTTGATTTCGAAGCCGCGCTCCGGGAAAGCACCCGAAGCGATCTGGTTTCATTCGATGTTTTCGATACAGCGCTCCTGCGGAAGGTGGAGCGGCCGGTCGATATTTTCCGCACGATGGAGTTTCAAGCCTCAAGCGTCGTGGGCTCGGGCGGCCCCTCCTTTTTTCAACGCCGCTTGGCCGCCGAGGCTGCCGCCAAGGAACATCGGACCGTAACGCTGGGGCGCATCTACGAAGAGTTTCTGTCCGTACCCGGTACGACCGCAAGTCAAAGGGAAGCGCTTGGGCGGTTGGAAATGGCGACGGAAAAAAAGTATACCTACGCCCACCCTCTCATTTTGAGGCTTTACCGGCACGCCTTGGAATTGAAGAAGACCGTGATTTTCCTCTCGGACATGTATCTGACATCCGAATGCATCGGAGAGATTTTGGAATTCCATGGCTTCCCGCTCCCTCAAGTCTATGTTTCGGCGGAATGGGGGGGTAATAAAGGAAGCGGCAAACTCTACCGGATCGTTCAGGAGCACCTCCAGATACCGGCGAACCGATGCCTTCATTTCGGCGATAATTTCTATGCCGATGTCCTGCGTGCCAGATGGAATGGCTGGCGTGCCATTCACGTGGCTGGCGCGAATCGACATTCCGGCGGCGAACGCGTGCTGTCCGCTTCCCGAACCCGGGATGATTTGCTTTCGAGCAGCATTTCCACGGCATTAAGCCGAAAAAACGCCACGGTCAGGGCCTGCCAGGTCTCAACCGGCACCGTCGCCGAATTCTGGGATGGCTTTGGTTATGAGGTCGTCGGTCCCATTTATTTTCATTACCTGCACTGGCTCTGTCAACAGGCCCGGCGCGACAACATCAAGCGGCTCTTGTTTTGTGCACGCGACGGATTTCCCCTCTTGCGCGGACTGGAAATATTAAAAAAAGCATGGGATGTCCCCGTCGAGGCGATTTACTTTTTTGCCTCGCGGCGATTGATCAATCTCTCGGCCATTCGGGAACTCAATCCTGAAACGAAGGATTTCCTGCTCATGCCCAATCCTGGACTCACGCTGCGCGATTTTGTGCTGCGGTTGAATCTTGACCCAGCGGTATATGAGTCAGCCCTGCTCAAGCTGGGTTTTGTGTCTCTTGACGAACGGATAACGCACGACTACTTCGGACGCTTTTCGAAGCCCGCTTACCGCGCCTGGCTCGGCCAATGGATGAAAGATATTGAAGGAGAACTGCTCGCCCGACTTGCCAAAGACCGGCGTCTTTTTGAAAACTACCTTCAGGAGATTGAAGTCGACCGGCCCGATACGGCGTTGGTCGATATCGGCTGGAAAGCTTCCGTGGCCCACGCCGTGCAAGACTTGGGAAGGCGCAAAAATCCAGCCCTCCGTCTTCGCAGCTATTTCTTCGGCACCCTTGCCGGCGCGGAACGCCTGATCCATTCCGGTGGCATGGTTCAGTCTTTTTTTACGCATCTGGGCAAGCCCGCCCAGCGGGGACGCCTCATTTCGGTGCATGAAGGAATGATCGAACTGCTTTTTGCTGCTCCTCACGGCTCCATCGTGGGACTTGAGGCTGGTCCAAACGGGACGACTTCCATCCATGCGAAGTGCGAATATACTTCGGAACAACTGTCGGCCCTGGAACGCATGCAGCAAGGGGCGAATCGCTTTGTGGAGGAAGCGGCCCTTTTGCTGCCTGACTACCTTGCCTGTGTCCCTTCCGACACATACGTGGAGCGGTGCTTGAGCCAATTGTTGCTTCATCCGACCAGGGAGCAGGCCTATCACCTGGGCCAGATGCCTTACCGCGTCAGCTATGGTGAATCGGATATGCCCAGGCCTTTCGCCGTCCCCTCGGCATTACTTGATCGGAACTTTTGGTCCTCCCAGGTTCAATCCTACGGCCGGGCCTCTTGGAAACGCGGCTTCCTGGCGCAGGTGAGCCGTCCTCAAAGATGGTTTTTAAAGGTCGTTTTTCTGTTCAACGGAGGCCGGGCCGCCCTGAGTTCCGGGACTTTTTGGAAGTCGTTGAAATGGGCCTTATTTCGCAGATAATGGAATGCTTTCCGAAAAACCGGGCCCCCCATGAAAGAAAAAGACCTTGAGCCGTTTAGAGCCGCACTGACCAGATATCTCTATATTTGCAAAGCAAAGCATCTTCTTAATTGCGTCATGCCCTTCGAAAAGATGTGGGATCTGGGAAGGCATATTTTCGGTTTGATCAGGAAGCACACACGACATCTGAGATGAGCTTATATCCCACAACAAAGCATCCTTATTATATTGTGTGCCCCGGTTATACGAGAAGATCGGCCGGCATTAAGGCACTTTATTTATTGTGCCATCATTTGAATGTCAGCGGTCATGCCGCCTATATCGTTACGTGGCCCTGGTCCGACCTGGAGGTTTGCCGTGATTTCAAATCCGATCTGTTGACCCCACTGCTGACCAAAACCATCCTGGATCGCCATATTCGCAACGGGACCTATCCAATAACGCTTTACAACGAATCCCTTCCCGGCGACCCGTTTCACGCCCCCTGCATCGCTCGATTCTATGGCAATTTCCCGGAATTGCTGGGAGGAGGGGCGATCTCGGACAATGAACTCAATTTCGGATACTCCAAAGTCCTGGCCGATGCGATCGGATCTCCGGACAACGTCCTCTTTATCCCGACGGTCGACACCAGCGTGTTTTTTCCCGGGGAAACCGGCGGGAAGAGAAAGGGAACCTGTTTTTATGCGGGAAAATTCAAGGAGATTCATTTCGGGACGACCTTCGATATAACGAAGGACGGAATCGAGATCACGCGGCAGACCCACATTTGGTCGCCGGAAATGATCGCTCAAACGTTTCGCACGTGTGAGCTGTTTTATGCTTACGAAAACACCATGCTGATCACCGAAGCGGTCATCTGCGGCTGTCCCACGGTGATCCTGCCCAACCCGTACATGACGGCATCCATCGCGAAAGTGGAACTGGGCGACTATGGAGTCGCCTGGGGAAATACTCCGGATCAAGTCCAGTATGCCCGGGACACCGTGCATCAAGGATGGGAAAAGTATAATCAAAGCCTGAAGCTGTTTCCCGCGCAGCTCGCCTCATTTATCGAGAAAACCCAGGCTTACGCCGAGAGAACATATAAGGACTAATGGAATGTCCTTGCGAGACATTGGCTCGAAGCTGAACCGCTACGTGCTGGAAGAGATTGCGGCGGCGGGCAGGTGGCGCCGGGCCTCAGAATAACAACAACCAGATTGCCGTGAGGCAGCCCAGGTTGAGGCCGATCGTGAACAAGGCAGCGAGAAGGCCCCAGCGACCCGGTGGCCGCGGACGCGGAAAGTTGGGTGTGATCCCGGCGGCGAGCAGGCGATCATAGAGGTGGGGATGTACCTTTCGCTTGCCCGGCATGACGGCGGGAACCAGATTGGACTCGTAGAGTTTGGCGAGCGCCAGGGGATAAATACCGGCTTCCGTTTCCGCCTCTTTCCCAAAGGTATCCGCTCTCTCCTCCATGCGCCGGGACTGTTTGCGCAGGATGAGAAAACCGACAATCACGAGGACGTAACAGGCAAGAATCCCGGTCCAGTTGCCGTAGGGCAACCAGAGATTCAAGGTAAACAGGGGAAGCAGGAGAATAAGCGGCATCCAGAGCCGCATGAAGCGGGTAAGCTTGTCCTCGCAGAGATGGGCCAATTCATGAGCCATGACCGCATTCGTTTCATCGCGGTTCAGGATGGTCCGCAGCTTTGTCGTCAAAACGATCGCGTTGGAAAACGGGAAAGCGAAGGCATTCGCTTTGCGCCAACGCATGATCCAGACCGAAGGAGCCGGGTGCTTCCATCGTTGGGCGAGGGCGGCAGCGTCTTCCACCAGGTCTTTGTCTGCCGGAAGGATCAAGCGCAGCATTCTTCCCATCCTGATCCAGCCGCCATATTGCAACCAGAGATAGGCAAGCACGCCCGCGGCGATGATCAGCCCGGCCTGAACGTTCCACTGCCCTGGCAGGTTGAACGCCATGGTCATGAAGATGCCAATAGTGGGCAGGTAGATAAAAATCCTGACCGCAATATCCTTGAGATTTTGAAAGGCCGTGCCGGGATTGTCGTGATAGAACCCCGCCCAGCGGACGGCCAGTGCATTGCAGATCACGAGGCCGACGGCAAGCGCGGTCCCGACAAGAATCCATTTAGGCGCCGGCAGCACGAAATCGGGATAGTAGATCGCGTCCACGGCATAAATGAGCGGAAGCAAAAGCAGGCAGAATCCGAAATAGATCCGGAACGGGTAACTTCGCCGTGCTCGCTCAGTCCAATGGATGGCGGGGTCCCTGGTCAGGCCGCGCCCCAGACAAAGCCCAACGGCGGCAATGGTTGAGATGGGCAACAGCACCGGCGCGAGGAGCACAATCAGGACCAGGCCCCAACCATGCGCCCACGCGATGACTTTATCGGCAAACGAGAGCCGTGAAAACCAGGCAAACGGCGGGGCAGCGGTCCGCCTCGACCAATAGGCGCTGGCGCCATTATCCTGCGGCACACCATAACCTTCGGCGTAGGCCCAGGAGAGCCAGCGTGCCGCGTCTTGATTGCCCCATGCGGCGGACCGCTTCCACCAGTCCACGGCGAATGGGCCGTTTCCCATCTGGTAAAACATGTTGGCGATGCGATCCGCCGTCAGGCTCTGCTGGTCCCGGCTGCGGCCATGGAGCCGGTCTTCGAAAATCGTTTCGGCACGCTCTTTGTTTCCGTCCATGAGGCAAGCTGCGGCCAGCCAGATCGCGACTGTCTCGTCATCCGGTTGGAGGGCCCGCGATTTTTCGAGGGTGGTGATAGCCTCCGGATAGAGGTGTGACAGGACGAGCGTTATGCCGAGCCATTCCAGCGCAACCGAATCGAACGGTTCCAGCCCGACCGCCTTTCTTTCTTCGGTCAATGCTTCCGGTAATCGCAACAGCGCGTTCAGTGCCTTCGCATGAAAAAGCAACGCAGGGACGGAGTCGGGATGACGGTCGAGAACCTGCCGGTACAGGACTTCCGCGCCGTCGAAATTCCCCTTTTCGTAGAGTGTGTCGCCCTGGCTTTCAGATTTCGAATCCTGGGGAGTCCAGACGGCTTCCTCCGCTTTGAGTGCACAGGGGCCCTCGATTACAAGGAAAAGGAAGGCAAACGTAATCCAGAATTTTGGGAGGCGAGGGTCCATGATGAGCGACTCTTTTGGTGCGATTTTATTTCGATCCGGGAAGGGTTTCCTGAAGGAGGATGGCGTCGGCGAAGTGGCGGCCTTCTCCCGGATGGTGGACGTGGAGGGCGAGAGTGTTTTGGCCGATATGGAGGACGACGGGCGCGTCGGGATCAGGCGAAAGAATCAGCAGAGTCTTATAGCTGTGCACATAGCCTCTCTCGCGGGCGACGAGGACGCCATTCAAATAAACTTCGGCGTCCTGGTCATGATAAACGGCGAGGGCGGCGCGCGGAGGTACCTCTTTTAAGTCAAAACGGGTCCGCATCCATATATCGTCGGTTGTCCAGGGGGTATGCGGCTTGACGCCCTCGTCCTCCGTGCCGAATCCGCCCGGGCCTTCCTGCCAGGTGCCACCGGAGCTATTTTCCTGTACCCAGTTTTGATCCGGCTTGGTGGTGGTATAACGCCAGATAAGCGGAGGGCCCGCAGCAGACGGAACCAGCGGAGAGGGCACCGTGTTGGGCGGTAAATAGTGGAAGCCGGTGGAAAGCGAATAGGGCCGGTCGAAGGGACTCGCGCCCCAGTTCAAATTGGGTTGAGCGCCGACCTCGACCCTCATACTGCCTCCGGAAAGAATTTCCTTTTCGTCAAACCACGGCTTCGTCAGGGCCTTTCCGTTCAAGGTGGCGGATTGAATGTAAACGTTTTCAGGTGAGGCCGCGGGGGCCTCGATCGTAAATGCCTTGGCGTCGGGCGCGAGTCCGAGATGGAGAATAGCCTTGGGGAAGCGTGGTGTGCAGACTTCGAAATAAGGCACACCGGGATCGACCGGATAAAAGCCCAATTGCGACAGGATATACCAGGCCGACATGGTTCCGAGATCGTCGTTACCGCCTCCGGCCAGGCCGCCGGGACTATCCGTGAAGACCTTGTCGGCGGTGTCGGCGACGAGTTTCTGGGTTTTCCACGGATGATTGATGTAGTCATAGAGGAAGGGTGCCTGGAGATCAGGTTCGTTCGTCGGGTCGTAATGGTTCTCCGCAAAGAATTGATCCAGCTTGGTTTCGAAGGCGTCGGAGCCGCCGAGGAGATCCACAAGTCCCTGGATGTCGTGGGGAGCAAACCAGAGATAAATCCACTTGTTGCCCTCGCAATAGTGCTTGTCGTCGTCCGGGCTTTCCCATGCTCCCAGCGCATCGCGCGATTGGAAAAAGCCGGTCTCGGAATTGAAAAAAGCGCGGTACTCCAGGGCGCGGCCGAACAGAAAATTGGCATCATCGCGCTTGTTGAGATGGACCGCGAGGTGGCCCAGGGCGGCAAAGGAAAGCGCATGCTCCTGCGCGGTGGAGACATTGCTGTCGGCGTTGATCCACGGGCCGCCATGGTCCTCAAGTGGGTCGTAGGGGCCCAGATGCGAGTTGGTGGTTGTGGGCGTGCTGGCTTTCATCATGCCTTCGTAGGCGCTGTTCATATCGAAATTTCTCAGGCCGGCATTCCAGATGTTGGCGAGGCAGATCGTGAGCGGATTGCCATTCATGACACCCGTGGCCCGGTTGGCCTCGGGCCAGCGGTCGATAAAGCCGCGTTGCTGGTACATCTCGACGATCGACTGGGCCATGTCCTGCGCGCGCTCGGGCTCGATCAGGGTCAGCAGCGGCCACTCCGAGCGATAGATGTCCCAGCCGGAATAATTGGCGTAGATATGGCGATGACCTGCCGGTACCTGATGAACCACGTCATCAAAGCCCATGTATTTGCCGTCGGCGTCGTCGAAGATGGAGGGGAAAAGCAGCGCATGATAGAGCGCCGTGTAAAAAATGCGTTTATGGAGTTCAGACGAGCCCTGCACTTCGATTAGGTGGAGTTCTTGATTCCAGGCGGCGGTTGTTTGGGCGCGGATATCATCGAACTTCGCCCCGGGCATTTCCGTTTTGAGGTTGTTGAGTGCGCCCGCCACGGAAACATAAGAAATGCCGATGCGGACATTCAGGACCAAGGGGGTGTTCGAAGCTGGATAACTGACATAGAACCCGATCCTGGTTTTTTCATCGGTCTGCTCAACGTGATCCCTCTTGGTGGAGATCTGATCCTGCGTCCATGTGCCGTGTTGCGCGAACGGCTGGTCGAATTGCATGGCAAAATAGATGGTGATGGGTGGTTTGGCGGGACCATAAAAGGGCCTGGTGCTGGTCTGCCCCGTCAGGGTGTGGTCGTCGACGCGATCGACCTTTGAGGCGAAAGTGGTGACATTGGCGTAGCTGACGGGCAGGAGAACATTGGCCTGCTGGCCGGCGGGGAAGGTGAAGCGTGCCATTCCGCAGCGGGTCGTGGCTGTCAGTTCGGCGTTAATGCCGAAAGGCTGCATGAGCACGCGGTAATAACCGGGCGCCGCCGACTCCTGCCGATGGTCATAGTTATAACTATACCGGGTTTGATCGACCTGAATGTTGCCTGTGGTGGCCGTAAAAAAAGGCGTTCCGTTGTTGGCGCCTCCGGGGCCGCTCATCAGGGTAAGAGCGAAGCCGTGCATGGTCAGGCGGGGATAGTAGTAACCCTGGCCCTTGACGTCGGGATTGAGTTGGACCATGCCGAAGGGAGCCTGCGCCCCGGGATAAGTGTCGCCATCTCTATCGGTGCCGACGAACGTGTTGACGTAGGAGGCCGGTTCCTCGGCGTGAAGGAAGCCGCTCGCTCCGGAAACCACGGCCAGGCAGAGGATCAGGCGTCCGACAACGAACCAAAACGGTGAGAATTGAAACGGCCAATTTTTCATAAGGTGAAAATGTAGATCGAAGCGACAGGTATGCGTGGACCAAGATATGAAGGCGCCGTGACGGACGAAAACAACTCGTCAGGATACCGCCTGGCTACGTGAGGGAGGAGTGATCATTCAATGTCTTCGAGTAAACTTGGTCAACTTTGAGTTGAAGCAACAAGAGAGGTCTCACTTAATTGCCCTTGACGGAAAGGCCTCTCTTTGTGAATAAGTATCCGGATAATCATGACG
>OUNK011150664.1_pt1 | contig 11966 bp, 3 predicted proteins | sample 1755341 | NCBI WGS metagenome assembly OUNK01 (sample SAMEA3914788, study PRJEB12502) | metagenome | biome: forest; material: soil | place: Canada | collected 2011-07-03 | depth 0.1 m | reverse complement strand
GTCGTTGAACGTGATCGCGTTCAGGCTGGGGTTGTCCCCGTCGAGAGTCACGCTGCCCGTGCCGCTGGCGAGGATCGTACCGAAGCTCGCACTATCGGTATTGAGGAACCCGGCGGTAATGCCAGGAGTTCCACCATTAGCCGTCCAGTTCGCCGGCGTAGCCGAGACCGTGCCCCACGTTCCGCCGCCGTTGGTGTTCCATACGCCCACGCCCGAGTAGACGTTGCCGGTTGTGCTGATCGCGCTGCTGTTGCCCAGGGATTTATTGCTCAGGCCCGAGACGCCATTGGCGTTGCTGGTGTACCCGAGGGTGACGCTACCGGCCAATGAGCCGACTGTCGCCGTACTGGCCGTCAAGGTGAGCGAGCCGGTGTTGCCCGCGGTGACGTTGATTCCGGTGCCGGTAATGCCGCCATTGGTGCTGCTTGCGGAGACGTCGAGGCTGTCCTGGTAGCTCGTGTTGCCAATCGCCGTGTTGGTGATCGAAATGCTGCCTGTCGGCGAGGCCGCGCCCTCGTGAACGGCGCCGAAGCTGATCGTCCCGGTGGTATTCAGGGTCGGACTGGCGTAATTATAAGCGGCGCCGGTCACGGCGACGCTGCCACCCAAACTCGAATTGCTCAGGCCCGAGACGCCATTGGCATTGCTGACCAAACCCAAGGAGGACGTCGCCGCCAGCGAACCAGCCGAGTTGGCCGTGTACGTGACGGTGCCGGACGTTCCCGCCGTGATCTCGCCCGGGCTGCCGACGGTGAGATTGGAATTACTGCCGTTCGTCGCGGTGACGTTGAGGCCATCCTGGTAAGTCGCGTTGCTGGTCGTATTGGTGATGGTTTCGTTGGTGACCGTGCCGACGCGCACATTGCCGATGGTCAGCGTGCTGGTGTAGGTCGGCTTGGCGAAAGTATAACCGGTGACCGTGAAGCTCGCGGTCGCGTTGTCGCCGCTGTTGTTCGCGTCGGTGCCGGTCACGCTCAGGTTGTTCACCCCGGCGGCGGATGGGACGGAATAGGACGCGGTCGTTGTGCTTCCCGTGCCGCTGGCCGTCAACGGTCCGAGACTCGACCCGGTCACGTTGCCGGTCAGGCCATAGGTCAGGCTGGCGCCGCCCGATGGCGCGCTATCTGTGACGATGACCCCCACGGTCGTGCTGGTGCTGACGCGCGCGTTGTAGTTCGGTGCCGTCGGCGCGATCGAGAGAACCGCGTTATGCTGCAGATTGAGCGCGGTGCTGGTGTAGACCAGCGTGTAACCGGTCGGGGTGCCGCTCGCGCTGAATGTCCCGCTGAGCGTGTCTCCGCTGCCCGAGACAGATGCCAGCACGTAGTCGCCCGCGGTCGGCGCGCTCAACGTGTTCAAAGTGAGCGTATCCGTCGTGCCAATGGCGAGGTTGCCGCCGCTGACCAGCAACTCGTCAGCATTTCCTCCGCTGATGTTGACCTTGTAATCGCTGCTGGTTCCAAACGTGATACCGCCGCTCAGCGTCAGCGTGGCTGTCCCCGCTGATCCGCCGCTTCCGGCCGCGATGCCGGGATTGACGATACTGACAATGCTGCCGCTCTTCGCGGAAACGCTGACCGCTCCGGTGATCGTGCCGGTACCGCCCAGGGTGGGCGAGTTATTGGCCGAACCCGAGCCGCCGACGGTCACGGCTGAAGCACTGGTCTGTTGACCATTCATCACGAAGACAGCACCCTGGTCCGTGGTCGCGCCGGTGTAACTCGTATTGCCTTCGATCGTCAGCGTGCCCGTACCGGCGAAAGCCAGGAGATCGCCGGTATGGCCGGCCGTTATCGTGCCCGTGACGTTAATATTCCCATTACCGGTAAGGTTTGTGGTGCCCGCCTGGTTACCGAGGTGAAGCTCGAGTCCATCCATGGCAAACGTATCGCTCGTGCCATCATCGGTGACCGTAAGAGTATTCGACTTGCCGGAGCCGTTGGAGCTGGGGAAAGAGGGAGTTCCCACCGTGAGCGTGCTGCCGTTGCCATTCAGCGTGACCGTTGGGGTCGCACTGGAGAAGGTGACCAAGCCGGTGCCGAGGTTCAGGCTGTTGGTTCCGCCAAAGGTGAAGTTGCCGTCGATTAGAAGTGGCGGGGCAGTCGAGACACTGACTCCGCTGACCGTGCTGTCGATGGTGGCGCCGTTGCCGATCTCCAGCGTGCCGGAGCCGAGTGCGCTATTGCTATTCACAAACAACGTGCCACTGGAAACGTCCACCCCGCCCGAATAGGAATTCAAACCGGCAATCGCCCATTTGCCGCCAGTAATGCTAACCGCCACCGAATTGCCGCCGCCGCCGTTGCTGATGCCGCCGCTGATGGTGTTGGTGCCGGTATTTGTACCGGCCAGCGTGAGCGTCGTGACCCCGCTCGTCGCACCGCTGGAAATCGCGCCGCCGAAGTTCAGCGTGTTCGAACTGCTGTAACCGCTGCTGAAGGTATAGCTGCCTTCCAGCACCACGGCCGAGTTGATGTTTTCGCTATTGACGCCTGTGCCGGTCGTCTGGATCTCGCCGCCACTGGTCATATAAAGCGTGCCGCTGGAAAGCGTAAAGGCACCAGCGCTGGTAGCGAAGGTGATGTTTTCCAGATTGCGGTGGGTGTCGACCGTGATCACGCCTGAGCCGACGGAAGTAAAAGTGGCCGTGTCCAGATTAGTGGTCAGCGTCGTGGATCCGGGCGGGCCGCTGGTCGCCGTCCAATTGCCCGCTACGTTCCAAGCACCGCCGCCGCTACCGCTAACATTCCAGGTGTAGCTGCTACCGTAAGCGCTGGTGGCAAGCAGCGCGCAAAAGACGGGCGCCCGCAAAGCACTTTTGCGCGCGCGGCGCAGAAGCGCCGCTGCCCTTGACCAGACATTCACTGGATCGGGAAGCGCCATAGGATTTCGTACCGTATATATTCACTATCTTTTCAATGCGGACATTACTTACGCGCTACTATTTGACAAGATAAAATAGGCAGTATTTTCCAAATATTTGATTAAGCAATAGCTATGCCATAACGACTTTCTCTCAGTAGTGTTCGTGAATTATATAGATCTCATGAAAATCATCATTCGAAACTCACGAATGACTAATAAGCTGTTACCAAACAAATTTATGTAAATACGCCGATATTTACATATTTTAGATACGACTTTAGCACTGCGAATATGGGCTTCTTGACTGACCTATTATGAGCAATTTGCTTATCGAGACAACCTGCAAAAGAAAAAGCACCTACGATAAGAAATCCTATGCCCATCGATCTCGGGTCGAGCGTATATCTAATTCGCTCCTGCGGAGAAAATCTCTCCGCTTCAGAGGGAGGCTTCAGCTGTAGGGTGGAGACGGAAAAAAGCTCCCGAGTCTCCAACCGATAATCCTGGGCTGGGCACCCACAACATCCGAACGGTCATGGGGATTAAGTCGCGACTTGAGAATACCTCTCTTTTCTTGAACTTATTAATACTACTCTTTTCTTGAATTTATCATTTGGTATAAATTAGTCGAACAAGCTCTCCCGGTCCTTGTATATATAAGATTATGGTGGATTCGCATCCAAAAAAACTAACAGCACCTTTAAGGAACCAAGACCCAAGCTTTCTATAGAAGTTGTCGCAAGAGAGTGTTTAAAGGTGATTGATAAATTATTGACAGCCACGGGCATTGTAAGTATTCATTTCCTATGTGTACTCAATATCAAATCCTAACAGACTTGCTACGAGACGCATTGCCCTTTTTCGCGGGTGCATCCAGCAGGAACGCACGAGAATTATAGGGGTCTCTTTGTGCTGCCTCCTCTTGGCAGCCTGCTACGAGCAATTTGCTGAAAAAGTATTCCCCATTCGCGGGTCGATAGAGTTTCAGCCGGATTACCTAAAGGGCAAATCGACTTCGGGCGGGGCCGGGGCCGCCGATGTTGGAGTGGAACTTGCCAAGGCCGTACGATCGGCAGACATACTCTCCGCCGCAGTGCTCAGGACTGATGGACTTCGATTCGAGAGCTTGGGGACCACCGATCCTGTGGCGGCCCTGCAAAGCCGGTTACGGGTGCGCGTCGATCGCTCGACGGATCGGTTGGAGATCGGGTTGGATTCTCCGTTTCCTCATCAGGCGGCAGCCGCGGTCAATGCCGTGATCAATTCCTTACTCGCATCGCTCCAGGCAAAAGCCGGCCCAGAGAAGGCCATGGCGATCGATCCGTCGATGGTCACAGAAGTTGATGCGGCGACGCCCGATGTTCAACCGAAGGGATTGCCTCCGGCGCTAGAAATCTCAATTTCGGCCTGCTTGGGATTGATCTTCGGAATCATGATGGCTTTGCATCGAGGAATATCCGATCAGCGTGTTCTTTCACTCGGCCAAATCGAAGAAGCCATTGGCCTTCGCACGGCCGGGTATTGGCCTTTGCTTTCATCGCAGTCATCCCCGGCGGGACGTGGTCTTGAAGCCTATATTGATCCGGCGTCCGAAGTCGCCATGCGGTGCCATTCACTTTTATTCCACGCATTTGGCCGCAACGTCCGCCAAAAATCGGGATCGCTCCTGATTACCTCTCCTGCAAGAGGCGACGGGCGTTCAACCGTGGCGCTGAATCTGGCCGCAACGCTGGCAACGACCGGCGTGAGCGTTGTGTTGGTCGACGCAGATATTCAGTCCCCGGTCCTGCACAAGCTTCTGGAAGGGGATGCGCCGCGGGGACTTTGCGACGCATTGCAAAATCCGTCGGCGGCACATGAATTCGTCAGGCCGACACACGTGGAGCACCTGCATTTGTTGAGCTGCGGCCAACCCTCGCCGGCAACGGAGGCGCAATTCCAGGGCAAGGCCATCGGGGATGTGCTGTCGAATCTCCGCAAGACTTACAGCTACGTTATCCTGGATTCCGGTCCCGTACTGGACAATCCGTTCACGGGAGCGCTCGCATCACGATGCAAGGCAACTTTGCTGGTGGTCCAGGGGCAGCAGACGAAGCTCGCCAGTGCGGACCAATGCCGGAAGAAACTCAACGGGCTCGGGGTCACGAAGGTTCTTGCCGTCGTCAATGCCCCTCACCGGCCTGCCGTTCAAGCGGTGAGCAACCAATCTTATTATAATATTTTTAATTATGGATGGGTCCCCGATAAAAACCCCAGTTTAGCAAAGGAACTTTCAGCGCATATTTCGACCGTCTAAGTTTATCGCAAACCAGGAATTCCCAAAGCCTATGGAAAAGGATCAACACCTTTTCCATAGGCCAAACGGGATGTTGGAACGGGTTGCCGGGGGATATTCTATACGATTCCGGAATGGATTCTGCTCAGCTCGTGACGACAATAAAAAAAGCAATTTATGACCGGACAACCAAACGCCTATTCCTTGCAAAATGGATTGGTTTCCGTAGCCACTGACTATCGGCAATCCAACTCCACCCACCGTGTTCAGGATACCCGGCGGGCCCCCTCCCCCGCCGATTTCAAAAGCTGGCCGCCCTTGGAATGGCCGGATCAGCCCGTTCGAATGCAGCCGCCGTCTCGAGCAGAAATGGTTAAACTACGGGTGCTCATCGTCTTGGCGACATTATCGCTCTCGGCGCTTTTTATCTGGGTCCTCAGCCCCTCACGCGTCGGCAATCCGCTGATGTATATCGGGCTTAACCTGGCCCTGTTTCTTCGCGCGATCAGTTTGCTGTTCGAATGGTACAACTATTGGGTCATGTCCGTTCCCACGGAAATCAAGCCGCAGCGAAAATGGACGGTGGATATCTTTACGACCGCTTGTCCGGGAGAGCCCGCCGGAATGATCGTCCGAACGCTCAAAGCGATGGTCACCATCCGTTATCCGCACAAAAACTATCTCTGCGACGAAGGGAATGACCCTTATTTGAAGCAAATTTGCGATGAGTTGGGCGTCATTCACGTGACGCGAAAGGAAAAGAAGCACGCGAAGGCGGGGAACGTCAATAATGCTCTCAAACAGGCAACCGGCCAGATTGCCGTGGTCCTTGACCCCGACCATGAGCCCGCTCCCTTCCTGCTCGACCGCACGCTCGGCTATTTTGAAGATCCCGCCGTTGGCTTTGTGCAGTCCGTTCAGGCCTATCGAAATCAGAAGGATTCGTACGTGGCCCTGGCGGCAGCCGAGCAATCGTATCACTTCTACGGCCCGTTCATGATGGGCACGAATGGCCACGGTACGACCCAGGCCATCGGCGCCAACTGCGTCTTTCGGCGTGCCGCACTTGATAGTATTGGCGGTCACGCCTCAGGCCTGGCCGAGGACATGCATACCGCCATGCGGCTCTATTCCAAGGGCTGGAGGTCTGTCTATCTGCCGGAAATTCTGACCCGCGGTTTGACGCCCACGTCACTCGGCGCCTTTTTTAAACAGCAGATCAAGTGGGCTTGCGGCTCCTTCGACCTGCTGTTCCAGGAATATCCCCACCTTTTTCGCACGTTCACGTGGAGACAGAGGCTTCATTATTTCCTCTGCCCCATCTTTTTTCTTCGCGGCCTGGTCGTTTTGCTGGAAATGGCCGTTCCGATCGTCTGCCTGACGTACGGCCTTATCGCATGGCAGGCGCCTCTCCTGCAAATCGTCGCCTGGTTTCTTCCGATGGTCATCTTTGGAACGCTGGTCCGCCTTCGCGCGCAACGCTGGCTGATGGAACCTCACGAACGCGGAATGCATTTCTCCTCCGGATTTTTGACCGTGGCCACGTGGTGGGTTTATCTCGTCGGCGTCATCTGTGCTGTTTTCCGCGTCAAAGTCCCTTATATCCCCACCTCGAAGGATGATGCGGCAACTGACGACTGGCAGGTTTCGGTGCCCAATTTCACCGCCGCGGGAATTCTGCTTGTGGCCGTGTTCTTCGGGCTCTATCGAGACTCGTCTCCGTCGGCGTGGCCGATGGCAGTCCTGGCCTTCATCAATGCGATGGCCCTAATCTATGTTTCTGTCATCTCGCAACAGGTGACGATGCAGAGGATATGGCAGGGATTGGAGCTTGTGCGCGAAACCTTCCGCCCGGCCAAACAGCGTGTCGCCGGTGGCACGGGGCAGGTCTATCACGATGTTCTTCGCCGCCTGCGCGAAGGACGGTTGCTTCTGGGCGCGGTGGTGCTGGCAACCCTGGCCGGCTATTTCACGGTAATTTCTCATTCGCCGCCTCCCGAGACGGAAGCATCATTGGCGTTGAACAAGGACCTTGATACCGGTGGCTTCTACACGGGCATTGACCTCGGCGGCATCAGCGATACCCGAAGGCTGGAGCGAGTTTCGAAGTTTGAAGAGCAACTCGATTTTCACTTTCGCATCGTCTCGCTGGACCTGACCTGGGGCGACCCGGATTGGTTTCCGATGAAAACGTTCAAACAGTTGCGACGCCAGGGCGCGTGTCCGGTAATCAACTGGTTGCCGACACTCGATCCGTCGATTGGCCCCGGCAAGGCCGGGCCGCGCGACCACGCCATCCTTAAAGCAATTTGCGACGGCAAGTTCGACGATTATCTCCGGCAGTTCGCAGATAAAGTCCGCGCTTTTGGCGAGCCGTTGTTGATCAACTTTGCGCCGCAGGCGGATAATCCACAATTCCCCTGGTCGATGGCGGGCGGGAACAGCGCCGCCGACTTCGTCGCCGCGTGGCGGCATATCGTGACCGTATTCGACGTCGAAGGCGCAGCCAATGCCGGCTGGGTCTGGACTCCGGCCAGCGCCGGGAACGCCGGCGCCTATTTCCCGGGCGAAGGCTACGTCGACTGGATCGGCGTATCCATGGCCGCCAGCGGAAAATCGTTGGCGGAAAAGTACGAGCCCTTTCATTCTGCCATCGCCGCCCGGCACCTGCCGATCATGTTGACCGGCGTGAGCCCGAGCCCTCAAAACGATGCGGGCTCGATGGAAAGCGCCCTGGTGGACCTGGGCCGGCGTTACCCCGAAATCAAAGCCGTTATCTTTAAGGGTACCGCCGGCCTTGAAGGTGAAAACCTGCACCCTCCTCACGTCGGGGCGAAAACAAGTGATTCGAGTTTGACCGCTGATTCGCAAAGCCTGTCATCCTTCAAGCAGGAGTTGATATTGAAACCGCTCAGCGAGGGCTGCGCGCAACCTCCCACATCGGCCCAGCCGCTGTGGTTCGACTTGCATCCCCACGCGCACAAGCCGGCGTCCGTCACGGGCGTTCCGGGCCATTTTACGTTGATGGTCGACGGCGCTCCCTTCTACATCAAGGGCATCGCCTACAATCCGGGCCATGATTGGCACGACGCGAGCATGCCGCTCAGCCGGACCGAGATCGACGCGGATTTTTCCGTGATCGATAAGATGGGGGCCAATACGATCCGCCGATATGGCGAGTCTTGGTCGGATCGCATCCTCTTTAACTCCGCGGCCAAAAACCATCTCAAGGTTCTCTACGGATTCTGGTTCCTCCAGGACATCGATTATATGACGGACGCCGACAAGGAACGCGCGTACCAGCAACAGATCGAGGCGACGGTGCGGGAGTATCGAAATCATCCCGGCCTCCTGGGATGGTGCCTGGGTAACGAAGTGTGGGGACTTTTGAAACATCAATATGGAAAGCCCTATCTCACGGAAGAGCGTCATGCGCACGTGCTTTTTGTTGAAAGAATGGCGCAGCTGATAAAAAAATTGGATCCGAATCATCCGGTGTTCTGTGCCCAGGAATCCCAGGGAATAGCCGGCGCGGTGTCGGATTATGCGGTGGGTGCGCCGTCCCTCGATGTGATCGGGGTCAATAGCTACTATCAATCCGATATTTCTCATCTGGATGAAATGATCTCGCGAGTCGATCCCTCACGGCCCTACCTGGTCAGCGAATTTGGTCCCAACGGTTACTGGGATGAGGCGAAGAACCAGCACGACTCGCAATCGGGTCTTCTCGAAGATACGGCTGTGCAGAAGGCGGAACTCTATGCGTACCGCTGGCGTAACTACATCCAGGCAAACCTGGGGCGGAACCTCGGTGGCGTTGCTTATTGCTGGAGCGACCGCTATGAAGGGACGTCAACTTGGTTTGGAATGACCGATCTATACGGCCAGTCGAAGCCCGTCATAGCCGCCCTCACCAATGCCTGGCAATTCCCCAATCCGCGTTTGGGCGGCGACTTTCCTTATAGCGGGCCAAAGATACTCAAAATGGATTATCCAACGATTCCACAATGGCCAAACGAGCCTTTTATCGTGAAAGCTGACGTGGATCGGCACGGCGATGATCATGCCTTCTTCCGTTGGAGCGTCACCGGCCCGGGCTTCAATACAAGCGTGGGGAGCGTCACACCGCTAAATGAAGGGAATTCAGCTTCTATTCAGTTGCCCGCAATCGCAGGTTGGTACAGGATCGAATTCAAGGTGGTCGGGAAATCAGGATTGGACCAGGCCAACGTGCCGATCCTGCTCCAAGTATCCGACTCGAATGATTTGCGAACCAGTTTAAAACTTGCGGAAAATGCGTCAACCCGAGGACATTGAGACTGGACTAGAACGTCCGGCGAAACGATCGCCCGGAAAAATCGGCTACCTTGGTGCGATAGCGATAGCTCTAGGCGCGGTGATTGGATTCGGAAACGAGCCGGCCCCCGCGCAATCACCCGCGGTGGCGGAGAGCATGTATACACAGCAGCTCGAGACCGCCAAGAAGCTGGAAGCGCACGCCTATCAAACTCAATCCGTGGCCGACTATCGCGCCGCGGCCAGTGCGCTGGAGGATTGTTCACGCACGCATCCCGAAAACCTGCCTCTGCACCAGTCGCTGGGTTACCTGTATCTCGACAAGCTGAAGCAACCGGAATTGGCGTTCCCCCATCTGCAAGCCGTCTATGCCGCAACGCCGGAGGCGCCGGGTTGGGGCCAGATGCTGGCCAAAGCTGCCGGGGAAACGGGCCGGAACGACCTTCAGATTCAGGTGCTGACTGAAGTAACGAAACGGAATCCGAACGATCAGTGGTGCCGGCTCGACCTGGCCAATGCTTTGAATAAGGCCGGTCGATTCGCCGAGGCCGATCAGGCATTTCAGGACGCGCTGAAGATCGCTCCGAATGACGAGTGGATAAACATCTCGTATGCCCAGTTCCTCAAATCCCGGGGACGGGACTCCGAGGCCGCGCGCATCGCCCGGAATGTGCTCGGCACCCATCCCAAGTCCACCCTCGCCCTGACGTTTCTTGCGGGCGGGAAGACGGCGGCGCCGGCCAATCAACCGGTCGAAAGCGCTTATACAAGACAGTTGAAGGCCGCCAGGGCTTTGGAGGCACATGCCTATCAGACCCAGTCCGTGGCCGACTATCGCGCCGCGGCTGTCGCGCTGGAGAAATGCTCGCGAGCGCATCCCGAAGACATGCTTCTGCATCGCTCGCTGGGGTACATCTACCTCGAAAAGTTGAAGCAACCGGAATTGGCGTTCCCCCATTTGCAGGCCGTCTATGCCGCAACGCCGGAGGCGCGGGGTTGGGGCCAGATGCTGGCCAAAGCTGCCGGGGAAACGGGCCGTACCGACCTTCAGATTCAGGTGCTGAAGGACACGGCGAAACGTGAACCGCACGATCCGTGGTGCCGGCTCGACCTGGCCAATGCTTTGAATAAGGCCGGTCGATTCGCCGAGGCCGAACTGGCATTTCAGGACGCGCTGAAGATCGCCCCGGATGACGAATGGATAAACATCTCCTATGCCCAGTTCCTCAAATCCCGGGGACGGGACTCCGAGGCCGAAAGTATCGCCCGGAAAGTGCTCGTCACCCATCCCAAGTCCACCGCTGCGCTGACGCTTCTGGGTGATATCCGGCAAGGCAATTCGGACTTCTCCGGGGCACAGGCTGCCTACGCCCAGGCACTGGCCTCCGAACCCAGTTCCTTGGAGGCGAAGACCGGACTCAGCGAACTGCATCTCAGCCAGTCGCCACAATTGAGATCGTCCGGCTACGCCTTCTCCGGCAACGATCACTTCTTTCAATCCGGGTTGTACAATACACTGACGGCGCCAGTTCTGAACCACCTATTCGTTAAGGCGACATTCAATACCGGCTGGTTTCATAATAACGACACCAGCTTTTCGAGCCAGAATCGATATCAAGAAGGTCTCGGCTTGGAGTACCGGCCCGACAGGACCCTCTCGTTTGAAGCAGGGGCTTCCGGATTCGAAGTTGGAGATCACGATCTCCTCGGATTCAATGTCGCGTCAACGTGGAAGCCTACTCAAAATTTCTGGATGTACGGCTCGTTTCGATTGGACGATCCCGTCACCGACAGCATCGCCACGGTGGCCATCCCACTTTCCCAAGACGTCGTCGGCCTGAGCAGTGGTTATCAAATCTCCAAGGACATATCAGCCGATATCACCGCAACCCGGGCCTGGTATTCTGACGGAAACACCCGGAATTTCATCCACGCCGAACCCTTTACCTATATGCTCTGGCGTCCGATTCAACTGCGGGTCGGTCCCGTATACGAACTGCTCGACTATCGAATGCAAAAATCCGATTATCCTTCGAGCCCCTGGTACCACACCTTCGGACCGATGATCGAAGTGGAGCCTTATGTGTGCACTTGGTTGTCCATAAAAGCGCGAGGCGAAGCGACCCGTACTTCCGACGATACGAGTTGGGGAACGATTATCAGCGCCGGACCGTCGGTGCACCTTGGCAAAACCTTTGAATTCACCGCCGAGTACCTCTACGACAATGTCCCCGGTCCATTCTCGAATTACTCGGGCAACGGCGTCCGAGCCCAGCTTTCGTATCGGTTTTGACGGCTCGACCGATCCCGGATCGCACGTTGACAGCCGGTGGTTGAGTCCCAGCTCGGCGGGCGACACCACCGGTATATAAAAAGCATCCCCACACCGTCAGGGATGGCACAAAGGTGTTATCCGTCAGGAATTTCCCGGCCATCGGCCATCCTGAAAGGATGGCCGTAATATAGCCCAGGGTTGGCGCAGCAGCGCCTACCCTGGGTATCCGTCGTGAAGAGGACCAACCCTGAAAGG
>OUNK011150220.1_pt1 | contig 11973 bp, 9 predicted proteins | sample 1755341 | NCBI WGS metagenome assembly OUNK01 (sample SAMEA3914788, study PRJEB12502) | metagenome | biome: forest; material: soil | place: Canada | collected 2011-07-03 | depth 0.1 m | reverse complement strand
GAATTGGGGCTTGCCTCCCTATCGCTGGGAAAACCACCGGACCGAAAACTTCGCCTGGCTGCGCCGCCGCGTCGAGATGGAGCGCCGCTTCTTCCACCTCTGCCGCCTCGACCACCTGCGGGGCTACTTCCGCGCCTACATGTTCCCCTGGCAGGGCGGAGCCCAGCACGCCGAATTCGCCAAACTCAGCGAGGAGGAAATCCGGGCCCAGACCGGCGGCAGGCTCCCCCGCTTCGTCCCCGGCGCCGACGAGGACCCCACCGCCGCCCAGCTCAACGGCATCCAGGGCCGGGAAATCCTCGGCGTCATCCGCCAGGCCGCCGGCAACATGGACCTGGTCGGCGAGATCATGGGAGCCCTCCCCGATTACATGCGGCAGACCCTCGACGATCTTGCCATCGCCAACCTCACCTTCCCGCAGTTGGAGCGGAACGCCGACCGTTCCCTCCACGACCCCTCCACCTTCCGCGCCCTCAGCCTGGCCAGCTACGGCAACCACGATCACGCTCCCCTCGCCCATCTCTATCAGAATCTGTTGGCCCATTCCAAGGACCCCCGGCATCCCACCGCCATCGATCTGCCCAATCTCCTCCGCTTCGTCGGCTGGGACGGGCCGGCGCCTCAGGCCTTGACCGACGAACTGCTGGCCCGCTTCCAGCGCGCCCTCCTGGCCACCCCCTGCGCCCTGGCGGTCTTCCTCGTCAGCGACGTCTTCGGCGTCCCCCTCCGCTTCAACCTCCCCGGCAGCTACGGAGCCGGGACCTGGTGCGAGCGCTTCGACCTCCCCTTGAAGGAAACCTTCCGCCACTCCGCCTACAGCCCCCGCCTGGCGACCCTGCGGAAAGAAATCCTCGAGACCGGCCGCCTCCCCCAAGCGCAGGCGAAGCCCAAACCGGCTCCCCTCCCGCCCCCCGCAGCCAGGAACGCCATCCCGGTCGGGACTCCCTAGAGCCTGTCATGCACCTTGAGTAGGCCGCGTTGCTTCTAAAAGGCCCTCCATCAAGGCGCGAGGGGCGCAGCCCCGCCGGCGCGGCCTACTCAAAGTGCATGACAGGCTCTAGAGCTGAAAGCCCATCCCAAAAGAAGGAGTGGCCCCGCGCAGCCCTCCTTCTCCGCTGGAAATTCTCGGACGCCTGTAGTCAAATGGGTTGAGCTCCCATGCCCCTGAAACTCCTCTGGCTCCGCCTCCTCTCCCTGGGTACCCGCCCCGGCATGTCCTTCGGCGAAACCAAATCGGTCTACCTGCTCAACCTGGCCGGCCTCATCATGGGGATCGTCGGCATCCTCTTTTCCGCGCTCAACTTCGCCCAGGGCAACTGGCACCTCCTGCCTTATAACCTCACCATCTTCGCCATCGCGGTGGGAGGGCTGCTGCTGCTGGCGCGGGGCCATCATTCCGCCGCGCTCGCCGTGATCTGTTCCGGCGGCGCGCTCTGTTACTTCATCCAATCCCTCCTCTACGGCAACGGCACCGAGTCGTGCCTCCTCGTCTTCCTGGTCATCAACGTCTCCCTCATGAGGAGGGCCTGGCTGCGCCGCCTCATCGCCTGCCTCTGCTGCCTCGGCTTCCTTGCCGTGCAGGCGGTCCACCTCAAGTACATGCAGACCGACCCGATGTTCGCCTGGCGCTATCTGGTCGATTTCACCGTCAGCGTCTTCTGCCTCTACGGCTTCACCTCGCTCATCCGCACCGTCACCGATCAATTCCAGCGGATCATCGAGGACGAAAAGGCCAAGCTCGCCGCCACCGCCGCCGCCCTCGGCGAGGCCAACCGGGCCAAGGAACGGCTCTTCGGCATCGTCGCCCACGACCTGCGCGAGCCGGTCGGCCACCTCCAGGAATCTCTCTCCCACCTCCTCGCCGGGCGGCTCAGCCCGGAACGGTTCGGCACCCTCCAGGAAGTATTGAAGGCCGACGTCGACAACCTCCTGGTCTCGATGGAAAACCTCCTCGAATGGTCGAGCGGCCAGCTCGGCGCCATCGTTCCCCGCTTCGGGACCGTCTCCCTCCAGGCGGCATTTGCCGAGGGGACCGCCCTGCTCGCCCATCTCGCCCAGAAAAAACGGATCGGGATCGAGACCGCCGTCCCCGCTGCCGCGCGGGTCCGCGCCGATCCCGGCCACCTCCAGGCGGTCCTCCGCAACCTCCTCTCCAACGCCCTGAAATTCACCCCGCCCGGCGGCCTCGTCCGCATCGAGGGCCGCCGCGTCGGCGCCCGCTGGGAGATCGCCGTCCGCGACAACGGCATCGGCATCGAGCCGGAACGGATACGCCTCCTCCTGGCCGAAAACGGAGCCCAGGGCGAATCGACCCGTGGCACCGAAAACGAAAAAGGGCTGGGGCTGGGACTGCAGATCTGCCGGGACTTCATCCGTTCCCACGGCGGCACCCTCCGGACCGAGAGCGCACCCGGCCAAGGCACCTCCTTCCTCTTCGACCTGCCGGAGGCCGATTCCTAGAGCCTGTCAGGCACCCTATCGCCGCGGCAACACATCCGCATGGGTGAGGGCGAACTCATAAGCCGCCCGTTCCAGGCTGCCGCCGGAAGAGAGCGAGAGCTTCAGCTTCAGCCGCTCCCGGTACGTGCTCACCGTCTTCACGCTCAGATTCAGCCGGGCCGCGATCTCCGCCGAACCGAGGCCGCCGCCCAGCAGGCGGAAAACCTGCAGCTCCCGATCGGAAAGCGCATCGAGCACCCCCGCTCCGTCGCCCGCCCCCGATTGCCGCAGCACCCGCTCCCCCACCACCCTCTCGCCGCGCAAAATCTTCCCCAGCGCCTCCGCCACCTCGGCCGAGGTCCCCTTCTTGGTGAGATAACCGCGCGCCCCCGCCCGCAACGCCCGCTTGGCATAAAGCATCTCGTCCATCCGGCTATAAACCAACAGCAGCATCGGGGGATGGATCACCGTCAGATCCTCGATCAGGTCGATCCCGTCCCTTCCGCCCAGCGAGAGATCGACCACCGCCGCGTCCGGCTGGAGCCGCTCCGCCGCCTCGCGCGCGGCCTCCGGCGTCTCCGCCTCGCCGCAAACCACGAATCCCCCCGCATGCTCCAGCGTCACCGAGAGCCCCACCCGCAACACTGGATGATCGTCGACGATCAGGACGCGGCAGGGAGAAGCCATATTCTCCGTATTAGGCCGCTCCGGAACCTGCTCAAGTCCATTATCCATCCATTATTTTCAATGTAACCTTGGCTTTTTCCGCTGTTTTCCTAATTTCGCAAGGATGTCATCGTCTCCAACCGTGATCCTGGTCATCGACGATGCCGATGAAACCCGCTACGCGCTCGCCCGTTACCTGAAGAAAGCCGGCTTCGAGGTCAGGGAAGCCGCCGACGGCAAAGCGGGCCTCGCCCTCGCCCAGCAGCTCCCCTCCCTCATCATCCTCGACGTCAAGCTGCCGGACGTCAGCGGCTTCGAGCTGGCCCGCGTCCTCCGCGCCGACCCGAAGACCTCCCGCATTCCCATCCTCCAGGTTTCGGCGGCATTCACCGAGACCACCGACAAGGTCGAAGGCCTGGCGGGAGGCGCCGACGGCTACCTCGTCCTCCCGGCGGAGCCCGACGAGTTGGTCGCCCACGTCCGGGCTCTCCTCCGCCTCAGCCACGCCGAGGGCCACGCCCGCAAGCTGGCCGACCAATGGCAATCGACCTTCGACGCGATCAACCACGCCGTCTGCCTGATCGACGCCGAAGGCCGCGTCGAGCGCTACAACCAGGGCTTCATCACGTTTTTGGGAATCGTCGAGCAGGGAATCGAGGGGAAATCGCTCGAGGAATGCCTGCGCCGGTCCGGCGTCGTCGATACCTCCTTCCTCGCCCACCCCTTCGAGAGCCACGCCACCATGAAGGAGATCGTCCTGCAGGCGAATACCTTCCAGGTCTCGATCAGCCCGCTGGGGAAAAATCCCGACAAGCGCGAGGGCGCCATCTGCGTCTTCTGGGACATCACCTCCTATCTGGGCTACGAGCGCCGCCTCCTCCGCGACAAACAACAGCTCATCGACCAACTCGCCGCCAAAACCCAGGAGCTGGAGAGCCTCTTGAGCCAGCGGAACGCGTGAGCGAGCCCTTGGCCTAGTCCTGCTCGGTCTCAGCCTCAACCGCAGGCGCCACAGGATCGGCCCCCGGCAGCTCGATCCAGAAAGCACTCCCCCCGCCCACCTGGGAATCGATTCCCAGCGTCCCCTCCATCCGCTCCACCGCCTGGCGGACGATGGCCAGCCCCATGCCGCTCCCGCCGTACTTATCGGGATGGATCCGCTCGAAGATCTCGAAAATGCGCTCCCGATGTTCCGGCGCGACGCCGATGCCGTTGTCGCTCACCGTCAAGCGGACGCGTCCCTCCCCGCTCCGCGCCGTGACCGAGATGGACGGCGCCACCCCGGGGGCGACGAACTTGGCCGCGTTGGAGAGCAGGTTCCACAACACCTGCCGCAAGGTGGCGCGATGGGCCCGCACCGCCAGCCCGGCCTCGATTTCGACCGTGCAGACCGCCTTCCGCGCCGTGAATTCATCCCGATGGATGGCGAACAACTCGTCGAGCAACGCCGTCAGGGAAACCGCCTCCAGCTCCAGCGCCTCCTTGGAGACCGTGCTGAAAAGCAGCAGATCGTGGATCAGGACATCCATCCTCCCCGCCGCCGTCCGGATCCGCTCCAGGAAAAGCATCCCCTCCGGATCGAGCTGCTTGGCGTGATCGGAGAGGAGCAGCTCGGAGAATCCGTGCAGCGTCCGCAGCGGGGCACGCAGATCGTGCGAGACCGAGTAACAGAACGATTCCAGCCGTCCGTTGACCTCCTCCAGCGCCCGCGTCCGGCTGCGCACCCGCTCCTCCAGCTCCTCGTTGATCCGGTGCAGCCGCTTCTCGGCATGGAGGATCGCCGTGATGTCGGAAAAGACGCAGGCCGCCCTTCGTTCCCGTGGCTCCTCCCCCTCCCGGGCGGCGATCGGATTGACGGTGAGGCGGAACGCATTGACCCCCAGCGTGATCTCCCGCGATTCGAAGCGCCCGCTCCGCACCGCTTCGAGGACGACCTCGGCGTGGATCCCCAGCAGCGCCGTCACCTCCGCGAAGGGCCGCCCGATCATCGCCTCCCGCTGCAGGCCGGTCAGTTCGGAAAAAGCCTCGTTGCACCGCTCGATGCCGCCTTCCGGATCGAGGATGCAGATGCCGTTGTTGATCGCGTCGAAGGTCCCCTGCCACTGCGAGGCCAGCCCCACGGCCACCGTCTCCGCGCGCCGGGTCCGCAGCAGCGCCTGCACGGTGGCGACCAATTCGTCGGGATCGATCGGCTGGACCAGATACCCGTCCGCCCCGCCCTGCAGGCCGTGGGTCCGGTCGGAGCTTTGCACGAAGGAGGCCGAGGTCTGAAGGATCGGGATCGACGCCGTGGCCGGATCGGCCTTGAGCCTCCGGCAGACCTCGAAGCCGAGGATATCGGGCAGCCGCACGTCGAGCGTGATCAGGGAGGGATTGTCCGCCGCCAAGCGCAAGGCCTCCGCGCCGGAGGCCGCCTCCCAAACCTCGAACCCGCTCCGCCGCAGCGTGCGGGCCAGCGCATAGCGCGTCCCCTCGTTGTCGTCGACCACCAGGATCACCTCCCGAGGCGCCGTCATGCCGCGCTCCCCGGTTCCCGGATCGAATCGAGCAGGACGGCGAAGGCCTCGCGGGAGGTCTCGTTCTTGGAGAGGAGAAACCCGCCGAGCGACTTGATCCGATGCCGCTCCTCGCCGCTCAGCTCCTTGGAAGTGTGGACGATGACGGGGAGTCCTGCGGTGGCCGGATCGCTCCGCAACCGCTCCAGCACCTCCCACCCGTTGATATCGGGCATCGTCAGATCGAGGACCACGAAGGAGGGCGCCGCCTCCCGGGCCAGCCGCAGCCCGTCGTGCCCCCCGGCGGCCTCGATCGAGGAGCATCCCAATTCGGCCAGGAACCCGCGAACGATATACCGAGCCACGTCGTGATCGTCGATGATCAGCGCCTTGCGCGCGGTATCGCGCCCCAGGGTCTCGCGCAGCTTCTCCAGCAGCCAGGTGCGCTCGATCGGCTTGAGCCGGAACTCGTCGGCGCCGAGGCCGAGCGCCTTCCCCTCGTTCTCGACCATCGTGACCACAAAAACCGGAATCGAGCGAAACGTCTCCGCCTCCTTCACCTCGGTGATGAACCCCCAGGTGCTCTCGCTCTCCAGCAGGATATCGAGGACGATCGCGATCGGGCGGAGCCTTTGCAGCACCTGTCGCGCCTCCTTGAGCGAGCGGACCGGGACCACCTGGAAGGCGGTGTCCTTCAAATAACTTTCGTAGATGAAGAGCGTCTCCGTGTTGTCGTCGACCACCAGGACCGGAAAGCGGCTCGAGTCGAGCTCCCCGGTCAGCTCCGGCATGAAGGTGATCTCGGTCGCGCCCCGGTAGACCAGCGGCAGCGCCACCGAGAAGACCGAGCCCCGGCCCGGCTGGCTCTGGACCGAGACATTCCCCCCCAGCAATTCGGCCAGCTTGCGGGAGAGCGGCAGGCCCAGGCCGGTCCCCTTGACCTTCTTCTGGTGCGGCCCCTCCACCTGGCTGAATTCCTCGAAGATCCGGCCATGGTCCTCGGAAGCGATGCCGATCCCCGTGTCGGCCACCGAGATGACCAAAATGCGGCCCGGCTCCAGCCGCGCCGAGACCCGCACCTCCCCCCGCTCGGTGAACTTGAGGGCGTTGGAGATGAAGTTGCGGAGGATCTGGGAAAGCTTGCTCTCGTCGGTATGGGCCATGGGCACGCCGTTGGGCTCCTCGAAGACCAGATTGATCGACGAATTGTGCGCCAGGAGGGGCCGCAGCATGCCGCGCAAGGCGCCGAACAGCTCCGCGATCTCGAACTCGACGGGGCGGATCACCACCTTGCCCGCCTCCACCTTGGAAAGGTCGAGCAGGTCGTTGACCAGCTCGGAGAGATCGGAGGCCGCCCGCCGGATGAAGGAAATTTGCTTCTCCTGGTCGACGGAAAGCTCCCCGTCGGTCCGGTCGAGGAGCATCCGGGAGAGGCTGAGGATCGAGTTCAACGGGGTGCGGAACTCATGGGTCATGTTGGAGAGGAAGCGGGTCTTGATCTCCGAGGCCCGCCGCAGATAGTCGGCCTTCTCGTCCAGCTCCGCATAGAGGGCGACGACCCCGCGATTGGTATCCTCCAGCTCGCGGTTGAGCTGGGCCAGTTCCCCCTGCCGCTCGGCCAGCTCGTCCATGGTGGCGAGGAGCTCCTGGTTCTGCCGCTGGATTTCCGCGAGGGGGTCCTGGTCGGACCGGCTCAGCTCGTCGAGGAGGCGGGCCAGATCGGCGGCGGAAAGGGAACGCGCATCGGTCCGGATCTTCTTCAGGAGGACGGTGGTGCCGCGCCCCACCTCCGATTCGATGCGGAACTCGTCCATCAGGCGCCGCGCCCCCACGATGCCGACCCCCATGCCGGTCTTGGAGACATAACGCCCGTCGAGGATCGTCTGCAGGTCGGCGATGCCCCTCCCCTGATCGGAGATGACGATCTCGAGGGAACGGCCGCCGTCGGCCAGGGTGAACTCGACCTTCCCCCCCGCCGCATATTCGAAGGCGTTGCGGGCCAGCTCCGAAACCGCCGTGGCGATGCGCACCTGGTCCTGCCGCTCGAAGCCGAGCCCCTCCGCCAGCCGGCGCGCCCGCTGCCGGGAGAGGACCACGTCCCGCTCGTAACGGATCGCCACGGTGAGCAGGGACGTTCTCATCGGCGGCGGAGGATCAGGAGGGTGGAATCGTCGTGCTCCCGCCGGAAATCGCGCTGCAGCAGGGCCGCCGCGATCCCCGGATGGCGGACCGCCAGGCCGGGATAGCGGTCGAGGGAAAAGCGGCTCTGCAGCCCGTCCGAATGGAGCACCAGCAGCGCGTTCTTCTCCCAGACGTAGGAGAACTCCTGGAACCGCTTCACCTGATGCCCGACGATGCCGTTCTGGGAGACGAAACTCCGCTCCCCCTCCGCCTGGAGCAGCTTCGCCGAAATATTGCCGACTCCGGCGCAGCGGACCGCCCCCTTGGCCAGGTCGATCTCCAGCACCATCACCGCCGCGCCCCGGGTGGCGCGCAGGCCCAGATGGAGGGACTGGAGCACATCGATCGGATTGCGCAACGGATCACGCCGGAAGAGATCGACCGCCTCCCCCGCCGCCTGCGCCGCCGAGGCGCCGTGCCCCAGGCCGTCGACCATCAGGACGAAGACCCGTCCCCCCGCTTCCCGCACCGCCCAGCTGTCCCCGCAGACCGTCTCCTTCGGCGCCGGCACGCAGACGGCGCCGATCTGCAGCCCCTTTTCCGGCGGCGGCCCGTCCCAGACCTGGGCGAGGACCACCGTCCCCGCGCCGGGCACCGAATAAATCTCGAGAACGGTGGCGAGTCGCTTGATCGAGCCGAGGCCGTTGCCCGGGGTTCCCTTGGTCGAATAGCCGTCCTCCAGGCAGCGGGCGATGTCGGGCATCCCCGGCCCGCCGTCGATCGCGATCATCTCCAGTCCCAGCCGCTCCCGCTCGTGGAGGGGACGGAGCAGGATATGGCCGCCCCCGGCATGCTTCTGGAGATTGGTCGCCGCCTCGGTCACGATCAGGGAGACCGTTCCGGCCTGGGTCTCGTTCAGGCCGATGCGGGCCGCCAGGGAGGCGGCGGCGCGGCGGGCCTCCCCGATCTGGCTCGAATCGGAAACCGGCAGAACGATCGAAGTGGCCGGAAGCGGATTCATTTCCAACGCCGGATCGTGATGCAGGTTCCCTCTCCCAGCTTGGAGACGATGTCGAATTCGTTGGAAAGCCGCTTCGCCCCGCTCAGGCCGAGGCCGAGCCCGGAGCCGGTGGTGTAGCCGTCCTGCAGGGCCAGCTTGAGATCGGCGATCCCGGGACCCTGGTCCTCGAAGACGAGTTCGAGCCCCTTGCGGGCGCCGTCCTGGAGCGCCGCCATCCGCATCTCGCCGCCCTTGCCGTAAACGATGGCGTTCCGCGCCAGCTCGCTGGCGGCGGTGACGATCTTGGTCTGGTCGACCAGGCTGAAGGCCAGCTCCGCCGCCCACTTGCGGACCGCCTGCCGGGCGTGGACGATATCGGCCTCCCCCTGCAGGGGCAGGATCTGGCTCTTAATCGGCGGCATCCTCTTCCTCCTGCGGCGCCAGATCGAGTGAGCCGCGCAGGAGGGCCATGCCCTTTTCCACATTCAGCGCGGTGCGGACGCCGTCGAGCGACATGCCCAGCTCGACCAGCGTGATCGCCACCGCCGGCTGCATCCCGACCACCACCGTCACCGCGTCGAGGATCCGGGCCATCGAGGAGATATTCGCCAGCATCCGCCCGATGAACGAGTCGACCATCTCCAGGGAGGAAATATCGATGAGGACGCCGCGCGCCGCGTGGGTGCAGATCGCCTGGGTGAGATCGTCCTGCAGGGTCAGCGCCAGGCGGTCGTGCATGTCGACCTGGATGGTGACCAGGAGGAGGTCACCCATGCGGAGAATGGGAATGCGTTCCACGGCCGTTTCCTAGCTGACCTTCTTGGCGCCGACCTTGACCACCGCCAGACCGGCCCGCTGGATCGCCACCTTGAAGGCGTCGGCCAGGCTCGATTTGGTGATGATATCCCCCAGCTCGACGCCGAGGTGGACGATGGTCTGGGCGATCTGCGGGCGGATGCCGCTGATGATGCAGTCCGCGCCCATCAGGCGGGCCGCCGTCACCGTCTTGAGAAGATGCTGCGCCACCAGCGTGTCGACGGTGGGAACGCCGGTGATGTCGATGATCGCCACGTCGGCGCCGGTATCGACGATCTTCTGGAGCAGCGACTCCATCACCACCTGGGTCCGGGCGCTGTCGAGCGTCCCGATGATCGGGAGCGCCAGGACGCCGTCCCAGAGCTTCACCACCGGGGTCGAGAGCTCGAGGAGCTCCTGTCCCTGGCGGAGGATGACTTCCTCCCGTGTCTTCTGGTAGGCCTCCACCGTGAAGAGCCCCAGGGCGTCGATCAGGTCGCCGATCGCCGTGATCTCCAGGGCGATCTCGGCCGAGGCGCTTCCCAGCTCCTTGTTGATCTGGTTGAAGAGGGGCTTCTTGAGCGAAAAGACGAAGGAGGCCGTCTCCGAAGAAGTGAATCCCTGCAGGGTGCGGGCCCGCGAGATCGAAGCCAGGTATTCGCGCACCGGCTCGAAGGCGGCTCCATCGACCTGGCCCGTCGCGTCGGTCGCCAGCGCCTTCGCCAGCCGCTTGAGGAACTCGCCCGATTGCTCGCGGAGCTCCTCGGACGAAACCACCCCCTGCTTCGAAAAGCGGGTCGCCTGCGCGGCCTCCCACTCCTTCACCAACTCCGGCTGATGCTTTTTGAGAAGATCGGGAAGGCGGCTTTTGAAGGATGAGCTCATGGAATTGTTAAAAGTTTAGATTGCCTCTTTCCCCTGTCAAGGGGAGCACGGCCGAAATAACGCCCCTTGGGGCATCAGATATTTCGACAAGAGGAAGCTCCTGCCGCATTCCGCCTGCAGCCTGAGCCAATCGGGATGGAGCTTCTTCTCCGGCTGGCTCCAGAGCTCCCGATGGAGCCAGGAAACCGTCTCCGGGCTCGCCAGCAGCCGCATCTGCAGCTTCCGGTCGATGCTGCCCGGCCCCTCGCGGATCAGCCCCTGGCAAAGTTCGGCGTGGTGGAAGGGACGGGGTCCCTCCGGCTGCCCCGAGGGGGACAGTCTTTGCCGCACCATCGAGAGATGAATCGCCATCACATAGGGAGAGAGCACCGCCTCCGCCCATAACTCCTCGGACGCCGCCTCCCCATCCCCCTCGTCCTCCAGTCCCTCCAGCTCGACCGGCGGATTCGATTCCTCCGGGGTCAGGAAGAGCCCCCGCTTCTTGAAAGCGAGCCCCAGCCGGGTCTGGCTGCTGATCCAGGCCAGGAAAGGCGCAAGCATCCACCCGGCAAGGACCGGCAACAGCCAGAACCCTCCCGCCCCCATATAATGAAACGCCACCCCCAACATCGCCGCCCCCAGCAGGCTCACCCACCCATACGTCTTCAGGCATTCCCCCAGGGAAAGCCCCGTATCGGCCCGGTTCTGGTTCGTCCAATGGATCTTGAACCCGACCAGCGCCGAGGTCACGAAGAGGGTGTGAAAAATCATCAACAACGGCGCCAACGCCGACGAAAAGAGCGTCTCCAGGATCGCGCCGACCGCCAGCCGGAAGAATCCGCCGTAAAGCCGGGCCCGGGGAAGCGCCGTCAAGAGGCTGAGCACGCGCGGAGCGAACAGCAGGACCAAAACCAGGACCGGCAACCACCGCGAAGCCGAGGAAGCAGCAGCCGCCCCCAGCGCCTCCGGCCCCGCCGAGAGGGCGAGAAACCGTTCCCGGCTGTAACTGGCGAACGACCCGGCGATCAAAAAGATCAGCCAGAGCGGAGAACAGAGATAGGACATCAGGCCAATGGCAAGCTGCAGCCGGTTGCCGAGGGCGATGCCCCGGGCGAAAAGGAACCAGAAATGCTGGAGATTCCCCATGCACCAGCGCCGGTCCCGCTTGAGCATGTCGCTGACGTTGGGCGGCTCCTCCTCGTAACTGCCCGGCTCCTCGAAGGCGACCCAGACCTCATACCCCGCGCGATACATCAGCGCCGCCTCGACCGTATCGTGGCTCAACACATGGGTCCGCTCCGGCAGCGGCAACTGCGGCAACCCGCAATGGGCGATGAACGGCGCCAGCCGGATGATGGCGTTATGCCCCCAATAGGAGGCGGAGGCCATCTGCACCAGGCTGCACCCCTGGAAGAACGCGCTCCCGTAAAGGCTCCCCGCGAACTGCCGCATCCGCCGGAAGAGCGACCGCCCCAGCACCGGGACCGGCCGGGTCTGGAGGATGCCGACCGTCGGATTCGCCTCCATCGCCCGGACCAGCCGGACCAGCGTGGGCCCGCTCATGACGCTGTCGGCGTCGAGGACCACCATATA
>OUNK011104130.1_pt1 | contig 12074 bp, 6 predicted proteins | sample 1755341 | NCBI WGS metagenome assembly OUNK01 (sample SAMEA3914788, study PRJEB12502) | metagenome | biome: forest; material: soil | place: Canada | collected 2011-07-03 | depth 0.1 m | reverse complement strand
GCGGCCACGCCGACGATGAACTTCAACGTCGCACCGTCCGGGGGGCGCATGATGCGCTGTGAGTGCGGGACGATCAAGAAACGGGGCGGCGTCTGCCCGTCGTGTGGCCAATGAAAACGGTCGATCCCTTCAGCGCAGTCCGGAGCAACCCGGGCTTATTGAAGCTGTGGGATACGCCGGACCGCAACGTGATCATGGCGCTGTCGTTCGCGGCGTCGTTGATTTTCATCGCATTCTTCACCATCGTGCTGCCGGGTGACAGCCGCATTGCGCGACTGGTCTTCGATATCCATTCGTTGCATTTTCCGTATCCGTTCACGATCCAGAACGCCGAACACATCCTGCTCTTCATCGGCTTGGGCGAGCTGTTTGTGCGGTGGCGTTCGGCGGTGAAAGAGCTCGGCTACGTGAAGATGCACCTGCTGCCCGAGGACGGGGAGACAGTGCTGGAAGGCGCGGACCTGGGCCCGATCCGCAAGCGCGTGGCGGGGATGACGAACCAGCAACACGGCATCCTGCCGTCGCTGATCGAAATATGTATTTTACAGTTCCAGTCGGGGCGGTCGATCGACCAGTCGGTCGCGGTGATGAACAGCAACCTTGAGCTGATCCAGCACCGCGTTGACCTGAGCTACTCGGTCATCCGCTACATCGCGTGGCTGATTCCAACACTGGGTTTCATCGGCACGACGATCGGTATCGGGTCGGCGCTGGCCTCGGTGCCGTCCAGTGGGAACATTGACATGCCGATGCTGGCGCAGCAGCTTTCGGTCGGCTTCGACTGCACCATGGTGGCGCTGGTCGAGAGCGCGATCCTCGTTTTCTTCCTGCATATCATCCAGGAGAAAGAGGAGCTGGGCGTGAACCTGGCCGGCAGCTACACCCTCCGCAATCTCATCAACCGGCTGTTCAGCAGTAACACCTGAAGACGCCATGCGAGCCCGAAGCCGCGAGGTCAACATCTTCAACATGTCGCTGCTCGACATTTTGACCGGCATGCTCGGCGCGTTCCTATTTCTGATGCTCGGCCTGGTGCCTTATTACACGAAAGCGCAGAACCAGCAAAATGGTGGCACGGGTGGGCCCCCGACACCGGCGGTGGACATGACGCTGAACATCATTTCGCGGTGGGATACGTCGGGGACGCCCGATTTTTTCATGTACGGTCCCGATGGCTGGCACGGCGCGCACAAAAAGAGCATCCCGCTTTCCAGTCGGGCCAAGATCATTTCCAATTCCTGCCCTGCCAGCAGTACCTGGCAGATGACATCGGCATATGTGAAGACGGGGGACAAGTATCTCATGTGCATCTCGCCTCAAGGCCAGTACGACCCGGAGTCCCTGCGCAATATCCGCTATTCGGTTGAGATGATGGAGGCTGAAAGCGCGACCGATGGTAGCGGCATGAAGAGCTACTATCCTGATGTGGTCGCTGGCACCTATGACGCCTCGGGAGCGAAGCCCGGAAATATTTACGGCGTCGCTTGGATCGAGATAACGAAGGACACTTCCAAGAGCACGAACCCGGACGACTTCAACATCCAGTACGATTACACCTACACGTACGTGAAGGACGGCGAGAGCCTGCCCGACGGCGCGATTCCGCTGCCTCCCGCTGCACCCATCTCGGTTGTCCCTGTGACGACGCCATCGCCCACGCCAACCCCAACTCCAACGCCTACACCCACGCCGACTCCGAGCCCGTACTCGGCACCCGACACGACGCCTACGCCAAGCGCCGCTCCGGATGACAAGCCCACCATCTGGAACTTGTATAATTATTTCCATCGCGCGACACCGGCGCCGGCGGGACAGAGATAGCACTGGCGGCGAGGAGCCTCGACCGAGGCAGCAAGCTACGCGAATTGCGGAAGGGGCTTCATTGCTGCGAGCAAATCCGCCAGCGGCACGGTGGCGAAGGAACTGGACGTGTCCGACATGGCGTAGGGCAGGATCAACTGGCCCGCATGAATGAGCGAGCCGCAACTGTAAACGACGTTGGGCACGTAGCCTTCCCGCTCGACTTCATCCGGACTGAGGAGCGGGTGCTCGAGGCGACCGATAACGCGCGAGGGATCCTCCAGGTCGAGTAGGAAGGCGCCGATGGAATATTTGCGCATGGGGCCGACGCCATGACTGATGACGAGCCAGCCGGCCTCGGTTTCGATGGGCGAACCGCAATTGCCGATCTGCAGAAATTCCCAACTGTAGGTCGGCTTGACCAGGGGCATTTTGTCGTGCCAGAAGTGGAGATCATCGGAATACATCAGGTAGAGGTTCTCGCCATCCTGGCGCGAGAGCATGGCGTATTGACCGTGTATTTTTCGCGGGAACAGGGCCATGCCTTTGTTCTGCACCTCGGGGCCATTGAGCGTGCAGATGCGGAAGCGGACGAAATCGGTCGTTTCCAACAGCTGAGGAATAGTGACCCGACCATCGTACGCCGTGTAGGTGGCCACGTAGGTGACGGTGCTGTCGTCGTCCACGAATCGAACGAAGCGCGCATCCTCAATACCGTTGGATTCATTGGGAGCAGTCGGAAAGATCACGCGCTCGGTCAAGGGTTGCTCGGGCGAGTAAACCGCTTCATAGTTGGACTTGGCGAGGTTGAGAAGGCGGCTCGCGGTGCGATCGAATTCCGTATTGCGATGATGTGCGTAGCGGCGCAGGTACTGGATTTCCTGGCTCATCTCCGCCACGGTGAAGCGATCCGGCAGGGCCTTCCAGATCGTTTCGGCGATGTTGTCCGCCACGCCGAGTTCCTGCAGTTGATGCCAGAAGATTTCTTTATGGTAGGAGATCGGCGGGATGTGATCGGGCGTTGTGACGAAGCGTGAAGGTGTATCCACGCTGATCTTTCCCTGGCCATCAATCGTCCCGGTGCGAAAGGTGATCGAGGAGATGTGGCCTTCGCCGGTGGCGCGCAGGCTTACAATAAATCGCAATACTCCCGAGGCCAGGCCGGTTTGGTCAGGGTGGGGAACGATGGAGGGATTGAAAAGCGCGGCGGCCTCCAGGGAATATTCGTGGGTGAAGTAAGCCCCGATCAGAAGTTTTCGGTCTTGGGACAGCGGCTGGTTCGTCGGCAGGAGCCCCCGGACGAATTCGTAGCGCAGGAGAAAGTAGTCGAGCAGGCGTTGGTGCCGCGTTTTGAACTCGTTGAGGACCTGGCCGAGCATCTCGACGACTTCCGATTCTGACAAGGCCAGCACGCGCGCGAGGATGCGCAGAGGCCTCTCCTCGCCGGCTGGAGTGAACGGACGAAAGAGGACGCGCGAGACGTCGGGTTTGAGCACGATTCCCGTGCGGGTGACATTCATCCGGTGTTCTTTCTCTTAACCCTTGGCGAGACTGTTGGCTTTGAGGGCTTCGGTCTCGTGGTCGGTTGGCTTCTTGAAGACTTTCAAATCGTGCTCGAGCAATTCCATTTCGCTCAAGGCCATCAGATAGGCGAGGGTCGATTCGGCGCCCTGGTTTTGGTTGACGCGATCGACATGGAGGCCATCGCGGCAGCCCCCGGTCTTTGAATCATAGAGCGAAAGGCCGAGGTCGTTGCGCCCGAGGAACCATTCGAAGGCGAGGCGGGCCTCCTCGTGCCACACCGTGTCGTCGGTGGAGCGGTACGCTTCGAGACACGCGGAAATGGTGCTGTGGGCCTCGATCGGTTGTTGATCAAAATCGGCGCGCTTGCCGTCGCGCACGTAAAATCCCGCGGAGCCGATGGGACGAAAATGTCCCTGCGGCGCTTTCTGGACGGAGATGAGCCAGCCAAGCGAGCGCAACCCGAGTTCGAAAGCCCGGGCGTTGTCCGCCCAACGCCCGCTGAGGATGAGCACATGGGGAAGGAGGGCATTCGCATAGGAAAGGCTTTCCTCAAACCAGTGCCATTCGTCGGTCGCGGTTCTCTCGTAGACGTCAATCAACTTGAGAGTGAGGGTGTCCCGGGCCTGAGCGGCAATGCGGTCGCCGCTCAGGCGGCGGAAGTATTCGTAGATTCCCAATAACGTGTAGGCCCAGGTGCGCGGAGATTTCGCGTCGAGCACGAGGGGCAGCGCTCGCTCGAACATTTGCGCGGCCCAGGCCTGAAGATGCCGATGTTTCGAACGGCCCGCACACGTACCGAGCGCCCACAAGGCACGGCCCTGGCTGTCCTCCGAGCCGTGCGCTTCCATCCAGCGGCGGTCATAGCCCATGAAATTCCGGAAACGCTTCGAGCCCGGGTCGAAGGCGTAATTCATGAAACTGGCGTAGGTTTCCGCCAGTCGCCGAAGTTCGGGCCCCTCCACTTCCAGTTCTTGCAGGAGGACTGTGGTGATCAGCGCCCGGGCGTTATCGTCGATGCAATACCCGTGGTGAAAATCCGGCAGCGAGTAGATCGCGTGCTGGTAAATCCCGGTGGAATCGGTCATTCGTCGCAAGTGGTCCAAGCGCAGGTCGGGAAGTTCCATGCGCTCCTCATCCAACGTCCGAACTTCGAGGCGCCGGATGGAAGGACTCGTGGGATTACGCCGCGCAGCCTTGAACGAGGCCATGTACTTCTCAGCCGTCTTGCTCCAGGTCATCTCACGCCCCAGGAGGTAGCCGCGCTTCCGCATTGCATGGCGACGGTTGTCATCCTGCAGCAGGCCGATGATCGCCTTCTGCATGGCCAGCGAGTCGCCGAACGGCACCAGGATGCCGCGATCGTCGGCCAGAAGTTCCTCCGCATGCCAGTACGGTGTGGAAATCACCGCCTTGCCGCTACCAAACGCATAAGCGAGTGTGCCCGAAGTCGTTTGTGCCGCATTCTGATAAGGCGTGATGTAGATATCCGCGACGCCCAGAAATATCTTCAATTCCTCCTGGTCGACAAAACGATTGTAGAAGCTCACATGCTTCTTGATTCCAAGGTCCTTCGCCAGCAGTTCGAGCGAGAGACGGTAGGCTTCGCCTTGTTCGCGCACCAGGTTGGGATGGGTCGCGCCGAGAATGATGTAGACCAGATTGGGAAATTTCTTAACGACTTCGGGCAACGTGCGAAGAACGCTTTCGATTCCCTTGTTGGGAGAAAGAAGGCCAAACGTCAGAATGACATGCTTTCCTTCCACGCCGAACTGGTCCTTGTAAAAATTCGAATCGACGAAGGGCATGTCGAGAATGCCATGCGGGATGAGGTCGATCTTCTCCGCGGGCACGTCGTAAATTTCCCGCAGCATCCCGGCGCCCCGCTCGCTCATCACGACGAGGCGGGCGGAAAGCACGGTGAGCTCCTGCAGCACGCGACGCTGATCAGGGCTGGGATTTTCAAGGATGGTATGGAGCGTGGTGATGACTGGTATGCGCAGATCGCGCAGAAGCGCCAGGATGAAACTGCCGGCGGGGCCGCCGTAGATGCCGTACTCGTGCTGTAAACAAACAACGTCGGCATTGCTGAAGTTCAAGTAATCGGCCGTGCGCCGATACGAATCGAGGTCGTTTTCGCCAAATTCGAAACGCACTTCACCGGGGTACTCATACCCTTCGGGCAGATCGTTGACTGGGGCGACAAAGCTTTCCGTTTCGGGGAATTCCTCCGCCATGGCCTTGCGCAGGTCGTAGGTGAACGTCGCAATGCCGCATTTTCGCGGGAGGTAGTCGCCGAGGAAGGCGATCTTTTTGATTTCGGGGATGGCTGGCATGACGGTATTGGGGGCAAAGCCCACGGAGTGCTTACAGCATGCGGTTGGCGCACGCGGACTTAAGCTAGTCCGCCCAACTTTACCGCCGGCTCAGACCATGAGCCGGCGCAACGTCTTACTTTCCGCTGCTTACAGACAAAGCACAACCGTTTATTCGTGACTCGCCCGAGCCTCTTGGAGGGGGTTGTGCGTCGTCGCAGCGATGATCGCAATAGACTACCGGGCCGCCGTCCGAATGTAACCGAGTCGACTAAAACAGGATTGTTCCGTGTTCATCACGCGCCTCGGCGACTCGGTAAGTTCGGCTCTCATGGATATAGGATTGGAGTTGGTCCTACTAAAAGAGAATGCGTTTGTAAAACGGTGAGTCCGGATGCTGACGGTCGGCAATTTGTCATAAGAGTGAAACACACTCCGTAAGAGGAGAGGTGTTGTTGATAATTCTCTATGCAAATTAAACGTGAGGATCTGCCTTAACGTCTTCCAATCCAAACGTAACCGACGCCCACTTGTTGCAATAAAGCTTTTGAGTTTTATATGAAGTGAATCCACTATCCGCCGCGTAACACATCAATTTCACTATAGATTTACTTACAATAAAAGTCCTTATTCTATGAAGACCTTCACGCCAAAATTCAATAAATCGCAGGGCATACTTTTCCGGAGCCAGCTTTTCCCGGCGACCTTTGCCGTCTCTTCGCTTTTCCTGATTTCCGGTTTGTCGGCCCAGGCCCAGACCGATAGTTGGAATGGCAGCAAAGCGAATTACAGCACGGCGGCCGATTGGTCCACCGGCGTGGTTCCTTCTGAGACGACGAATGTGGCCGTGAGCTCGGGTACGGTGACCTACAGCGACACGAACACGGGCACGAGCGACTATTTGCTGCGCAGCGCGACGACGACGATTTCCGGAACCGGTGTCCTGAACATCACCGACAACCGCTTCGAAGACGCCAATAGCGGCGCTGCCTCGGTCACGGTCAGCGGATCGGGCACTTTCGACCAGGAGGCTGGTGCTTACTTTGTCGTGGCGCACGCCGGGGTGGGCTCCTTCACCCAGACCGGCGGCACCGTGGATTCGACGGTGTCCGATGGCTGGTTCCTTTCGGACAATGCGGGCTCGGTGGGAACGTATACTTTGTCCGGCGGGGTCTTGAATGTGACGACCACGGGAACCAATGGCGGTGGTTCAACCTTCGGAGTCCAAATCGGAAAGAACAGCGGAAGCGATCTTTTCGATATCGATGGGGGAACGGCTAATTTTGGAACGGCCAACACGGTTGACGTCCGTACTTACATTTCCAATGGCGCGTCGATGAAGGTGGATTCGGGAACAGCGACGTTTAATCAGTACACGTTCCTGACGGTGGGCCGCGCCAGCAGCACGGCGACGTCGCAGCTTGTCGTGGATGGAGGCAATTTGGCCTTTACCAATCTCCTCAATAATGGCGGCACGGGTGGCGGAATCAGCATCGGAAATGGGGGCGCCGGCCAGATCACGCTTTCCAGCGGCACGCTCACGTTCGACCAGTCCGCCAACCTGGCCAGCGGCGAAACTGACTTCGTCAACGTGGGCGATGGCGCGAACGGCAAGATTGTCCAGAGCGGTGGCGTCTTCAATACCAATATGGAGCTCGTGCTTTCCAACAAGGCCGGGAATGCGGGGGAAGTCGACATGTCAGGAGGCACGCTGACCGCTTCCAATATCGTCGAAGGCGTTGGCGACCTGGCCACCTTCGACTTCACGGGTGGCGAGATTTTCCTGACGGGAAACCAGACCTCCCTGGTCAATGACTCGTGGTTCGACGGTATTGCGGGAACTACCGCCACGTTTAACTCGACCACCGACGTTACTGAGATCTTCGTGCAGGCGGTCCCGGAACCGTCGTCGATCTATCTGGGGATGCTTGCCGCCGGAGTGCTCGTTGTCTGCGGCTACCGGATGAAGCGCAGCCGCTGATCGGAACTCGAAGTGGAGCGCGGCTGAGACCGCGCTCGATTTCTTCCTCAGGATCACCATGAAGAATTTTCTCTCCCTGGCATGTGTGGTCAGCGTTTGCGCGCTGGCCATGGCCGGTACTGCCGCGCAGGCGCAGGCGACCGCAGCGGAATACTATACGCTCGATGCGAATGGCAACGACAGCCTCGGTCTCGCCAATCTGACCGCGACGGGCAGCGGAATTACCTTCAATGCGACCGGTGGCATGGTGAATGGCTACATGCATCTGGCTGGCACCGGCGGTTACCTTCTGGCGAATCTCAATACGGGGAGTGCTTTTTCCGCCTTGGGCGACTATTCGACGTTTCACCCTTTCAGCGTCACTTTTTGGGTGAGGCAGACGGCTGCGCAGGCCGCTTCCGGAACGCAGGCGGTCTTTGGGATGACCACCGCCACGACGAACACGTCCGTATATAATACCGGTTTTGAGGTCATCACGCGCGAAGCGTCGGCCGGCATAGGATTGGAAGTCCGTTGCCGCAATGCAGGCTCGGGCGATACCACCGGCCAGATCCTTACGAATGTTAATGTCTCCGACGGCAATTGGCATCATGTTGCCGTTGTTTTCGAGGCGGGCGATCGCTTTGTCTATATTGATGGTGTTCTGGCCGGGACGAATAATACACCCGTCGCCATCACGACAAATCCCATTTGTTTTTTCGCCATGGGGGCCTTCCTCCGAGCTGGCAGCGTCCTGGATAATCTCAATGGCGATATAGATGACTTCCAGGTTTACCAAGGCTCGTTGTCTCCCACCGATATCCAGCAGCTCTATCAAAACCCCGGGCAGACGCTGGTCAACCAGCCGTTGGCTGCGGGAACCGCGCCGGCGGATATCGTGGACCCGATGATCGGCGTGGCCGGTGGATTAGCCACGGGCTCATGTGTGCCGGGTGTGTGCCTCCCACAGTCCTCCATCTATGCGAGCCCGGATACGGAGTCAGCAGTCGCCGGCGGATTCGGCACCGGCAGTCCTGTGGTCGGCTTCTCGCAGTTGCATGCGCAGGGCTCGGGCTCCTCGGTTCTTTCCTACGGGAATTTCCTGGTCTCGCCCCGTCTTGGCGCCGGTCTCAACGAAAGTGACAATGCGTCGCCGGTCGAGAACGTGGTCGCCCATCCGTACGAGTACAGCTGCGAACTCTCCACCTGGGGCATCAATTGCGTCGTCGCGCCGACGGCAAATTGCGCCATTTATCAATTCACCTTTCCGCCCAATACCGACTCGCGGATCAACTTCGATGTTGCACGCAAGCTCGCGTCGACGACCGGCTTGCAGACCGGCACCATCACCATCGATCCGGTGAACGGCATCATCAGCGGCGGTGGTCTTTTCACTGGCAATTGGAATCCGGCGGCTTACCAAGCCTTCTTTTACGCCCAGGTCGATACGACCCCTCAATCGTCTGGCACCTTTATCGGCAGCACGGTGACGACGGGCGTCAATACGGCCTCAACCGCGACGCCGCAGCATTTGGGCGGCTGGCTGAGCTTCAACACGGAGACGAACCAGACGGTGCATCTCAAGATCGCCGTCTCCTTCAATTCCGTGGCCCAGGCCCAGAAATATCTCCAGGCCGAAATTCCCGCTTGGGACATCGGCGCGGCTGAAACCTCCGCAAAGAATCAATGGAATAGCGCGCTCGGGGCCTTGCAGACTCCTGGTATCGGCGCGGACGATGCCCGCAAGCTCTATACGTCCGTCTTTCACAGCCTGATCACGCCGCGCAATCGCACAGGAGATCCGCAGAACTACCCGGCGAGCTCGCCGTTTTGGGATGACCACTTCACGTGCTGGGACACTTGGCAGACGCTGTACCCGCTCCTGTCGATTATCCGGCCGGCCTCCGTCGCATCGATCGTCAACTCGTTTGGCGAGCGCTATCTGATCAATGGCCGGGCGGAGACGGCTTTCACGGCGGGGCAAGACTATCAAACGGGGCAGGGTGGGGATGAAGTCGACCGGATCATCTGCGATGCGTACGAGCGAAACATTCCAGGTATCAATTGGGCGAACGCATGGCAGTTGCTCCAGTTCAATGCCAACCGGCGGACGGCGGATTATCGCAGTCTCGGCTACGTCACAACGGATGGCAGCAAGGGCGGATACGATTCCCGGTTGGCTTCCGGTTCATCAACCATGGCCTTTGCGAGTGGCGACTGGTGCGCGGCACAAGTCGGCTTCAGTCAAGGCGCCACCGCGGTCGCCCAGACTCTGCTAAACCGCTCCGAAAACTGGCAGAATGTTTGGGACCCAACCCTGACGAGCGGCGGTTTTTCCGGGTTCATTCGCGGACGAGCTGAAGACGGCAAGTTCACGACGACCTCGGCCACTACTTCATCCGGCACCGACTTCTACGAAGGCACGCCTTGGGGCTATTCCTTTCTCGTCTCCCATGACCGCGACCAATTGGTGGGGCTGATGGGCGGTCGCAACCGTTTCATCCAGCGGCTGGAGTTCGCGCTCAAGCAAGGCAGCACGTCCTATATTGATTTCACGAACGAGCCTGCCTTCTCGACCCCGAGTCTCTTCGTCTACGCCAATCGCCCCTATTTATCCTCCTATTGGGCCGATCAATCCCGACAGCTTTTCGGCGAATATACCGAGCCCGGTGACGATGATTCCGGAGCCATGGCCTCGTGGTACTTCTTCCTGACCGCTGGCATGTACCCGATCGCCACGCAGCCGGTCTATTATCTACATGGCACGCGCGTGCCGGAAATCCAACTGAGTTCCGGTTCGGGGACTTTCACGATCACCGGCGCCAACACCAGCGCGCAAAATATCTACGTTCAGTCCGCGACGTTGAATGGCCAGCCTCTTAACACGCCGATGATTCACCAATCGGACATCGCCGCAGGCAGCACGCTCGCCTACGTCATGGGCCCCAACCCGACGATTTGGGGCACCGGCACGGATTTCACTCTCCCAGCGCCCAGCAATCTCGTGCTTCCGGTCAGCGGAACCTGGACGCCCTCACTCGGTTCTCCCACGATCACGAATGCGACCACGGCTTCGCCCACTTGGGGAAGTGGCACCAACGGCGCGGGCAACACGGCGATTTACTCTAGGTTTCCGGCCGTGACTCTTCAGCAGGCAGGAGATGCGATTACTCTTTCCGGCACAGTGCAAATGAACGGTCTCGCTCCGGTTCAATCCGCACCGGCAACCGGTTTCGCCTGGGGACTCTTTAATAACAGCGGGCAAAATGGAGTCACGGGATGGCCGGGCTATCTCGCCGCGAACGACACCGTTAACACCGCGGGTACCCAATGGCTTTGCAGCAAGCCCTCGGGCGATAGCAACCCCTTCTATTCGTCGACGGGCGCCAGTCAGTTGGAGTCCTTCGCTCTCCCGACGCCGAGCTTCACCAGTGGAATCTATTATTTCACCATGACGATCAGCCTGAATTCGTCCAACGCGCTTGATTATTCCGCCAGCCTCGTGCGCGCCTCCGACGGCACCCTCTTCTCCGCTTTCACCGGTTCCGATCCTTCGCCCACCACGCTTTCCTTCAATAGCGTCGGCCTGCGGCTAGGCAACGGCGTGGAGGCGAACTCGGTCCAGTTGACGCAGGTTTCTGTCACGACGGGCGCATCGACCTTCAGCGACCGCAATCTCGTCATTCCGGCCGGTGGTGTATTCTACGAAAACGGAAGCAATATCGCCGCTCTCACCGTTGGCACAGGCGCGACACTTTTCCCGGGCTCGACCATCGGCACTCAATCCGCCACCTCCGCTACCTTCGACGCCGGAAGCGCCATGGGCATCGACCTCGCCTCCGATGGATCGACGGGCCAAGCCGGGACCGCCTGGAGCAGTCTTGCGGTGTCAGGCGCCCTGAACTTTTCCGGGGCTTCCGCCGCCAACCCGATCACCATCAGCCTGGCCACTCTGAGCGGTCCCTCCACCGCCGGACCGCTCGCGTCATGGAACCCCAACAGCAATCACCAATGGACCGGTGTTATCACCGCGGCGGGCGGCATCAGCGGCTTCTCGCCTCAATCGTTCGTGTTCAATACCGGCGGTTTCCAAAATCCCATGGCGGGCACGTTTTCCCTCCAGGCTGAAGCCAACGGGACCACGTTGGATTTGATCTATACAGCCCCTATCTCGACGGACACTCCCACGCTGCCGCCATGTGCGCTTCTCGTACTTGCCACGCTGCTCTTCGCCATCGCTGTCAAGGCGTCCATTCGAGAAGAGCAAAGAGCGAAGTGAGCGCGTGGCCGGCCCACTGACACGTCGCGCGTGGATTCGCGAGGGCTACCCGACATGGACTCGAACCATGAATTTAGGGCGTAGTCCGTTTTAGTACGGATTAGTCGGTATTGATCATCTGAGGGAGGCTTTAATGCGTTTGGGTAGGGCACACAAGGTCACAGTTCGATGTCGCCATAAGATAGGAAACTGAGCTCTC
>OUNK011145357.1_pt1 | contig 12169 bp, 8 predicted proteins | sample 1755341 | NCBI WGS metagenome assembly OUNK01 (sample SAMEA3914788, study PRJEB12502) | metagenome | biome: forest; material: soil | place: Canada | collected 2011-07-03 | depth 0.1 m | reverse complement strand
TCGTCTCGCCCGGCTTCAGCTCCGTGCTGGGAAACGACGGATGATTCGGCGAGTCGGGAAAGTGCTGCGTCTCCAGGCACAGGCCCATGTTCTTGCCGTACACCACGCCCGACCGGCCCTTGAACAGGCCCGGCAGCGAGTTGCCGGTGTAGAACTGCACCCCGGGCTGCGTCGTCTCCACCGTCAGCGTCCGTCCGCTCGTCGGGTCGATCACCTCGGCCGCCGGCCGAAGCTCGCCCGCCTTGCCTCGCACCACCCAGTTCACGTCGTAGCCGCCGGCGTACTTCAGCTGCTGATTGTCCTCGTGAATGCGCTCGCCGATCACCATTGCGTGGGTGAAATCGAACGGCGTGCCCTTCACTGGAGCCAGCTCGCCGGTCGGGATCAGCCCGGCGTCGACCGGCGTGTATGCATCCGCATCGAGCTTCACCTTCTCGCCGAGAATCGTTCCATGTCCCTCGCCCGCCAGGTTGAAGTAGGTGTGGTTGGTCAGGTTCACGACCGTCGACTTGTCGGTCGTCGCCGTGTAGTCGATGCGCAGAGTGCCCGGCGCATGCACCGTGTACTTCACATGCGCGGTCAGCGTTCCCGGATAGCCCTGGTCGCCGTCCGGGCTCACCAGCGTAAACTCCACGCCACCCGGCACCTCATGCGCCTGCCACACCTTGCGATCGAAGCCAACGGTGCCGCCGTGCAGCGAGTTCGGGCCATTGTTCTTGGGGACGTTGTAGGTCTTGCCGTCGATCGTGAAGCTGCCATGGGCGATCCGGTTGCCATAGCGCCCGACGATCGATCCCAGGTAGGTCTTGTTGTCGGCGACGTACTCGTCCAGCGTGTCGTAGCCCAGCGCCACATCAGCGACCTTGCCCGCACGATCCGGCGTCTCAATCGACACGATGCGCGCCCCGAAGTTCGTAATCCGCACCTCGAGCCCCGTGGTCTTCAAGGTGTAAATGTCTACCGCAGTGCCATCCGCCAGCTTGCCGAAGCTCGCCTTGCTCACCGCACCCTGTGCCGCCGCTACCGCTGTCATGCTCATCAGGAAAATAACCCCCGCAACTCCGTTTGCGATTCTTCGTCCAAATCTCATGTACGTGCGTTCCTCGGTACTGCTGATCGCTGCGCTTCCGCATTCTGTTCCGTTGCAAGAACTTGAACGCGCGGCACAGCCACTATACGTGAAAGGACCAGGGATCAGGGAGTAGGGATCGGGGATAGCGAGCAAAGGCAAACGTCGCCTCGCTGAGTGCCGCTGCCCGCTGATCCCTATTCCCTTATCCCCTGATCTCTGTCTTTTTTCTTGTCAAGCCGAGAACCCATAAACAACACAAAACAGAGCGACTAAAGTTGCCGGCTTGGTATGCCCAATCTGCTCTAATAGATAGAGGTCAAAGTGGATCGAACTGCGGATGCGCCGCGTGGGAGACGGAAGTAAGTCTTTTAGAAAGAAATCTTATCCGTGAGCCTTTTAGAATGAATCGTTTGCGACGCGAGCATTAACTAAACCACAGATTCGAAATGGCTTGTTTCCAAGGCCCCCGAGAATGATGCGCATCGAAAGATGATTTGCGCAGAGGTTGAGCGTCTAAGACAGGGACACCGACTCGGGAGCCAAACCCCCGGCTCGGGAAACGCGGCCTCGGCCACCTCGAATCGATAAGAAGGGATAGATCTGGTGCATTCGAAACTCATCTCGGCAGCCTGCGCGACCGTCACCGCCGCGCTCCTGCTCGCTCCCACGCTCGCGCCCGCGCAGGGCATCACCATCACCTCGGACAAGCCGCTCGACAAGCTCGAGGCGGTCGCCATCTTCCGCGATGCCATGCCCACCGGCGTCACCGTCTCACGTCAGGGCCGCATCTTCGTCAACTTCCCGCGCTGGGGCGACAAGGTCCCCTACACCGTCGCCGAGATCAAGCAGGGACTCACCGTTTCCTTCCCCGACGCCGAGATCAACCGCGAGGACGACGCCGACGCCGCCCACCACTTCATCAGTGTCCAGAGCGTCGTCATCGACGCCGAGGACCGGCTCTGGGTGCTCGACACCGGCTCTCCGCTGATGAAGGGGACTGTGCCGAACGGGCCGAAGCTGGTCGCCATCGACCTCACCAGCAATAAGGTGATTCGCACCATCCTGCTGCCGCCGTCGGTCGCCGGGCCGAAGTCCTACATGAACGACGTCCGCTTCGATCTCAGCGTGGGCGCGGCGGGCTTTGCCTACATCACCGACTCGTCGTCCGAGGGACCGAACGGCATCGTCGTCGTCGATCTGGCCAGCGGCCGCAGCTGGCGCAAGCTGAACAACCACCCTAGCACCCGCCCCGAGCCTGACTTTATCTCCATCGTCGAAGGCGAGCCCCTATACAAGCACGAGCCCGGCAAGCCCCGCACCCCGTTCGTCGCCGGGGCCGACGGCATCGCGCTCAGCCCCGACGGTTCGCGCCTCTTCTATTGTCCGCTCTCCAGCCGCAAGCTCTACAGCGTCAGCACCGCCGCGCTACGCAACGAGCACCTTTCCGCCGCTCAGGTCGCTGCCACCGTCCGCCTGGTCGCCGGCAAGGGCGCCTCCGACGGCCTCGAGTCTGATATGGCCGGAAACGTCTACGCCGGCGACTACGAGAGCGACTCCATCCACGTCGTCGCCCCCGACGGCAGCCTCAGGCTACTCACCCACGACTCCACTCTTCTCTGGCCCGACACCATGAGCCTCGCCGACGACGGCTATCTTTACGTCACCTCGAACCAGCTCGAGCGCCAGGCTATCTTTCACGACGGCAGCGACTTCCGCGAGAAGCCCTATCTGCTTTTCCGCGTGAAGGTCGACGCCAAGCCCATCCGCCTCGACCGGAAGAACACTGGGAAGAGCGCCACCGGCAGCGAAGAAAAAATCTCCGAAAAATAATGGGCGAAACGCAGCGACGCCTGAAGAGCAATCTCTCCAGGCGTCGCTGTTAGATCAATTGCAGCAGTTAGTTAGACCAGTTCGGAGCCCGCGAAGAAGTAGCCGATTTCGAACGCCGCGGTGTCCTCGGCGTCGGAGCCGTGAATGGCGTTCTCGCCGATCGAGGCCGCGAACAGCTTGCGGATCGTTCCCTCTTCCGCCTGCGCCGGATTGGTCGCGCCCATCAGCTTGCGCAGATCTGCAATCGCGTTGTCCTTCTCGAGAACCATCGGGAAGATCGGTCCGCTGGACATGAACTCGGTCAGCTCGCCGAAGAACGGACGCGCTGCATGCACATGGTAAAAGCCTTCGGCCTGGGCCTTCGAAATGCTGGCCTTCTTGATGGAGACGATCTTGAAACCGGCCTTCTCGATCTCGGCGAGAATGGCTGCGGTATAACCTTTGCGGACTGCGTCCGGCTTGATAATGCTGAAAGTGCGCTGGGCCAACGTATTTCTCCTGTTTGGGTCTCTGACAGTAGTGTAGAACAAGGCCAAGAAGCCGCGCATCTTCCAGCGCCACAAAAGCGGCTTGGGATCAGGAGCTTGAGGGATGCGAAGGACAGCTTGGATCTGGTTCGCGGGCTTCGCCGCGTGGCTGGTGGATGCGATGATCAACCTTCGCCTGCAGAACGGAGCGCATGCGCGCGTGGCCTTGATGGTTGCGCTGGTCTTCCTCGCCGCCGGCTTCTTCTACCGCAACCAGCCGCGATAAAGGCCGCGTCGCATTGCCCGGCCAGTCCGTTCGGTGGGAAGATGATCCTCCGAGGCTCCTTATGGCGAACGCCAGCAGCAAAACACGGACGCCGGGATCCACCGTTATCACTCCCGTCGCAACGCTGCGGGAACAGATCATGCGGCTCGAAGCGGCGATCGTCGTCTGCCGCGTGCGGCCCAAGAAGGAGCCGGTTCACACGTTGCGCAAGGCGACGCGCTATGTGGAAGCACAACTGGCACTCCTCGAACTCGTGCCGCATCTTCCCGAGCACGCGAAGCAGGCCAACAAGGTCCGCAAACGGCTGAAGAGCGTTCGCAAGGCCGCGGGAACCGTCCGCGACTTCGACGTGCAACGCTCGCTGGTCAAAGACGACACTCCCAACAAGCCGACAGCGAAGACCGACTCGTCCGATGATCGAATGCATCGCGATGCGAAGGCTCTGGCGAAGGAGTTGAAGCTGCAGCGGAATCAGGAGACGGCGAAGCTGACCGCCGTGCTGAGCGCTGAGGAGAAGCGGCTGGCCAAACGGCTCACGAAGCTGGAAGACGCGCTCGAACCAGCCGTAGAACACACGGTCCCTGCGGATCGCCTGGCGGCGAGCATCGAGCACTGGTTTCACGCCCACACGCCGCCTCCGCCAGCGAATGTGGGAAACGGGAGACGGACGGGACGAAAGCACGATATGCAGTTGCCGGACGAGGATTCGCTGCACACACTGCGCAAGGCCTCGAAGCTGTGCCGCTACATGGCCGAGAGCTTGCCTGCAGACCTTCCCGCGGCCAAACGCCTAGCCGAGCGCTTCGAGGCGATCCAAGAATCCGGAGGCAAATGGCACGATTGGCTGCTGCTCCAGGAGATCGCCGCGAAGCACCACGGAAACGGCGCTGCGCTCACCGATCGCTATGCGCAACATCGGGACGCGGCGCTGGCCAGCTTTCAGACGCAACTCGCAGACCTACTCTCTCCGGAGCAGACTCGCACGGCGAAGGCTCAACGCTAAGAGGCGCCACGTCAGCCCCTTTCAGCCTGCAGCAAAGCGCGGCAGTGACGCGCAATCTGGCGATCCTCGTCGCTGGGAACGATGCGGACACGAACCTTGCTCTCCGGTGCCGAGATCGTCGCCGCATGCGACTGGTTGCCCGACTGGTCGAGCGCAACGCCAAGGAAGCCGAGACCGCCGCAGACCGTACCGCGAACCCGCGCGCTGTGCTCGCCGATGCCGCCCGCGAACACCAGCAGGTCGAGTCCGCCGAGCACCGCAGCATAGGCCGCAACGGTCTGTCCGATCCGGCTGCAGAAGACCTCAAGCGCCAACTGCGCTTCGCTGTCTCCCGCATCGGCCGCTGCTTCGAGGTCCCGCACATCTCCCTTGCCGCCCGAGAGCGCCTTCAGGCCGGAGTCGTGATTGAGCAACGCCTCGACCGAATCGACGGTCGCACGCTCCTGCCGCAGTAGGTAGAGAATCACGCCAGGATCGAGGTCGCCAGTCCGCGTCGCCATGGGGATTCCGCCGGTCGGCGTGAGGCCCATCGACGTGTCGACCGACCGACCGTCGCGCACCGCGGCCAGACTCGCGCCGCTGCCCAGATGGGCGATGACCGTCCGTTCGGGTAGCTGGTCCCCGAGCTGGTAGAGGATCGACTCGTAGGAGAGGCCGTGAAAGCCATAGCGTCGAACGCCGCGGTCGTAGAGCTCGCGAGGCAGCGCGAAGCGAGACGCTGCTTCCGGCATCGTCCGGTGAAAGGCGGTATCGAAGCAGGCAAATTCGGGAGTCTGCGGATAGGACGACTGCGCCTCCTCGATAAGCTTCAGCGCCATGGGAATGTGAAGCGGCGCGAAGTGGACGCACTGCTGCAACTGCTCGACCACCTCCGGAGTAATGCGCTGATGCGTTGTCAGCCGCGGACCTCCGTGGACGACACGATGACCGATCGCGCAGGGCGTTCCGGAGGAGAGTTGCGCAAGCCACTTGACCGCTTCGCGCAACGCTTCGTGTTGCGTCGTGGAGGCGAGGGCCTCCGAGCGGAGGACCTGACCGCCTGCATCACGCACCGTGAGCGTGCCGCTGCTGCGCCCGATGCCATCGGCAAGACCATCGAAGAGCAGGCACTCCTGGCCCTCGCGCTCCACATAAAGGCCGAGCTTGAGCGAGGACGATCCAGTATTGATCACGAGAATGGATGCATCGGGCATGACAGATTCCTCGGGTTCGATTCTATGGTGCCTCTGCGACCATGCCGCATCGCCTAAGCTATGATGCCCGTAGACGGAATGTGTGACGATCGTCACACACCAGCAATATAGGATGTGCGAAGGTTAGCCATTGCATTCCCGAGCTGCATCCAATGGGAACAATGCCCTCTGGCAGGAGCCTCCTTAATGACATTGCATGGCGCAACGGAACTGGGCACTACGGCAGAGCATGCGGATCCAACCACACAACCATCGACTAGCGCGTTGACTCCAGACGAGTTGCGTAAGATCGACGCGTACTGGCGCGCCTGCAACTATATGTGTGCAGGGATGATCTATCTCCATGACAATCCGCTGCTAAAGGAACCGCTGCGGCCCGAGCACTGCAAGAACCGCCTGCTGGGACACTGGGGCTCGGACCCGGGCCAGACCTTCACGTGGGTGCACCTCAATCGGGTGATCCGCAAGTTCGATCTCAATATGATCTACATCTCCGGTCCTGGACATGGAGCTCCGGCAGTGCTCTCGAACTGTTATCTCGAAGGGACCTACTCAGAGATCTATCCGGAAAAGAGTCAGGATGAGACAGGCCTGCTGAAGCTGTTCCGCGCGTTCTCCTTCCCAGGGCAACTGGGCAGTCATTGCACACCGGAGGTCCCAGGGTCGATCCATGAGGGCGGAGAACTTGGATACAGCCTCTCGCACGCGTTTGGCGCGGCATTCGATAATCCCGACCTGATCGTGAGCGTGGTGGTTGGGGATGGCGAAGCGGAGACGGGGCCGCTTGCGACGTCATGGCACTCGAATAAGTTCCTGAACGCGATTCGCGATGGAGCGGTGCTTCCGATCCTCCATCTCAACGGCTACAAGATCAACAATCCGACACTGCTGGCGCGGATCTCGCCGGAGGAACTCAAGTCCCTCTTCGAGGGCTACGGCTGGACACCGTACGTGGTCGAAGGGGACGATCCCGAGTTGATGCACCCGAAGATGGCTGAGACCGTGGAGCATTGTGTCCAGCAGATCCGCGGCTTCCAGGAGGAGGCCCGCCGCAGCGGTGTTCCAGGCCGGCCGCGCTGGCCCATGATTATCCTGCGAACTCCGAAGGGATGGACGGGACCAAAGGAGGTCGATGGGCATAAGGTCGAGGGCTTCTGGCGTGCGCATCAGGTTCCAGTGCTCGATGTCCAGACGAAGCCAGGACATCTCAAGATCGTCGAAGACTGGATGCGGAGCTATCGGCCAGAGGAGCTCTTCGACGAGCAAGGGACGTTGATTGCGGAACTGCGCGACCTTCCACCCAAGGGTGAGCGCCGTATGAGTGCCAATCCGCATGCCAACGGGGGCAAGCTGCGCAAGCCGCTCAAGCTCCCCGGCTTTCGCGACTATGCGATCGCCGTTGAGAGTCCGGGCGCAATTGAGATCTCGCCCACCGAGACGCTGGGTAAGTTTTTGTGCGAGGTCATGCGGCGGAACATGACAAGCTTCCGGCTCTTCAGCCCGGATGAGAATGCCTCCAATCGACTGCAGGACGTGTACCAGGCAAGCGAGAAAACATGGCTCGCCACGATCTTACCCGAGGACGCCGACGGTACGGAGATAGCGCCCGACGGTCGTGTGATGGAGATGCTCAGCGAGCATACGCTGGAGGGTTGGCTGGAAGGATATATCCTGACTGGCCGTCACGGAATCTTCAACACCTACGAGGCGTTCGTCCATATTATCGACTCGATGTATAACCAGCATGCGAAATGGCTGGAGAAATCGAAGCTTGAAATCGATTGGAGAGCTCCGGTTTCGTCGCTCAACCTGCTGATCTCTTCGCTGGTTTGGAGGCAAGACCACAACGGATTCACGCATCAAGATCCCGGCTTCCTGGACCTCGTCAGCAATAAGAGCGCGGAGATTACTCGCATCTATCTTCCCCCGGACGCGAACTGTTTGCTGAGCGTAGCAGACCATTGTCTGCGGAGTATGGACTACGTGAATGTCATCGTCTCCGACAAACAGACGCACCTTGTCTATCTCGACATGGACGCTGCAATCGTGCACTGCACCAAGGGAGTCGGAATATGGGACTGGGCGAGCACGGACGATGGCGCAGAGCCCGACGTCGTGGTGGCCAGCGCCGGGGACATCATGACGCAGGAGGCATTGGCAGCCGTTGCCATTCTCAGAGAGCACTTTAAGGATCTTAAGATTCGGTTCGTGAATGTCGTCGACCTCTATCGGCTGCAGCCCAATACGGAACATCCGCATGGACTTTCGGATCGCGACTTCGATTCGCTGTTCACCAAGGACAAACCGGTGATCTTCAACTTCCACGGATATCCGTGGCTCATTCATAAGTTCACGTACCGTCGGACGAACCACGCGAACATCCACGTTCGCGGCTATAAGGAAAAGGGCAACATCAATACCCCCCTTGAGCTTGCCATTCGCAATCAGGTTGATCGGTTCGATCTGGCCATCGACGTAATCGACCGCGTCCCGAAGCTTCAAGGCCCCGGAGCGCACCTGAAGGAATGGCTGAAGGGACAGATCATCGACAGCATCAACTTTGCAGATACGCAAGGCCAAGACCGAGCGGAAATTCGGAACTGGCGCTGGCCCACTACGCCCTAAACACATATTCTCCAATCTCTTGCGGCTGGCGTCACAACTCTGTCTTCAAGAGAAGCCAGCCGCGACGAGTTCGCTCGACAAAATTCTTCCCAAAGCCGATAAGATTTAGAGAACCTCCGCTTATTCGCTGCGCCTCCGCAAGATATCAGGTCCAGGATTGCGCGAAGAGGCAGAAGACATTGTTTTGCGGAAGGCGTAGATCGAGTCAATGAGTCACCGAACCCCCTCTCCTGCGAGTCGCCGGGAAGCCCATCAAGCAATTCTGTCGAGGGGAATGGGGCACCATCAGGCTGGTCAGCTCTCCGACGCCGAGCGTAGCTATCGAGAGATTCTGGCGATGGATCCGAATCACGCCGATGCGCTTCACTTAATTGGCCTGATCGCCTATCAGGCCAAGGATTATACGGATGCGGTCACCTTGATTCGCAAGGCGATCGTCAGCAACCCGCAGGCTGCTCCTTACTACTCCCACCTTGGGCTCGCGCTCCATATGCAAGGGAAGCTCGAGGAGGCGGTTACGGCGTATGAGCAGGGGCTGAAGTTGGACCCCGAATTCGCAGAGGTCCACAACAACCTCGGGAACCTTCTTCAGGCACAGGGAAAACTAGACGCGGCAGTGAGTCGCTATCAACGAGCACTCGCGATCAGGCCCGACTATGCCGAAGCCTGTTCTAACCTCGGCAATGCTCTTACCGTCCAAGGCAAGTTGGACGAGGCTGTCCGCTGTTGTGAGCGAGCGTTGGCGATCAATCCAATGTCCGCTGAAGCATATAACAACTTAGCTACAGCGCTTCGAGCACAGGGGGATGTGACGAACGCTATTCTTCGATATAGAGAGGCGATCGCGCTCAAAGTTGACTATGTCGCCGCCCACTTCAATCTTGGCGTGTTACTTCAACTACAGGGGCAGCTTGCAGACGCAGAGATCCAGTATCAAACGACACTCGACCTCAAACCGGACTACGCCCAGGGCCATTACAATCTCGGCGTCTTGCATCAGATGCAAAATAAGCTCAAAGAAGCGCACCGATGCTTTGGGACTGCGCTGACTCTCAATCCTGATTATTTCCAAGCCCATAATAACCTCGGAGCCATTCTCGAGCTTCAAGGTAAGACAAGTGAAGCTGTCGATCATTACCGAAGAGCACTCGTACTCAATCCAAGCTATGCCGAGGCCTACTACAACCTCGGACATGCGCTTCAGAGTGAGGGGCTACTTGACGATGCGATCGCGAATTACCAACAGGCGCTCAAGTTCAAACGGGATTATATCGAGGCCTACAATAACCTGGGCTCGATCTTTGAACTACAAGGCAAGCTGGCTGAAGCCGTTGCGCACTATAAGCAGGCTTTAGCGTTCAATCCGGAGCATGCCGGAGCCAAATTCAACCTCGCGCTACTGCAGTTGCTCCTGGGCGACATTGCGGGCGGCTTCAACAACTATGAGTGGCGGTGGCACTCGTTTTGTACGCCGCGAGGCTTTCTACAACCTCAGTGGCGGGGAGAGCCGCTCAATGGAGCTCGCATCCTACTCCATGCCGAACAGGGATTAGGCGACACCTTACAGTTCCTGCGATTCCTCCCAATGGTTCAGGCCGCTGGCGGATCAGTGATTCTAGAGGTTCAAGCCCCGCTGAGGAGGATCGCTGCGCAACTGGGCGGGGTTTCCACTCTCTTGACCTGTGGAGAGCCGCTACCGCCATTTGATTGGCAATGTCCGCTCATGAGTCTTCCAAGTGCTCTGGGCATTACATCCACCACGATTCCGGCACCCGAGCGTTATCTATCGATACCCGAGGATGCGCTTCGCAAGGCAGACACGCTGCCGTGGCCAGCTCAAGGTTTGAGGGTCGGCATTGCGTGGGCGGGCAATGCATCGCATACCAAGGATCGCTACCGGTCGCTTCCGCTCGATCTCCTTAATCCAATCCTCCGGATGGAAGGGATCCATTTCTATTCGCTCCAAATGGGACCGGGAACGGCGCAACTCGCCGCGTGCGAAGAACCGATTACAGATCTCCGCGACGTCATCGAAGATATGGCCGACACTGCGGCCCTGATGACCCATCTTGATCTCGTCATCGCGGTCGACACCTCTGTCGTGCATTTAGCGGGAGCTCTCGGCAAACCGGTCTGGGTCATGCTGCCGTCCGCACCGGACTGGCGCTGGCTGCTAAATCGCGACGACAGTCCCTGGTACCCGACGCTACGCCTATTCCGTCAACCTAGGTTGAATGACTGGAGAGCCGTTGTCCATCGTGTTTGCGAGCAACTCTCGATGGTGATATCTGCTCGCCAGAACGCTGTCTCCGCTCAGGAGTGACGCGGAACCAGAGGAGACTTTCAGTTCGTCGACCTGCGCCCGCAACGTCGCGGAGTGCGCATTGTCCTCAGATGTCTGATTTGTCCCCGGATCCAGCTTGTCTCGCAGACTTTGTACGTTCGAGCGGGCGGTGGCTAATTGCTGGTCTAGTTCCATGCGATCCCGGGAATCGATCGCAAGATCTGCGCTGCGCTCAACCAGTTCCCGGTCCAGTCGGCTCTACTGTTCCTTCAATCCGGCGAGTTGCCGCAGGCTTGCTCGCAATTGCCAATGAAGCTCTTCTGTCCTTGCTGCTTGCAGCTCTTCAGTCTTTTCCCGCATTGCAACCGGATCAGCTTCCTCAAGATCGAGTGTCCTTGACGGCGGAGTTGCGGCAACCTTCGAGGACCTGCGCCCCTGATGCATTCCGATCCGATCGCCAGCACAGGCGGAAATGAGAAGGAAGGTCGCTGCTGCGGCACAGGGCCAAGCCATTCCTCGCCATTTGGAGGGCTGCGAGGAAGGGTATGACTCCTTCTCCGTGGAGATCTTCTCTTGGTCCATCCGGGCCATCAGGACGCTTCGTCCTCTGCGATCTGGCGCCCGGAGGGCCGGTCTTCGGGAGCAAAGCTCACCGCCACCCGTCCCTGGCCGACCTCGATGCGCTCGGGAATGGATCATCCGCGCAGCGAACACCTCCGGAGGCACCGTCCAGGCTGCCGGGTCGGGCCGCCCCAGCCGGCGCAACTCAGCGCGAAGCCGGTTGTTCTTTCGCTCCGCTTGGTGGAGGGCCTGGCGGACGCTCCGCACCGCCTCATCCCGCTCCCGATCGTTGAGTTTTCGGATCCACTCCAGCAGCCGGACACGTTCCACACGCCACTGCCGGCCTGCTCGATGGGCCCGACGCGCTCCATCAGCCACAGCGCAGCCCTTCGCCGCAGCTGGAAGAGCTTCTCCATGTCGCGACGATCGAGCACGGTGACTTCAGCCGCTTCCAGCGGCGTCAAGAATCGCCTCGATCCGACTCTGCCAGCTTTGCACCCTCGCCTATGCGCATTTCCCCCTCGGCCCAAATTTCCGCCGTTCTTCTGAATTTCATCCTGTCGGGTAAGCGACACGATTGCGACACACCCAGTCCGCTTCTAGGAGGCTGTCGGGTATAGGGATCCGGGGAAGAGATTTTACTTTCCGGACGCGACCTGTCTTTTTTAGATGGAGTTGTTTGCTTGCATGAGCGCCGGGGAAGCCGAAATGGCGTCCCCTCCACTCTTCAGGTCGCGTCCGGTATCCATCCGAAGCGGAACAGCCTGAGCATGTTGCTGGTTGCGCACACCAGTTTCCACTCGGCCCGGACCTTGTCCAGGCCACGCAAGCTGAAGCGGCGGAAGCCG
>OUNK010001249.1_pt2 | contig 12195 bp, 11 predicted proteins | sample 1755341 | NCBI WGS metagenome assembly OUNK01 (sample SAMEA3914788, study PRJEB12502) | metagenome | biome: forest; material: soil | place: Canada | collected 2011-07-03 | depth 0.1 m | reverse complement strand
GATGAGGTCTCCGACACTTTCGTTTTTTGTCCAACGTCCGACGGAATCTAGAACACAACTCAGCCCACGCGTTTCGACACCGGGATCATTCCGTTAAATCCGCAGCTCCACGTCGAAGGGACGATTTGGAGCTCCATCAGCGACTAATACCGCGATGCCCGGCTCAAGCAACTGCCGCGACAGGACTTTCCACTGGATTTTTCTTTTTGGCCAACGATTTGAACAGGACCTCGACATTCGTGCAGGCCGTTTGGATTTCAAATTGGAGCTTGGAAACCCGCGCAGCAAAGTAGTTGAGAAAAACCAGCGACATCACCGCAATGGTCAGACCGCAGGCCGTCGCGATGAGCGCCTCGGCGATGCCGCCGGAGATGGCCTCCTCGGAAAGCTCCGTGCTCCCCAGCTTAAAGAAGGCCTTCATCAAGCCGGTGACCGTGCCAAGCAGCCCGAGAAGGGGCGCCAGCGTCACGATGGTATCGAGCACGACGATAAACCGGCCGGCACGTTCCATCTCATAACCAGCCGCGACTTGCAGGGCACCGTCCATGGAGGCGTGATGATTATTGAGCCCATTTCCAACGACCCGAAGAATCGGGTCTTGGGATGTCTTGGCCAGGTCGGCGGCCGCCTTGAGATCCCCCTTCTGGATGGAAGCGTAAACTTTATCAAGTTTGTCAGGATCATGCTTTCGCCGCTCCAGGGACCACCAGATGACGCGGTTTAAAACGATTGCCACGGCCACGACCGAAGTCATGAGGATGGGCCACATGATCCATCCGCCTTTGATAAAATACTGAACGAAGAGATTGTCCGTCATGAGTGTTCTTTGGTGTCCTCGAATGTCTTGAAAGGAGAATCCGAAAAACCTGCAGGCCAGGTTCTACTCCGGAGTTTGCAAGCAATGCCAGCAACTCAGATGCCAAGCTTTAATCCCCCAAGATGGGCTTTCAAAATCCCATGGACTGCCGCAAGGTCGATTTGCCTTTTGCCAAAAATGGTTCACCGATTCTCAAGTTCCATTATGAACGAAAATATTTTTGATGCAGTATGCAAATCCGTCATAGCTCGAAATCCGAATATGATTTTTGATGACATCGTACGCTTACTATAGTGAAGCCGATCCCATTTTATCAGATCCGCTCCTCGATAGGCTGGCGGTGAAGATGTTAGCGAAGTGAAATGAACGGGAATATTTTCACCAGCCGTTCATTTCACGAGAGGATATTGCCGCCGGAACTCTCCTCTTGCAGGAGCACCCGATCCGCGTTGTTCGCGCCGTGCATCATTTGCGCCTGTCGAACTAAGATCCGTGTTGCCAGCCGCAATGCAGTTTCACGGCCAACATCGTGAACACACCGGCTGGTTTCAAGCCAGCGTGTTCCCGTTCGAGAACAAACCTTTGGAAAGATGCCCGGTAATTGTCACCATGGGCACGTTGACCCATTGGCTGATGCGAAGATCGAGCGCCACGCTGCATAGGAGGTAGGCGCGCTCGATGCTGAGATCATATTTCTCAACCAGGAAATCGATGGCCTGATTCACAACCGACTTGGCGGCGGCCAAGGCATCTTCCCGGGAAGCGATAAAGACCCAGGAGCCGGCCCTGACCTGGGCCGGCTCCTCCGAGGGTGTCTCAGCCCTCGGTTCAACCAAAGAAAACGTTGTGTGCAGACAAAAGCGGAGGCGGACCTGACAGGGCATTTCGATGCCGTTGATGCAAACTTCACCATCACCCTGCGCCGCGTGGGCATCCCCGGCGGAAAAGAGTGCTCCAGGCACTTGGACGGGCAGGTAAAGTTTGGCTCCGGCCGTGAGTTGGCGGATGTCGAGGTTGCCACCAAACACCCCGGGAGGCCGGGTCCGGTGTTCTCCGAACTCGTTCGGCGCCACGCCTAAAATGCCGCAGAAAGGACGCAGGGGAACAACGGCGGGCGCGAGCGAGCGGGTGACGGCTTCCTCAAGCTTCCAGATGAAGAGATAAGGATCGGGAAAGCGTTCGGGCAGCAGGCCCAGCCCCGGAATGAGGCTCGTCCAGCCCCAGCCGCGATGGGCGATGGCCTCCAGCGAAACTTCGAGCACATGGCCAGGCTGGGCGCCTTTGACCAGGATCGGGCCGGTCAGGGCGTGGATGCGCAGGCGGTCCAGCTTCGGCAAATCGGCGGTGGTCCAATCCGGTTGCACCTGCCCGTCGCTTGAATCGCGCAGGACCATTTCCACAACATCTCCCGATTCGATTTCCAGCGCGGGGGAAAGATCCCGATTCCAACGCGTGTGAACGTGGCTGTCATCCAGCGAATGCGTTTTCATGGCCGGGCGTGAACTTCCACGATCATCTGCACCTCAACCGCCGCGCCCGCAGGCAGGCTCGCCACGCCGATCGCCGCGCGCGCGTGCCGGCCATGGTCTCCGTAAAGCTGGATGAAAAGTTCGGAGGCGCCATTGATGACCAGGGGCGGATCGCAAAAATCGGGCGTGCAGCGCACGTATCCGTTAAGGCTGACAATCTGCGAGACATTCTCGAGGCTGACCAGCGCCTGCTGAAGGACAGCCAATTGCAGCAGCGCGCATTCCCTCGCGGCGTCGGCGCCCTGCTCGACGGTCATGTCTTCGCCCAGGCGGCCTTTGATCACCTGGCCATTTCGCGAAGAAATGACTCCCGCGAGATAGAGAAGCCGGCCATGCCGCTGCCAGGGTAGATAATGGCCTCCGGGCCTCGGCGGTTCCGGCAGCGAAAGACCGGCGTCATAGAGCCGGTTAAGAATGGAATTTATCATATGAGAATTTCAGTTGGTAAATCAGCAATATCAATGCCGTACCTGATATTGAATCGAGAGAGGGCAAAAACTTCGTGGCACAATCATTGCTTGGCGTGGGCATGTTCTATAGAAAATGGTGCGATTCGCTTCCGTCTCCGATGGCAATATCCGTTCTTATAATAGAACACCGTGCTGGCTTTTACCCAACCTGCATCCACAGGCTGCCCAGCCGCCTCACTTACAGGGATAAACTTTCTCCCTTCTGAAAATTTATAGACATTTTTTTGAGTCCACTGTCATCGGCTCCCTTCCACAGTCATGCGGCAGAACGGCCTCATATTCTTTGAATGACATTTTATGAAAATAGCCCAAGGAAAACTATCAAACGGTGATATCAGCTTATTGAAGGTATCCGATAACGTTACTCCACCTGTCTATCGCCGTCTGCGGGGAGATCTCTTCAGCGACAACCTGCAGGTCGGCGAAGAGGTCGAGGTGATCGAACTGTTCGCCCCCATCCAGCCGCGCGCCATGTATTGCATCGGATTGAATTACCGGAGTCATACGGATTCGATCGGCGTCGCTCCTCCCCAATGGCCGGTGATCGTACCGAAGGGAATCAATGCTGTTCTCGCCCCCAACCAGCCGATCCTGCTGCCCCGGAACCTGGTTTCGCAAAAGGTCGATTATGAGGGGGAACTGGCCGTCATCATCGGCCGCGACTGCAAGGACGCCACACATAAAAATGCGCTGCAATATGTCCTCGGATATACGTGCGCAAACGACATCAGCGCGCGGGACTGGCAATTCGAATGGGGCGGCGGCCAATGGGCCCGGGCCAAACAGTTCGACACCTTCGGCCCCCTGGGTCCGTGGCTCGTGACGGCCGATGAAATTCCGGATCCGTCGCTGCTGGAGCTTCAAACCTTCGTCAACGGCGAGGTGCGGCAGCAGAGCAGTCTCAAGAACATGATCTTCAGCGTGCCGGAGCTGATCACGTTTCTGAGTGGAAGCACCACACTCCTCGCCGGCACCGTGATTTTTACCGGCACTCCTGCCGGGGTGGGCATGAAACAAAATCCGCCGTCCTGGCTGAAGAAAGGCGACGTTGTACGGGTTAAAATCGATGGCATTGGCGAACTGAGCAACCGTGTCGAGGAAGAACCGGCCTCAATCAAGCGCTAGAAAAGGCGTGGCACACCAGATGCTAAAATCACGGCAGCGTTGCTCCACCCTCATTTCTTGTTCGGACTAAATCATTTTCAGTCTCTCTCATTATGCACGATAGCGAGGCTCTTGCCTTCACCCACGATTTTGCCGGGAAGATTCCGTCGGAACGGTTCATCACCGATCCCGGAACCCTCGATCAACTCTCCAAGGACTTCTACTGGTATTCGCCCGTTCTGGAGCGGCAACTAAAAGACAAGCGGGCCGATGTCGCCATCGCCCCGCGTTCGATCGACGAGGCCCAAGTGTTGCTGGCTCACGCCTATGCCCACGATCTGCCCGTCACGATTCGGGGCGCGGGCACCGGAAATTACGGACAGGCCGTTCCGCTCTACGGCGGTCTTCTCCTTGATCTCAGCGCCCTCGACCGGATCGTAAAAATTGACGAGAAGGAAGGCTACGTCGTGGCGGAATCCGGCGCCCGCCTGGGTGCGATCGAAGAACAAGCGCGCCGCGTTGGCTGGGAACTTTGTTGTTATCCCAGCACTTTCGTGAAGTCCTCGGTGGGCGGCTTTCTTTGTGGTGGCTCCGGCGGCATCGGTTCCATTTCCCACGGCCCGCTGCGCGAAAAGGGAATGGTGCGCGGGGTCGAGATCCTCACCCTGGAATCCTCGCCCCGCCGCATTTGGCTGCGGGGAGAAGATAGCCTGAGGGTGCTCCATGCCTACGGAACCAACGGGCTCGTCGTCACGGTGGAACTCAAGCTCGCGCCCAAGGTGGCGTGGGGACAGATCGCCGCGGCTTTCTCCACTTTTGCGGAGTGTTTTGATTTCACCGAGAAAATTGCGCGCGATGAATCTATCCGCAAGCGGCTCGTAACCTGTTTTGAATGGCCGATCCCGTCTTACTTCAAGCCGATCAAAAAGTATCTGGTGGATGGAAAGGCAGCGGTCTTCCTCGAAGTGGACGAAAGCCAGATGGAAACGGTCAAGGCCATGATCGCGGCCGCGGAAGGATCGGTCACGTTCGAGCAGGGATATCGTGAGCCCCGGCGGGGACCTCTGCTCTCCGACTACACGTGGAATCACACCACGCTCTGGGCGCTAAAGTTCGATCCCGAATTGACCTATTTGCAATGTGGATTCAACCGGGAACGGGTGCGCGAACAGTTCGCGCAGCTCAAGGAGAAATTTGGAGACGAGTTCCTGTTCCATATCGAATTCCTGAAGGCGGATGGCGCGGTTGTGCCGGGCTCCATTCCCGTTGTGCGTTTCTCAACCGATGAACGCCTGCGCGAGATGATCGATTTTTGCGAGAAGATCGGCGTTGGAGTTTCCAATCCCCACACCTACGTCCTCGGAGACAACGGACGTGCCCACGCGGAAGACAAGACACTCGCCAAGCAATCTTACGACCCCAAGGGCCTGCTCAACCCGGGCAAGCTCAAAAACTATCCGCTGCCGGCCGGACTTCAGCCGCTCAAGACATCTTTTGTATGAAAACCTGGATACCTGATTCGCGATTCTTCCCTTACCTGACTTGGAAACAAGTCGAGGCGTTGCCGAAGGATGAAACCCTCTTAATCCTGCCCACGGCGGCAATTGAACAACACGGCCACCACCTGCCCCTGGCGACCGACACGCTGCTCAATAATTTCGTCCTGGGCAAGGCCCTGGAACTTATTCCCAAGGCGCTGCCGATTTATGCGCTGGCTCCGATTTGCTACGGCAAAAGCAACGAGCACATCGGCTTTCCCGGCACGCTCTCTGTCTCGGCCTCTACGCTCATGGCGGTCATTCGTGATCTCGGGATGAGCATCAAGACCAGCGGATTCAAACGGATGGTCATCTATAATTCGCACGGCGGAAACTCTTCCCTCATCGATGTCATGGCGCGCGATTTGCGGGCGGAATTCGGCCTGCAGGTCTTTTGTCTCTATGGCGGCGGGGTCAAGCTGGAAGGATTGAATCCCCAGGAAGCGGCTTATGGTTATCACGCCGGAGAAGGTGAAACATCCCTGGTGCTGGCGGCGGCGCCGGAGTTGGTCGATACCACACGCTACACCTCCTGCTATATTCGCAAACTGGAGGATAAGGGAAAGCTCGTGCCGGAGCATGGATCGGCAACCTACGCCTGGCTGACGCGCGATATTTCTCCGACCGGGGTCATGGGCGACCCGACTCCCTCATCCGCCGAAAAGGGCAACCTTTGGAGAAACCAAATGGCGGAAGGCGTGGCGCAATCCCTGCAGGAAATGTTTGCGTTCAGAAATCTGCAAGCGCTATGACCGTGCCGGAAACCAATATAGACTGTGGAAGCGGTGTTCGGTTGATCCGCGGCCGCACCATGCGGACCCGGGATGGCACCGCCTTGGTTTCCGATCATTACCTCCCGCCGGAGCCGGGGCCCGCGCCGGTTTTGCTCATGCGCCAGCCGTACGGGCGCGACATTGCTTCAACCGTGGTCTACGCGCATCCCGTCTGGTTTGCGCGGCAAGGGTATCACGTGATCATTCAGGATGTGCGCGGGCGCGGCGATTCCGAAGGCGAGTTCTATCCTTTTCGTTTTGAGGGCTTCGATGGCTACGACACCGTCCAATGGGCCGCCAGTCTTCCGGAGAGCAACGGCCGCGTCGGCATGTACGGCTTTTCGTACCAGGGCCTGACGCAGCTTCTGGCCGCGGTGGAGCAACCGCCCGCCCTGGTGGCCATCGCACCGGGCATGACGGCAGCGGATCTTTTTCACGGCTGGTTCTATTCGCGTGGCATGTTCAAGCTGGCCAGCGGCATCGGCTGGGGAACGCAGATGTTGCGGTCCGATGCCTTGCGTCTCGGCCTGAAGGAAGCGAGTGACCGGCTGGAAGCAGCGTGGCGAAACCTGGGGGCTCACACCTCCGCCGCTCCCTATGGGTCGATTGCCCATCTCACCTCGCCCGGTCTGCCTTCTTATTATACCGATTGGGTGACGAACGATGAACCCGGGCCTTACTGGGAAAAGCTCGATATCAGTTCCCGTTACGGCCGGGTCACCGTCCCGGGGCTCCACTTCGCGGGTTGGTACGATACTTATGGCGAAGGTTCACTCGATACCTTCGACCACCTCAGCCGCGAGGCGGGATCGGATCAGGCCCGGCGCAACCAGTACCTCGTCGCCGGCCCGTGGCAGCATATCCCTTGGAGCAATCTCATTGGAGAAACCGACTTCGGCCCGGAGGCGGTTCTTGAGACCGATCAAATTCTTCTCCGCTGGTTTAATCATTGGCTGAAGGACGACGGTTCTTTCAACGCGGAGCCCAAGGCGAAGCTTTTTGTCATCGGCGAAAATCGCTGGCTGTCGCTGAACGAATGGCTCCCCTCGCAACCGGCCGCCGATCGCGAGTTTCACCTCGGTTCCCTGGGCAGGGCCAATTCCCGTCATGGCGACGGGACGCTTTCCTCCATGGCGCCGATTGTGGAAGAACCGAGAGACATCCTGGTCAGCGATCCCGAAGTACCCGTCCTCGCGCCGGGACCGGGGGCGGCGCCCGGACCGTTTTGTCAGGACCGGATCGAAGCGGGCAATAATGTTCTCGTCTACACGTCGCCCGTGCTCGAGGAGAAGCTGCTCGTTTGCGGACGTCCCCGGGTCTCGCTCCACCTCAGCTCGTCTTCCAGTGAATGCGACCTGGTCGTCAAACTCGTCCGCGTCGATAAGAACGGTCGGTCCTGGAATATCAGTCTGGGCTCGGCGCGGGCCAAAAGCCTCTTCTGGCCGGGCGCCACAAAAGCTGACGAAATTCGGCTTTGGGAATTTTCCTTCGATACCATCTCCTGCGCTTTCCAGCCGGGCGAACGGATCCGCCTGGAAATCGCCGGAACCGCTTTCCCGTTGCTCGATCGCTCCTCCAATCGCACCGAAGTGCCGGCATCAAAGGCTGGCCCGGGCCAGTGGAGCCGCGTCACGCATCAGGTTCTGCATGAGCCAAATCATCCTTCCAAATTAATCTTGCCTCTGCTCTTCCCTTCCTGAGCCATGTCCCCGCCTCCCCCCGCCAACAGCATCCCCGCCATGCCGGTCGCTTCGCCGCCCTTCATCTCGATTGAAAATCTCAGCAAGACTTATCCCAACGGCTACTCGGCGCTGAAGGGCCTCTCCTTGCAGGCGGAAGCGGAGGACTTTATCAGCCTCATCGGGCCATCCGGCTGCGGCAAGTCGACCCTGCTGCGAATGCTCGCCGGACTTACCGATACGTCCAGCGGTACGATATCCATCGACGGCATGACGCCGGCGAATGCGCGGGAGATCACGTCGTTTGTCTTTCAGGACGCGACCCTGCTCCCCTGGCGCACGGTGGAAAAAAACGTTTCCCTCGTGCTGGAATTGGAGAACGTCCTGCAGCCCCAGAGAAAAGCCCGCATCGATGCGATGCTGAAATTGGTCGGCCTGACAGACGTGGCCAAACATTATCCGCGGCAACTTTCCGGCGGCATGAAGATGCGCGTTTCCATCGCGCGAGCCTTGGCCACCACGCCGCGCCTTCTGCTCATGGACGAGCCTTTCGGGGCCCTCGACGAGATCACGCGAAACTATCTCAACGAGGAACTGCTGCGCCTCAAAAAGGAGCAGCGCTGGACAACCTTCTTCGTCACGCACTCGGTATCCGAAGCGGTTTTCCTCTCCAACCGGATTTTGATCATGAGTTCGCAGGGAGGGCAGATCGCCCGCGAAGTGAGAATCCCGCTCGCGATGCCGCGCACGGCCGCGCTGCGAAGTCAGCCCGAATTTCTGCGGCTGGTCGGAGAAGTTTCGACGGCCCTTCGGGAAGTTTACTAATTATGATTCGTCTTGCTCTTGATTCAGGTTGGAGGCTGGTGACACATCCGGACCATGCCGGTCTGGCGGCCGATTTTGCCACCACGTGGGGAAACGACATTTTTTCGAGACCCGAGCCGCGCGCGGACGTGCTGCGCGGGATCCGCTGTCACGACGACGGCTGGATGGAACGGGACGCCCAACCTCAAATCACGCGGGAAGGCCGTCCCGGTGCTTTTTCCAGCGATCTGGTTGGGAAATATTCCGCCTTTGAAGAAATCGATCTGGCCGATTACTTGTCGGTGCGGGGCCGGGCCCTGGATAAGCTCGCGCAGGAACACCCGTACGCCGCGGTCATCGTGTCGATGCATACCTGCAATTTGCTGACCGCGCGGGCCGATCGCAGCACGATCAAACCCAACGAGCTGCCTTTGCTGGATGCCTTTGTCGCCGGGCAACTCTCCAAGCAGGCCTCACTGCGGCAGGAACTGGAAAAGGACAGCGCCTATGGACCCGATGAATTGAACGATGATGCCTGGCGCGATCATTTCCGTTTACTCCAGGCCTGCGACAATCTCTCGCTCGTGGCCTGCGTTGGTTACAAGGAACCCGCCACGCTCTTGCATCCCCTGCCGAAGCGGGACGGGACTTACACGGAAATACGCGTGCGGCAAACCGCGCCCGACCGTTATGAAGTGGCTCCCTTTCCCTTTCCAGGAAAAGTGCAAAGCTTCAGTTTCCCCACCCGCTTTTTGCCCCAGACGACGTTCGCCTCGACCGGGGAATTTCAACAGGCCTTCCGGGAAGCCAAGGCCGTACCCGTCACGATTACGCTGACGGCGCCCGCCGAGCCGCCGCAGCTTTGAGGACGCATAAGAGAGGGTTGCTTTCAGCATTTGCGATTGCCATGGCGGTCTCTTCCCCAATTTTATCTCAACCCATCACGCGGCTTCTGCGTCGTCTTCGCCAGGGGGAGATCACGGTCACGAACGTGGCCCGCGAGATTGTCAGCCGCGCAGTTGGACAGGCCTGGACCAACGCCTATTTGGTGCTGGATGAAGCGGCTCTTTATCGTGACGCGGAGCGTCTGGACAAACGACGGCGTTCGGGCGCAGTGCTGCCGTCCTTATTCGGCCTGCCGGTCAGCGTTAAAGATATCTTCGACCTCCGCGGACAGCCGACTTCCGCGGGGACACGATTCCTGCCTCTGGACGGTCGACGCGCTCGACAGGACGCGGGCTGGGTGGCGCGGTGGCGGAGAGCGGGCGCGCTTCTCACCGGCAAGACCCACTTGAACGAGTTTGCCTACGGCATCACCGGAGAAAATCCATGGTGGGGCCCGTGCCTCCAGCCGGAACGCCCCGATTGCCTCACTGGCGGTTCGAGCAGCGGAGCGGCTGCCACCGTTCAGGGAGCAAGCGTCTGCGTGGGATTAGGTACCGACACGGGCGGTTCCATCCGCGTGCCCGCGACCCTTTCCGGCCTGACCGGATTCCGCGCCAGCCATGGTTCGACTCCCGTCTCCGGAATGATTCCCCTCGCCCCGAGCTTCGACACCTGCGGCTGGTTGCAACGTCACCTGGAAGATTTCCCGCTCCTCTTTTCGAGTTTGATTTCCGCCATTCCGGCGGCACCGCGCGCGCCGTGGCGCATCGGCTTTTGGCAGGGTTCCTGGCTGGACGTCTGTGATCCGCGAATCAAGACAACCTATCGCCGCCTGGCCCGCCTTTTTCAGAAACGTGGGGCCTCCATCGAATGGCATCGCTCCGACGGCTTGGAAAACGCCGTCGACCTTTTTGCCCCGATGCAGGCCTACGAGGCCTCACGTGTTCACCGGAAATTTCTGGACCGGCATCGGCTCCAATACGATCCCGCTGTGAGGGCGCGGCTGGAATGGGGCGCCACGCTGACAGCAGCCAATTACGTCCGGCTCAAGAAGGAACGGACCGGCTTTCGCCAAAGGATCAATCTCGTCTGGAAGTCGTGCGATTTGATGGTCGCGCCGGCGTGCCCTTTTTTGCAACTGAGCGCCGGGGAAGACCACGCTTCCCGCCGTGCGGCCCTTCTTCGTTTCACCACGCCCTTCAGTCTGTGTGGAAATCCCGTCCTGACCTTTCCTTGGGGCGGTCGCGACCGCCGACCAGGCTGGCAAGTCATCGCTCCCCATCAACAGGATCACCGTCTCGCCCAATTCGCCTTAACGCTGCCGGACTGGCTGCAGGAGGCGTGAACAATCCGCGAGGTCATTGTGATTTTACAACTTGCACAACCGTTCCGTGGAAACTTATGAAAATCTCTCTTGGCATCAGAGCTGCTAAAATTCGGGCGATGAGCCTGATGATTGCGTGGAATTGTTCTAAACGTCGATGGAGTGGGCCAGGGAACGGCCTCACGGTCTTCACTGCGTGCCTCCTCGCGCTCATTGCCGGCAGCACCCCGCTCCCGGCCCAGCAGGCGGCTGATGCGCCGTTGAAAAAAATCTCTTTGCTTCTCGATTGGTACCCGCAGGCGGAGCAGGGCGGCTATTACTACGCGGTAGTTAACGGCCTCTATAAGAAGGCAGGGCTTGATGTTGATATCATTCCCATCTCGCCGAATGTGGTGGGAGGTGCTCAGTTGATGACCGGCCGAGTGCAATTCAGTTTAACCACTTCAGCCGATGTGCTGACGGCACGCTCCCGCGGATTGCCTCTCGTCGCAGTGATGGCCGCGATGCAACACGATCCCAAGGGCGTTATCGTTCACGCTGAGTCGCCGATCCATTCTTTTGCCGACCTGGACGGGCACGCGCTCGCCGTGGCCCCAGGTTCCGCCTGGTTTAGATACATCGTACAAAAATATCATTTGTCCCACATCCAGGAAAACCGGCTGACGCTCAATAACGCCTATTTTCTCCACGATCCCAATTACAGCCAGGAATGTTATGTCACGGCGGAGCCTTATTTTATCGAGAAGAGCGGCCAAAAGGTCCGGACCCTTCTCGTCAAGGACACCGGCTTCGATAACTACCGGGTGGTGGCCACCTCCGATTCGTTCCTGGCCAATAACAAGGATGTCGTGAAGGCCTTTGTGGCCACAACCATCGCCGGATGGCAGGGCTATTTCAAGGACCCGACCGCGACTGACGCCGAAATTAAAAAGAGAAATCCAGAGATGACGCAGGGACAGATGGATTACACCTTCAAGGTTTTGGTGGATGACCATTTCATCGACGGAGATGCATCCCACGGAGAGGCCATCGGCCAAATCAATATGACGCGCGTGAAGGATCAGTATCAAATCCTGCGAAGCCTGAATGTTCTCCCCGACGACTTTGATTACACCAAGGCCTTCGACACCGAATATTGCGCCCCGGAAACGGCGCCCCACCCGTAGCCACGTTCATTTTCAAGCAACTCTCCCGTCAGTTCACAAATCCCGTCATGAAACAAAAGCTCTATCAGCTCCGCCTGCCTATCGCCCTGTTTCTGTTCCTCGTCGT
>OUNK011147270.1_pt1 | contig 12219 bp, 10 predicted proteins | sample 1755341 | NCBI WGS metagenome assembly OUNK01 (sample SAMEA3914788, study PRJEB12502) | metagenome | biome: forest; material: soil | place: Canada | collected 2011-07-03 | depth 0.1 m | reverse complement strand
TGATCGTCGACGATCAGGACGCGGCAGGGAGAAGCCATATTCTCCGTATTAGGCCGCTCCGGAACCTGCTCAAGTCCATTATCCATCCATTATTTTCAATGTAACCTTGGCTTTTTCCGCTGTTTTCCTAATTTCGCAAGGATGTCATCGTCTCCAACCGTGATCCTGGTCATCGACGATGCCGATGAAACCCGCTACGCGCTCGCCCGTTACCTGAAGAAAGCCGGCTTCGAGGTCAGGGAAGCCGCCGACGGCAAAGCGGGCCTCGCCCTCGCCCAGCAGCTCCCCTCCCTCATCATCCTCGACGTCAAGCTGCCGGACGTCAGCGGCTTCGAGCTGGCCCGCGTCCTCCGCGCCGACCCGAAGACCTCCCGCATTCCCATCCTCCAGGTTTCGGCGGCATTCACCGAGACCACCGACAAGGTCGAAGGCCTGGCGGGAGGCGCCGACGGCTACCTCGTCCTCCCGGCGGAGCCCGACGAGTTGGTCGCCCACGTCCGGGCTCTCCTCCGCCTCAGCCACGCCGAGGGCCACGCCCGCAAGCTGGCCGACCAATGGCAATCGACCTTCGACGCGATCAACCACGCCGTCTGCCTGATCGACGCCGAAGGCCGCGTCGAGCGCTACAACCAGGGCTTCATCACGTTTTTGGGAATCGTCGAGCAGGGAATCGAGGGGAAATCGCTCGAGGAATGCCTGCGCCGGTCCGGCGTCGTCGATACCTCCTTCCTCGCCCACCCCTTCGAGAGCCACGCCACCATGAAGGAGATCGTCCTGCAGGCGAATACCTTCCAGGTCTCGATCAGCCCGCTGGGGAAAAATCCCGACAAGCGCGAGGGCGCCATCTGCGTCTTCTGGGACATCACCTCCTATCTGGGCTACGAGCGCCGCCTCCTCCGCGACAAACAACAGCTCATCGACCAACTCGCCGCCAAAACCCAGGAGCTGGAGAGCCTCTTGAGCCAGCGGAACGCGTGAGCGAGCCCTTGGCCTAGTCCTGCTCGGTCTCAGCCTCAACCGCAGGCGCCACAGGATCGGCCCCCGGCAGCTCGATCCAGAAAGCACTCCCCCCGCCCACCTGGGAATCGATTCCCAGCGTCCCCTCCATCCGCTCCACCGCCTGGCGGACGATGGCCAGCCCCATGCCGCTCCCGCCGTACTTATCGGGATGGATCCGCTCGAAGATCTCGAAAATGCGCTCCCGATGTTCCGGCGCGACGCCGATGCCGTTGTCGCTCACCGTCAAGCGGACGCGTCCCTCCCCGCTCCGCGCCGTGACCGAGATGGACGGCGCCACCCCGGGGGCGACGAACTTGGCCGCGTTGGAGAGCAGGTTCCACAACACCTGCCGCAAGGTGGCGCGATGGGCCCGCACCGCCAGCCCGGCCTCGATTTCGACCGTGCAGACCGCCTTCCGCGCCGTGAATTCATCCCGATGGATGGCGAACAACTCGTCGAGCAACGCCGTCAGGGAAACCGCCTCCAGCTCCAGCGCCTCCTTGGAGACCGTGCTGAAAAGCAGCAGATCGTGGATCAGGACATCCATCCTCCCCGCCGCCGTCCGGATCCGCTCCAGGAAAAGCATCCCCTCCGGATCGAGCTGCTTGGCGTGATCGGAGAGGAGCAGCTCGGAGAATCCGTGCAGCGTCCGCAGCGGGGCACGCAGATCGTGCGAGACCGAGTAACAGAACGATTCCAGCCGTCCGTTGACCTCCTCCAGCGCCCGCGTCCGGCTGCGCACCCGCTCCTCCAGCTCCTCGTTGATCCGGTGCAGCCGCTTCTCGGCATGGAGGATCGCCGTGATGTCGGAAAAGACGCAGGCCGCCCTTCGTTCCCGTGGCTCCTCCCCCTCCCGGGCGGCGATCGGATTGACGGTGAGGCGGAACGCATTGACCCCCAGCGTGATCTCCCGCGATTCGAAGCGCCCGCTCCGCACCGCTTCGAGGACGACCTCGGCGTGGATCCCCAGCAGCGCCGTCACCTCCGCGAAGGGCCGCCCGATCATCGCCTCCCGCTGCAGGCCGGTCAGTTCGGAAAAAGCCTCGTTGCACCGCTCGATGCCGCCTTCCGGATCGAGGATGCAGATGCCGTTGTTGATCGCGTCGAAGGTCCCCTGCCACTGCGAGGCCAGCCCCACGGCCACCGTCTCCGCGCGCCGGGTCCGCAGCAGCGCCTGCACGGTGGCGACCAATTCGTCGGGATCGATCGGCTGGACCAGATACCCGTCCGCCCCGCCCTGCAGGCCGTGGGTCCGGTCGGAGCTTTGCACGAAGGAGGCCGAGGTCTGAAGGATCGGGATCGACGCCGTGGCCGGATCGGCCTTGAGCCTCCGGCAGACCTCGAAGCCGAGGATATCGGGCAGCCGCACGTCGAGCGTGATCAGGGAGGGATTGTCCGCCGCCAAGCGCAAGGCCTCCGCGCCGGAGGCCGCCTCCCAAACCTCGAACCCGCTCCGCCGCAGCGTGCGGGCCAGCGCATAGCGCGTCCCCTCGTTGTCGTCGACCACCAGGATCACCTCCCGAGGCGCCGTCATGCCGCGCTCCCCGGTTCCCGGATCGAATCGAGCAGGACGGCGAAGGCCTCGCGGGAGGTCTCGTTCTTGGAGAGGAGAAACCCGCCGAGCGACTTGATCCGATGCCGCTCCTCGCCGCTCAGCTCCTTGGAAGTGTGGACGATGACGGGGAGTCCTGCGGTGGCCGGATCGCTCCGCAACCGCTCCAGCACCTCCCACCCGTTGATATCGGGCATCGTCAGATCGAGGACCACGAAGGAGGGCGCCGCCTCCCGGGCCAGCCGCAGCCCGTCGTGCCCCCCGGCGGCCTCGATCGAGGAGCATCCCAATTCGGCCAGGAACCCGCGAACGATATACCGAGCCACGTCGTGATCGTCGATGATCAGCGCCTTGCGCGCGGTATCGCGCCCCAGGGTCTCGCGCAGCTTCTCCAGCAGCCAGGTGCGCTCGATCGGCTTGAGCCGGAACTCGTCGGCGCCGAGGCCGAGCGCCTTCCCCTCGTTCTCGACCATCGTGACCACAAAAACCGGAATCGAGCGAAACGTCTCCGCCTCCTTCACCTCGGTGATGAACCCCCAGGTGCTCTCGCTCTCCAGCAGGATATCGAGGACGATCGCGATCGGGCGGAGCCTTTGCAGCACCTGTCGCGCCTCCTTGAGCGAGCGGACCGGGACCACCTGGAAGGCGGTGTCCTTCAAATAACTTTCGTAGATGAAGAGCGTCTCCGTGTTGTCGTCGACCACCAGGACCGGAAAGCGGCTCGAGTCGAGCTCCCCGGTCAGCTCCGGCATGAAGGTGATCTCGGTCGCGCCCCGGTAGACCAGCGGCAGCGCCACCGAGAAGACCGAGCCCCGGCCCGGCTGGCTCTGGACCGAGACATTCCCCCCCAGCAATTCGGCCAGCTTGCGGGAGAGCGGCAGGCCCAGGCCGGTCCCCTTGACCTTCTTCTGGTGCGGCCCCTCCACCTGGCTGAATTCCTCGAAGATCCGGCCATGGTCCTCGGAAGCGATGCCGATCCCCGTGTCGGCCACCGAGATGACCAAAATGCGGCCCGGCTCCAGCCGCGCCGAGACCCGCACCTCCCCCCGCTCGGTGAACTTGAGGGCGTTGGAGATGAAGTTGCGGAGGATCTGGGAAAGCTTGCTCTCGTCGGTATGGGCCATGGGCACGCCGTTGGGCTCCTCGAAGACCAGATTGATCGACGAATTGTGCGCCAGGAGGGGCCGCAGCATGCCGCGCAAGGCGCCGAACAGCTCCGCGATCTCGAACTCGACGGGGCGGATCACCACCTTGCCCGCCTCCACCTTGGAAAGGTCGAGCAGGTCGTTGACCAGCTCGGAGAGATCGGAGGCCGCCCGCCGGATGAAGGAAATTTGCTTCTCCTGGTCGACGGAAAGCTCCCCGTCGGTCCGGTCGAGGAGCATCCGGGAGAGGCTGAGGATCGAGTTCAACGGGGTGCGGAACTCATGGGTCATGTTGGAGAGGAAGCGGGTCTTGATCTCCGAGGCCCGCCGCAGATAGTCGGCCTTCTCGTCCAGCTCCGCATAGAGGGCGACGACCCCGCGATTGGTATCCTCCAGCTCGCGGTTGAGCTGGGCCAGTTCCCCCTGCCGCTCGGCCAGCTCGTCCATGGTGGCGAGGAGCTCCTGGTTCTGCCGCTGGATTTCCGCGAGGGGGTCCTGGTCGGACCGGCTCAGCTCGTCGAGGAGGCGGGCCAGATCGGCGGCGGAAAGGGAACGCGCATCGGTCCGGATCTTCTTCAGGAGGACGGTGGTGCCGCGCCCCACCTCCGATTCGATGCGGAACTCGTCCATCAGGCGCCGCGCCCCCACGATGCCGACCCCCATGCCGGTCTTGGAGACATAACGCCCGTCGAGGATCGTCTGCAGGTCGGCGATGCCCTTCCCCTGATCGGAGATCATGATCTCGAGGGAACGGCCGCCGTCGGCCAGGGTGAACTCGACCTTCCCCCCCGCCGCATATTCGAAGGCGTTGCGGGCCAGCTCCGAAACCGCCGTGGCGATGCGCACCTGGTCCTGCCGCTCGAAGCCGAGCCCCTCCGCCAGCCGGCGCGCCCGCTGCCGGGAGAGGACCACGTCCCGCTCGTAACGGATCGCCACGGTGAGCAGGGACGTTCTCATCGGCGGCGGAGGATCAGGAGGGTGGAATCGTCGTGCTCCCGCCGGAAATCGCGCTGCAGCAGGGCCGCCGCGATCCCCGGATGGCGGACCGCCAGGCCGGGATAGCGGTCGAGGGAAAAGCGGCTCTGCAGCCCGTCCGAATGGAGCACCAGCAGCGCGTTCTTCTCCCAGACGTAGGAGAACTCCTGGAACCGCTTCACCTGATGCCCGACGATGCCGTTCTGGGAGACGAAACTCCGCTCCCCCTCCGCCTGGAGCAGCTTCGCCGAAATATTGCCGACTCCGGCGCAGCGGACCGCCCCCTTGGCCAGGTCGATCTCCAGCACCATCACCGCCGCGCCCCGGGTGGCGCGCAGGCCCAGATGGAGGGACTGGAGCACATCGATCGGATTGCGCAACGGATCACGCCGGAAGAGATCGACCGCCTCCCCCGCCGCCTGCGCCGCCGAGGCGCCGTGCCCCAGGCCGTCGACCATCAGGACGAAGACCCGTCCCCCCGCTTCCCGCACCGCCCAGCTGTCCCCGCAGACCGTCTCCTTCGGCGCCGGCACGCAGACGGCGCCGATCTGCAGCCCCTTTTCCGGCGGCGGCCCGTCCCAGACCTGGGCGAGGACCACCGTCCCCGCGCCGGGCACCGAATAAATCTCGAGAACGGTGGCGAGTCGCTTGATCGAGCCGAGGCCGTTGCCCGGGGTTCCCTTGGTCGAATAGCCGTCCTCCAGGCAGCGGGCGATGTCGGGCATCCCCGGCCCGCCGTCGATCGCGATCATCTCCAGTCCCAGCCGCTCCCGCTCGTGGAGGGGACGGAGCAGGATATGGCCGCCCCCGGCATGCTTCTGGAGATTGGTCGCCGCCTCGGTCACGATCAGGGAGACCGTTCCGGCCTGGGTCTCGTTCAGGCCGATGCGGGCCGCCAGGGAGGCGGCGGCGCGGCGGGCCTCCCCGATCTGGCTCGAATCGGAAACCGGCAGAACGATCGAAGTGGCCGGAAGCGGATTCATTTCCAACGCCGGATCGTGATGCAGGTTCCCTCTCCCAGCTTGGAGACGATGTCGAATTCGTTGGAAAGCCGCTTCGCCCCGCTCAGGCCGAGGCCGAGCCCGGAGCCGGTGGTGTAGCCGTCCTGCAGGGCCAGCTTGAGATCGGCGATCCCGGGACCCTTGTCCTCGAAGACGAGTTCGAGCCCCTTGCGGGCGCCGTCCTGGAGCGCCGCCATCCGCATCTCGCCGCCCTTGCCGTAAACGATGGCGTTCCGCGCCAGCTCGCTGGCGGCGGTGACGATCTTGGTCTGGTCGACCAGGCTGAAGGCCAGCTCCGCCGCCCACTTGCGGACCGCCTGCCGGGCGTGGACGATATCGGCCTCCCCCTGCAGGGGCAGGATCTGGCTCTTAATCGGCGGCATCCTCTTCCTCCTGCGGCGCCAGATCGAGTGAGCCGCGCAGGAGGGCCATGCCCTTTTCCACATTCAGCGCGGTGCGGACGCCGTCGAGCGACATGCCCAGCTCGACCAGCGTGATCGCCACCGCCGGCTGCATCCCGACCACCACCGTCACCGCGTCGAGGATCCGGGCCATCGAGGAGATATTCGCCAGCATCCGCCCGATGAACGAGTCGACCATCTCCAGGGAGGAAATATCGATGAGGACGCCGCGCGCCGCGTGGGTGCAGATCGCCTGGGTGAGATCGTCCTGCAGGGTCAGCGCCAGGCGGTCGTGCATGTCGACCTGGATGGTGACCAGGAGGAGGTCACCCATGCGGAGAATGGGAATGCGTTCCACGGCCGTTTCCTAGCTGACCTTCTTGGCGCCGACCTTGACCACCGCCAGACCGGCCCGCTGGATCGCCACCTTGAAGGCGTCGGCCAGGCTCGATTTGGTGATGATATCCCCCAGCTCGACGCCGAGGTGGACGATGGTCTGGGCGATCTGCGGGCGGATGCCGCTGATGATGCAGTCCGCGCCCATCAGGCGGGCCGCCGTCACCGTCTTGAGAAGATGCTGCGCCACCAGCGTGTCGACGGTGGGAACGCCGGTGATGTCGATGATCGCCACGTCGGCGCCGGTATCGACGATCTTCTGGAGCAGCGACTCCATCACCACCTGGGTCCGGGCGCTGTCGAGCGTCCCGATGATCGGGAGCGCCAGGACGCCGTCCCAGAGCTTCACCACCGGGGTCGAGAGCTCGAGGAGCTCCTGTCCCTGGCGGAGGATGACTTCCTCCCGTGTCTTCTGGTAGGCCTCCACCGTGAAGAGCCCCAGGGCGTCGATCAGGTCGCCGATCGCCGTGATCTCCAGGGCGATCTCGGCCGAGGCGCTTCCCAGCTCCTTGTTGATCTGGTTGAAGAGGGGCTTCTTGAGCGAAAAGACGAAGGAGGCCGTCTCCGAAGAAGTGAATCCCTGCAGGGTGCGGGCCCGCGAGATCGAAGCCAGGTATTCGCGCACCGGCTCGAAGGCGGCTCCATCGACCTGGCCCGTCGCGTCGGTCGCCAGCGCCTTCGCCAGCCGCTTGAGGAACTCGCCCGATTGCTCGCGGAGCTCCTCGGACGAAACCACCCCCTGCTTCGAAAAGCGGGTCGCCTGCGCGGCCTCCCACTCCTTCACCAACTCCGGCTGATGCTTTTTGAGAAGATCGGGAAGGCGGCTTTTGAAGGATGAGCTCATGGAATTGTTAAAAGTTTAGATTGCCTCTTTCCCCTGTCAAGGGGAGCACGGCCGAAATAACGCCCCTTGGGGCATCAGATATTTCGACAAGAGGAAGCTCCTGCCGCATTCCGCCTGCAGCCTGAGCCAATCGGGATGGAGCTTCTCCTCCGGCTGGCTCCAGAGCTCCCGATGGAGCCAGGAAACCGTCTCCGGGCTCGCCAGCAGCCGCATCTGCAGCTTCCGGTCGATGCTGCCCGGCCCCTCGCGGATCAGCCCCTGGCAAAGTTCGGCGTGGTGGAAGGGACGGGGTCCCTCCGGCTGCCCCGAGGGGGACAGTCTTTGCCGCACCATCGAGAGATGAATCGCCATCACATAGGGAGAGAGCACCGCCTCCGCCCATAACTCCTCGGACGCCGCCTCCCCATCCCCCTCGTCCTCCAGTCCCTCCAGCTCGACCGGCGGATTCGATTCCTCCGGGGTCAGGAAGAGCCCCCGCTTCTTGAAAGCGAGCCCCAGCCGGGTCTGGCTGCTGATCCAGGCCAGGAAAGGCGCAAGCATCCACCCGGCAAGGACCGGCAACAGCCAGAACCCTCCCGCCCCCATATAATGAAACGCCACCCCCAACATCGCCGCCCCCAGCAGGCTCACCCACCCATACGTCTTCAGGCATTCCCCCAGGGAAAGCCCCGTATCGGCCCGGTTCTGGTTCGTCCAATGGATCTTGAACCCGACCAGCGCCGAGGTCACGAAGAGGGTGTGAAAAATCATCAACAACGGCGCCAACGCCGACGAAAAGAGCGTCTCCAGGATCGCGCCGACCGCCAGCCGGAAGAATCCGCCGTAAAGCCGGGCCCGGGGAAGCGCCGTCAAGAGACTGAGCACGCGCGGAGCGAACAGCAGGACTAAAACCAGGACCGGCAACCACCGCGAAGCCGAGGAAGCAGCCGCCGCCCCCAGCGCCTCCGGCCCCGCCGAGAGGGCGAGAAACCGTTCCCGGCTGTAACTGGCGAACGACCCGGCGATCAAAAAGATCAGCCAGAGCGGAGAACAGAGATAGGACATCAGGCCAATGGCAAGCTGCAGCCGGTTGCCGAGGGCGATGCCCCGGGCGAAAAGGAACCAGAAATGCTGGAGATTCCCCATGCACCAGCGCCGGTCCCGCTTGAGCATGTCGCTGACGTTGGGCGGCTCCTCCTCGTAACTGCCCGGCTCCTCGAAGGCGACCCAGACCTCATACCCCGCGCGATACATCAGCGCCGCCTCGACCGTATCGTGGCTCAACACATGGGTCCGCTCCGGCAGCGGCAACTGCGGCAGCCCGCAATGGGCGATGAACGGCGCCAGCCGGATGATGGCGTTATGCCCCCAATAGGAGGCGGAGGCCATCTGCACCAGGCTGCACCCCTGGAAGAACGCGCTCCCGTAAAGGCTCCCCGCGAACTGCCGCATCCGCCGGAAGAGCGACCGCCCCAGCACCGGGACCGGCCGGGTCTGGAGGATGCCGACCGTCGGATTCGCCTCCATCGCCCGGACCAGCCGGACCAGCGTGGGCCCGCTCATGACGCTGTCGGCGTCGAGCACCACCATGTAACGGTAGCGCTTCCCCCAGCGGCGGCAGAAATCGGCCACGTTGCCGCTCTTTCCGTGAATCCCGCCGCGCCGCTTCCGGTAGAAGATCTTGCCGAAGGCGTTCAATTCCCGGCAGAGAGCGATCCAGGCGCACTCCTCCTCCACCCAGCGATTCGCCTGGTTGGAATCGCTCAACAGATAAATATCGAATTGCCCGATCTGTCCGGTCTTCTCCAGGCTGCGCCAGATATTGGCGATTCCCTTGGCCACCCGCCCCACCTCTTCGTTGAAAATCGGCACCACGATCGCCGTCGCCGCCAGCGGGATCGATTCCTCGGTTTCCCGCCATCCAGCCCGCATCAAATGGTGCGGGTCCCCTCCCCGCAGCTCGTCGTAGAACCCGAAGACCGCCAGGACGAACCCCGCCGAGAGCTGGCCGAAGAGGAGGGGAAACAGGGCGATGAGAACGTAATCCCCCCAGAACAGCGGCTGCCCCACGTACCCGCCGAGCAACAAGAGCACCCCCGACACCGTTAGCAGAATGGAGAGGCCGGTGAAGAGCGTGCGGCGGGGAGCCGCCACCTCCGCGATGCGGGTGGCATTCATAGGAATTGGGAAAGCCATTCGTAAAGGACCAGATAAATCCCGCCCCAGAGGAGCAGCGCCGTCACCACCGTCTTCTTCTCCCAGCGATGCCAGGTCTCCCGCGCCAGCCCGAGCATCGGCCCGTAATCGATCGGGCGGGGCGTCATGCTGGAGACATCGAGATCGGGCCCCGTCACCAGGAGGGCGTGCCGCAGCGATTGCCGGAAATCGGGCGGCAACCCCGCCTCGAGAAATGCCGAGCGATCGGCCCGGAACCTCGGGCTCAGCAGCAGCGCCACATACCCGCGCCGCAACACCTCGGAATCGCCCCCCTCCGCCTCGCCGAGATTCTCCGCCAGCCACCCCGCGATCCCTCCGCTGATCAGCTCGGCGGCCACGGCGGTCGGCTCGAGCCCGGGATTCCGCCGCTGCCGCTCCCGCGCCTCGTCGAGGATCGCCAGGACCAGCCGGAAAAGACGGGAACGATCCTCGATCCCGAACGTCTCCAGAAAATGAAAGAGCCGGTCATGAGCCTGATTCCAGGCCAGCCGCTCCCTCTCCAAGGCTGATATCTCCGGAACCTTCATTGGTGCCAGGTATAGTTCCAGGTTTCGGTCACGGGAACGTCGCCGCGCATCAGGCGGCAATGAAGCTCGGTCGGTTGGTAGTGCTTGAGCGGAACCAGCGTGAAGGTGACCCGCCACGATTTGTCATAGCCGTTCTTCTCGACGCGGACATCGCGGATCGGAGTCGACGGAGGATCGCAGACCAAATCGAGCCGGGGCGGCGTGGCCGGCGAAATCCCCTCGATACCGTTGCCCGCGAAATCGACCAGGAACTGCACCGGCACCGTCCCCCCCGGATTCGGCACACCGGGCAGCGGCGGGAGCTTGTTGATCAACGTCGCCGTATTGAAGGCCAACGGCGGCCGCGCCGCGTCGTTCATATAGAAATCAATGGTGTAATCGAAGTCGAGCCGGTCGCCCGCCTTGGGCAGCGGATCGGGCTGCCAGAAGAGGACCACATTGTCCGTGTTCATATTGTTGCTGTTCGCCTGGATCAACTCGACCACCCCCTTCCCCCAATTCCCATGCGGCGTCACCCAGACGCTGGGCCGGACGTTATACTTCTTCTCCAGATCCTGATAATGCTGGAAATCGCGGTCGCGCTGCAGCAGCCCGAACCCCTTGGGATTGTCGTCCGGTAAGAGATAATTCTGCAGAAAAGGCGTCTGCTGCAAGGGCCGCCAGATCCACTCCCCCTTCCCCGTGTTCAAAAGCACCCCGTCCGAATCGTGGATCTCCGGATGGACATCGTCCCCGAAGTGATCGGGCGCATTCTCCCCGTAGAGATACATGCTCGAAAACGGGGCGATCCCGATCCGCTTCACCGCCTGCCGCAGGAAGAGCGTCACATGGACGTCGACCGAGGTCTGCGCGCCGGGCCGGATCTTGAACTCATAGGCCCCGGTCATGCTCGGGCTGTCCAGCAACGCGTCGAGCACCATCTCGGTGGCGCGCGGCGCCGGCTGCTGCAGCCACCAATCGGTGAAGGCGGGAAACTCCTCCGCCTCCCCCTCGATCCCCGGATCGACCGCCACCCCCCGCGCCGTCAGCCCGTAAACCTGGTCCTTGGCCAGCACCCGGAAATAGCTCGCCCCCAGCACCGAGAAAAAGCCGTCGAGAGAATCGGGCTTGTTGATCGGATAGCGGAGATAGAAGCCCGCGTAGGGAAGCGTCGAGGGCAGCGGAGGATTGAAGGAGAGATTGAGGAAATTGAAAAAGAGCGGCGAATAGGCGAGCAGATGGCTCCCCCGGTTGTCGACCGTATGGATGCTCGGCCCGGTCGGGAAACTCCGGCTCACATGATAAAAATCGACCTGGAACGGGAGCCCTTTGTCCCGCCAGAGGCGATAGGCGTCCTTCCAGAAAATCCCCGCCTCCTGCGGCGGCGTCAGGTTGGCCAGCTGCGGCGGCAGCGCCTCGGCGCTCGGGACATATTTTCCCGCCGCCTCCCGCGCGGCCAACCCCTGTACCCGGGCAAAGGTGAAGCGGTGCCGTTCGCTGGAACGAAGCGTCAGCGCCAACAAGAGCGCGGTGACCAGAGCCAGAACCAGATGGAGACGCATAAAATTTAAAGGACCTAGGGAGTCACCTCGAATTGGGTTCGCTGCTCCGCCTCCGAATTGCCGCCGATCCACACCTGATAGGTGCTCGGCTCGACCACCTGCTGCAGATCCCAGTCGTAATGGGCCAGCTCGTCGAAACCGAGGGAGAACTCGATCCGTTTCGTCTCCCCCGGCTTCAGCTCCACCCGCTGGAATCCCTTCAGCTCGCGCACCGGCTCCTCCACGCTCCCGCCCAGATTCCGCACATAGAGCTGGACCACCTCGACCCCGGGCACCACCCCCGTATTCCGCACCTCCGCGCTGACGCGGATCTTGTTGGACGGCCCGGTGAGCGTTCCCAGGCCCGTCTTGTCCGGCTGGGAGAGCGTCCGCGCGGAGATCTGGGCCTGGCTCGGCGCGACGTTGGAATAGGCGAACTCGGTATAGGAAAGCCCGTAGCCGAAGGGAAAGAGCGGCGCGTTGGTCTCGTCGATATAGCGGGAAAAGTATTTGTCGGCGGGGCTGGTCGGCGGATGGCTGAGGTCGACATCCCCGGCGGGCCGCCCGGTGGGCAGCTGGTTGTAGAAGAGCGGCTCCTGCCCGACCGCCCGGGGAAAGGTGACCGGCAGCTTCCCGCTCGGATTGGCGTCGCCGAAGAGGATG
>OUNK011150652.1_pt1 | contig 12238 bp, 10 predicted proteins | sample 1755341 | NCBI WGS metagenome assembly OUNK01 (sample SAMEA3914788, study PRJEB12502) | metagenome | biome: forest; material: soil | place: Canada | collected 2011-07-03 | depth 0.1 m | reverse complement strand
GGCTACCGCCTGCGCGGCAAGCGGATCACCGCCCACCACAACACCGAGATCCGGGGCCTGAAGAACATCGTCATCGAGCCCGGCGGCAGCCTCTCGATCGGCAAGGTCTCGATGGGCTTCATGCACGGCGGCGACCGCACCTTCCTCAACATCGAGGGAGAGCTGCGGATCCGGGGCGGCGTCTACCTCGGCAAGGGATGCCGCCTCCACGCCGCGCCGGGTGGACGGATCGAGCTCGACACCTGCTACTTCACCGGCCTGAGCCGGGCGATCATCTCCCACCGGCTGGCCATCGGCCGCGAGACGGTGATCGCCTGGGGCTGCGAGTTCCTCGACCGCGATTGGCACACGATTTCCTATCCCGGCAAGCAGGAGAAGCCCGCCGCCCTCGGCATCGAGATCGGCGAACGGTGCTGGATCGGGAGCGACGTCAAGATCCTCAAAGGAGTCCGCCTCGGCGCCGGCTCGGTGGTGGCGGCGAATGCAGTCCTGACCGGCTCCTATCCCGGCGGCTCGCTGATCGCGGGCAATCCCGGACGGGTGATCCGCAGCGAGGTCACCTGGAGCGCCGCCGAGTAGGCCACGGTTCGCGCATGAAGCTCCTCATCTGCACCCCCTATTCCCTGCGGCGAGAATTGGGCGCTCCGAAAATCGTCATCGAGCTGGCGGAGGAGCTCCGCCTGTTGGGCTGGGAATGCACGCTGGTGGGCAAGGAGGAGATCGAGCAAGACGGGTCCGGCGCTCCCTATCCCGAGGCGCTCCGCGCTTATCTCCTCGCGAATGCGGGCCGCCACGACGTCGTCGAATACGACCACCAATATCTTCCCTTTCCCCGCGCGCTCTTTCCCCACCAGACCCTCTTCGTGGCCCGCTCCTCGTTGCTGGCTCATCACTTCCGCCGCATTCCCATTCCGCCGATGGAACGCGGTTGGGGGCGGCTGCGCGAGGCCTGGGCGCGGCTGAAGGACCAGCCCGGCCGCCGCCGGCGGCTGGCGATGGCGCAGACCACCCTGCAGCAGTGCGATCTGGTCAACGTCGCCAACCGGGGAGACCGCGATGAGCTGATCCGCTGCGGCATCGCCGCCGACAAGATCGTCATCCTCCCCTACGGCATCGACCGGGCGCGGCGCCCGCTCTTCGACGCCGTCGATGCCGCCCTGCCCCGGGAACCGAGGGTCGCCTTCGTCGGCAGCTTCGATGCCCGCAAGGGCGGAGCCGATTTTCCCGCCCTGGCGGCGGAGCTGGTCCGCGCCACCCCCGGCCTCCGCATCCGCTTGCTCGGGACCAAGGGCCTCTATCCCGATGCCGCCAGCGTCCTCAAGTTCTTCCCCGCCGCGCTCCATCCCTCCCTGGAAATCGTCCCCGGTTATGCGGTCAACGATCTCCCCGCGCTCCTCGCCGATTGCTCGGTCGGCATCTTCCCCTCCTATATCGAGAGCTTCGGCTTCGGCGTGATCGAGATGCTCGCCGCCGCCCTGCCGGTCATCGCCTACGATTGCCCCGGCCCCACCGATATCCTCCCCCCGGAGCGGATCGTCCCCGCCGGCGATTTCCGGGCAATGGCCGAGCGCGTCACCGCCCTACTGCGCGATCCCGAGACGCTCCGCGCCTCCCGCCTCGCCGCCCGGGACCGCTCGCACGGCTACCGCTGGGACACCATCGCCCGCGCCACCGCCGAGGCCTATGCGCACGCCTGGATCGGAAGGCAGGCCGCGCCGCCGGAGGAGACGGAGACCCCGTCCTGACGCTTTTCCCATGACGCCGCCCCGCCCCACCCTGATCGTCCTGACGCCCGTGAAGAACGAGGCCTGGATCCTCGACCGCTTCCTGGCGGTCTGCTCGCAATTCGCCGACCTGATCCTGATCGCCGACCAGCAGTCGACCGACGGCAGCCGCGAGATCGCCGCCCGCTGGCCGAAGGTGGCGCTGATCGACAACACCAATCCCGATTACGACGAGGCCGACCGCCAGAAGCTCCTGATCGAGGAGGCCCGCCGCCGGGTCCCCGGTCCCCGCGTCTTCCTCACCCTCGACGCCGACGAGATCGTCGCCGCCGACGCCCCGGAGAGCCCCGATTGGCAGGCCTTCCTCCAGGCCACGCCCGGAACAGTTTTGATGCTGGAGAAGCTCGACCTCTATCCGACCGCGGGGGAGTGCGTCCGCTACGACAAGCCGTTCCCCTACGGCTACGTCGACGACGGCGCCGAGCACCAGCCGCGCTGGATCCACAGCTACCGGGTGCCGGTGAAACCGGAGAGCCCCCGCTTCCCCGCCGCCGGCATCAAGCTCCTCCACTACGCCAATCTCCGGCCCCGGACCCAGCGCCTGAAGACCTGCATGTACACGGTGATGGAGAACCTCAAGGCTCCCCTGCGGCCCCGCTCGATCCTCAGCCGCCGGATCAACTACGCCCGGAACAAGGATTGGATCGGCGAGGGGTGGACGGCGGCGAGCGATCCCGCCTGGTTCCAGCGCTGGGAAGAGGCCGGGATCGAGATGCGGCAGGTGGCCGATTCGGACGAGAGCTGGCAGGGCTGGGCCTGCCTCCGGGCGATGGCGCGGCACGGCGAGCGGCGCTTCTGGTTCGACGACATCTGGGATATCGACTGGGAACAGATCCGGCAACGGGGCCTCAAAAAGGGGATTCCCGATCTTCCCGCCCGTCCCATCGCGCGTCCGCCCGGCGTCCTCCTCCTCGCCATGGAAGGGGCTGGCTTCGCGGCCCGCTTCCTCAAGCCGCTCCTGGTCCGCTAGGGAAGGTTTCTTCCCCGTTGCGATGAAGCTCCTCTTCCTTACCACCTCGACGCAGCCCGGGCGGAGCGGCCTGGGCGATTACGCCCTCGCCCTCGCCTCGGAGCTGGCCGGGCAGGGCCAGGAGATTGCCGTCATCGGACTGGCGGAGGAAGCGGGCGGAGCGCCCCCGGCAGCCTCGTTCCCGTTTCGGACTCTCTCCCTGTCCGCCGCCCTTCCCTGGGCCGAGCGATGGCGGCACTGCCGCGCCTTCTGCCACGATTTCCAACCCGATTGGATCAGCCTCCAATTCGTCTCCTACGCCTTCGATTCCCGGGGCTGGGTCTGGAACCTGGGCGCCCGGCTCCGCGAAATCGATTCCCGGGCCGCCTGGCAGGTCATGTTCCATGAGATCTGGATCGGCGCGAAGCAGGGCGCACCGCTCAAGGAAAGGCTCCTCGGCCTCGCCCAACGCGCCTCGATCCGTCACGCTTTCAATGCCTTGCGCCCCCGCTGCGCCCACACCAGCAACCCAGTTTACCAGGAGCTCCTCCGCCGCGCCGGCATCACCGCCGGAATTCTCCCCCTCTTCGGCAACATCCCCCTCGCGCCGCCTTCCGACGACGAAGCGCTGCCGGCTCTGCTCGCCTCCCACGGCCTCGATCCGCACGATACGGCGGCCCGTTCCAAGCAGCTCTGGATCGGCCTCTTCGGCTCGCTCCATCCGGTCTGGCCGCCGGAACCGTTCTTCGCCTATCTCGAAAAGGCCCGGGCTCTCTCGGGCCGCCGTCCGATTCTGATTTCGGCGGGCCGGCTCGGGCCGGGACGCGGGCTTTGGGAACGGCTCCGGCGCGATTACGGCGCCCGCTGCACCTTCGTCGAGCTGGGGGAACAACCCGCCCACATGGTCTCCCGGCTTTTCCAGCAACTCGACTGCGGCATCGCCACCACCCCCTATCAGGTGATCGGCAAGAGCGGCTCCGCGGCGGCAATGGCGGAGCACGGCCTGCCGGTGATCGTCAACCGGACGGAACGCTACGGCCTCCCCGCCGACGACCAGCCCCATCCCGAACCGCTCTATCTGCCGATGACGCCCGAGCTGCCCCGGCTCCTGGCCCAGCTTCCCCCCCGCCGCCCCGCCCGCTCCCGCCTGCCGGAAGCGGCGCGTGCCTTCCTCTCCGCGCTCGGGCAAGCTTGACCGCCCCTTATGGTTTTCAGTTCCGCCACCTTCCTCTTCCTGTTCCTCCCGGTAGTGATCGCGGCCTACCTGCTGGCCCCGCGCGGCCTCCATAACGCCGTTCTCATCGGCGCGAGCCTCTTCTTCTATCTCTGGGGGGAGCCGCATTGGTTCTGGGTCCTCCTCGCCTCGGTGATCGGGACTTACTGGGCCGGGTTCTTCCTGCAGGACCGTTTCTCCCCCCGGCAACGGAAATGGGCGTTGACCGCCGGCCTCGTCTTCAACCTCGGCCTGCTCGGTTTCTTCAAATATGCCAATTTCCTGGTCGATAATGTCGACCGGGCGGCCCGCCTCGCCGGTGGGGGGAACCCGCTCCACCTCCCGCCGATCCATCTCCCGATCGGCATCTCCTTCTTCACCTTCCAGGCCCTCTCCTTCCTGATCGACGTCTATCGCGGCACCTGCCCGCCGCAGCTGAGCTTTCCCCGCCTCCTCCTCTTCAAGTCGATGTTCCCCCAGCTCATCGCCGGGCCGATCGTCCGCTACAAGGACGTGGCCCGCGATCTCAAGGACCGCAACCTCGACCTCTCCGACTGGACCATCGGCGCGCAGCGCTTCATCGTCGGCCTGGCGCGAAAGATGATCCTGGCCAATCCGCTCGGTGCCGTCGCCGACCAGATCTTCGCCCTCCCCTCCGCCTCGCTCTCGGCGCCGGTCGCCTGGCTCGGCCTCCTCTGCTACACCCTCCAGCTCTACTACGATTTCTCCGGCTACTCGGACATGGCGATCGGGCTGGGCCGGATGTTCGGATTCACCTTCCCGGAGAATTTCAATTTTCCCTACCTCTCCCGCAGCATCCAGGAATTCTGGCGGCGCTGGCACATGAGCCTCTCGGCCTGGTTCCGGGACTACCTCTACATCCCGCTCGGCGGCAACCGGCACGGCGCGGTCCGGACCGGGCGCAACCTCCTGATCGTCTTCGGCCTCTGCGGCTTCTGGCACGGGGCGAGCTGGAACTTCGTGGTCTGGGGCTTCTTCCACGGCTTCTTCCTGGTCGTCGAGCGGATCGGCCTGGGAAAGCTGCTGGAGCGCGCCTGGGCGCCCCTCGCCCACGGCTATGCCCTGCTGGTGGTCGGGTTGGGCTGGGTCTTCTTCCGCTCCGCCGATCTTCCCTCTGCCTTTCATTATCTGGCTGCGCTTTTCGGCCACGGCGCCGATCCCGCCCATGCGGAACTGGCAGCCCGTTACCTCAACGGCGAGGTCTTCTTCTGCCTGGCGGCGGGGATCTTCTTCGCGGGACCGGCCGCCCGATTCGAACCGCTGGCCGTTGACAGCACCGCCCAAGGCTCGGGCCTCCTCCTCCGCTACGGCCTCCATCTGGCGCTGCTGGTCCTCTGCCTCGGCTACGTCGCCAGCTCGACGTATAATCCGTTCATCTACTTCCGCTTCTGACCGATGCCCTCCTCTTCCCTTACCCGGCTGCGGATCGTCTTCCTGGCGCTCTGCCTCGGCATCGTCGGCGGGCCGCTCCTGATGACGCCGGTCCATTTCGACAAGAGCCAGTTCGGTTCGGGCCCCCGCTATGCCCATCCCTTTCCGCAACTCGATGGACATCTCGCTTCCTGGACCGGCTTCCCCGCCGCCTTCGAGGATTTCTACAACGATCACTTCCGCCTGCGCGGCCTCTACATGCGGCTTTATGCCTATGCGATGTGGAACGGATTCCACGTCTCGCCCAGCAGCAAGGTGCTGGTGGGGCGCGACGGATGGCTCTACTACAACGACGTGACCGACAACGATCCGATCGCCACCTACCAGGGGACCAATCTCCTGACCGATGCCCAGGTGGAGGCGGCCCGCTCCGTCCTGATCGCCTGGCGCGACTGGCTGCAGGCGCGGGGCATCGTCTTCGTCCTCTGCATCGCCCCCGAGAAGACCACGATCTACCCCGAATACCTTCCGACCGGCTTCGCCACCCACCACTCGCGGACCCGCATCGACCAGCTCGTCGAGGCCTGCGCCGGAGCGGGCGGCATCGAGGTCGTCGACCTGCGCGGCCCACTCCTCCAGGCCAAGGCGGCCGGCACGCTCCCGCTCTATTTCCGCACCGATACCCATTGGAACGCGGCGGGGGCCTCCGTCGGCGCCTCGGTCCTGCTGCAGGCGCTCCACGCCCGTCTCCCCGCCGTCGCGCCGCTCGATCCCTCCGATCTTCCGACCGAGCTCCAACCCGCCCCCACCGGCGACTTGGCCAAGATGATCGGCGTCCCCACCGGCCTCCGCGATTGGACGGCGGCCTATCCGCCCCGCTCCGACGCGGTGGTGAAGTCGGTCGTTCCCGAACAAGGCATGGTCGTCACCGGCCAGGACCGGCCCGGGCTTCCCCGCGCAATCTTCTTCCGGGATTCGTTCGCCAGCGGCTTGATTCCCTTCCTCTCCCCCGATTTCAGCCGCGCCGTCTACGTCTGGGACCACCAGCTCGATCCCCGGTTGATCGAGGAGGAGAAGCCGAACGTCGTCGTCCTCGAGATGGTCGAGCGCTACCTCTCCCGCACCGTCGATCTGCTCCCGCCGGACGAGGTGCTCCGCCGCTATCCCAAATCGTTCTACCTTCCCTAAAACGCCATGAAACCCCTCCGCGTTCTCCTGGTCAGCCCGAGCTTCGGCACCTACGGCGGCATCGAGGCCTTCGTCCTGGCGGTGGCCAAGTTCCTCCAGGCCGATCCGTCGATCGCCGTCCGGGTGGTCTGGAAGAAAGCCGCCGGATTCCGCCCGAGCGAGCTCCTCGAACGGCGTTGCCGCGAGAGCGGCGTCGAGCACTTCATCGTCGGGCGCGCCAGCCCCGCGCTCTGGCGCCAGATCGCCTGGGCCGAGGTGGTCCATGCCCAGAACGCTCCGCCCGATGTGGTCGCCTTCGCCCGCCTGCAGGGGAAGCCGCTCGCCCTGACCATCCACAACTATTTCCGCAGCGGGACCTGGCACGCCCGGCTCTGGAAGCGGATGGCGCGTTGGGCCCGGGTCCGCTGGTACAATTCCGATTTCGTCTGGCAGACCTGGGAACCGGAACGGAAGCTCCCCGGCAGCCGCCGCGTGCCGACCGTTTCCGAGCTGCCCAGCGGTTCCCTCCCCGCCTCGGAGCGGCGCGGCTTCATCTTCATCTCCCGCTGGATCGCCAACAAGGGACTCGAAGTCCTCGTCCAGGCCTATGCCCGCAGCGGCCTCTCCGCCGCCGAGTGGCCGCTGCGGCTGCTGGGCGACGGCCCCCTCCGTCCGCAAATCCTCGCCCTGATCGATAAAGAGGGCCTGACCGGCGTGGAAACGCCCGGCTTCGTCACCGAGGAGGAGAAGGCGGCGGCCCTCCGCTCCGCGAAATGGCTGGTCGTGCCGCCCCACACCCGCGAGGACATGGGGCTCACCCCGCTGGAGGCGCGCAGCGTCGGCGTCCCCGTCATCGCCAGCCGGGACGGCGGCCTACCCGAGGCGGCGGGCGCCGACGCGCTGCTCTGCCAGCCGGGAGACATTGACGATCTCAAGCGGTGCCTCCTCGAAGCCGCCGCTATGAGCGAGACGGAATACGAGGAACGGAGCCGCCGCGCACAGGAATCGCTGGCCGAGTTCCTCGTGCCGATGGATTTCTATCCCCAGGCCTACCGGCGGCTGGCGCGGGGAGAGAGGCCATGAGGACGCTAGTCTCCCATCCGCACGGCAACGCCAACGTCCGCGCCGTGCTGCGCGGCCTCCATCGGGCGGAACTGCTCGCCCGCTTCGTCACCACCCTCGGCTTCGCCGAGGATCGTCCCGTTCCCGGCTGGCTGCCGGGTGCCCTTCGCGAAGAGCTGAACCGCCGGGCCTATCCGCTGCCCCGCGCCCTCCTCGCCACCGCCCCGCTCCGGGAGGCAGTGCGGCTGGCGGCGACCCGCAAGGGTTGGCACCGCCTGACCGCCCACGAACGGGGCTGGGCCAGCGTCGATGCCGTCTGGCGGGAGACCGACCGAAGGACCGCCGCGTTGGTGGCGAAGGGCAAAGACCTTCCCGATCTCGGAGCGGTCTACGCTTACGAGGACGGCGCGCTGGAGACCTTCCGGGCGGCCAAGCGGCGGAGCCTCGCCTGCATCTACGATCTCCCCACCGGCTTCTATCGCGCCGCGCAACGCCTCTTCGCCGAGGAACGCGAATTGATGCCCGCATTCTCCTCCAGCCTCATCGGCCTCCGCGATTCCCCGGAGAAGCTGGCCCGCAAGCAGGAAGAGATCGAACTGGCCGACCGGATCGTCGCCTGCAGCCCCTTCGTGGCGGAGACGCTAGCGGAAGGGGGCATTCCCGCCCACAAGATCGAGTTGGTTCAATTCGGCGTCGCCGAGCCTCCCCCGCTGCCGCCCCGCGCTGCCCCCGCTGCGAACGGGCCGCTCAAGGTCCTCTTCGTCGGGCGGATCGGCCAGCGCAAGGGGATCGGCTACCTCCTCCGGGCCGTGGAATCCTTCCGCCCCGCCGACCTCCGGCTGACCCTGCTCGGAGCCATCGACGGTCCCCCGGAGTTCTTGAACCCCCACGCCTCCCGTTTCGACTATCTGCCACCCCGCCCCCCCTCCGAGGTCTTCCGGGCCATGGGGCAACACGATCTCCTCGTCCTTCCCTCCCTTTTCGAGGGACAGGCCCTAGTCATCCTCGAGGCGATGAAATCCGGCCTGCCGGTCCTGGTCACGCCCAATACCGGGGCCGCCCACCTGATCGAGGAGGGCGGGAACGGCTTCGTCGTCCCGATCCGCTCCCCGGAACGGATCGCGGAACGGCTCGAATGGTGCCTGCAACACCGGGACCAGCTCCGCGCCATGGGCGAGGCGGCGCGGGCGACCGCCGATCACTTGACTTGGCGATCCTACGAAGACAGCATCGTGCGGATCATTCGGGATGGAATGATTTCCTAACTTTTCGCATCCAATTCCGTGTCTACCCCCTTCGACCGGTTCACCCTTCCCGCCCTCGGGCATGAACGGGAACGCCTCCTCCAGCGCGACCTGCGGCACATCCGCCGGCTGATCTATCTCTACTTCATCCTGCTGATCGTCGAGGGGGCGATCCGCAAGTGGATCCTTCCCCAGCTTTCCGGCCCCCTCCTGATCGTCCGCGATCCGGTCGTGATCCTGGCCTATCTTCTCGCCCTCCGCTCGCGGATCTTCCCGTGGAACATCTTCGTCGCTTCCGGCAGCCTGCTCGGCGTCGCCTCCCTGGTCGCCGGCCTCTTCGCCCCGGACAGCACCGCCACCGTCGATTTCTACGGCTTCCGGACCGATTTCCTGCAGATCCCCTTCATCTTCCTGATGGCGCGGGTCCTGCGCCGCGAGGATCTGGTCCGGCTGGGAGGATGGATTCTCCTGGTCACCATTCCGATGGCGATCTTGATGCTGGTGCAATATCTTTCCCCCAGCACCGCCCTGATCAATACCGTCCCGGGCGGGGTGGGCGAGCAGATCGCGGCGATGGGCGAGCATATCCGCCCGCCCGGCCCGTTTTCCTTCATCACCGGGGTCGCCGAATTCTTCTCCCTCTCCACCGCCTTCGTGCTGGCGGCCACCATCTACCGCCATCAATATCCGCTCCTCCTCGTCCTCCTGGCGATCGGGGGCCTCATCCTCGGCACCATCGTCTCGATCAGCCGCCTGGCGCTCTTCAGCGAGGCGATCGTCGTCTTCGCCTTCTGCGTCGCCGCCCTCCTGCGGCCGGGCTTCATCATCAAGATCGTCGTGATCAGCCTCTTCGTCGGCCTGCTCCTGGGCCTCTTCATCAAGGGAGGGATCACCGCCGACGCGCTCGACATCTTCTCCCAGCGGGTCGAGGCGGCCAACAACTTCGAGGAACAGACCGGCACCGGCACCCTCACCCGCGTTTCCCTGATGTTCACCGAGCCCCTGCTCTTCATGGAACAGATTCCCTGGCTCGGCTACGGGCTGGGCATCGGCACCAACGCGGGAGCCACCCTCGCCACCGGCCACTCGACCACGGTGGAAGGGGAATGGGCCCGCCTGGTCATGGAGGGAGGCCCCATCCTCGGCTGCGCGCTGATCCTCTGGCGCATCTGGCTGCTCGGCTATCTGTTGCGCGAGGCGTTCAAGCTTTGCCTCGACGGCCATGTACTCCCCCTCCTGCTCTGGGCCGCGGCGGCCCAGCTCCTCCTCATCGGGCAATGGGGGCGCCCCACCACCCTCGGTTTTTGCATCTTCAGCGCCGGCCTCTGCCTCACCGCCATCGCGCTCCTGAATCGTCCCCTTTCCGCCAGAAGCGGAGACGGCACCTCGCCCGCTTGAAAGCGCGCTTCCGCCTCCTCCTGGTCGGAAACCATCGGGCCGACCGGCAGCAGAGCATGCTCCGCTACGCGGAGGTCCTGGAGCGGCATCTCCCCGCGCAGGGCGTGCCGGTCACCGTCTGGTCTCCCCCCCGGTTCTTCGGCCACCTGAGCGCCCCGGGCCGCCCCCTTTTCAAGTGGCTGGCCTACCTCGACAAGTATCTCCTCTTTCCCGGCCTGCTGGCGGTCGGCTGCCTCTTCCGCCGCTGGGGAAAAATCCCCACCGTGGTCCATCTCTGCGATCATTCGAACGCCCCTTACGTCCACTTCCTCGCCGGCCTCCCCTCGTTGGCGACCTGCCACGACGTCGGGGCGATCCGGGGAGCGTTCGGAGACCTCGACGACTGCCCGGCGACCGGCTTCGGCGTCGTCCTGCAGCGGGTGATCGTGCGGGGATTGCGCCGGGCCGGCTGGATCGCCTGCGTCTCCGAAGCGACCCGGCAGGATCTCCTGCGCTGGGTCGCCCCCCCTCGTCCCGATCGCGTCCGGGTGATCCACAACGGCCTCAACCAAGCCTTCGACCACGGCGCGGAGGAGACCCAGACCCGCCTGGAACTGCTCCGGCAACATCCCGGATTGCTCGACCGGCCTTATTTGTTAAACGTAGGCAGTGGCCTGGCCCGAAAGAACCGCGAGGGTGTGATGCGTATTTTCGCCGAATTCAAAAAGGAGCGGCCCTGCCGCCTCGTCTTCGTGGGCGAGGCGCTCTCCCCCGCGTTGCTCCGCCTGCGGGACTCCCTCGGCCTCTCCGCCGATGACGTCCTCCACATCGGCGATCCCTCCAGCCTCCTGCTGGAAGCCTGCTACCGCCATGCCTTCGTCCTCCTCTTCCCTACCCGCTTCGAGGGATTCGGCTGGCCGGTGGTCGAGGCGCAGGCCTGCGGCTGCCCGGTCCTGACCACCACGGTGAGCGCGCTGCCGGAAGTGGCGGGCACGGGCGCCTGCCTGCGCGATCCCGGCGACGAGGCCGGCTTCCTCGCCGATCTGCGCGCCCTGCGGGAGCCCGCGTTCCGCGAGGAGATGATCGCGCGCGGGAAGCGTAATGCCGAACGCTTCACCACCGCCGAAATGGTCTCCCGCTTCGTCCAGCTCTACGAGGAGATCGCATGCGCTTCCTGAAATTCCTCCTGCAGGCGCTCTGCGTCCTCGCGCCCTGGCCGCTGCGGCGCCATCTGCTGAGGCTCTGCTTCGGCTACCGGATCGATCCCCGCAGCCGGATCGGCTTCGCCTGGGTCTATCCAGGGCAACTCATCCTGGAGGAAGGCGCCTCGATCGGCCACCTCACCGTCTGCAAGGGGCTCGACCTCCTCCACCTCGAAAAACACGCTTATATCGGCCGGGGCAATTGGATCACCGGACTGAGCACCCGTCCGTCGGGCACCGGCCCCCACCCCTTCGCCCATCAGCCGGAGCGCGTCTCCGCCCTGATCGTCCACCAGCACGCCGCCATCACCAACCGGCACCTCATCGATTGCACCGCCCGGGTGACGATCGGCGCGCGGACCACCTTCGCCGGATTCCACTCCCAGATCCTCACCCATTCGATCGATCTGCAGGCCAACCGGCAGAGCTCCGCCCCCGTCCGGCTGGGAGAGGGGTGCTTCGTGGGGACCAACGTGGTGATCCTGGCCGGGAGCGTCCTCCCCGATGGCGCAGTGCTGGGGGCGAAATCGCTCCTCAACAAGGCCTACGCCGAGACCCACCAGCTCTATGCGGGCGTCCCCGCCCGGCCCGTCGCCGCCCTCGATCCCGGCCTCGCCTATTTCCACCGCACAACCGGTTTCGTGATCTGAAAATCCTCCATCTGGTCTCGAGCCTCGATCCGGCGCAGGGGGGAATCGTCGCCTACGTCCGCGCCGTCGCCCTGGCGCAACGGGCGGCGGGAGACGAACCGGCGATCCTCTCCCTCGACGCCGACGAAGGGGAGCAGCCACCCCTCGACGTCCCCCGCCACCGGCTGGCGGCCCAGCCGACCGTCTACCGCCATTCCG